>Ga0208480_1000088_pt1 | contig 38357 bp, 43 predicted proteins | sample NGESurshal092012_4_FD_184485 | JGI IMG/M metagenome (GOLD analysis project Ga0208480, IMG submission 184485) | Arctic peat soil microbial communities from Barrow, Alaska - NGEE Surface sample F53-1 shallow-092012 (SPAdes) | ecosystem: Environmental > Terrestrial > Soil > Wetlands > Peat ... | reverse complement strand
CGGAACTGCTTTTCCAGCACGCCGTAGTAGCGCTTGGCCTTCTGCTTCTCACGCAGCTGGACGCGATACTCGCTCTGCTTCTGGCGGCCACGGCCGTGGTCTCCGGGCGGATAGGAGCGCCGCTCGACGCCGCACTTGTCGGTCAGGCAGCGCTCGCCCTTGAGGAACAGCTTTTGTCCCTCGCGACGGCACTGCTTGCACTGTGGGCCTGTGTCTCTTGCCATGGACCTAGCTCTCTACGATCAGGTTGTTTTAGACACGGCGTCGCTTACGAGGGCGACAACCATTGTGGGCTTGCGGGGTGACGTCCTTCACGCCGGTCACCTCGAGGCCGGCGGCCTGTAGGGAGCGGATTGCGGTCTCGCGTCCCGAGCCTGGACCCTTGACGTAGACCTCGACCTTCTGCAGTCCTTGCTCCATGCCCTTGCGAGCCGCCGCGTCGGCGGTGACCTGTGCGGCGAATGGGGTGGACTTGCGCGAGCCCTTGAAGCCCGCGCCGCCGGCCGACTCCCATGCGAGCACATTGCCCTGGGTGTCGGTGAGCGAGACGATCGTGTTGTTGAAAGATGTCTTGATGTGGGCTTGCCCGACCGGAACGTTCTTCTTCTGCCTGCGCCGACCGCGGGCAGGACGCTTGGGGGCGGCCATCAGCGGACCTTCTTCTTGCCCGCGACCTGCAGGCGCTTGGGGCCCTTGCGCGTACGGGCGTTGGTCTTGGTCTTCTGTCCTCGTACCGGCAGTCCGCGACGGTGGCGCAGGCCGCGATAGCAGGCGATCTCCTGAAGGCGCTTGATGTCCTGTGAGCGCTCGCGGCGCAGATCGCCCTCGACGGTGAGCGAGCGGTCGATCTCGTCACGCAGCTTGGCGACCTCATCCTCGGTTAGATCGCGGATATAGGTGTCGGGGCTGACCTTGACCTCTGCCAAAATCTTGTTGGAAGTCGAGCGGCCGATACCGTAGATGTATGTGAGCCCGATCTCCGAGCGCTTGTTCAAGGGCAGGTTTACCCCAGCGATACGTGCCATCCGCGCTTAGCCCTGGCGCTGCTTATGACGCTTGTTCTGGCAGATGACGAGAACCGCTTTGTGACGGCGGATGATCCTGCACTTCTCGCACATCGGCTTGACCGACGGTCTTACCTTCATGATCCCTTTCGGCTGGTCCCTGCGACCGGCTCTGGCTGCCGGGACGGCCGCCGCTACCGCGTCGTGGTGTTGCCCTCACGCGCCAAGCTTCGGCGCATTCGAGCAGGACAGCGGATGGTAGCAACTATCTCGCGCAGAGCGCTGCCCGAACCAACGGCGGCTCGCCACCCCCCTTCCCGTCGGAGGCTGCCCCTACAAGGGAGCTCGAGAACTATCCTGCCGTCGCCGCCGCCTGTGTGTCGATGCCCTTTGCACCACGCTGCTCGGGCAGGACATGCCATGGCGTGAGCACCCGCGGTCCCTCGCGGGTGACAGCCACGGTGAACTCGAAGTGGGCGGCGAGCGAGTCGTCCTGGCTGAAGATCGCCCAACCGTCGCCGGCCACCCGCACAGCTGCGCGCCCAGCCGTGGTCATCGGCTCGATCGCCAGCACCATGCCCTCCTCCAGCAACGGGCCCTTGCCCGGCTTGCCGTAGTTGGGCACCTGAGGATCCTCGTGCATGCTTTTGCCGACACCGTGACCGACGAGCGAGCGCACGACCGACAAGCCCGCTTTCTCGGCCGTCCTTTGGATTGCATTCGACACGTCGCCCATGCGGTTGCCCGGCCGGCATCGTTGGACGCCCGCATACAGGGACTGCTCGGTGGCGCTCAGCAAGTTCTCGGCCAGCGGCGTGATCTCCCCCACGGCAAACGTGCGCGCGGCGTCAGCCACCCAGCCCTCGAAGGTCACGCCGATGTCGACCGAGAGGATGTCGCCGCGCTCGAGGCGATAGCGACCGGGGATCCCGTGCACGACCATCGTGTTCGGGGAGGCGCAGATCGATCCGGGAAAGCCGCGGTAGCCCTTGAACGTCGGGATCGCACCCTGAGAGCGGATGAAGCGCTCGGCGGCGACGTCGAGCTCTTCTGTGCTCACGCCCGGGCGGATCTTGGCCGCGAGCAGGTCCAGCGTGGCGGCCTGGATGAGGCCGGCGGCGGCCATCTTCTCGATCTCCTCCGGTGACTTCTTGATTATCACCCCAGGAGCTTATCTTTCCTGCCCTGCCATCCTGCTCGCCACACAGCGGACATGGCCGGACCCCCTTCTCTGTCCAGGAGGGGGTTCTGTTCGGGGAAAGGTAGCTGCCGTCCCGAATGTAGGAGGTGCCTCTGGATCTGCCGCCCGTCGCGGCGACGGGCCGGCGCCAACTCATGGGGGCGGTCGATGGGTCATCGCGGTTCCGCTTCGTCGTTGACCGCGGCCCAGTAGCCGATGTCGGTCGGGACATCTGGTCTCGTGTAGTCTCGAGTGACTCGACGCTGTGCGTGCTGCTTCCGCTCCGCACACCTTCCAGCTCCGATCGTCCTTGGCTGATGTCCACCATGCCTCTTGTCCGACTCGAACCGGCCGCGCTGCCCTCGCGGTGGGAGGTGCGGGTCCCGGGATCCAAGAGCCTGACGAACCGGGCGCTGCTGCTTGCCGGCGTCGCCGATGGCTGCTCCACGGTGGAGAATGGCCTCGTCGCCGAGGACACGACCGTCATGCTCGACGCAATCCAAGCGCTGGGCGCTCGGGTCGACTCCGATGACGCTGACGAGTGGCGGATCACGGGGATCGGGGGCCCGCCGACGGGCGGGGGGCGGATCTGGTGTGACATGGCGGGGACCGCCGCCCGCTTCCTGGTCCCGATGGTTGCCGCCGGATCCGGGAGCTTTGCGATCGATGCTCATCCGCAGCTGCGTCGCCGTCCCCTCGGCCCGCTTCTGGACGCGTTGCGCCAGCAGGGCGCGGTCATCGAGCCGGCCGATCGCGATCATGACGGCATCCCGCTGACGGTCGTCGCGGACGGGCTGCGCGGCGGACTGCTGGAGGTCGACGGCAGCATCAGCAGCCAGTTCATCTCCGGCCTGCTGATGGCGGCCGTGCTAGGGCGCAGCGACCTACAGCTCCGGTTCACAAGCGTGGTCAGCCGGCCGTATCTCGAGCTCACGCGCGCGACGATGGCAGCGTTCGGTGCGAGCATCGAGCTGACTCGCGACGGCGCCGAGGTCAGCGTGGGCGGATACCGCGCGGCCGACTACGCGGTCGAGCCGGACGCCTCGACCGCGTCGTATTTCCTCGCGCTCGCCGCCGCGACCGGCACGACGTGCCGGATCCCCGGGCTCGATCGCACAACAAGCGGCCAGGGAGATCTCGAGCTCGTGCGCTTCCTGGAGGCTATGGGCTGCACCGCGAACCAGTCGGGAGCTCTCGAGCTCTCCGGTCCGCGAGTGCTGGGTGGCATCGAGGTCGACATGGGCAACAGCTCGGACGTGTTCATGACGCTCGCCTGCCTGGCCCCGTTCGCCTCCGGGCCGACGACGATCGAGGGTGTGCACCACGCCCGCGTGAAGGAGTCCGATCGCGTGGCCGCCACGGCAGAGAACCTGCGCCGTCTCGGAATCCGCATCGAGGAGGGCACCGACTCACTGCGGATCTACCCAGGCACCCCGCGCCCCGCGCGGCTACCGACCTACGACGACCACCGGATTGCGATGGCGTTTTCCGTGCTGGGAGCACGGTCTTCCATCGCGCTTGAGCACCCCGAGGTCGTCAACAAGAGCTGCCCGTCGTTCTTCGAGCTTTGGCGAGCCGTTGGGCCGACGGTTGCCTTCGAAGCGCGCTAGCGCCCTCCCGCGGCTTGCGGATATCTGCTCCGGCTATGCCTGCTTGCTTCATCTGGAGTTCTTCCTCGCCCATGATCCAGGGCGCGAGAAACTCTCGCAAGGGGGCAGACCGATCCTCCGGGGTCACGCCAGACTGCCCGCGGCAGATCTACATGCCAAGAGCCGCTCCGCGGGACTCCTGACCGGACCCGGTCGGTAGGGGAGGGCCGCTCCGCGGGACTCGTGACCGGACCGGGTCGGTACGGGTCGAACCGGTCGGACCGGGTCGGGACTAGTAACCAGTAGGGGCGGGTCGGTCCAGGCCGGTCGGACCTGGCCAGGATCGTGCAACAGCTTGCTACAGCTCGTCCTCGAGGCGCAAAGTCGCGACCGTCGCCCTGATGTGGTCGTGCACCTCGTTGGGATCGCGCTGCCCGTCGAAGCGGCGCAACAGACCCGCTTGCTCGTAATAGTCGATCAGCGGAGCGGTTTGGCGCGCATAGACCTCTAGGCGCCTGCGGATCGTCTCCTCCTTGTCATCCTCGCGCTGGATCAGGCGGGAGCCGTCCTGGTCGCATATGCCCTCGCGCTTGGGGGGGTCGAACTCGAGGTGATAGACGTGTCCTCCCTTGGTGCACACGCGCCGGCCGGCGAGCCTGCGCACCACCTCCTCATCGGCCACCTCGATCAGAAGAACGGCCGTCAGGCGCCGTCCAGAGTCGGCAAGTGTCCTGCCTAGCGCGTCGGCCTGAGCGGTGTTGCGGGGGAAACCGTCGAGCAGGAAGCCTTCGCGAGCGTCCTGCTCGCCGATGCGCTGACCGATCATCCCGAGTATCACCTCGTCGGGGACAAGCTCGCCGGCCTTCATGAACTTCTGCGCCTCGCGGCCGAGCTCGGTGCCCTGTGCGAGCTGCGCTCGCAGCATGTCGCCCGTGGAGATGTGCGCCAAGGCGAAGTCGGCTTGCAGGCGCTCGGCCTGAGTGCCCTTGCCTGCGCCCGGTGCTCCCAACAGGATGAGGTTCGTCTCAACCACTGACAGAGAGCCTACCCGCTGCTTCGAGCGTGCGCTCACCGTGGGCACGCTCACAGCGCTGCTACTTCAAGAAGCCCTCGTAGCTGCGCATCATCAACTGCGCCTCGAGCTGCTTCATCGTTTCCAGAGCGACGCCGATGACGATCAGGATCGAGGTGCCGCCGAAGTAAAAGTTTTGGTGTGTGCGGGCGATCAGGATCGCCGGTATCGCCGCTACGGCGGCGAGGAACAGGGCACCTGGGAACGTCAGTCTCGCGAGGATCCGATCGAGGAATTCGGCGGTCGGCCGACCTGGGCGCACACCGGGGATGAACCCGCCGTACTTCTTCAGGTTGTCGGCCTGGTCGACCGGGTTGAAGGTGACCGCCGTGTAGAAGTAGGCGAAGATCACGATGAAGATCGACTCGCCGACCACGTAGTGCCAGCCGTTGGGCGTGAAGAAGTTCGACACGTCTTTGGCCCACGGTGTTTTGATCAGCTGGCCGACGGTGGGTGGGAAGGCCATGATGCTCGCTGCGAAGATCACTGGGATCACCCCGGCCATGTTCACGCGCAGTGGCAGGTAGGTCTGCCCGCCTTCTGTCATGCGCCTGCCGATCACGCGCTTGGCGTATTGGACAGGGATGCGCCGCTGGCCCTCCTGCACGAACACGATCCCCGCGACGACCGCCAGCACCATGAAGGGCATCATCACCTTGAAGACCTGATCTTGGGTGGTCCACCACGCTTCGATTCCCTGCGGCATGCGCGAGACGATCGAGGCGAAGATCAAAAGCGAGATGCCGTTGCCGATCCCGCGCTGGGTGATGAGCTCGCCGATCCACATCAAGAAGACGCAGCCCGCCGTCAGGCAGATCACGATCAGGAAGATGTGCGGAGCGTCGAACTTGGAGACGACTGCTTCGTTGGCAGAGGCCGAGAGCGAGTGGAACAGGAAGACGTAGCCGATCGACTGGGCGAAGGCCAGGCCGACCGTCAGGTAGCGCGTGTACTGCGTGATGCGCGCCTGTCCGACTTCGCCTTCCTTTGAGAGCTTCTCGAGCGACGGGATGACGACCTGCAGCAGCTGCAGGATGATCGAGGATGTGATGTAGGGCATGATGCCAAGCGCGAACAGCGCGATTCGCGACAGGCTGCCTCCGGAGAACAGGTTGAGATAGCTGAGGATCCCCGAGCCGCCGAATTGCTTCTGCAGGTTGTTGACGGCCGAGAGGTTGACGCCCGGAACCGGGATGTGTGAGCCCAGCCTGTAGATGAGAAGCATGCCCGCTGTGAACAGGAGCTTCTTGCGGATGTCCGCGACCTGAAAGGCGCTGAGGATCGTCGAGAGCATTGGTTTAGCCGGTCAAGCGGGTTGCCCGCAAGTACCAGATCGTGTGATTCTAGCTCTCGATGACGGTGCAAGTGCCGCCGGCGGCCTCGATGCGCTCGCGTGCGGTCTTGCTGAATCCGTGAGCGTGGACCGTGAGCGCCTTGCTCAACTCGCCCTTGGCGAGGACCTTGACCGCCACGCCCTTGCGTGTGGCCAAACCCTTGGCCTGCATCGCCTCGATCGTGACCTCGGCGCCGGCGTCGAAGCGAGCCTCCAGGTCGGAGACATTCACGGGCTGGGTATGCGTGCGGAACATCTCGAAGGGCATCGACTTCTTCATGTGCGGTCCACGCAGCTTGCGCATGCGCATGTGGATCGGCATCTGCCCACCCTCGAAGCGAGCGCGGCTCTTGGAGCCCGAGCGCGAGCCCGCGCCCTTCTGGCCCCTGCCGGAGGTCTTGCCGGTGCCTGAGCCTTCGCCGCGACCGATGCGCTTACGCGGGCGACGGCTGCCGGGGGCTGGTTTCAGCGAGTGCAGACCTACGCGCTCCTGCTCCTCCTCGGCGATCACGGCACCCTTGGCGACGGCGCTCATCGGCTCTGCTCGCTCTTGCTCGAACCCTTCGGCGTGTGCACCTCGGGGTCCGACTCGACGAGGTGGCGCACAGCATGAACCATGCCGCGAGCCTGCTCACAATCCTTGACCTCGACCGTGTGGCCGATACGTCGCAGCCCCAGCGAGCGAAGCGTGTCCAGCTGACGCTTGTCCGAGCCGGCGCTGGAGCGCCGTTGGGTGATTCTTATGGTTGTCATGAGGCCGACGCCTCCGCAGGCGTGTCAACCGGCTTCTCGGCCTGCTTCTCCGCCGGCGCCTCGACCTGAGCCTCGGTCGCCGTGTCGGTCCTCGGCGTCTCGACGACCCCGCTCGTGCCGGCGGCCGCCGGGGCGGCCTTCTCAGCGGCGGCCGAGCCGTCCTGCGCCGCGTTCCCGGGCTGATCCGGTGCGCCATCCTGCGCCGCGTCCTCGGACTGTTCGGCCGCGCCGTTGGCTGGCTGCTCGGTGAGTCCCAGCACCTTTGCGATCGAAAGGCCACGCAGCTCGGCTACCTCGGCTGGGGTGCGCAAGCCGCGCAGGCCCGCGACGGTCGCCTTGACCAAGTTGATCGGGTTCTGCGTGCCGAGGCTCTTGGAGAGGATGTCGTGAATGCCGGCGAGCTCGAGCACCGCGCGCACGCCACCACCGGCGATCACGCCGGTACCGGGAGCGGCGGGCTTCAGAAAGACGCGGCCGGCGCCGAACACACCGGTCGTCTGGTGGGTGATCGTGCTGCCGTGCTTTGGCACCCTGAAGAGATCCTTCTTCGCACGCTCCACGCCCTTCTGGATAGCAAGCGGGACCTCGTTGGCCTTGCCGTAGCCGATGCCGACCACTTCGCGTTCGTCGCCGACGACGACGAGCGCGGTGAAGGAGAAGCGCCGGCCGCCCTTGACCACCTTGGCGACACGGTTGATCTCCACGACACGCTCTTGGAGGTCGAGGCTGCCTGCGTTGACTGATCGATCTGAATTCATAGAAGAGTTAGAGAGGGTAGCGGGAGACCGAGGTCAGACGGTTATGCCGGCCTCGCGGATCGCCTCGGCGAAGGCGCGAACATTGCCGTGATAGCGGTAGCCGCCGCGGTCGAAGACGACCTCCGACACACCAGCTGCCTTGGCGCGCTCGGCCAGCAGCTCGCCCAAGCGCTTGACGCGATCGGAGCTTGACAGCTTGCGCAGCTCGGGCTCATACCAGTGGACGGCAGCCAGTGTACGAGCGTCCTGGTCGTCGATCAGCTGGGCCGAGAGGCCGCGGTTGGAGCGGAACACAGAGACGCGCGGACGCGCGGCGGTGCCGGAGATCTTCGCGCGCACACGCCGACGGCGTTTGAGGCGGCGAGCCTCCTTGGTGATGGTGCTCATGCGCGCTTGCCGACCTTTCGAGCCACATACTCACCCTCGTAACGGATGCCCTTGCCCTTGTAGGGCTCCGGCGGGCGCTGCTTGCGGATGATCGCGGCGATCTCGCCGACCTGCTGCTTGGAGATGCCCTTGATGACGACCCTGGTCGGCTGGGGAACTTCGAATTCGATGCCCTGCGGCGCCTCGATCGGCACCGGATGGGAGTAGCCGACGGCCAGCTCGAGGTTCTTGCCCTTCATCTGGGCGCGATAGCCGACGCCCTGGATCTCCAAGCGCTTCTCATAGCCGGCGGTGACACCCTGCACCATGTTCGCGACAAGCGAGCGGGTGAGGCCGTGCAGCGCGCGGTGCTCGCCGCGGTCGGTCGGACGGGAGACGAGCAGCTGCTCGCCCTCCTGGATGACTTCGATATCGCGTGGCACGCGCTCTGAGAGCTCGCCCTTGGGGCCCTTGACACTGACCGACTCAGGCTCGATCGCCACTGTCACGCCGGAGGGCACCGTAATTGGCTGTCTACCGATTCTCGACATAACCCGCTACCAGACCTGTGCGAGTACCTCGCCGCCAACACCGGCGGCGCGCGCGTCGTGACCTGTCATCACGCCGCGCGAGGTGGACACGATTGAAGTTCCCATTCCGCCGAGCACCTTGGGAATGCCCGTGGCCTCGACATACGTCCGTCGACCGGGACGTGAGACACGACGTAGACCTGAGATCGCCGAGCGACGGTCGTCGGTGTACTTCAGACGGATCTCGATCAACTGCCCGGCAGCGCCCTCGCGTGCGGGGACAACAGCCCACGAGTCGATATAGCCCTGCTCGGTGAGGATGCGCGCTATCTCCGCCTTCAGTTTCGAGTCGGGAATGTCGACTGTCTCGTGCGCAGCGTGAATCGCATTGCGAATGCGCGTGAGGAAATCGGCTATGGGATCTGTCATTGACATAAGAGAGCTCTGTGTTGGAGTGTTCGAGAAAGAAAGTTGGTTACGAGCGAAATAGTTCTAAAGCAGAAAAGTTCTAAAGCAGAAAGAATCCAAAAGAAGGTTCATACATCCAGTACCTACCAGGAGGACTTCGTCATCCCCGGTATCAAGCCGTTGTGAGCCAGCTCGCGCAGGCAGATGCGACAAATCCCAAACTTGCGGTACACCGAGTGTGGGCGCCCGCAGCGGTTGCAGCGAGTATATGCACGTGTCTTGTACTTCGGCGTGCGCGCCTGCTTGACGCGTAGCGAGGTCTTTGCCATCAGTCGTCACTCCCGTTCTTTGAGTCCTCGGCGCCTGACTCCTGGGCGCCGGAATCTTGATCGAAGCCGGCCGGCCGCCCCTGGGTGGCGAACGGCAACCCAAGTGCCTGTAGCAGCGCGAACGCTTCGACATCGCTTTTCGCGGTGGTCGTGATCGTGATGTCGATGCCCCGCACCTGATCGATCGAGTCATAGTCGATCTCGGGGAAGATGATCTGCTCGCGCACGCCGATCGTGTAGTTCCCGTGTCCGTCGAAGGAGCGTGGGTTCAGCCCGCGGAAGTCGCGGATGCGCGGGATCGCGATCGAGGTGAGGCGATCCAGGAACTCGTAGCCGCGCTCGGCCCTGAGCGTCACGGCGACGCCGACCGGCATGCCCTCGCGCAGCTTGAAGGCGGCGATCGACTTGCGGGCGCGCCGCACATTCGGCTGCTGCCCGGCGATCGTCGCCAGCTGCTCAGTGGCGGCCTTGAGGACTTTGGAGTCCTGCTTGGCGTCGCCCACGCCCATGTTGAGCGTGATCTTCTCGAGCTTCGGCGCCTGCATCACCGAGGAGTAGCCAAAGCGCTCGATCAGCGCCGGGCGGATCTCTTCGAGATAGCGGGTCTTCAGGCGTGCTGTTGTCGCGGTGCTCATCGTTTTTCCCGTCAGTCGAGCCTTGTTCCAGAGCGCTTGGCCACGCGGTAGCGCTTGCCATCCTCGCGCTCGATGCCAACCCTTGTGGGCTTGTGGTCCTTGGGATCCAGCAGCATCACGTTTGAGACATGGATCGGACCCTCGCGCTCGATCACGCCGCCCACCGTCTGGCCACGCTGAGTGTCGGCAACCTGCTGTGGGCGCATATGGCGCTTGACCATGTTCAACCCCTCGACATATACACGCTCGTTGGCGGGCTCGACGCGCAGGATGCGGCCGCTCTTGCCGCGGTCCTTGCCTGCCATGACCTGAACCTCGTCCCCGGAGCGGACCTTCAGCACCGGGCGCTTTGTCGATCTCGTGGTGGAAGCCATCGCTACAAGACCTCCGGCGCAAGCGAGACGATCTTCATGAAGTTACGATCGCGAAGTTCGCGCGCGACCGGCCCGAACACGCGTGTTCCGCGCGGGTTGTTCTGCTCGTCGATGATCACTGCCGCGTTGTCGTCGAAGGAGATGTAGGTGCCGTCGTCGCGACCGAAGGGCTTCTTGGTTCGCACCACTACGGCGGTGACGACATCGCCCTTTTTGACGGCTCCATGCGGGTTGGCTTGCTTGACGGTCGCGGTTATCACGTCGCCTACGAAGGCATAACGCCGACGGGAGCCGCCCTTGACGCGAATACAGAGGATCTCGCGCGCGCCGGTGTTGTCGGCCACACGCAGCCTGGTCTCGTTCTGGATCATCGCGCCCGCTCCAGCACATCGACAAGCTTCCAGCGCTTCAAGCGTGAAAGCGGGCGGCTCTCGATGACACGCACGACATCGCCCTCGTGAGCCTCGTTCTTCTCGTCATGTGCGTGCAGAGTGTTCGAGCTACGTACGATCTTCTCGTAGCGGCGGTGCCGGCGAGCGACGTCGATGCGCACCGTGATCGTCTTGTCGGCCTTGTCCGAGACGACCACACCCTGGCGCACCTTACGCGCACCCTCGACGGGTGCATGAACAGGCGGCAGCGGCTCGGCAGCCGGCTTGGTCGCGCGACGCTCGCTCGCCTTGGCGCGTTCCTGCAAACGTCGCGTGCGGCGCTTGACGGCCTTCGTGCGGCGCTCGGCCACACGCTCGGCGTGGCGCTCCTCGGCGGTACGCGACGGACGAGCCTCGCCCGTGTGGGTCGAGCGGGTACGACGACGACGCTCCTTGGGCGCAAGCTGCTCAGCCGGCTCTGTGTCCGTCGCAGTCGGCGTAGCGAGGGCCTCGCCGGCAGCGTCCGGCTGCGTCTCGGCCTGCTCGCCTGCCTGAGCCTGTGGCTCGGCGGTCTCGGGCGTCTCGTTCTCTGTGTCCTCAGCCATATCTATCCGTTCAGTCTCTTCCAGCTCAGCTTGTCAGTTGGTTTTGGGTTGCTCGGAGGGCGTTGCGCTCGCTGACGACGGTCAGCGCTCGCGCAAGCTCGCGGCGCGCGCGACGAACGCTTGCGGTGTCCTCGAGCTCGCCGGTCGCGTTGGCGAAGCGCTTGCCGAACAGGTCCTTGCGTGTGGTCGTTATGTGCTCGGCGAGTTCTTCGTCGTGCATGTCCCGCATCTCCTTGGCATTCATCGCTCGCTCAGTCCTCTCGCAACACGAACTTGGATCTGACGGGAAGCTTGTGCGCGGCCAAACGGATCGCTTCGCGGGCCAGTGGCTCCGGGACGCCGGCCAGCTCGAACATGACCCGCCCAGGCTTGACCACGGCGACCCAGCCTTCCGGGTTGCCCTTGCCCGACCCCATGCGCGTCTCGGCCGGCTTCTTGGTCACAGGCTTGTCGGGGAAGACGTTTATCCATACCTTCCCGCCACGCTTGATCTTCCGCGTCATCGCGATACGGGCAGCCTCGATTTGACGGTTGGTCAGCCACCCTTGCTCGAGCGACTTCAGGCCATACTCGCCGAACTGAACCTTGACCTGCCCACGCGAGAGCCCGCGGCGACGGCCACGGTGCTGCTTGCGATGCTTTACACGCTTGGGGGACAGCATCAGCGCATCCCACCTCGGTCGCCGCCCCCAGGACCACGACCACCGGCACCCCCACGGCCGCCCGGACCACCGGGTCCACGACCGCCACCTGGGCCACCACGGCCACCGCCGCCCGGGCCACCGGGTCCACGACCGCCGCCCGGGCCGCCGGGTCCACGACCGCCACCTGGACCGCCACGTCCACCGCCACCCTGACCGCCACGGCCCCTGCCGCGGCCGTCACGGCCGTCACGACCACCGCGTCCGTCGCGATCACCGCTCGGCGGCGCCGGCGCGCTCATGTCGGTCAGGTCTGCGCCGGTGTAACCCTCGGGCATTATCTCGCCCTTGTTCACCCAGCACTTCACACCGATACGTCCGAAGGTCGTGCGCGCCTCGTAGAAGCCATAGTCGATGTCGGCGCGCATCGTGTGCAACGGCACGCGCCCGTCGGAATAACTCTCGGTGCGTGCCATCTCAGCGCCACCCAAACGTCCGGATACCTGCACCTTGACGCCCTTGGCACCGGAGCGCATCGCACTCGTGAGCGCACGCTTCATCGCGCGGCGGAAGGCCACGCGGTTTTGCAGCTGCTCGGCAATCGATTGAGCGACCAGCTTGGCGTCGAGCTCCGGGCGCTTGATCTCGAGGATGTTGACCTTGATCTGCTTGGAGGTCATCTTGTGCAGGTCGCGCCGCAATGCGTCTACTTCGGCGCCTGACTTACCGATCACGATGCCTGGTCTGGCCGTGTGGATGTTGACCTCGAGATCGTTGGCGTCCTTGCGGATCGTGATGTCCGACAAGCCGGCGTGCGCGAGCTTCTCCACGATGTGCTCGCGGATCTTGATGTCCTCCGCGAGATACTCGGCGAAGTTGCGCTCGTTGAACCAGTTGGACTTCCAGTCGTGGATATAGCCCACGCGCATTGCCTCTGGATGAACCTTTTGACCCATGTCTGTTTTGAAGTCCTGTCTCCGCGCCTACGGCTTGGCTGTCAGCGTGATCGTTAGATGACTGGTGCGCTTGCGAATCGGGGTCGCTCGTCCTTGAGCTCTCGGCCGAAAGCGCTTGATTGTCGGCCCCTCGTCGGCATACGCCTCGCGAACGAGGAGGTCGTCCTCGATCAGCTCGTGGTTGTTCTCGGCGTTGGCCACAGCCGACTCCAGCAGCTTGCTCCAGTCGCGTGCCACCTCACGAGGGGTGAAGGCGAGGATAGCGCGTGCCTCGTCTACGGACTTGCCGCGCAGATGTCCGCACACCATGCGCGCCTTGCGGGCAGAGGTGCGTACGTAGCGCGCCTGCGCGCGCACAACCTTGCGAGTGGATCCCGAAGGGGCGGCTTTCAACTCGCGCTGGGCGGCCGTCGCCGGCTTCTTGGCCTCCGTGGCCACCGGCTCCTTGGTCTTGGCGGCCGTCGACTCCTCGGCCTTCGTGGCCGCGGGCTTCTTCTCGGTCTTCTCGGCGGACGTAGCCTTCTCGGCGGACGGCTTCTTCTTGGCAGCCGCCTCAGCGACAGGCTCCGCCTCCTTGGCGGGCGGCTTCTTTGCGGAGGTCTTCTTGGCGGCAGGCTTCTCGGCTCCTGCCGACTTCTCAGCAGCCGCCTTCTTTGGAGCCGGCTTCTTGGCGGCGGGCGGCTTCTTCTCCGCTGCCGGCTTGGCCTTGGCCTCGCCCTCTGGCGGCTGCTCGTCCGTGGGCTTCTCGGCGCTCATCGCACCTTCCCGGAACCGGCGTGACCGCGGAACATACGCGTAGGGGCGAACTCTCCCAGCTTGTGGCCGACCATCGACTCGCTGATGAACACGGGCACGTGCTTCTTGCCGTCGTGTACCGCGAGTGTGTGACCGACCATCTCGGGGAAGATCGTCGACGTGCGCGACCAGGTCCTGAGCATCTTCTTCGTGTTGGCCGCGTTCATGGCCTCGATGCGAGCCATCAGGCGCTCTTCCACCCACGGGCCCTTCTTGCTTGAGCGGCTCATTTCTCAACACTCCCTTCCACGGACACGTAGGGCAAGCCGGACAAGGACGCAAGGAGCGAAATGTGCTCCGCACATGAGCGACTGAGGACGCCGCTCCGGCGCAGCCATACGTGTCCGTGGCGGCTCATCTTTGCTTGCCCTTCCCGCGCCTGCGTCCGCGCACGATGTACTTGTCTGAAGCCTTGTTCTTCTTGCGTGTGCGATAGCCCAAGGTCGGCACTCCCCACGGCGTAACTGGGTGACGACCGGCCGTGGTCGATCCCTCGCCACCGCCGTGCGGGTGGTCTACCGGGTTCATCGCCACACCGCGCGTCTGCGGGCGCACGCCCATGTGGCGCTTGCGGCCCGCCTTGCCGACCTTCACGTTCTGGTGCTCGGCATTGCCGATCGTGCCCACTGTGGCGCGACACTCGGCGCGCACCATGCGCATCTCCCCAGAAGGCAGACGCAGGGTGGCCATGTCGCCGTCCTTGGCCATCAGCTGGATCGAAGCCCCGGCGGAGCGCGCCATCTGACCGCCGCGGCCTGGCTGCAACTCGACGTTGTGGACCACCGTGCCCACGGGCATGCGAGCCAGCTCCATCGCGTTGCCGACCGCGATCTCGGCGTCCTCGCCCGAGGCGACCGTCATTCCCACCGTCAGCCGTTGCGGAGCGAGGATGTAGCGCTTCTCGCCGTCGGCGTAATGAAGCAGCGCGATATAAGCGGAGCGGTTGGGGTCATACTCGATCGCCGCCACCTTCGCGGGCACGCCGTCCTTGCGGCGCTTGAAGTCGATCCTCCGGTACAGGCGCTTGGCGCCACCGCCACGGTGACGCGCTGTCTTGCGTCCGTGAGCGTTGCGTCCGCCGCTCTTCTTCAAGCCCTCGACAAGCGTGCGCTCGGGCTCGGTCTTGGTGACCTCGGCGAAATCCGGGTAGGACGCGAAGCGTCGTCCAGGACTGGTGGGCTTGGGCTTGCGAATCGGCATGACTGATTCCTACTCGTTCAGGCCCTCTAGGCCCTGGAAGATCGGGATGCTCTCGCCGGAGCGCACCGCGACGATTGCCTTCTTCCAAGCGCGGGAGCGACCGCGGGTGACACCGCGACGCTTCGGCTTGGACTTGACGCTGAGCGTGCGCACCTCGACCACGTGAACCTCGAACAGCGCTTCCACTGCCTGGCGGATCTGGGTGCGATGCGCGTCGGGGTGCACCCGAAAGGTGTACTTGCCCGCGGCGGAGAGCACGTAGCTCTTCTCGGAGAGCACCGGCTTGATGATCACCTGAGAGGGCTCCATCAGACCTTCTCCTTCTTGGGCGCAGCCGCTCGGGCGGTGATCTCCCTCAGCGCGGCCTCGGAGACGAGAAGCGAAGCGGCGCCAAGCAGATCGGCGACACCGACGCTCTCGGGTTGGAGGACCGCCACCCGGGCGAGGTTTCGGAATGACAGCGCCGCGGCCGACTCCTCTGCGACCAGCACGACCAGAGTCGGTTGTGGCTGTGCCCAGTCCTCGAGCAGGTCAAATGCGTCGCTGGTCTTGGGGGCCTTGAACGCCGCCGCGTCGAGGATCGCAAGCGACCCGCGGTCGGCGTGCAGCGAGAGGCCGCTGCGCAGAGCTGCCCGCTGCTCCTTGCGGTTGACCTTGAAGGTGTAGGAGCGCGGCTGCGGACCGAACACGACGCCGCCGCCGGTCCATAGTGGCGAGCGGCTGGAACCGGCACGCGCACGGCCCGTTCCCTTCTGGCGCCAAGGCTTGGCGCCACCGCCGGAGACCATTGCGCGGGTCTTGGTGGCCGCGGTTCCGCGCCGACGCGCTGCCTGCTCGGCGCGCACGCTCTGGTGCACCAGCGGGCCGTTGAAGCCTGCGCCAAAAGCAGAATCCTCGAGCTTTACCTTCTTGGAAGCGCCCGCGGTCGCGGTGGGGCTCAACACCGGTGCGTCAGGCATCTCCACGCACCTCCACGAATCCGCCACGCGGCCCTGGTACCGAGCCTCGAATCAGCATCAGATTCTGCTCGGGATCGACGGCGACGATCTCAAGACCCGGCTGTGTGACGCGCTTGTTGCCCATTTGACCTGGCCCGCGGATGCCCTTGAATACCCGCGCTGGATCGGCGGAGGCGCCGATCGAGCCTGGCGCACGCACATTGTGGGAGCCGTGCGATTTGGGGCCGCTTTTGAAGTTGTGCCGTTTGATCGTGCCTTGAAAGCCCTTGCCCTTGGAGATGCCGGCGACCCTCACGCGTCCCCCGACCTCGAAGGACTCGACGGTCACCGATTGGCCGAGCTGCAAATCGGCGCCCTCGTCGCGGAACTCGACAAGGTGGCGCATCGGCGCGGCGTCGGCCTTCTTCAGATGGCCAAGCTCAGGCTTTGAGAGATGCTTCTCCTTCGTCTGCCCGAAAGCGAGTTGCACGGCGTCGTAGCCGTCGCGCTCGGTTGTGCGCACAGCGGTCACCGGGCACGGACCAGCCTCGAGCACAGTGACACGCGCGACGCTGCCGTCGTCCTGAAACACCTGGGTCATCCCCAGCTTCTTGGCGAGAATCGCTGGCATGACGGGCTAAGTGGCGAGGCGGATCTCGATGTCAACGCCCGCTGGAAGGTTGTCCAGGCGCTGCAGCGAGTCGACGGTCTTTGGGCTCGGCTGGTGGATATCGATCAGCCGCTTGTGTGTGCGAATCTCGAAGTGCTCGCGCGAATCCTTGTCCTTGAAGGGGGAGCGGATCACGCAGTAAACGTTCTTCTCTGTCGGCAGCGGAACTGGCCCGGACACCGTGGCGCCGGTGCGTGCGGCGGTCTCCACGATCTCCTTGGCAGCCGACTCTATGGCGGAGGTGTCGTACGCCTTCAGTCGGATGCGGATCTTGTTTTGCGTTACGGCTGCCATCTGGATTCTCAGCGGTTCTTTCGTAGCTTGTTTGCGCTGCTTGCCTTTGGGCGGCGTCCGCCCAACTCACCCCCCGCAATCGGAGCGAGAGAGAAACGGACTCTCCTACCTGGGAAATCCCGCCCTTTCATCGCTCCCTACAGCGGAGCTCAAATCGTCGTATCTGACTGCCAATGAAAGGCGCCCCGCGAGTGCGAGGCGCCCTCTGTGCTACTCGATGACCTCGGTGACCACGCCCGAGCCGACCGTACGCCCACCCTCTCGGATGGCGAAGCGCAGGCCCTGATCCATGGCGATCGGCTGAATCAGCTCGATCTCCATCTGGACGTTGTCGCCGGGCATGACCATCTCGACGCCCTCGGGCAGCTTTGCCACGCCGGTGACATCGGTGGTGCGGAAATAGAACTGCGGCCTATACCCCGTGAAGAACGGGGTGTGACGACCACCCTCCTCCTTCTTGAGAATGTAGACCTCAGCTTTGAACTTGGTGTGGGGAGTGATCGATCCAGGCTTGCAAAGCACCTGGCCACGCTCGATCTCCTCGCGCTTGGTACCGCGCAGAAGACAGCCCACGTTGTCGCCCGCCTGACCCTGGTCGAGGATCTTGCGGAACATCTCGACACCCGTGACGACCGTGGTCGTGGTGTCGTGGACGCCCACGATCTCGACCGTGTCGCCGGTGTTGACGATGCCCTGCTCGACACGGCCGGTGGCGACCGTGCCACGACCCGTGATCGTGAAGACGTCCTCGACGGGCATCAGGAAGGGCTTGTCGAGCTCGCGTACCGGCTGAGGGATGTAGCTGTCGAGCGCCGCTGCAAGCTCGACGATCTTGTCCTTGTATGCCTCGTCGCCTTCGAGCGCCTTCAGGGCCGAGCCGACGATGAAGGGAATGTCGTCGCCGGGGAAGTCATACTCGGAGAGGAGCTCGCGCACCTCGACCTCGACCAGTTCCATCAGCTCCTCGTCATCGACCATGTCGGCCTTGTTGAGGAACACGACGATGTAGGGAACACCCACCTGGCGGGCGAGCAGGATGTGCTCGCGCGTCTGGGGCATCGGGCCGTCAGCCGCGGAGACAACCAGAATCGCCCCGTCCATCTGGGCGGCGCCGGTGATCATGTTCTTCACGTAGTCGGCGTGTCCCGGACAGTCGACGTGCGCGTAATGACGGTTCTCTGTCTGGTACTCGACGTGCGATGTGGCGATGGTGATCCCGCGCTCCTTCTCCTCGGGAGCGTTGTCGATCTCCTCGAAGCTACGGGCTTCGCCGCCCATCTTCTCCGCCAGCACGGTCGTGATGGCAGCGGTCAGCGTCGTCTTGCCATGGTCGATGTGACCGATGGTCCCGACATTGACGTGCGGCTTGTCGCGCTCGAACTTCTCCTTCGCCACTTGTATTCGCTCCTAAATCGACTTGAATATTCGCCGCTAGAAGGGCGAACCTGGGAAATCTATCTAAACGGGGGCTTTCTTGACTTCTGCCTGCAACTTCTTCTTACCCAACCGGCCCCTGAGATGGCCGTGAGTCAAGCCAGACAATGACGCAGCCAGCGTGGCGTGCTCTGCACGCGAGCCGGCGAGGACGCAGTATGGCGCAGCGCTTACGGCCATCTCAGGCAGGCACCGGTTCCCCGGTGCGTTGCTCGATGATCTTCTCAGCGATGTTCGGCGGTACCTCCTCGTACCCCTCGAACTGCATCGTGTAGTTGGCCCTGCCCTGCGTATTGGAACGCAGGTCGGTCGCGTACCCGAACATCTCACTCAAAGGAACCTTGGCATGAATTGCAAGCGCGTTGCCGCGCTGCTCGGAACCCTGCAAGTGCCCACGGCGACGGGACAGATCGCCCATCACGTCACCCATGAAGTCCTCTGGCGTCACTACCTCGACCGCAAACACGGGCTCGAGCAGCACCGGCTTGGCACGCTTTGCTGCCTCCTTGCACGCGAGCGAGCCGGCGACCTTGAACGCGATCTCCGACGAGTCCACGTCGTGGTACTTGCCGTCTACCAGCGTGACGCGTACGTCGACCATCGGATAGCCGGCCTTGACGCCGTTCTCCAAGGCCTCCTCGACGCCCTTCTCGACAGCGGGGATGTATTCGGAAGGGATCGAGCCGCCCTTGATCTTGTTGATGAAGTCAAAGCCCTCGCCTGGGGCTGGCTCCATGTCGATGTAGACGACACCGAACTGGCCCGAGCCGCCTGTTTGGCGCACGAACTTGCCTTCGATCTTCTCGACCGTGCCGCGGATCGTCTCGCGGTAGGAGACTTGCGGGCGTCCGACGTTTGCCTCGACGCCGAACTCGCGCTTCATGCGGTCGACCAGCACTTCGAGGTGCAGCTCGCCCATGCCCGAGATCTCGGTCTGGCCGGTTTCCTCGTTGGTGCGCACCTGGAAAGTTGGGTCCTCCTCGGCCAGCCGGCCCAGCGCGACCGACATCTTCTCCTGGTCGACCTTTGTCTTTGGCTCGACCGCCACCTTGATGACCGGCTCTGGGAAGGTGATGTTCTCTAGCTTGATCGGGGCATCCGGAGCTGCCAAGGTATCGCCGGTTATGACCTGCTTGATGCCTACCGCGGCGGCGATGTCGCCGGCGTAGACCTCGGAGACCTCCTCGCGCTCGTTGGCGTGCATCATCAGGATGCGGCCGATGCGCTCGGTGCGACCGCTGCCTACGTTCAGTACTCGCGAGCCGGCTTCTAGTTTTCCTGAGTAGACGCGGAAGTAGGTCAGCTTGCCTACGTATGGGTCGGCCATGATCTTGAACGCAAGTGCCGTGAAGGGCTCGGAGTCGTCGGCGTGACGCTCGATCTGCGGCTCCTCGCCGTCGCCCTTGACCGGTTCCAGCCCCACTACTGCCGGCACGTCGAGCGGTGATGGCAGGTAGTCGACAACCGCGTCCAGTAGTGGCTGCACGCCCTTGTTCTTGAAAGAGGAGCCGCACAGGACTGGGGTCAGCTTCGTGGAGAGTGTGGCCTTGCGGATCGCCTGCTTTAGGACCTCCTCGGGAACCTCGGCCTCCTCGAGGAGCAGCTCGAGCAGTGCGTCGTCGTAGTGGGAGACCTCCTCCAGCAGGTGCTCACGGGCGGCCTCGGCCGCTTCCTGTAGCGTCTCTGGTATCTCCACCTCTTCCTGCTCGGTGCCCAGCTCGTCTTTGTAGACGATCGCCTTCATCTTGACCACATCGACTACTCCGGCGAAATCGCCCTCGGCGCCGATCGGCAGCTGGATCGGCACCGGGTGGGCTCCCAGCCGGTCGATCATCGTCTGCACGCCCTGGTCGAAGTCGGCGCCCGTGCGGTCCATCTTGTTGATGTAGGCGATGCGGGGCACGTGATACTTGTCGGCCTGACGCCAGACCGTCTCCGACTGCGGCTCGACTCCGGCTACGGAGTCAAACAGGGCGATCGCGCCGTCGAGCACGCGCAGGGAGCGCTCCACCTCGACGGTGAAGTCTACGTGGCCGGGCGTGTCGATGATGTTGATGCGATGGTCGTCCCACTCGGCGGTGGTGGCCGCGGAGGTGATCGTGATGCCGCGCTCCTGCTCCTGTTCCATCCAGTCCATCACCGCGGCGCCCTCGTGGACCTCGCCGATCTTGTATGTGCGGCCCGTGTAGTAGAGGATGCGCTCGGTCGTCGTGGTCTTGCCCGCGTCGATGTGGGCCATGATCCCGATGTTGCGGGTTCTCTCTAGAGGAAACTTACGGGGCATTTGTCTCTGGTATCCGGTGGGCGCTTGGTGTCAGGGTTCGTTCGGTCTTGCGGTATGCCTGGCTCAGCAGTTGCGGTGACTCAGGGCAAAAAAATGGACCCCTCGGGCCCACGCGCTGCCGGTGCTCGGGCGGGTCGCTTCTCTATTTGCTCAAGGTCTCCATGCTTGTTTCGTCGCGCGGCTGGGACATGCACATGCAACAGCGTCCGTCTCGCCCGCAGACGGCGACTATAGCAGAGGGAATGGGGCGTCAGTAAGCGGTGGCGCGGTTGGGGACCGACTGGGACCGACTATTTCGAGTCGACGCATTTCCCGTCGGCCGGCGGGTCCTCGAAGACCGTTCCCAGGCGCTCGAGGACCCGTGTGGCGACTCGCAGTTCCTCGGCGTTCACATCGGCGAGCGCCCGATTCCAACGCGCCTGCCAGGCGGCACGCTTGTCTTGCACCTTTCCCTCTCCTTGAGGGGTGAGACATGTGACGACGACACGGCGGTCGTCGGCCGCGCGGGTGCGTTCCACGTGGCCGCAGCCAGCGAGGTGGTCGAGCATTTGCGTGACGGTGCCGGGGGTCAGCTGCGCAGCCGCGGCCAGCTCACCGGCGCTCAGCGGGCCGCGCTCACTGAGCTCGATCAACAGTTCCATCTGGGCGTGGCTGACCTCTGAGCCGATCAGGTGCGTGTCGCGTCCACGCAGGCGGCGCAACGCCCGAAAGACATGCCGGAAGGCCTTGCCGAGATCGACAAGCTCGGACTCGCGGCCCCCATCGGCGATGCCACCAGCTTGTGCCCCGCGTGGGGTGCGCGCGCCGGCGCTCCGTGCTCGAGCGGCCTGCGTGGCGGAGGAGGGCTCGGTTGTGCGGGGCATGACGTCGGTCTGCTCAGACCCCTACGGCGTCGGCGAGCGCCTCTTGGCGCTCCACGACCGGTTCGGATTCTCTGCCGGGGCGCTCGGCGCGCAGCAGCATCAGACACGGGATCAGCGATAGGACCGCGATTCCCAGAGCCCACCAGTAGGCGGCGTCAAACGCGCTGGCCAACTGCTCAGTGGTATGCGCGTGCGCGCCGGCACGTTGCAGTACGACGGCAAGCACCGCCGTGCCGATCGCGCCGCCGGTGCGCTGTAGCGCGTTGATCTGCGGGGTGGCGTCGGAGATCTGATCGGGGCGCATCGCCGAGAATGCCGCGCTCATCGCAGGCATGAAGCACAGGCCGATGCTGAGGCCGCGCACGACGAGCACGAGCGAGATGGCCACGATCGACGTGTTGGCGCCGATGAAGGTGAACGGCACTGTGCTGATGCAAAGCAGCGACACACCGCACATCGCCACACGTCCGCCGCCGAAGCGCTGGGTCAGACGGCTGGCGAGCGGCATCGCGATCAGCGCGCCGATTCCTTGGGGGCCGGTCAGCAAGCCCGTGTCGATGACGCTCAGCCCACGCACCTCCTGGTAGTAGAGAGGCACAAGGATCATTGCCCCGAACAGCGCTGCCCCAAGGCCGAAATTTGTGAACGCGGCACCCGCGAAGACGCGGTTTGCGTACATGCGGATGTCCAGCAGCGGGCGCTCGACTCGCAGGGCGTGAAAACAGAAGACCACGATCAAGATCACGCCGGCTGTACAAGGCACGATCACTTTGCCAGAGCCCAATGCGGAGCCTGAGCCAAGCTCGCTGATCCCGTAGATGAAGGCGGCAAAGCCGGCTGGGAGGATCGCCAGACCCAAAACATCAAGATTGCCCGCTTCACCGGAGTCGGTGTGGGGCAGCATCCGCCAACCCAGGATGAAGGCGATCAGCCCAATCGGGACGTTCACGAAGAAGATCCAGGACCAGTGCAGGTTCTCGAGAATCAGGCCGCCGACGACCGGTCCCAGAATGGGAGCGATCATTGCCGGCATCGAGACGTAGCCCATCACCCGGCCCATGCGCTGCGGACCGGAGACCTGGGCCATGATCATCATCGCGACAGGCATGATCATGCCGCCGCCCGCCCCCTGCAGGACGCGGAAGATGACCAGGGATGTCGTCGTGTTGGCAAGGCCACACAAGGCGGAGCCTGCGGTGAAGAGGACCAGCGAGGTCAGGTAAACCTGCTTGGCACCAAAACGGCGAGCGGCCCAGCCAGTGACGGGGATCACGGCCGCCAGCGCCAGCAGGTAGCCGGTGATCACCCACTGGACCTGCGAGAGCGGACTGTGCAGGTCGTGCGAGAGCGTGCGCAAGGCCACATTGACGATCGTCGTGTCAAGGATCGACATGACCATGCCGAGGATCACGACCCCGCAAACGATCCATACGTCGCGCTCGATCTTTGTCGAAGCGGACGGGTCCCCTTGGGCGAATGTTGGACGCGAAGACATTTGGTACCGAAAGTTTAGGTACCAAACCTTCTTGGTTCAACCCCAAAAAGTGTGCTCTGGCGCACACATGAGCGCCACGGGTAACACAGAGGCGCCGGGCTGGACGCAGCGGCGCGCGCGAGGGCCTCTGCGGGCCTCAAAAATTACGATTCATTACGAAATTTGATTCATTCCAAACCGTAACGAACTCAAAAAAGTGTGTAACCAACCACCCTCATCCGCCAACTGGGGGGTCAACATCTACCAGCGGTAGTGGGCGAAGGCCTTGTTGGCCTGCGCCATGCGGTAAATGTCGTCCTTGCGCTTGTAGGCGCCGCCTTGCTGGGATTGCGCGTCCAAAAGCTCGTTGGCCAAGCGTTGAGCCATTGTCTTCTCGCGACGCGCACGGGCAAACTCGACGAGCCAGCGGACCGCCAGCGTGCGGGCACGGGCGCTTGGGACCTCTACCGGCACCTGATAAGTGGCGCCACCGACGCGGCGCGAGCGGACCTCGAGCGCCGGCGTGAGCGCCTTGATGGACGCCTCCAGCTGCTCGATCGGGTCCTTGTCCGAGCGCTCGCCTAGTAGCGCAAGCGCGTCGTAGACGATCCGCTCGGCAGTGGACTTCTTGCCGTCGAGCATCACCTTGTTGATGATCTGCTGGACGAGCTTTGAGCGATGGACGGAGTCCGCTTCAAGCGGACGCACCTGGGCGGCTGCGCGACGTGGCATGGTCTGAAAAGCTCCGCTACTTCTTCTTTACGCCGTACTGGGAGCGACCCTGCTTGCGGTCGCTCACACCCGCTGCGTCCAGCGTGCCTCGCACGACCTTGTAGCGCACGCCTGGCAAGTCCTTGACGCGGCCGCCTCTGACCAGCACTACGGAGTGCTCCTGAAGGTTGTGGCCCTCGCCCGGGATGTATGCCGTGACCTCGATCGACCCGGCGATGCGCACACGGGCGACCTTTCGCAGGGCGGAATTCGGCTTCTTCGGGGTCGTCGTGTAAACGCGTGTGCAGACGCCGCGTCGCTGCGGAGCGGCGACCTTCTTCTTGCGTCCCTTGCCCGACTTCAGGCCTGGGGTGGCAAGCTTTTTCTTTGGGGCCACGCGGCCCTTGCGCACTAGTTGCGAGGTGGTTGGCATTCGGGGCGGAATCCTAGCAGCGTCGAAGCCGCGGCGGGGTGCGCGAGGGCGACGCGTCCGCATCGCAAGCCCTGCTCCCGGTCCAGAGAGGGTCGCTCGAGCCCGGCCGTCATCATCGAAGGACGGCTGCGTCGAGCCCTGGTCACGTGCCGGGGGCGATGCCGGCGGCACGCGCAGGGGCAGGCATCAAAGCCGCTGCCACAAGCACGAGGATGAAGGCGAGCGACTGCAGGACGATGCCAACCGGGCTGCCTGCCATGGGATCGCCGAAGACGAGGATTCCGCCAGCGATGCCGGCGATGTTGGCTGCCGTGCCGGTGACAGCGATGACCGGGACCGCCTCGCCCTCCTGCAAGCCCTTCGCCGATGCGTAGAAGGCGACGATCGATGCCAGTACCGCTACGGCGAACCAGGGGCTCAGCAGCACGGCAAGCGGGCCGTGGGCGCCGATGATGCCGGTCAGGGCCTTGATCGAAGTGTCAGAGACCCCGAACAGGATTCCTGAGGCGGCGCCGAGCATCATGCCGTGGTGCTCTGCCGGGCCGCCCATGCGCGGACCCATGATCAGCAAGCCTCCCAAGCCGAACAGCCCGGCCTCGAAGGAGATCATCGCCGGAGCCGAGAACTGCGAGTGCGCGCCGTGCATCGCCGGCAAAGTCAAGCCGAGCATCACGAGGCCTGCTGCCATCAGCCACAGGCCCAGCCACTGGCGTGGGCCGACCTCGAAGCCGAACATGCGGTCGGCCATCACGGCGATCAGCACCACTCCGGCTGCGAGCGCGACCTGCACGACCGACATCGGTGCGAGGGCGAGGGCCGCAACGTGCAGGGCCCAGGATGCCGTCGCGACGATCATGCCGATCGCGAACCAACCTGAGGAGAAGAGCGTGCGTATCGAGCGCAGCGGATGGCGCACATCTACACCGGCCACCGAGTTGGCGCCTCGATACTTGTAGAAGAAGCCGAGGTTGGCCACGAAAGCGCAGGCCAGCGAGAGGAGTATGCCCAGATCTAGAGTCATTGGTTTAGAGGTGCAACGGACTGATCCATCGGCAGAGGACGACGGATGCTTTACTGGCCTGTCGCGTCTCAGGCAGATTACCGGTGCTCACCTCAGTGCAAGCTAAAGACAAACGAGCGGTAGGCGAAGAAGGTCCGCGACAGAGGCCAGGCGCAAGCCCAGCGCCAGGCCACATCGCAAACACCGATGCTTCCCGCGCGCGCAGGAGGAGCGCCGATTTGGAGGACCATCTCCCGGAGAGCCGCGACCCCGAGGACCGGCCCCTGCTGCTCGTGGACATCGACGGCGTGATCTCGCTGTTCTCCTTCGACCACCGGGCGCGGCCCGAAGGGGCGTTCCATTCGATCGACGGCATACCTCACTTTCTTTCGGCCGGCGCGGCCGAGCACCTGCTCGCTTTGGCGCCTTACTTCGAGCTTGTCTGGGCGAGTGGCTGGGAGGAGAAGGCGAACGAATACCTCCCTTGTCTGCTGGGCCTACCGGCGTTGCCGCACCTCAGCTTCGAGCGTTCGGTCGGTCGTACGAACGCGCACTGGAAGCTCGATGCGATCGAGGCCTATGCAGGCGAGCAGAGGGCGCTGGCCTGGATTGACGATGCCTTCAACGATGCATGCCACGTGTGGGCCGATGCACGCGAAGGCCCCACCCTGCTTGTAGAGACCATGCCCGCGAGTGGGCTCACCGGGCGCGAGGCACAGGTGCTGGAGCGCTGGGCTGAAGCACTGCGAATTCCAATCATCCCTTGACGGAACGGGGCCGCACATGTGCGGCCCCGCGGGACGGCACATGTGCCGTCCCGGACAGCGGCGCATGCGCCGCTGTCATAAGACAATGGGAGAATTTACTCCTCCCTAGGATTTGATCCCAAGGAGAGAACCCCTCTCAGAAGACCTACTCCACCGACTCCTCGGGCACCTCGAGCTCACCGAGGCCCTCGACGAACCCGGGATCCGAGCTGCCGGCGCCGATCTTCTCGAGCGACGCCAGGTCCGCGTCGAACTCGCTGCCGTAGCCCGCGCTGAGCGCCTCGCCGTCCGCCAGACCCAACTCGGCCGCGATCTCCTCTTGGTCGAGCAGACCGACGTCATCGATCGCGCGCGGCAGCGGCTCGGACGGTTCGATCTCGATCCGTCGGTAACGCTTGAGGCCCGTCGCCGCGGGGATCAGCTTGCCGATGATCACGTTCTCCTTGAGTCCGTTCAGACGGTCGATCTTGCCCTCCAAGGAGGCGTCGGTGAGCACCTTGGTGGTCTCCTGGAAGGAGGCTGCCGAGAGGAACGAGTCGGTGTTCAACGAGGCCTTGGTGATGCCGAGGATGATGTCCTCGAACTGGGCCGTCTCGCCACCCTTGGCGATCACCGCGTCATTGGCGGTCGCGAATTCGTAGCGGTCCACGAACTGCCCGGGGAGGTAGTCGGTGTCGCCCTTCTGGTCGACCCTGACCTTCTTGAGCATCTGGCGCACGATCAACTCGATGTGCTTGTCGTTGATGTCCACGCCCTGGGACTTGTAGACCTCCTGCACCTCCTTGACGAGGTACTGCTCGGTCTCGGTGCGCCCACGGATCGCGAGCAGCTCGTGCGGGTACAGCGAGCCCTCGTTGAGCTGCTTGCCGGCGACGATCTTCTCGCCGCTTGCCACGTACAGGCGCGTGCGCCTTGGGAAGGCATGGCGGTGCTCCTCGCCGGCCTCGTCCGTGATGACGACCGTCAAAGCCTTCTCGGTCTCTTCGATCGAGACGACGCCGTCCTGCTCGGCGATCTTGGCCAGGCCCTTGGGCTTGCGCGCCTCGAACAGCTCGACCACGCGCGGCAGCCCGTGCGTGATGTCCGCGCCGGCGACGCCGCCGGTGTGGAAGGTGCGCATCGTCAGCTGCGTACCGGGCTCGCCGATCGACTGCGCGGCGACGATGCCGACGGCATCGCCGATCTGCGCGGTCTGGCCGGTGGCCATCGCTCGGGCGTAACAGGCCTGGCACACGCCACTGGGCGCCTTGCACTTGAGCACCGAGCGCACAGGGACGGTCACGCCCACGCCCTTCTCGTGGTCATCGACGAACGCCTCGACGATGTCGGCAAGCTGCTGGCGGCCGATTTCCTCGCCGCCCTCGGCGAGCATGCGCCCGCGCTTGGTCGTGATCGGCTGCGCGGCGGTGCGTCCTACGAGGTTTTCGTTGGGCTCGCCACCCTCGTTCCAGACGGCCATCTCGATGTATTCGTCGGTGCCGCAGTCAACCTCGCGGATGATCACGTCCTGGGCGACGTCCACCAAACGACGGGTCAGATAGCCCGAGTCGGCGGTACGCAGGGCCGTGTCGGCCAGTCCCTTTCGCGCGCCGTGGGTGGAGATGAAGTACTCCAGCACCGACAAGCCCTCCATGAAGTTGGACTTGATCGGTCGCTCGATGATCTCGCCCTTCGGGTTGGCCATCAGGCCGCGCATACCGGCCAGCTGGCGGATCTGCTTGAAGGAGCCGCGGGCGCCGGAGTTGGCCATCATGAAGATAGGGTTGAGCGTGTCGAGGTTCTGGATCATCGCCTCGGCCACCTCGTCGGTCGCCGCGTTCCACTTCTCGACGACCGCCTCGTGGCGCTCCTCCTGGGTGATCAGGCCCATGTCGTACTGGTCGGTGATGTCGCCCACGAGCTTGTCGAACTTGTCGAGGATCGACTGCTTCTCCGGTGGGATCACGACGTCGTTCTTTGAGATCGTGATGCCTGCCTGGGTGGCGTACTTGAAGCCGAGGTCCTTGAACGCATCGAGGACCAGCGAGATCGTGGTCGCGCCGTAGGTCTGCACCAACGCGTCGATCAGACGTGTGGTGTCGCGCTTCTTCATCGACTGGTTGACGTACACGTACTTGGACGCGTCGAACTGATCCCCGAGCGCCTCCGCCAGCGCCCGCTCGATGCGGTCGTTGTAGATGATCCGTCCCACCGTCGTGAGCAGGTGCCCGCCCTCGCGTCCCATCGGACGGAACTCGGCGATGTCGTGCAACTTCACGACGCCGGCCTCGTAGGAGAGCTCGGCCTCCTGCGCGGTGCGGAACACGTGCGGACGGGGCTCATAGGTCGCCCTGTCGATCTTGCCCAGCTCGTCGGCTTCCAGACCATAGGTGAGGTAGTAGGCGCCAAGGATCATGTCCTGGGTGGGCGTCGCCAGCGGCGCGCCGTGTGCCGGTGAGAGGATGTTGTTGGAGGACAGCATCAGGATGCGCGCCTCCGCCTGGGCCTCGGCCGACAGGGGTAGATGGACCGCCATCTGGTCGCCGTCGAAGTCGGCGTTGAAGGCGTGGCAGACCAGCGGATGCACCTGGATCGCCTTGCCCTCGACGAGTAGCGGTTCGAACGCCTGGATACCCAAGCGGTGCAGCGTCGGAGCGCGGTTGAGCAGGACAGGGTGCTCGTGGATTACCTCCTCGAGCACATCCCAGACCTCGCCGATCATCGAGTCGACCATCTTCTTGGCGGCCTTGATGTTCTGCGCGGACTTGCGCTCTACCAGGCGCGCCATGATGAACGGCTTGAACAGCTCGAGCGCCATGATCTTCGGCAGGCCGCACTGGTGCAGCTTCAGGTAGGGGCCTGCCACGATCACCGAGCGTCCGGAGTAGTCCACGCGCTTGCCGAGCAGGTTCTGGCGGAAGCGGCCCTGCTTGCCCTTGAGCATGTCTGAGAGCGACTTCAGCGGACGGTTGCCGGGGCCTGTGACGGGACGGCCGCGACGGCCGTTGTCGAACAGCGCGTCGACAGCCTCCTGCAGCATGCGCTTCTCGTTGTTGACGATGATCTCCGGCGCGCCGAGATCCAGGAGCCGCTTGAGGCGGTTGTTGCGATTGATCACGCGGCGATACAGGTCGTTGAGGTCGGACGTGGCGAAGCGCCCACCGTCGAGCTGCACCATCGGGCGCAACTCCGGCGGAATCACAGGCACTGCGTCGAGGACCATCATCTCGGGCTTGTTGCCGGACTGGATGAATGCGCTGACGACCTTCAGGCGCTTGACCGCGCGGGCCTGCTTCTGGCCCTTGCCGGTCTTGACCTGCTCCTCGAGTTCGGTGCGTTCGGACTCGAGGTCGACCTGCTGGAGCAGGTCGCGGATCGCCTCGGCGCCCATGCCGCCCCGGAAGTATTCGCCGAAGCCGTAGGAGGAGCCGAAGCGCTCCTTGAGCTCGCGGAAAGTTGTCTCGTCGTGCTCGATCTGCTTGGGTTCCATCGTCTTGAACAGCTCCCAGACGTTGCGCATCCGCTCGGCGCCGTCCTCGATATAGGCTTCGGTGTCGGCGATGTCAGCCTCGAAGGTCTTGTTGAGCTCCTTGACGAGCTTGTCGCGCTCCTCGTCGGAGATCTTCGCGAGGTTGAGGTCGAGCGAGTCGGCCCACAGGTGATCTTCGTCGTTGAAGGAGGTCTGCTTGGCGCTCTGCAGGTACTTCTCGCGACGGGCAAGCGACTCCCGCAGTTCGAGTACGCGCTCCTGCAGCTCGGCCGCATAGGAGTCGAGAACCTTGTTGACCTCCTTCTCGAGCGTGTCGAGATCCTTCGAGCGAGCCTCGTCATCCACCCAGGTGACGATCGACGCAGCGAAGTAGAGAACCTTCTCGAGCTCCTTGGGCGCCATGTCGAGCAGGTAGCCGATACGGCTTGGCACGCCCTTGAAGAACCAGATGTGGCTGACGGGAGCTGCCAGGTCGACGTGGCCCATGCGCTCGCGGCGCACCTTCGAGCGCGTGACCTCCACGCCACAGCGCTCGCACACGATGCCCTTGTAGCGCACACGCTTGTACTTGCCGCAGTAGCACTCCCAGTCCTTTGTGGGACCGAAGATGCGCTCGCAGAAGAGACCGTCCTTCTCGGGCTTGAGCGTGCGGTAGTTGATCGTCTCGGGCTTGGTCACCTCACCGGAGCTCCAACCACGGATCTGCTTGGACGAGGCGAGGGAGATCTCGATGGCGTCGAAATTATTTATGTCAATCATTTAGTTGCTCCCTTCGGCCGGCTCGCCAACAGGCGCACCGGCGTCGTCCAGCTCCTCGAGGGCGATGCCGTCCTCGATCAGCCCCTCTATGTCGAGCGCCGCCTCGGGCGCGCCATCCTCACTGTCCTCAGCCACGGCCGCAACCTCCGCCTCGGGCTCGGTCTCTGTGACCTCGCCCGTCGGCGCCCTGACGCCGGAGAGGTCGATGCCGAGCTCCTCCGCGGCGCGCAGCAGGTCGTCGTCTTCGTCGCGCAGCTCCGTGTGCTGACCTTCCTCGGAGACGACGCCAACGTCGAGCGCCAGGGACTGCATCTCCTTGAGCAGCACCTTGAAGGACTCGGGGATCGAAGGCTCGGCGATGTTCTCGCCCTTGACGATCGCCTCGTATGCCTTCACACGCCCGACGGTGTCGTCGGACTTGATCGTCAGCATCTCTTGCAGCGTGTAGGCGGCGCCGAATGCCTCCAGCGCCCAGACCTCCATCTCGCCGAAGCGCTGACCGCCGAACTGCGCCTTGCCTCCCAGCGGCTGCTGGGTGACGAGCGAGTACGGACCGGTCGAGCGAGCGTGGATCTTGTCGTCGACGAGGTGCAGCAGCTTGAGGATGTACATGTAGCCGACGGTGACCTGTTCCTCGAAGGGCTCGCCGGTGCGCCCGTTGAAGAGCGTCATCTTGCCCGAGGCCTGCTCGCCGACGCGACGGGACTTGTCGACGTCCATGCGGATACGACCCTTGTGCGCGTCCTGCCACTTGACCAGCGCAGTGTCCACGTCTTCGACGGTCGCGCCGTCGAAGACCGGCGTGGCCACATAAACGCGCGGGTTGGAGTCGCCATTGGAGGCGCTGGCTTCCTTGTAGGCCTCGGTGCCATCGTCATACCAACCTTGAGCGGCAGCCCAGCCGAGATGCGTCTCGAGGATCTGACCCACGTTCATGCGCGAAGGCACGCCCAGCGGGTTGAGGATCACGTCGACCGGAGTGCCGTCCTCCAGGAACGGCATGTCCTGCTGATCGACGATCTTGGAGATGACACCCTTGTTGCCGTGACGGCCCGCGAGCTTGTCGCCCTCGGAGATCTTGCGCTTCTTGGCCACGAACACGCGCACGAGGTCGTTGACCCCCGGGGGCAGGTCGTCGCCCTCGTCGCGGCTGAAGGTCATCACGTCGATGACCACGCCACCCTCGCCGTGAGGCACCTTCAAGGATGTGTCACGCACCTCGCGCGCCTTCTCCTTGAAGATCGCGCGGATCAGCTTCTCCTCAGCCGTCAGCTCGGTCTCGCCCTTGGGCGTGACCTTGCCGACCAGCAGGTCACCCGAGGCCACCTCGGCGCCGACGCGCACGATGCCACGATCGTCGAGGTTGCGCAGCGACTCCTCCGAGCGGTTGGGGATGTCGCGCGTGATCTCCTCGTCGCCGAGCTTGGTCGTACGCGCGTCGATCTCGTACTCCTCGATGTGGATCGAGGTGAGCTCGTCGTCCTGCACGAGGCGCTTGGAGAGGATGATCGCGTCCTCGAAGTTGTAGCCCTCCCAGGACATGAACGCCACCATCAGGTTCTTGCCGAGCGCCATTTCGCCCTTGTCGGTGGAGGAGCCGTCGGCCAGGACGTCGCCGGCCTTGACCTTCTGGCCGGAGCTGACGCGCGGCTTGTGGTGGATCAGGGTGCCCTGGTTGGAGCGCATGAACTTCTGTAGCTCGTACTCGTCCTTGCCGTCGGGAGTCTCGATCACGATCTGGTTGGCGTCGACGAAGTCGATCGTGCCGCTCTCGCGGGCCAGCAGCACGTCGCCGGTGTCGAGTGCTGCGCGGCGCTCCATGCCTGTGCCCACCAGCGGGGCGTCGGTCTTCAAGAGCGGCACGGCCTGGCGCTGCATGTTGGAGCCCATCAGCGCGCGGTTGGCGTCGTCGTGCTCGAGGAACGGGATCATCGCGGTGGCGACTGACCAGATCTGTTCAGGCGAGACGTCGACGAGATCGACATCCTTTGGCCCGACGGTCACGTACTGGCCGGCCTGGGTGCGGCAGAGGATCTCTTTGTCGAGCAGCTTGCCGGTCTTCTCGTCGATCGGCGTGTTCGCCTGAGCGATCAGCTGCTCCTCCTCCTGGGTGGCGTCCAGACGGACGACTTCCTCGGTGGCGATGCCGTCCTTGACCACCCGGTACGGGGTAGTCACAAACCCGTACTCGGACACCTCGGCGAACGAGGAGAGCGAGCCGATCAGGCCGATGTTCGGACCCTCGGGCGTCTCGATCGGGCACATGCGACCGTAGTGGGTGGGGTGCACGTCGCGCACCTCGATCGGCGCGCGCTCGCGGGTCAGACCACCGGCGCCAAGCGCGGACAGGCGCCGACGGTGCGTGAGCCCCGAGAGCGAGTTCGTCTGGTCCATGAACTGCGAGAGCTGCGAGGAGCCGAAGAACTCCTTCAGCGCCGCGACAACTGGCCGGATGTTGATGATCGTCTGCGGAGTGATCGTGTCGGCGTCCTCGGTCGTCAGGCGCTCGCGTACGACGCGCTCCATCCGGTAGAGGCCGATGCGGAAGGCCTCTTGGATCAGCTCGCCGACGGTGCGCAGACGGCGGTTGCCGAAGTGCTCGTACTCGTCGAGGTGCTCCTCGACGGGCTCGCGCGGCATGGATGTCGCCTCGGCGGCGTAGTCCTTGATCTCGATCTCGGGCTCCTCGGGCATGCCGAGTCGCTTGGGCAGCGAGACGAGCTCCTTGACGAGCGCGAGGATGTCGTCGTGGGTGAGAGTACGCGTGTCGATGTCGATGTCGAGGCCGAGACGCGAGTTGAGCTTGTAGCGCCCCACGCGCGTGAGGTCGTAGCGCTTGGGATCGAAGAACAGCTGATTGAGCAGCGCCTTGGCGTTCTCGACGCTCGGCGGCTCGCCGGGGCGCTGCTTCTTGAACAGCTCGATCAGGGCGCCCTCTTCGGTGCGCGTCTGCTCGGTGTCGGCTTCGATCGTGTTGCGGATGTAGTGCGAGTTCTCGAACAGCCGCAGAATCTCCTCATCGGTCGCGTAGCCCATCGCGCGCAAGAGCACGGTCACGGGCAGCTTGCGCTTGCGATCTATGCGGACGAAGACCTTGCCCTTCTTGTCGATCTCGAGCTCGAGCCATGAGCCGCGAGCCGGCATCAGGTTGGCGATGAAGACCTGCTTCTCGCGGTCCTTGGGCTCCATCAGATAAGCGCCGGGGGAGCGCACGAGCTGTGTGACGACGACGCGCTCGGTGCCGTTGATGACGAACGTCCCACGCTCGGTCATCCAGGGGAAATCCCCCATGAAGACCGACTGCTCGCGGATCTCTCCGGTCTCGCGGTTGATGAACGCGACCGTGACCGTCAGCGGACGGGCATAGGTCAGGTCCTTCTCGCGGCACTGCTCGAGCGAGGCGACGGGCTCGTCGAAGACGAATTCGCCGAACTGCACGGCGAGGTTGCCTGTGTAGTCCTCGATTGGAGAGATGTCGTCGATCGTCTCGCGCAGACCGCCCTTTTGGGGATCGGTCAGCCACAGAAACGAGCGGCGCTGGATATCGATGAGGTTCGGTACGTCGACAGACTTGGACAGACGCGCGAAGGAACGGCGCGTCCGGAGAGCATCAACAGCAGCCAAGAAGTGACTCCTTCGGAGGGCGAGAGACGGGCAAAGGCGGGCGCAAACGCGCGACCAGCAAAGATAGCACAGACTATCGGCACCCTCAAGTGGGGCAGCCGGCGCTCACGGACCCCACCCCTGATCACCGCGTATGTGGCGCGGTGTCTGTCGCTTCGGGTGGCTGCGACTATCGGCCAGCGCGCCCGATTCTACCGGAGATTCGCCGATTTTGGGAAAACCGGGGATCGTGGCGTCGAAGACTCCAAAAAGGCCGATGCCCCCCGCGCGCGCGGGGGGCATCGCATTTCAAACCACAACACCCGACAGGAGCAGGGCTCCAAGCTACTTCAACTCGACGCTGCCTCCGGCCTCCTCGAGTTCGGCCTTCAGCTTGTCGGCCTCCTCGCGCTCGATGCCCTCCTTGACCGGCTTGGGGGCCTCGTCGACGAGCGCCTTGGCCTCCTTCAGGCCAAGGCCGGTGGCGGCACGCACCACCTTGATCACCTGGATCTTCTTGTCGCCGGCCGCCGTGAGGATCACGTCGACTGTCGTCGGACCCTCGTCCTCGCCGCCGGCGTCGCCGCCACCGCCACCTGCTGCTGCGGCCGGTGCGGCCACTGCCGCCGCCGAGACGCCGAACTCCTCCTCCAGCGCCTTGATGCGCTCGGCGAGCTCGAGCACCGAGATGCCCTTGAGCTCCTCGATCCAATCTTGTGTGCTTGTTGCCATCGGTCAGTCCTCCTTGGTCGCTTCGGCGCTCTCGGCTTTTTGCTCCGAAGCGTCCGTCTGGTTGTCGTCTTGTGTCGGCTCAATCGCCGACTCAGCTTGGTCTGCCGTCTGGGCCTCCTCAGCCGGGGTGGCCTCAGCCGGGGCCTCCTCAGCAGCCGGGGCCTCCTCAGCCGGGGCAGCCTCTGCCTCGGACTGCTCCTCAACTGCGGTGCTCTCCTCGGCAGGGGCGTGGGTAGTGCCCTTCTCTGCGGGCGCAGTCTCAGCAGCGGAGGTCTCCTCGGCGACAGGTGCCTCATCGGTGGGAGCATCGTCTGCGCCCTCGCCGGGAGTCGGAGTCCCAGCAGCCGGAGCCTCCTCCACAGGAGCAGCCTCGGCCACACGGGCCTCGCCGGCGGGTATCTCTCCGGACTCCTTCTTCTCGCGCACCTGGCCGAGCGCGACCGCAAGGCCGCCGACGAGGCCTCCGAGTGTGCGCACCAGGCCCGAGATGGGCGATGCCACGATCCCGACGAGCTGGCCGTAGAGCGCTTCGCGCGAAGGCAGGCGCGAGATGGCGCGGATCTGATCGGCATCGACCACCTCGCCGTCCATCAAGCCGCCCTTGAACGGCAACAACTGTGTGGCGCGAGCCTGGTCGGCGACGGCCTTGGCGGCCAACGCGGCATCGCCGCGTACGAACGTGAGCGCGGTTGGGCCTGAGAGCAGAGACTTGAGCGACTCGGCGCCCACCTGATCGGCCGCGCGTTCGGTCAGCGAGTTCTTGACGACCGTGAAGGTCGCGTCGGCCTCACGCAGCTTTGAGCGCAGCTCGGCCGCTTGGGCCACGGAGATGCCGCGGTAGTCCACGGCGAAGACGGCCTGTGACTCGTCTATCTCCGTTGCGAGCGCCTCTATCGTCGCTGCCTTCTGCTCTCGGTTCATCTCATCCCTTGCTCTCTTTGAAGAACTCAGACGCCCAAGCACAGCGGGGCGTCGAGAGCGGGGGTGAACCGCCTTCGCTCGCTCCACCTGCCCCGGTCTTCTCTGCCGATGCCGATCTTCGATCGGCCGGCGATGCCGGGGGTCTCGGGCGGTGAGCCGTTGATTGAATCAGGCTGCGGCTGCCTCTTCGACGATGTCGCGGGTGCGAGCCGGGTCCACCTTGACGCCGGGGCCCATGGTGGAGGTCATCGTGATCGTGCGCAGGTAGCGACCCTTCGCCGAGGACGGCTTGGCGCGGACCAGCTCTTCGACGACCGCAGCATAGTTCTCGAGCAGCTGACGCTCGTCGAAGGATGCCTTGCCGATCACCATGTGCACGATCGCGGTGCGGTCGGTTCGGTACTCGACCTTGCCTGACTTGGAGTCCTCCACCGCTTTGGCGACGTCCATCGTGACAGTGCCGACCTTTGGGTTTGGCATCTTGCCGGACGGGCCGAGGATGCGCCCGAGCTGCCCGACCACCGACATCAGGTCAGGTGTGGCGATCGCGACGTCGAAGTCGTCGAAGCCCTCCTGGATACGCTCGGCCAGGTCCTGCGCGCCGACGACATCTGCGCCGGCAGCCTCGGCTTCGCGGGCCTTCTCGCCCTGAGCGAAGACGGCGACCTTGACGTTCTTGCCCAAGCCGTTGGGCAGCGCGATCGTGCCGCGCAACTGCTCATCGGCATGACGCACGTTCAGCCCGGTGCGTACGTGAATCTCGACCGACTCGTCGAATTTGGCGCTGGCGAGACTCTTGACGAGCGCGACCGCCTCGGCTGGGGGGTGCTCGCGCTCGCGAACGAACTTCTGAAGACCCTCTGTGTGGCGACGGCCGCGGGCGCTCATAGGGCAACCTCCACACCCATCGAGCGGGCCGTGCCGGCGATGATCTTGACCGCCTGGTCGACGTCGTGGGCGTTTAGGTCGCCGAGCTTGCGCTCGGCGATCTCGCGCAATTGCGCGTCGGTGATCTTGCCGACCTTGTTGCGGTTGGGCTCGCCCGAGCCCTTCTCCAGTTTGAGCGCCTGACGGATCAGCACCGCCGCCGGGGGCGTCTTCGTCACGAACGTGAATGAGCGGTCCTCGTAGACAGTGATGACCACAGGGATGATCGTGCCGGTGTCGCTGAGCGTCTGCGCGTTGAAGGCCTTGCAGAACTCCATGATGTTGATGCCGTGCTGGCCCAGGGCAGGACCGACCGGCGGAGCCGGGCTCGCCTGTCCGCCGCGCGCTTGCAGCTTGATTGTTGTCAATACCTTCTTGGCCATTGGATATTCAGCTTATCTCGGGTTGTTTTTCTGAGCGTTCCGGTTGGGGCGTCTAGGACGTTCGCTGGTCAAGTGATACAAGGACGCAAAAAGCGAAAATGCGCTTTGCACATGAGCGCCTGAGGACGCCGTAGCGCGCCGGCCAGCGGACGTCCTAGAGCTTCTTCACCTGATCAAATCCGACCTCAACAGGGGTCTCCCTGCCAAAGATTGATACCAGGACCTTGAGCTTGGCGGCATCGTCGTTGATCTCGGAGATCTCTCCCGAGAAGTCTGACAGCGGCCCGGAGACCACCTTGACGGTCTCGCCGATCGTAAATTGAGCGCGTGTGCGCGGGGCCGTTGCGACCTCCTTGTGCAAGAGGCGATCGACCTCCACCTGGGTGAGCGGCACCGGCTCCTGTGAGGCGCCGACGAAGCCTGTCACGCCTGGCGTGCCCTTGACGACACCCCAAGAATCCTCGTTGAGCTCCATGTTGACGAGCACATAGCCAGGCATCGTTCGCTTCTCAACCGTGATCTTCTGGTTGTCCTTCATCTCCGAGACGGACTCGGTGGGAACGACGACCGTACGCACGGAACGCTGCTGGCCCAGCGATACAACGCGGTGCTCGAGATTGTGCTTGACCTTGTTCTCGTGACCGGAGTAAGTGTTGACGACATACCAACGAAACATTCAGCTTCCTGACAGCTTGAATTGGTGGATAAGACGGGGAAAGACTGTGGTGGACGGGGGCGAGACGGTATCGCTCTCAGCGCTCTGACGTCCGATGACCAAGCAGGTCAAGGAACATCAGAGGAGCCTCCTGACGTTCGAGGACCAAGCAGATCCAGGACGCAGGGAGCGAAGTGTGCTTTGCACACGAGCGAACGAGGACGCAGATATGCGCCGGTCATCGGGCGTCAGGCAGGTCATCGGACGTCAGAGAATGAAGTTGACGATCTTTTGTGCCGCCCAGTCGGCGGCGCCGAGATACAGGCCCGCAACGGCGACAAAACCCAGTACGACAGCGGTCGCCTGCGTGACCTGACGACGATCTGGCCATTGGACCCGCTGCAGCTCAGCCCAGCTGGCGCGCAGGAAGGCGATTGCGCGACGTGGGAGCGGCTGCGATGGCTTGGTAGCCGGAGTCGCTCCATCTGGAGGAGCTGGCTCTGGCAGCTCGTCGAGAACCGACTCGTCGCCTCCGCCTCTACGGCCGCCGCGTCCCGCGCCGGCGGGCACCAGGTCGGCTGAGGATGCCTCGCGAGTACCCTCGCCGCCCGGCTCACCCTCGACCGGCTGCTCGACCGGCACGCCGCCGGCGCCGGCGATGAGCGCCGCGTCGAACTCGTCGGCATCGCCCGCGTGGGAGAGTGCCGCCGGAACGTCGGCGCGGACTGGGCGATTCTGGGATGGGGTCGTCGCGCCCTCGCGGATGGGCCGTTGGCGACGTTGCCTTGCACGCTTGCGGTCACGAGCCACGGCAGCGCTCCCGCGCTAGCGAGTCTCCCGGTGGCTGGTGTGCCGGCGGCACCAGCGGCAGTACTTGCGCAGGCTCACCCGGTCGGGGTTGTTGCGCTTGGACTTGTTTGTTTGGTAGTTGCGATGCTTGCACTCCTCGCAGGCGAGGGTGATAGCGATTCGAACGTCTCCGCGAGCCATAGCTAAAAAAGATCCCTGCGTGGTTGTCGACGAGCGCGCCCAGACGAAAGAAAAACCCCGCCCAGGCGCGAGGTTGAGCAAAGTCTAGCGCGCCCGTGCCCTCGGCGCAGCCATCAGCGGCGGCGACGAGGCGCCGGCTCACTCATACAAC
>Ga0208480_1000087_pt1 | contig 38666 bp, 35 predicted proteins | sample NGESurshal092012_4_FD_184485 | JGI IMG/M metagenome (GOLD analysis project Ga0208480, IMG submission 184485) | Arctic peat soil microbial communities from Barrow, Alaska - NGEE Surface sample F53-1 shallow-092012 (SPAdes) | ecosystem: Environmental > Terrestrial > Soil > Wetlands > Peat ... | reverse complement strand
CGGTCACGCCGGCGGCGCGCGGACCCTTGCCGCAAACGTCGCCGATCACGAGCATCCAGCGATCCGGGCCATAGTCGAAGACGTCGTAGAAGTCGCCGCCGACTTCGTTGAGCTCGCCGGCAGCGCAGTAGCGTGCACGGACCTCGAGGCCGGGAATCTCCGGCAGCGACTCCGGCAACAGCGCCTGCTGGAGGGTTCGTGCGATGCGTGAGCGCTCGGTGTACAGACGAGCGTTTTCCACGGCTGTGCCGGCCCGGCGGCCGAGACGTTCGGCGAGCGCAAGATCACCAGGGGAGAGGCGGCGCATCGACTCGGCCGAGACGAGGGTGATCGCGCCGAGCGGGCCGGTAGCGCCGATCATCGGCACGATGATCACCGAGGTGGCGCCTATGGCGCTCAGCAGTTCAAGATGCTGGTTGTCGCGAGCGTACTGCGCAAGCGCGTCGGCCGGAATATCTGTGTAGATGCGCGCTTCGCCCGTACGGATCACCTCCGGCACGCCCGCCGGCTCCTCCAGCGAGGGGCGGTAGTCGCGGTTGAGCCGCTCCGCAAGCTCGAGCTTTGCCGGATCGGGATGGTGGACCGCGACGCGTTCGATCTCATCTTTTTCGTTGACGAGTTCGACCGCGCACCAGTCGGCGATCTGAGGTACGGCAAGGCGCGCGATGCGCTGCAGGGTCTCGGCGTAGTCAAGCGAGGAGGCCAAGACTCTGCTTGCCTGAGACATGAAGCTTTCGGCCAATTGCACCCGCTTGACCTCGGTGATGTTCTCGAACACGTTCACCGCGTAGAGGACATGTCCGTTCTCGGGATCGGCGATTGGCGAGGATCTGACGATCAGCCAGCGCTCCTCCCCGGTGGCGCGCACGATGTTGCGCACCAACAGCGGCTCGGGTGACTCGCCCTCGAACAGCAACCTGCCCGGCATATGCTCGAGGTCGAGCCGACGACCCTGCTCGTCGAGCACCAGGAAGCGCGGCATGATCGTCCCTGGTTGGGCGCTCATCAGCTCCTCCGGGCTCGCGACTTGCAACAGATCGGCGGCGGCTTGGTTGGCGAACACGGTATGTCCGTGCTCATCGACAACGGTGATCGCCTCGGCCAGGTTCACGAGAATCGCCTCCAGGCGGCGCTCGACGCTGCGCACCTCCGAATACAGGCGAGCATTGTCGATTGCAAGCGCGGCCCGGCGCGCGAGCTCGCAGACGAGTTGCAGATCCTCCTGACCGTAGGGTGTGCCGCCGCCAAGGCGCAAGACCGAAAGAGCCCCGAGCGTGCGCTGGCGGGCGAGCAGCGGCGCGACAACCGCCGAGCGGTAACCGTGCTCGATCATGAACTCGGCGTGCTTCGAGCCCTGTGCGAAGGAGCTCAGCAGTCTGCTCGTCATCTCTGGCAGCAACACTGGCTGCCCGCTGCGCAGAACCTGGGCGACGGGATGTTCTCCCTTGGGGTCGAGCGGATGCTCGACGCGGAGCTCCTCCAGTTCGCGTGCGAGCTGCGGCTGCACGCACGCGACCGCTACCTCTCTGATCGAGCCGTCATCGTCGCGCAGGTCCATCACGCACAGGTCGGCAAGTCGCGGCAGGGTCAGACTCGCGACCTGACCCATCGTGACACTGGGGTCGAGCGAGCTGGCCAGAACCGCCCCGGCATCGATGAGCACGCTCGCGGCGACGTCACCCACCGGATGGGCATCGAGGTTGGTCTGCTCCCCCTTGGGCGGCTGTGGCATTGGTTGTAGCCGGGCATCGTTGAGATTTGCCTGTGGCGCTTGGCCCAGATGCCAGGCATCAGGAGTATCGCAGTCCCGGGGACCCCGGCAAAGTGCTGCGATTCTTGTGCAGCTTGTGCAGAGAGCGGGAGCGGCTGGCCTTGTGCCGGGGCGGCGATGTGCCCGGAGCGGCGACTGGGGTCTTGTACCGGAGAGGCGGCTGTTGTGCGGGGAGAGGCGGCTGTTGTGCAGAGAGCGGCGGGTCTTGTGGGGAAAGCGGCGGTCCTTGTGTAGGGGGCCGTCCCAGGCGAAAAGCGCAGATCCGCCCGACCACTCGGCTCACGCGGAGCGCGCACGAATGCCACAGGCATGGCCTTCGTGGAAGCGCACGCGCGGGCGGGAGCTTGGGTGCTTGTCCCGCCCGCACTGCCTATCTATTCACTGTGCGCAGGTATGTGCGGTTCTCATGCGGCGGCCAACCAGACGCAAGGGACCTGACGGTCCTCTACCAGCGTCCGTACCAGCGACGTCCCCCTCCACCGACGGGCGCGCCGCCTACAAAGAAGCCGATCAACCACAGCAGAAGCGCGACGATCAGCACATACCAGAGAACGTGCACGGCGAAGCCCAGCCCGCCAAGCAAAGCCAAGATGAGCACCAACGCCACTAGAGCAACCATGTCAATCCTCCATTTGTAAACGTCGACGCGTTCACGCGTCCGTGACTCCTCATTACCCCGGCCCGGTCGCTCTAACCGTTTGCGGGTTTATTCACGTTTTTTGTAGTCCAACGTCAGGTAGTGCTTTGGGGGCTGTCAACAACGTAGCGAGAATCCGATCGAAACTCCCGACCTGAACGGAAAGAGAACTGCGTTTCTCATATAGCCCAAACAGGTGTCAGCGTTGTCGTACTTTCACGTGAGAGCATTTTCAATGGTGAGGATCCAGGCTGCGCCAAGCCTTCAGTCCTGCGTCCTAGCGGCACTTGGTCACGCACACGCCATCCACGCACCCGAGTTGTCGGACAGGCTCTTAACGTGGGTCGCTGAGTCTCAACGCCAGCGTCTCGTGGGCGCCTGTGTGCAGCACTTCGTGGCGATCGGCCAATTGTTCGATCACGCCGCCCAGCTCGCCGAGCTCGGTTTGCTTGATCAGCTGTTGGGCGAGGCCGATTCCCATGGGGGAGATGTGCACCTCCAAGTCGCGGGGCTCCACGCTCACGTCGACGCTCAACTTGTCGCCTCTGATGGCCGCTTGGGCGTGCTCGACAAGCGCGTCTGCGAGCAGTTGCGCGTCGGAGATGCGATCGGTCGAGAAGTGCGCATGTGCGGCAAGTGTGATCATCAGGCGCGGCAGGATCGTGCGAGCGAGGCTGATCGGAGCTATGCAGATCGTTGCTGTAGGGCGGCCGGGAAGCGCAAGCGTGCGAGCTTGATCGCCGTCGGCGCGCAGGGGCACCAGTGCGCTCGCCTGCGGGGCTTTGAACCACATCCGCACATCTGTCCCACCCCGCTCGCCCTCCACGAACTCGACCGTTTGCGCGAGCGTCTGGATTACATGCAGCCCGATCCCGCCCGTGTCTGTTTCCAGCGACTTTGGTTCTCCCGGAAGCCCGACGCCTTGGTCGCGAACGACAACGCCGAGTGAGCGCGAGGCTAGATGGAGTTGCACTTCCAACGGTCCAGGATCGCCTTCGTATGCATGCAGGACGACGTTGTTGCACGCCTCGGTGACCGCAGTGCGCACATCGTTCAGATCGCTGTGATCCAGCCCGATGGCTTCGCCGACCCCAGAGAGCATCTCCCTGACCACCACCACGTTTTCGGGGGTGTTGGCTAGATTGAGACGAACATTTGGGGGTGAGTCGGCCATCGGTATAGGGCGATTTGCCGCAGCAAACCACCGAGATCGTGTTGCTCGCCTCTCGACTGTTTGTGAAGACAATACCGCCTGCCGGCGGGCCTACACCTCGCTTGCGTCGCGCGTGAGAGCTCGCAATTGATCCAGCGAGCGGCGCAGCAGTCGCGATACCTGCATTTGCGAGATTTTGAGACGTGCGGCAATCTCGGTCTGGGTGAGATCCTCGACGAAGCGCATGTGCAGCATGGCTCGTTCGCGAGCCGGGATGTGCCGGATCGCGGCGACGAGCGTCGCGTCGAGCTCCACGAGCTCGTAGCGCTCGTCCTCGCTGCCCATGCCGTCACCGAAAGTCATTGTGTCGTCCTCGCCACCAGGCCGCGGGGCATCGAGCGAAAGCGATTCGTATGCCTGGGTCGCTTGCAGCGCGTCGATGACCTGCTCGGTTTCGAGTTCCAGGTACTGCGAAAGCTGGCTGACCGTCGGGGCGTGACCGTGTTCATTTGTCAGCGTCTCCTGAGCGTCGCGCACCTTCAGCGCTCGCTCCTGGTCGCCTCGGGGCACATGGACAGACCACCCACAGTCGCGAAAGTAGCGGCGCATCTCGCCGAGGATCGTCGGCACGGCAAAAGACGGAAACGAATGCCCGCGGTGCGGGTCGAAGCGATCCAGCGCCTTGAGCAGACCGACGGAGGCGACCTGCAGGAGGTCCTCGAAGGGCTCCGAGGAGCGGTCATAGCGCCGAGCAAGGCTACGGGTCAACGGCATGAAACGCTTGACCAGCGCTTCGCGGGCACGAGGATCTCGCTGCTCCTGCCAAAGGGCGAACAAATGGCCCAGATCCTCGGCGGCGCCACGGTCGACGTGCAGACTGCGCGTCATCGTCGCTGTTGACACGGATCTCAACCTCCTCCTGGTTCGTGGACGTTTTGGCTCTCGGGCAAACCTCCCTGGACGTGCCCGGACATCCTGCTTCGAGCTGACTACCCCCAGGCGCAGTGATTTATGCATCCAATCTCTGGATTTGCGCGTGAGATGCGTCGGAGTCGACGTTGGTCGGTTGAGCTGGGATCTGAGCTCGTTGAGCTGGGATCTGAGCTCGTTGAGCTGGGATCTGAGCTCGTTGAGCTGGATCTGAGCCCTGTACGGGCATCGGCAAGTTCGATTGCGTCTCCCCATTCCAGGCAGGCGGAGGCGTATCCTGCGGGCGTATGCGCCATCGATCACGGGTAGCGTCCTGACCATGCCCCGCTCGCTGTGGAACGGCACGATCGCCTTCGGGCTCGTGCGCGTGCCCGTCAGGTTGCATACGGCCACGGAGTCCAAGAGCATCTCCTTTCGAGAGCGCCACTCGAGCGACGGCGCGGCGATCGCGCATCGACGCGTATGCACGGCGGAGGACCGCGAAGTGCCATACAGCGAGATCGCCAAGGGCTTTGAAGTCAGCTCAGGCTCATACGTGATGCTCTCCAAGGAGGAGATCGCCGCTGCCGAGGGACCGGAGGCGCACGTGATCGATGTGGAGCACTTCGTCGACGGTCGCGAGATCGACCCCGCCTACTACGAGCGCGCCTACTATCTGAGCCCGGGAAAGCTGGGCGACGAGGCCTACCGCACGCTGCACAGCGCTCTGAAGAGCTCGGGAAGGGTCGGCATCGGACGCTTCCTCTTCCACGGCAAGGCCCACCTCGCAGCGCTCCGCGCCCTCGAGGAGGTGATCGTCCTGCACACGATGCGCTTCGCCGACGAATTCGCCGACCCGCGCGAGCTCGAGATCGCAAAGGCGGACAAGCGGCCGAGCAAGCTAGAGATCGACACTGCGCGGCTGCTGGTCGAGCAACTCGTCGCGAGCTTCGAGCCCGAGAGCTATGAGAACAGCTACCGGGCGGCCGTGCTCGAGGTGATCGAGCAGAAGGCCCGCGGGGAGAAGATCCAGGCGCCGAGAAGGCAGGAGCAGACCGGGGAGGGGGAGCTGTTGAGCGCCCTGCGGGCAAGCCTCGAGGAGGGTCATGCCCGCAAACGCCGGCGGCCGGCGAGCGCCAAGCCGTCGCCGGCGGAGGAGGCTCCGCGATCCTCTGGCCTTAGCTCGCGCTCACCGGTCAAGGGTCCGCGCTCATCCGGCGGGTCCTCGAGCTCATCCAAGGGAGCGAGTTCCGCTCGCCGTCGAACGCGGGGGGAGGGCTGATGACGCGTCCATTGTGGTCGGGCTCGCTCAGCTTCGGTTTGGTGAACGTGCCCGTGGTTCTCCACAGCGCCGTGCGCGATCGCGGCGTGCACTTCAGTCAGTTGCACGAGCCCGACGGCTCGCCGATCCAGACGCGGCGCGTGTGTGCGCTCGAGGGGCGCGAGGTGCCATATAGCGAGATCGCCAAGGGCTATGAGATGGAGGACGGCAGTTGGGTGTTGCTCAGCGAGGAGGATCTCGCGGCCGCCGCGCCTCGCAAGAGCCATACGATCGACATCGAGGCTTTCATCGAGGAGCGTGAGATCGACCCGATCTACCTCGATCGTCCCTATCTGCTGATTCCAGAGAACGAGAGCGCGGCACGAGCGTATGCCTTGCTCGTCGAGGCGATGGGAGACTCCGGCAGGGTGGCGCTCGGGCGCTTCGTGATGCGAGCAAAGGAGCATCTGGTCAGCATCCGTCCACGAGGTGAGCTGTTGACGCTGACGACGATGCGCTTTCACGACGAAGTGCGCTCGAGTGTCGACGTGGCGGCGGAGATCGAGGCCGAGGCGGTGCCCGGTGGCGAGCAGGTCGAGAACGCGATGGCGATCATCGCCGAGCTCGAGGTGCCGTTCGAGCCGGCCGCTTATCGCGACGAGCACCGCGCCCACCTTCAGCGCTTGATCAAGCGCAAGCAGAAGGGTCAGAAGATCTCCGCGCCGGCGGCGGCGACCATGTCAGAGCCCAAGCCGACGCCAACGGCGCCGGATCTGATGGGCGCGCTCGAGCAGAGCCTCGCGCGCATACGGGGGGAGAACTCGGGAGCGGGCAAGAAGAAGGCCAAGAAGGCGCCGGCTGCTCAGCCGGCCTCACGCCGCAGCCGAGCGAACACCAAGCGTTCCCGCTGAGCTCGATCGCCTGAACCCGGCACCCAGCTCGCTCAGCCGTGGTCGAGCCGTCCGCAAGACCGCTTGCCCAGAGGCCTTGCGCTTCTATATGTGTCCGGTGATGGGGACACGAAGACTGATCGAAGCCTGCTGATGGTGCCCGCTACGCGCTACGCGCGCAGCGGCGATGCGACCATCGCCTACCAGCTCGCGGGGGAGGGGCAGCTCGATTTGCTCTTTCTGCCCGGCTGGATCTCCCAGATAGAGCAACTGTGGGAGGCCTCGGCGATGCGTCGCTTCCTCGAGCGCCTCGCGGTGTTCAACCGGCTGATCCTGTTTGACCGCCGCGGTAGCGGGCTCTCGGACAGCGTCGGCCAGACGCACTCGCTCGAGCAGGAGATGCACGATGCGCTTGCGGTGCTCGACGCCGCCGGCAGCGAGCGCGCGGCGCTGCTCACCTACGGCCTCGGCGGGCCGGTCGGGGCGCTGCTTGCCGCCAGCCACCCCGAGCGTGTCGGGGCGCTCATCATGTACGCGTCGATCGCTCGCACCTCGTGGGCTCCCGACTATGACTGGGCGATGACGAAGGCGGATCGCGAACAGTGGACCGAGCGGACGATCGACTCCTGGGGCGAGCCCGGCGGTCCCGGGCTCGCGGTGATGGCCCCTTCGATGGCCGAGGACCCAGGGCTTGCAACATGGTTCGCGCGCTTGCAACGGCTGTCGGCCAGCCCCAGCCAGGCTCGTATCCTGCTGAGCGCCGCAGCAGAGATCGACGTGCGCGACGTGCTGGGCGCTGTGCGGGTGCCGACGCTTGTGATGCACAGGGCTGGCGATATGGCCTGGGATCCGCGTCATTCGCGTTATCTGGCCGAGCACATCGCCGGAGCACGTCACGTCGAGCTGGAGGGCAAGGATTCGCTGCCGTTCATCGGCGACAGTGACGCGATAGTCGAGGAGATCGAGGAGTTTCTGACTGGCGACCGCAGCCGCGGGGAGCTCGCACGCGGTTTGCTGACGGTGATGTTCACAGACATCGTCGCGGCGACGGCGCGAGCGGCCCGGTTGGGCGACGGTCGCTGGCGCGATCTGCTGGCAGAGCACGACACGCGCGTGCGAGCGCAGCTCGCTCGCTTCGGGGGGCGGGAGGTCAAGACGGTGGGGGATGGCTTTCTGGTGACGTTCGAGGGGCCGCCGTCGCGAGCGTTGCGCTGTGCTCTGGCGGTGAGCGAGACAACCAGAGAGCTCGGGCTCGAGATCCGTATCGGCGTGCATACGGGGGAGTGTGAGCTGATCGGCCAGGATGTCGGTGGCATGGCGGTGCACATCGCCTCGCGCGTTGGCGCATTGGCCGCCTCGAACGAGGTGCTCGTCTCGGGCACCGTGTTCGGAACGGTCGTCGGCGGCCCGTTCGAGTTTGAGGATCGCGGCTTTCACGAGCTGAAGGGTGTGCCAGGCCGCTGGCCGCTGTTCGCGCTCGGCGCCTGAGAAAGCTCGCCATGCAACCTGGCGATGGTCGACTGACGCATCCCATACGCTTGCGGCCAGAATGAGCATTCACCTGTGCGTCCTGCTTTGGCCCAAGCCGGGTGGCGAGGAGGCGCTCTGCGCCTACGAGGACACGGTGCTGGATTTGATGGGTAGCCACGGGGCGCGGGTACTGCAACGCATGCGCACCGATGGCAAAAGTGGCGCGCCACTGGAGATCCAGGTTCTCGAGTTCCCCTCCCAGGGGGCTCTGGACAGCTACATGCACGACGAGCGCCGCGTAGCTCTGGCGGATGAGCGCGATGCCGCGATCGCGCGGACCGACGTGTTGCCGGCCGAGCCGGTCTAGCCGGGGCTGTCTCCGGCACGTCGCAGGCTACAGTCGGAGCCAGCGCAGTTGCGCTCTAGGCGGCCCGCCGAGATCGTCTGAGCCAGCCCCACGCACCAGCAGGTCGGGCAACCGCGCAGCGCAAGCAAGCCAAACGGCGCCAGCACGAGCGCGGCGGGGCCGGCGCTCGAGGCGAGTACGATCGCCGTCCCGATCAGGCCAAAGCCCAGCGCTCCACGCGCGAGGTGGCGCGCGACGCTCTTACTGGCAAGAACGCTTTGCTCGGGCTCAGTCATGATCTGTGTTCGCACAGACAGCGGGAGCGGATGACATTTTCAGCTGCGCACGCAAGGCTTCGCGGCCACGGTGTAGACGCGACTTCATCGCGGCACGGCTGAGGCCAAGCGTCTGAGCTGTGGCCTTGCCGGACAGACCCTGGATATCGCGCAGCACGAGCACAGCGCGCTGATCGGCCGGTAGCGCCGCGATCGATTCGACGATTTGCTCGACTTCCAGCCGGGCCAGCGCGAGATCCTCGACAGAGTGCTCGCCGGCCGAGCTTGGGATCGGCCCGCGCAGCGCCAGTCGCGATCTGCGGATGCACTCGTGGCGCACGATCTGAAACATCCACGATGCGAGCGCCGCGGCGGCGCGCAGCGTGCCGATCTTCTGGTAGAGCACGATCAGCGCCTCCTGGGTCGCTTCCTCGGCATCCTCGGGCGTCGAGCAGAGGGTGCGTGCGAAGCGATTCACATGTGCGTGAGAGCCATCCAGCAGGATCGCTATCGCGCGCGGGTCGCCTTGCCGGGCGGCATTGATTATCTCCTCGGTGGGCCAGGCCCAGCGCGTATCAGTCACGGGAACGAACCTTTTTCATAAAGAAGAAAAAGCATCCGCAGAGCAGGACGACGGCTGCAATGAGATAGAGGGCGGTCATGGGCCGGTATAGGGTCGATGGTGAATCATTTACAGCTCCCGTTCTTTCTCGATTGGACCTGGCACAGACATGAGAGGCCCAATCTCGGGAAAGGATTCGCCTTGGCTCAGTGTGAGGAGTTCGCGGGCCAGACGAGCACGGGACCGCGAACCTCGAGCTTGACCGCCAAGCCCGGGGGCAGCCGTGTCTCTCCGAGTGTCCGCACGAGCAGGTGATCAGCCATCTGCGGCCGGTCGACCTGAACATGCAGGACGGCATCGTGCCCGTGGTAGCCCGTTCGCGCGATCCGACCCGCGAGGCCCGTGTCGCTGTCGGCAGGGCGCAAATCGATCTGCTCGGGGCGGATCAGCACACTCACTGCACAAGGCGTTGGCAAGACCTCGCCGTGCCATAGCGCCGGTAGCTCGCCAAGCTGGGTTTGTACGGATGCTCCTTCAAGGACGCCGGCGATCACGTTTGCCTCGCCGACGAATCGGGCGAGCCGGTCGTCAAGTGGGCGCGTATAGAGCTCCTGCGGTGTGGTGTGCTGGGCAATTTTGCCGTCGCGCAGGACGGCAACCCGGTCGGCGAGCGAGAGCGCCTCGTCCTGGTCATGGGTGACGAGCAGCGTCGTTGTCGCCGACGCTCGCAGGATCCGTTGGACCTCCTCGCGCACATTGGCGCGCATATGAGCATCGAGGGACGCGAATGGCTCGTCCAGGAGCACGAGCTCAGGCTCGACGGCCAACGCTCGCGCCAACGCCACGCGCTGCTGTTGGCCGCCGGAGAGCTGGTGGGGATAGCGGCGTCCCAGGTCGGCCAGGTCCACGAGCTCGAGCAGCTCGCGCACTCTTCCCTTCCGGGCGGCTCGGGAAAGCCCAAACCCGACGTTCGCCGCGACCGTCAGGTGTGGGAAAAGCCCTCCCTCCTGAGGCACATACCCGATCCGGCGTCGCTCGGGTTGAACATGGATGCCTGCTCCATCGACGACGCGCTCGCCGATCCTCACGGTCCCGAGATCGGGCCGGTCAAAGCCTGCCAGCAGTCGCAGGAGCGTTGTCTTGCCACTGCCGGAGGAGCCGAGAATCGCCGTGAAGGAACCGGCGGGCACGCTCAGATCCAGGCCTACGAGCACCGGATGGGCGCCGAAGCTCTTGTGCAGGTCAACGACATCGAGATTGCGTGTTTGCCGGTTGTTCGCACCTGCGGCGCTCTCGCCGCCGCGCTCGCTCTCAGAGCCGGGCGTCGCAGTCAGCGTCTGATCGGGGTTGGGCGTCTTGCTCACCTTGCCGGTCTCCCGCGTGAGGGAAGGCGGTCGAAGAAGCGGCCGAGCACGACGCTGGGCAGCGCTGCGATGGCGATGATCGCGAGCGCAAACGGCGCGGCCTGCCCGTATGAGAGGTTCTGCTGGTAGGCCCAGAACTGGGTGGAGAGGGTCTGCACGCCCGTGGGAATCAGGATCAAAGTGGCGGTCAGCTCGGTCACAGCGGAGAGAAATACCAGGCAGAAGGCGGCGGCGAGGCCGGGGGAGACCAGTGGAAGCGTGACTCGCAACAGCACTGAGGTGCGCTTGCGCCCGAGCGAGCGCCCGACCTCCTCCAATCCAACTGGCGCCTGTGCGATGGACGCTCGCACGCCCACGAGCGCAAGCGGGAAGAACAGGATGGCGTAGGCGACCACGAGTAGTGGCGCGCTTTGATAGAGCAAGCCGTTGGTGTAGCGCTCGGTGAAATATGAGAGCGCGAGCGCGATCACGAGGCCCGGCATTGCCAGCACGAGATAAGTGCTCCGCTCGAGCAGCAGGTAACCCCGCCCGCTGTGGCGAATCGCAAGCAGCGCGACAGGTAGCGCCATAGTCGTCGAGATCGCCGCGGCGATCGCGCTGTAGAGGGCTGTGTGCCAGGTGGCGTCGAGCAGGGACACGCCTGTGAGAAAGGCATGGCCGCCTCTGAGGATCCAGTAGACGCTGGAGCCGATCGGCACGCCCAGCGCCAAGCCGACAAGCACGCCGAGGCCGAGCAATGCCGGCAGCCGGGCGCGCACGAGCCGGTGAGGTCGGGCGGCCCTTTGCGCGAGGGGTCCGGAGCGGCTGAGCCTGCCTCGCCCGCGCGCGAGGCCCTCGCCGGCTAGGACGAAGAGACTCAAGAGCACCAGCACCAGCGACAGCGCCGAGGCTGTCGGCACGTTGAAGGACACGTTGAACTCGGTGAATATCTCGGTGGTGAAGGTCTGGTAGCCGAGGATCTCAAAGGCGCCGTACTCGGCCAGCAAGACGAGCGCCACGAGCAGGCAGCCGCCGAGGATCGCCACTCGAGCCTGTCCGAGCGTGACCTTCCAGAACGTTTGCAAGCGTCCTGCTCCGAGGCTGCGCGCCAACTCCTCCTGGCCGGGATCGGCATTGCGAAAGCTTGCCGCGACAGGTAGGTAGACGAGCGGATACACGGCCAGCGTCATGACCAGCACCGCTCCCTGAAAGCCGCTGACGTGAGTGCTGAGCGAAGCCCAGCCAAAGCTCACGACGAAATCCGGGATAGCAAGCGGCACGACCACCAAGACCGCCCATACCCGACGGCCGGGAAGGTCGGTGCGCTCGATTAGCCAGGCGACGGCTGTGCCGATCACAGCGCACAGCGCCGTTACGACGACAGTCAGTCGCACGGTGTTCAACAGCAAGGTGGCCGTGAGGTTCCGGAAGATCAATTTCAAGATCGTCGAGGTCCCGGCGCCGTGGGCCTCGAAGAGCAGGAACGCAAGCGGCGCCACCAGCACGAGCGCCACAGTCGTGCTCAACGCGAGCAGTAGCCACGGACGGAGCGCACGCCGGGGGGGAGCAGGCACCGGCCTCGACGGCGATACGGATCGCGGGATCGTAGGTGCCGGCGTCGCCATCTCAACCATTCGGTCGAACGCAGGCGCTCACAACAAACCCGCTTCGCGAAGCAGCCCGATCGCCGTCGAGCCGTCGCCAAGCTGCGGGATCGTGATCGAGTTCGGTTGTAGCTGACTAAAGGGTGTCTCTGAAGCAGCGGGGGATATGCCCGGGACGATTGGATACTCGAAGCTGAGCGAGTGGGCGATTATCTCCTGGCCTTCCCGGCTCACCAGAAAAGCGAGGAACTTCTGAGCCGCGGCTTGATTTTTGGAGGACTCGAGGATCGCCGCCCCGGACACGTCGATCACATAGCCAGGATCGTGTGGAGCGAAGTAGGCGATCTTCGAATCGATGCTTCCCGCGCCGAGCTCTGCGCGCATGCGATACCAGTAGTACTGATTGATCAAGCCAAAGGCCACAGCACCGCGGTTGACCTGACTTGCGACTGTCTCATTGTCGGGGTAGGCGTGATTCGTGGCATTCGACTTGACGTTTTCAAGCCACTGCTTTGTAGCGGCGCGACCGTCGGTGTGGGCGACGGATGTGACGATCGGCTGAAAATCGGTCTCGCCCGCGGCGATTGCCAGCTTGCCGTGGTACTTGGAGTCGGCCAGTTGCAGGACCGAGCTCGGAAGTTCGCTGGCGCCAATCAGGCTGGGGTTGTAGATAAGGACGCTCACGCGTGCGGACACGCCGAGCCAGTCGCCTTGCGGTGAGTTGAACCTGCCCGGAGTCCGAGCGAGCGTCGCCGGGTCGACGGCAGCGAGCAGGCTCTTGCCCTGGAGGTGCTCGAGCGCAGGCGAGTTCTCGGTGTAGATCACGTCAGCCGGCGAGTTGGACCCCTCGGTGACGATCTCATCGGCCAGGGTGTCCTCGTCGTTGCTGCGCATGTTGACCTTGATGTGGCTCTCTCGTTCAAAGGCGGCGACCAACGTGTCCGTCGTCTGCACGTGCTGGCCGTTGTAGAGCGTGATGGAAGTGTTCGGCGCCGCGGAGGTTGCGCAGCCGCAGAGCAGGGCCACGGCGACGAGCAGCATGGCAAGCGTTAGGAACGGACGGTGTGTCTTTCGCATTTGCTGAGAAGGAGCTCGAGGACTTGGTGTCGTTGCTTACCCGGCTTGTGCCGCCGGCGCGGGTGAGGCGCTCGTGGGCACGCGACCGTCGTCACGATGGGGCTCGATGGCGCGAGGGGCTAAATCCGACTATGTGGCTCGGGTATCACCGCCGCAGCCTACCACAAGATTAGGGTGCCCTAACTGAGCGGGCCCCTTCGTTCAGGGCCGGTGGTGTGGTTCGAAGAACGCAGCCTTATGCCACGCGCGGTTCATAGCTGTGCCTGCACTTCGACTGTGTTGCTGCTAAAATGCTTTCAATGAGCGTCGCTATTACAGTCCGCGGAGTTCCTGCCGAGGTGCGCGACGAGCTCGCGGCGCGCGCCGCCAGAGCCGGAAAGTCTTTGCAGGGCTACCTCCTGGGAATGTTGCTCGATGCTGCCGCACGTCCGTCGGTGGGGGATGTCATCGCTCGCGCCCGTGCCCGAGTGGACGCGACCGGGATGAGCGTCAACGCTGAGGCGATCCTTGCTGCGCGCGACGCTGATCGGCGGTGAGCGTCCAGATCGTTTGCGATGCGTCAGCGCTCGTCGCGCTGCTCCTGGACGGTGGCTCCGACGGCCAGTGGGTCACCGAAACGATCGCCGGATCCGATCTTGCCGCCCCGTACCTCGTCGAGTTTGAGTCGGCAAACATCATCCGTCGCCACGAGCGCGCGGGGATCATTGGGGCCGACCAAGCAGCGCAGGCCCACGTCGACCTACTGGATCTCGCGATCGAACTATGGTCGTACGAACTCCTGGCCGCCAGGGCACGGGAGCTGCGCCACAACCTATCCAGCTACGACGCGAGCTATGTGGCGCTGGCGGAGCTGACCGGTGCGATGCTCGTGACGCTCGACGAGCGCATCGTCGGGGCGCCTGGTCTTCTCTGCGAGGTTAGTACACCACGAACGACTGGGAACGATGACCGATAGCGAGGATGGACGCTCGCATTGATGCGGCGTCCCGCCGATCTGAGACAGTCGAGTCCCATTCATCTGAGACCGTGACGTCCCAGCCATGTGAGATCGACGCGGCGACCTCAACGGCGCAGTCCGCGGGGGAAGCGCGAGGAGGTTCACTGCGCTCCCGTTCGGCGGCGGCCGTTTTACGTGAGCGATTCGAGCGCGAGGCCGGGTACGGCTTTGAAGATGGTGTCGTTGGAGACGAGTGGGATCCCGAGTCGGATCGCGGTCGCGGCGATCCAGCGGTCGGCGTTGTGCTCGCGCTGTGCGAGAGCGTGACCGATCGCGGCGCAGTCGGCGCGCAGCTGGGCGCATATCGCCACGAGCTCGGGGCCGGTATGGATAACCTCCGCGCCCCGGATCTTGCTCTCGAGCTTCAGCATCCGGGCCTCGCCCCAGCCGCGGCGGATCGCCCCGTAGCGCAGCTCCATAGCCGTCTGGAAGGAGATGAACGCCGGCCGGTGATGATCGGCGCGTAGCGTTCAGCCAACCGTGACGTCGGGACCAGGTCAGCGCTGAAGACATCGGTATCGATCACGATCGCGCTGCGCGATCCGGGTTCGGTCACGACTGGACAGCTGCGAGGAAGGCCTCGCCCTCCTCTTCGCTGAGATCCTCGATCACCATCTCATCGTGATCGGGCAGCGGATGCGCGCGGCGCAGCAGCTCCTCGATGGGGAGCTCCAAGTGCTCGGGTTCGCTGTGGTTCGCAGGATGTGTCGACACGATCACTGAAGTGTAGAGAGCATCGCTGCTGCGTCGTCCAGCGCGTCGTTACAGCCAGGGCTTGGTTGCACATCGGTTCGACCTGGACGCTCTAGTGCTTGCCCCTACTCGAGATCGTCGAGCATCGCTCAGATGGGCGGATTCCCCCTTCACATGAACGGGGTGCGGCGTCTCATCGATATGAGACAGGCCAGTCTCATCCATGTAAGACCGTGGGCGTCTCATTCATATGAGACTGAGCCGGAGTCGGTGAAGTTCTCCGTGAACGTCGGACAGCAACTCCAACTTCAAGCAGATGCTCTGGCATCCCACGGTCGTCTAGTGGATGCTGCGGAATTTAGTCAGCGCCAGTCGTGGAGCACGGGGGCGTAGGAGATCCCGACGATCGCGCCCTCCGGTGACTGCAGCCTGGCTACGGTCTGACCCTACGGCTCCTCGCGCGGTGGGTGCAGCAGTTCGTAGCCGGCCTGCTCGAGCTCCCGTGCGGCTGGGGTCACCGCTGCGGCGCGGCCGAGCCGTCGCGCGTCGCGGTCGTCGAGGACACGCCAGCGGGAGTCACCGGCGCAGTGGCGGCTGGGATGCGGGCCTTCGGATACGCGGCCGACAGCGACGAGGGTGCGCTGCGCAAACGCAGGTGCCGAGATCATCCGATCGCTGGACAGGCTCCCAGCGTTCGTGGGCTTGCCCCGAAGGTAAGGGCCGCCACGCCGCTGTGCTGATTCGACACGCGACGTTGAGGATCGCGGTTAGACGGGCCCGATCGGGCTGCCGGTGGTCCCGCCCCCAACCTTTGATGATCACGCTCGAACATGGCGAGGAGGCGCTCAAGCGCTCGCCGGAACCTCGGCTACCGCATCGGCCGAGTTGTGCGGAGCTTAACTTCCTTCTGGTCACGCGCCCGCCTTATTCGCTTGAGCGAGGCACCGGCTGTTCCAGTAAAGCCGGCCACTGGTAGGGTGCACGCGTTATCAGTAAGTATGTGCATGCGAGGATGATGGGGACACGCCGCCGCCGCCGCGGGCCGATCGTGGCCGCGACGGTGGTTCTCGCGTTCGCGTTTGCGCTCTCGGGACTGGGCGCCGGTGAAGCATTCGCGTTGCCGCCGACCTGGGGGCAGGCCAGCGAGATTCTCCAGCCCCTGAACGCTGATCCCGAAGGCAGCTTCGCCGATCTAAGCCTCATCAGCTGTGGCGCGAGCGGATCGTGCGCAGTGGTCGGAACATACCTCTCCACGGGGCGGCCCAATATGGGCGCCGTCGAGTCCGGCGGGGTATGGGGCGCAGCGACAGAAATCGGGTTGCCGGCCAATGCGACCCCATCCCTGGCGAACTATCTGGAGTCGTTGGCCTGCCCGCCTTCGGGCTCATGCATCGCCGCGGGTTACTACACCGCCAGCGGCAGTTCGGCCGAGGAGGGAATGGTGGTGAGTGAGACCGGCGGCGTCTGGGGGCAGCCAGCAGAGATTGAGCTGCCGGCCAACGCGTCGCCAACGGCTCAGGTCGTCGATCTCGACGGAGCCGCGTGCACCAGCCCAGGCAACTGCGTTCTCTCCGGCGGCTACTACGACACCGCCAACGTGGCACACGCAATGCTCGTGACCGAGACCAACGGAACCTGGGGCCAGGGCGTCGCGATCGCCCCACCCGCAAACGTGAGCCACACCGATCCCGCCAGCCAGCCCGACAACCTGGACTCGCTCGCCTGCTCGTCTGCCGGTTCGTGTGTCGCCCTCGGCTACTACGTCACCAACACCAACGAATTCTCAATGATGGGAGTCGTCGAGACCCACGGAGCATGGGGGCCCGCGACCGCGATCGCGCTGCCCGCAAACAAGAGCAGCCAGGAAGACAGTCTGTTCGGCCACACCCACATGGCCTGCCACGCCTCCGGATCGTGCGTCGCTGTCGGCGACTACGAAAACACCGCCGGCAATCGCGAAGGGTTCGTCGTCAGCGAGAGCGGCGGCCTATGGGGAGCAGCGACCCCGATCACACTGGCCGTACCGACCTTCGACGAAGGTCTTGAATCAGTCGCCTGCCCACCGTCGGGCGCCTGTGTCGCGGTCGCTGCGGACAGCGTCGCCACCGAAGTCGACGGCGCCTGGCCGGCAAGCACAACACAGGTCGAAGTCGCGCTGCCGGCGGACGCGAACGAGCCGCCCGGCGGCGGCCAATTCTTCCTGTCCTCAATCGCCTGCCCGGCTGCCGCAGCGTGCGTCGCCGCCGGCGACTACGACGGTATTGACACCGGCATTCGCCCAATGATCGTCAACGAGACCAACGGCGGCCCCTACAGCGGCGCCATCGCGAAAACCGGGCCGCTCCTTGAAAACACGCTGTCAGCCTCGGTCGGCGGCACCGCCGAGTTCTCCGGAACGATCACCCCCGGAAACCTGGCTTCCGGCTTGGAATGGTGGTTTCAATACGGTCCAGTCGGGACCAACTTCAATGCCACCGGCTGCGGCGAGTCAGCAAAAGCGTGTCCCTCCGGAGGCCCGACCGAAACGCCCCGGACAGCACTGTCAGCAACGCCGGGAACGTGCTCGGGGATCGCGACCCCCGAGCCGTGCGTGTCAGCGCGCAACGCCTTTCCGCTGACCGGGTACACCGCATACGAATACCGCCTCGTCGTCCAAGAAGGCCAACAGCCACCGATCTACGGTGCCTCGCTGCCGTTCATCCCGGGTAACCTGATCAACCCCAACGGATTCAAACCAGCCGGCCGCTACAACCTCGCGATCGTCTGCCCAGCAGCGTGCCAGGCACTGCTGCACGCAGACGCTCAGAACGCCTCCGGTCCCGGGCTCGCGTTCGGGCAGCTCGCGATCACACAATCCACCCCGGCCGGCGGCATCGGCGGTGCCGGGGAGGTCCTGACGGTCCACAACGGCAAGCTCCCCGAACAGCACGGATTCATCTTCAAGGGCAACCTGCTGCTCTCACGGATCAGCATGGACCTCTCACCGATCGGCGGTCCGGCGACGATCGCAACCCCGTTCTCGCTCGCCGGCGCAGTCAACTACGGCCATAGCGCGCTCGAACCGTTCACGTTCGCCGGGAACCTCACGGGCGGCGGGTACTGGGAAGCGTGCCGCCAGGAAACCGGTGCCGGCAGCTGCAGCCCCCCCGACCACCCCGACAAGAACACCGCCGGGACGGTTTCAGGCGCCGCGGGTGTCGCTTCCACGACAGCCGGGATCGCCGTCGGTGCGGGCGCGGTCCCCGGCGGCCAGCCCGTCGCGGTCGCGCTCGGCGTCTTCTCCGCCGTCACCTGGGCGATCTCACTCGACCCGCCCGACAAGCACTACAAGAAGATCACCCACCCCCGGCGAGTGAAAGCCATCCACGTCATGCCCGGACACGGCCTGAGCAAGCCAGCGGCAGCCGCGACGAGCCAACTCGCAACCGCGCTTGCGCAGGCAGGCGTCGCGGGCAACGCTTTCCTGGCTGCATGGCAGCGCTACCAGGGCGCATCGCGCACCGCCGAACCCGTCTGGCTCGGCCGTCAATACCAGGCGACACTCCAGTACGGGCACGAATTCGTGAACGATTGCCGCCGCGCCGCTGGCCTCCTTGCCGCCCAACATAGCGAGCTCGCCGATTCACCGCTGGGTCGCAGGCACCTCTCCGCACGGCGGCTGCGCCAGCTCCTACGGGCTGTACGGCGGCACGGCGTCTCGCGCAGCCTCGCTCTGCAGCTCGTGCGTCTGGGAATCACCACCAGCGTCGTTAAGGCGGCAGGCGGAGCAGTTCCAACGACACCGCCGGCTGGCGCCGCGACGCCTCTCGGTCCCGTTCTCGACCCCGCGTTCGCGGCGAAGCTGAACGAACTCGCCAACGGGCTCGATGAGTACCTGGCAAGCCTCGCGCAGCACCCCTTCTCCTAAAGACAAGTAGCGAGAGATTCACCACCACCACAGACCCTCGACTGCTGCCTCCTACATCCCACGCGAAGCAGCCACCGGATGACTCGCATTCAACGACCCTCACCGCTCTTCGCGAGATAACCCAACTCGCGACATAAATCGAGATTGAGCGCTGTTTTGGTTCTGGCGACGCGGGGTGCTCTGCGCGGAATGGACTTCCTTCGCCACTACCGGACTCCTAAAGTATCGTCGGCGACCGCTGAGGCGCCACCGGCAGAGGGCTCGGGCTTCAGCCACAGTCTCAAGATGAATGAGACCACCACGCTAGTCGCCAGTCTCATATGGGTGAGACAAAGCCGTCTCACATCAGTGAGATTCCGGTCTCAGATGAATGAGACGCCGCACGGGGACCATTCAACATGCACTACCTTGTAGCGCGCGATAATATATGTTATGTAAACCTAGAACGGTAGAGAGAGGCGCGTCCGTGCGCCTACCACACGATCCAGCCTCCGCCGCCGTGGTGCAGGTAGGAATAGGTCACAAGCAGAGTTAGAAACGCTAGTCGCACAATCAAGCGCAGTGCGCGACGTTCCGACGGCGAGATGACCAGGCGAGGAATTCTGCGTCGCTGTCGCCGCGGTTGCGCACGTTTTTGTTGAGCTTTTTCTTGTCCTCCGCGCGAGAATTCGATTTGTGCGGGCCGGTTTTGGTTGCGGCTACTTGCCAATCCCTTGCGCCGGCGCTGACCTCCTCGTTCTTCGATCCTGCGACGATCTCGCTCCCACGGATAATCCCTATGAGTGGGCACGTACGATTACTCGGCCATGTCAGGCCTGAACTTTAGTTGGGCGCCTGCCCATGGTCGGTGCTGCATGTCTGGCTCGTGGCGGGCCTTCAGCGTCGGCGATTGGACCGGTGGATTAGGATGCCCCTGCGGCCGCTCCTACTGGGAACGGTGCGCTTGAAAGGCTCCCCCCAGACCACAAAAGAGGCTACCTATCATGGTTCGACTGATCCGAACGCTGGTCGTGCTTGTTTCGGCTGGTTCGTTGCTGGCGCTTTACGCTGCGACGGCTCTGAGCGCGCCGAATCTTTCTGCCGCGCCGGCGCACGTCAGCAAGAAGGCCAAGAAGCACAAAAAGGTCAAGAAGAAGAAAGCTGCCAAGAAGGTGGCCAACGTCAAAATCATCGCGGGCAACGAGACCCTGGCTTTCAATGCTCAAGCGACACAGGCGCTTGAAAAGGCGAAAGTCAGTCTCGCCGCCGTCGGTCCCGCCAGCGGTGCGCTCACCTCGGGGGTTGTCTTTCCGCTTTCAGGGGGCACGCTGAATCCGGCTACCGGGTTCGGCTCGCTGTCAGGGACCGGTGCGCTCACTTTTTCCACGAGCTTCAGCGTGCCCGGACTCTTCAGCTCAGGTAGCGAAGCCACGATTTCCGAACCTTCCCTGAACCTCGGTTCCAGCTCGACTTTGAGCTTCACCTCCCAGCAGGCCAGTCCGCCGATATTTCCGTTTGCGACTGTCAGCCTCAAAGGAGTCCATCCCACGGTAAGCGGCGCGAGGATAGCGCTTGCGAGCCTGCCGGTCGCGCTCGACGCGACCGGCGTCCAGTTCCTTGGGGAGTTCGCCGGCGGCGCCTTCACGACCGGCGAGGTGGTTGGGACGCTCACGGTCCAAGCGACGAGCGGCTGAGATATATCGACCGGCGTGTGTGGAGCGAGCGCCCGCACGGGCTCGCTCCTCGCTTGCCTTGACGAGCCTTGGTGGGTAGCATCGAGGCTATGTCTTTGTGGCTGCTGCTTGCTCTGGTGGCGCTCTTGAAGGTCGTGATGGCGACGCTGATGGTATGGATCCCGATGCGCTCGGACTCCGCGATGAGCGTGGTCGAGCACCAGGATGGCTCGGAGTCCGACGCCGGCGAAGACGAAGGCGGCAGCAAGACTCTGCCTGGGTCCCCGTCCGAGCCGCATCCGAGGCTGCCTCGTCCCCACCGGCCACGCCGCGGTCCGCATGGCTCACCGAGCGTCCCCTCCCCCTCGCGGGTGCGCAAGTCTCAACGACCTGTCGTGGCGCGGTCGCTCGCACGACACTGACACCCTCCTGGCAAAGAACGCGTGCGCCTCGTGTCGGCGCTTCTCCTGAGCTCAGCGGTTGCGCTTGCGCTGCTGGCGGGCTGCCTTGGTCTTCGCCCGGCGCTTGCGTCTGCGGGCTGCGTGTTCTTGCGCGGTGCTGCGGCTGCCCAAGCCGTCGCCGACCGGGGCGACGCTGCGCGCGTCGCGCAGGATCAGAAACGCGATTCCCCCCAACAGCACGATGCAGACGATGGCGACTGGAATGACCACGCCGGTCGAAATGCTGCTCAGCGAAGTGCCAGAAGGCGTCGTGGCCGTGTTTGCCGCGCTTTCTTCTTCTTCGCCGGCAGCGCTGCTGGTCAAGTTCGAGGATGATTCTGAAGGGGCGCCGAAGGCATCGCTGGTCGAGGGCGTTTCCGCTCCCGCGGCCGCCGGGTTCTGCGCACCAAGGCTCCCTGCGCCAAGGCTCCCTGCGCCAAGGCTTCCATTCGACTCGGCTTTGGCTAGCGCTTCCTGGACGGACTTGTTCAGCTGAGCCCTGTTCAGCGTGGTCGAGCCTGTGGCCGCGACCGCGCCGGCGGCAGTCAGCCCGAAGAGGGCTGGGACCGCGAGCACCGCAACCAGTGATATGTGCGAGGTGATTCGACGCATTGCCCGGATCAGCGAGAATAGCGCCTGAGGCGCAGCCACCATAGAATGACTGCGATGGCTCCCAAGCAACGACAGATCCGCGTCGAGCAGCGCGGCTCCCAAGCTGCGATCGAAGCGCTCGAGCAGCGCACCGACGAGGAGCTCGAGGGCGAGACGAAGTACAAGTCGGCTGCGCTTGCGATCCTCGGGGCGCGCGCCTCCGAGCGCTTTGACGCCGAGCAAGCACGCGCCTACTTCCAGCGAGCCATCGCGGCTGCACGACCTCAGGAGAGAATGCAGCTCAGGCGCATGGCCGATGCGTCGCTGGCGCTTGCCGAGCGCCGTGCCGGCGACCTGAAGAGCGCGGTGGAGCGTCTCGGCCAGACGCCACCCACCGGGCGCCAGATGTTTGCCTTGCGGGCGATGGGGCTACTGATTCCTCCCGCCAGTGCTGGAATCCTCGCCCGCATGCGCGGGATCCTGTTGATCATCGCGCTGATCGTCTTGTTGCTGGCGCTTGGCCTCGGAATCGTGGAGCTTGTGGCACTGCCGTTCGGTGGGCTTGGGCTCGCTCCCGGGATTCTGTTTGGCCTGTTCCTCGCCATCGCAGGGGTTGCGATCGCTGCGATGGTTGGGCGTAGGCGTCGAGATCGCGCCCAGGCCGGCGCCGCCGGCGCTGCGCGTCCCTCCAAATAGGAGGTCGAGCGGCATTACGTCGGAGACATTGAGCGCGATCGTCTGCTTCTGATCTGCGCTTTTGGCTCAGCTCGAGGACAGGGTTGCGCTGCGGATGACCACAGGTGTCGTCGGAGCGCCGTCTTGTGGAGGGTTGGTCGCCAGCTTGGCGATCGTGTTCACGCCGGCGAAGCTGCCTACCACGTTTCCTACCAGCGCGTATTGCGCCGGCAACGACGCGTTGGCAGCGGTCACGATGAAGAATTGGCTGCCCGATGCCCCGGAAGGGTCGTTTGCCGTCTTGGCCATCGCCACGGTGCCGAGCGTGTAGCGCATGTCATTCGGGGGCGCCTCGACGATCGTGTAGCCAGGCCCCCCCGAGCCGTCGCCGTTGGGGTCCCCGCCCTGAATCACGAAGTCGGCGGCGACGCGATGGAAAGTGAGGTCGTCGTAGAAGCCACGCTTGACCAGGTAGGCGAAGGATGCGGTCGTGCGCGGCGCTCGCCGCACGTCGAGTTCGATTTCGATCTTGCCGCAGTTGGTGGCGAGGCTGACCACATATCGCCTGGCCGGGTCGAGCTCGAGCCTCGGCTTGGGGATGCTTTGGGCGCCACGTGGTACGGGGGCGCGTGCCTTCTGACATTTACCATCGCTCGTTTCCGAGACAGGTTTCACGGTCTGCGAGGACTGCCCATTTTGAGGATGGATGGGCGTGCCGGTCGATGCTCCGCCGCCAGTAGTGGAGCTGGCGCAGGCTGTCAACAGGAGCCCGAAGGCCGTCGTGGCCGCGCCGTAAAGTAGTCGGCGTGCGACGTTCGAGCGGGCGGACATCGAGGCAGCATAGTCGCGCCTCCCCTATGTCCGCGCCATGTTCGCGCATTCTTAAAGCATCCTTCTGCGATTCCCAACAGTGACGTTCTTGGTCCAACGTTTCTCGCGGCCCAATACGCTTGCGCGATGAGCAAGGTCATTCGTCTGATCGTGAATCCCGCCGCGGGCGGCGGCAAAGCTGGGCGCGTACTGGCAGATGTGCTCGCGGCGCTCGACGCTCAGGGCCTTCAGGTTCGCAGCGAGCTGACTCGCGACCTGGCTCACGCGCGCGAGCTGGCACGTGAGGCCGCGAGTGCAGGCGAGACGATTGTGTGCTTGAGCGGCGACGGGATGCTCGGTGCCGTCGCCGACGTGTTGCGGGAGTTTCCCGCGGCAGTGCTCGGCGTGTTGCCTGGCGGGCGCGGCAACGACCTGGCGCGGGTGCTCGGCATTCCATCGGATCCAGCCGCTGCCTGCGCGGTCATCGCCGCCGGCTTCTCGCGCAAGCTCGATCTTGGCGAGGTAGGCGGTAAAGCGTTCGTGGGGATCGCCAGTGTGGGCTTTGACAGCGACGCCAATCGCATTGCAAACGAAGCACCCGCTTGGCTCGGTGGCCTCGTCTACGCATATGGGGCGCTGCGTGCTCTGATCTTCTGGCGCCCGGCGCGCTTTCAGATAGAGCTGGATCGGCAGGGCGGGCGCCACACCTTTGAGGGCTACACAGTGGGAGCCTGCAATTCGAAGACATACGGCGGCGGCATGCGCGCGGCGCCGGATGCCCTGCTCGATGACGGTCTGCTCGACGTGGTGGTGCTCGAAAAGGTGAGCAAGTTCAGCTTTCTCACGAAGATCTTGCCGAAGGCCTTCAGCGGCACGCACGTGCGCGAGCCGAGCGTGAAAGTCTTCCGTGCTCGCGAGGTTGCGATCAGCGCGGATCGTCCATTCACGATGTATGCAGACGGCGATCCGATCGGGGAGCTTCCGCTGCGTGTGCGTGTGCTCGCGGGCGCCGTGCGCGTGCTCGTGCCGAGCAATGGAGCCCCAGCGGACGCGTTTCTTGGCGGCGAGAAGACCGAAGACGTGGCCGTGGCAGAGCGGTGAGCGCCGTGTTTGGACTGAAGCTCGCCCTGGCCCGGGCGGCCGGGGCGGTCTCTCGTTTGCGTGGCAGGGGTGGCACGAGCTTGCCGGGGAAGCTGCTTGTACGGATGGACCGCAGCGCTATCGCCGAGCTTGCTGCGCGCCTGCCGCGTGGCAGTGTGTTGGTGTCCGCCACCAACGGCAAGACGACGACCGCGGCGATGGCCGCAAGCATCTTTGAGGCTGCCGGCATCTCGCTGGTACACAACCAGGCTGGTGCGAACATGGCCGGCGGAATCGCCTCGACCCTGCTTGACGCCGCTGGAAGAAACGGCACGATCTCGGGTGAGCTGGGGCTGTTCGAGGTTGATGAGCTTTGGCTTGACCGGCTTGCCGGACAGCTACAACCACGCGTGGTCTTGCTGGCCAATCTCTTTCGCGACCAGCTCGATCGCTACGGGGAGCTAGAGACAATCGCCGAGCGCTGGGCCGGTGCCGTACGTACGGGCGGATCGGCGGAGCATGCGCGACTCGTGTGCAATGCCGACGATCCGCTTGTTGCGGACCTCGGGCGCGTGCGTGCGAAAGACGAACTCGAGCTGGCCGATCCAGACCGCACACAGGCAGAGGTAGAGGTAGCGCGCGACCTTGCTCGAGGCAAGGGCGAACGGGCCGGAGACGATATCGAGCAGGCCGGCGTCGTGTGCTTCGGTGTCGATGACGACTCCCTGGCACTTGCCGGCATGGCCCATGCCGCGGATGCCAAGCACTGTCGTCGCTGCGGGGCTCCCTATGTGTTCGATGTTGTGTACCTCGGTCATCTTGGCCATTACCACTGCGAGTCGTGCGGACAGCGGCGACCCTCCCCCACCGTGCACGCCCGCTCGGTCGTGCTTGAAGGTGTGCGTTCGGCTCGTTTCCAGCTGAGCACGCCCGAGGGTGAGGCCGAGGTGAGGCTGGGGCTGCCTGGTCTCTACAACGTCTACAACGCGCTCGCCGCGGCTGCCCTTGGGGTTGCTTTGGGCATATCGCTGACCGACATCGTCGCTGGGCTACAGACGACCAAGGCCGCCTTCGGTCGGGCTGAGACGGTTAGGGTCGCCGGGCGCGAGACGCGCATTCTGCTCGTCAAGAATCCAGCCGGGGCGAATGAGGTACTGCGCACGCTTGCACTGGAGCCTGGCTCCCACGACTTGCTCGGGGTGCTCAACGACAACACCGCCGACGGCCACGACGTGTCTTGGATCTGGGACGCTGACTTCGAGCTGTTGGCCGGGCGCGTGCGCCTCGCTACCTGCTCTGGCACACGTGCGCCTGAGCTTGCCCTGCGACTGAAGTACGCCGGCATCGAGCCCGAGCGCATCAGGGTGATCGAAGATCTACCCAGTGCGCTCAGCGCGGCGACAACAGAGAGCTCAACGACGACCAGTCCCCCGTCTACCGGTCATGGGTCATCTCCAGATGATGCGCTGTTGCAGCCGAACCGCTCGGCACCTCTCTACGTTCTCCCTACCTATACCGCGATGCTTGCCCTGCGCGAGCTGCTTGTGCGACGCGGCGAGGCGGACAGCTCATGGCAGTAGATGCTCTCGAGGGGCGAACACTGCGTGTTTGCGCTTTGTATCCCGACCTGATGAACATCTATGCCGACCGCGGCAATCTGTTCGTGCTGCAACACCGCTGCGAATGGCGTGGGATCGGATTTCAATTGAGCGGCAGCGGACTCGGTGAGGCGCTTGACGGCGAAGCCCATGACATCTACTACATCGGTGGCGGCCAGGATCGCGACCAACTGCTTTGCGCCGAGGATTTGGTCGCAGGTAAGCGCGATGCGTTGCACAAGGCCGCTTCGCGCGGCGCGGTCGTGCTGGGCGTGTGCGGTGGTTATCAGCTCCTGGGCGAGTCCTACACGCTAGGCGACGAGCAGTTGCAGGGCGTCGGCCTGCTCGACGTGCGCACCGTACGCGAGCCGGACGAGCGGCTGATCGGCAACGTCGCGATCGAGCTGGATCTTGATGGGGAGAAGCGTGTGCTCGCCGGCTTTGAGAACCACGGTGGCCGTACGTGTCTCGGGCCAGGCGCCACCCCCCTGGGACGCGTGCTCAAAGGCTACGGCAACGATGGCCGCTCGGGCTACGAGGGCGCGCGGGCGCGCAGCACGATCGGCACCTACCTTCACGGCCCCCTGCTCCCCAAGAACGCCTGGTTCGCCGACTGGCTGATCGCCACTGCGCTCGGGATCAAGGTCGGCCAGCTGGTTCCCTTGGACGACGACCTGGAGCAGCAGGCACATCGCAGCGCTCGCAACGCGGCGGGCGTGTAATCGAAATCCGTCGCGCACGATTGATACAGTTGTCAGCACGGCGAGTGTAGCGTCGAGGCGACGCAAACTGTGGTCAACAGGGAATTCGGGTCAGCGCCCGGATGGAGTTCGAGTCTCCCACTCACCGCCACAAAACTGCTGGACCCGGTCTTGACAGAGATGCAATTGGCACGCGCTCGCGGGATAGCTACCGGCCTAGTGTCAGGCTGGGTCCGCAGGCTGGTCTGTTACGCTTCGCATCGTTGACAACAGTTCGGAGGTAGCTCCTCCACACCCACACCCGACCCGCTCCGGCGGGTCGAGTTGTTTCAGGACCCATGGACCTATCCGAATATCAGCGCGAATCGCGCCGCACCGCCGAGTATCCCCGTGACGCATGGCTTGCCTATCCCGCGCTTGGCCTCGTGGGCGAGGCCGGCGAGGTCGCCGAGCACGCCAAGAAGGCAATCCGCGACGATGGCGGCAAAGTCAGTGACGGGCGCCGTGCGGCCATGTCCAAGGAGCTTGGCGATGTGCTCTGGTACGTAGCCCAGCTCGCGAGCGAGCTGGAGCTCAGTTTGGACGACATCGCCAAGCAGAACCTGGAGAAGCTGTTCTCACGTCAAAAGCGGGGCGTGTTGTCAGGAAGCGGCGACGACCGCTGATCCCTTCGGAGACGCTGCTCCGTTTGTGACGGCGAACTTCGCATAGCGCTCGGCCAACCTGGCGGGCACCAATGCGCACACAAGCACGCCCTCAGGGGTGTCCTTGCGGCGCAGATCGCCAGCAACATCGTGCAGTTGCGCCAGGGTGGCTCCCTGCGAATAGGGCACGAGCAGCTCCATCGGGCGCAGTGTGTGGCGCAGCTCCTGCTCGATGCGTTGCTCGAGCTCGGACAGGCCGTCGCCGCTTGCGCCGCTGAGGAGCACCGCATCCGGGTGTGCGAGACGCAGTTCCTCACGCGCTTCTCCGTCGAGCAGGTCGATCTTGTTGAGTACGAGTACGCGTGGGCGCTCGCCGGCGCCGATCTCCTCCAATACCTCCTCGACCGCTTTGCGCATCGCGAGCTGGTCGTGCTCCGGTGCGGAGGCGTCCAGTACATGCACCAGCAGATCGGCGAGACGCGTCTCCTGTAGCGTCGCGCCGAAGGCGTCCACGACCTGATGTGGAAGCTTGCGGATGAAGCCGACCGTGTCGGTCAGCAGGTGGGCGCGTCCGTCGATGCGCATCATGCGCGTGCTCGGGTCGAGTGTATGGAACAGGCGGTCGCGCACTCCCACGTCGGCGCCTGTGAGGGCATTCAGCAGCGTGCTCTTGCCTGCATTGGTGTAGCCAACAAGTGCGATGTTCGGCAGCGCCGCCCGCTCGCGCTCGGCACGCATCACCGAGCGCGTCCCCTTCACATGCTCGAGACGCCGGCGCAGCGCCGCGATGCGGTTGCGGGCCAGGCGCCGGTCGGTCTCGATCTGGGTCTCCCCCGGTCCACGTGTGCCGATCCCGCCGCCGAGGCGCTCCAGGTGGGTCCACAGGCCACGCATGCGCGCGAGGTTGTACTCCAACTGGGCCAGCTCGACCTGCAGCTTGCCCTCGGCGCTCGAGGCATGCGTGGCGAAGATGTCGAGGATGACCGTCGTGCGATCGACGACGGGCATGCCGAGCGCCTGCTCGAGGTTGCGCTCCTGGCGTGCGCTCAGCTCGTCGTCGCAGACGATCACGTTGGCGTCGCACTCGTGTGCGGCTCCTTTGGCTTCGGTGACCTTGCCGGGACCGAGATATGTGTTCGGATGCGGCTGCTCGCGGCGCTGGATCATCTCCCCCACGACTTCCACACCGGCGGTGCGCAGCAACTCGTGCAGCTCCTCGAGATTCTCATCATCGGGGAGCGCGGCTATGCAAAATGCTCGCTGAGTTGCGCGCCTTGTGGGTTGGTTCATCCTCTTCGAGTGTAGATCAGCCTCTCCCTCCCACCAATTCTGCTTTCGGTGCTTGGATTCTCGCGTCGGCCGGCTGCGGACTCGCTGAGCACGCTCGGCAGGTGTTGCGCTACGCCGCGGCCATCATCCGAGCGAGGCCAAACGTTCGACCGCCTCGGCGAGACGCTCGTCAGGCGTGGTGAGCGCGATCCGAAACCAACCCTCGCCACTCGGCCCGTATGCGCTCCCGGGCGAGATCACCACCGCCGCCTGCTCGAGCACGTGCTCACAGTAGGCCACCGAGTTCTCAAAATCCTCCGGAATCGGCGCCCACACATAGATCGCGCCCTTGGGCGGGGTTACGTGTACGCCGGCCTTTGCCAGTGCCTCACACACCATGTCGCGGCGGATGGAATACAGCTCGTTCATCGAGGCGACCTCGGCGTCCGTATCAGGCGAAAGCGCCGCGATGCCCGCAAGCTGGACCGCCTCGAACAGACCGGAGTCGATGTTCGTCTTCAAACGCCAGTAGTGCTCGATCGCCTCTGCGTTGCCGAGTATCGCCGCGCAGCGCCAGCCGGTCATGTTGTAGCCCTTGGAGAGCGAGAACACCTCGATGCCAACCTCCTTGGCACCGGGTGTCTGCAGGAATGACGGCGCGCGATAGCCGTCGTAGGTGGTCTCGCTATAGGCGTTGTCGTGTACCACGAGGATGTCGTATGTCTTGGCGAAGTCCACGACCAGCTCGAAGAAGCCGCGCGGCACGATTGCGCCCGTTGGGTTGTTGGGGTAGTTGAGGAACATCAGCTTGGCGGCACTGGCGGTCTGTTCGTCGATCGCATCGAGATCAGGCACGAAGCCGAGCGCCGGCACCAGCGGCATCACGACCGGCTCGCCGCCCGCCATCAGCGGGCCGCCGGTGTAGACGGGGTAGCCGGGGTCGGAGGCGAGTGCCACGTCGCCCTGATCGAGAAAGGCGAGGTTGAGGTTGAAGATCGCCTCCTTGGCGCCGATCGCCGGGATGATCTCGCTGTCCGGGTCGAGCGTCACATCGAAACGGCGCATGTAGAAGTCGCTGAGCGCTTGACGAAAGTCGGCACGACCGCGATTCGACGGATAGCGGTGCGTCTCCGGCTCGGTGACCGCCTCCTGCATGGCCTCGACGATCAACGCCGGCGTCGGCCGGTCTGGATCGCCGATTCCGAGGCTGATGACATCCACGCCCGCGGCCTGCTTGGCGGCGATCTTGCGCTCCAACTCTGCAAACAGGTACGGCGGAATGCGGCTCAGACGCTCACTCGGTCTCACACAGCTCCTTGATGAAGTCCTCGCTGAGCTCTCCCGCGAACACGGGCCGCGCCCAGCCTGTCAGGTTGACTTGCAGATCCTCTCCTATCTCGACGCTCAACTCTCCCCCGTCCAGCAATACCGTGACTTGCTCCGGCCCACCGCGCAGGTGGTTGGCTATGGCGGCGCCGGTGGCGCCTGTGCCCGAGGAGAGCGTCTCTCCCACCCCACGCTCGAATATTCGGGCGCGGATCCTGCGCTCGCCCGTTTTCTCTGTACTGGGCTCGATCTCCGTGTACCACGACACATTCGTGCGGTTTGGGAACAGCTCGTGCGCTTCGATCGCCGGGCCGACGCTCGGCAAGTCGAGGGCGTTCAGCGTCGCGGAGTCCTCGACATGGATGGCGCACTGCGGATTGCCGATGGACACGTGTTGAAAGCTCCATGCGCGCGCGTCGGCGAGGAGCTCACCTGTGCCGTCGCTTGATCCGCTTGGGAAGTCCTTTGATGTGAGGCTTGCTCTGCCCATGTCCACACGACACGTATCTGAGCTGGTGATCGTGGGGCGTATCTCTCCGGCGGCGGTCTGGATTGAGAAGACGTCTCGATCGGTCCACCCGCGCCGGCGCAGGTAGAGGATCGCCTCCCGCGCGCCGTTTCCCGACAGCTCGGCCTCCGAGCCGTCCGGATTGTAGATACGCAGATTCGCCACGAAACGGTGGTCCGGCGCTGGGCCAAGCAGCAGGATCCCGTCGGCGAAAACCCCAAAATGGCCCGCACACAGCCTGCGTATGCGCCCGGGGGTCAGCTCGAATGGGAGCTCTGCTTGCTCGACGATCAGGTAGTCGTTGCCGAGCGCTTGCCACTTCTCAAACTTCATCGGATGCCCCTCGCTGGTGGCGTGGCAATGTCTCCGAGGACTCGGGCTGATGGGATCGGGGTGTCTGTCCAGCGCGTTTGAGCATGCGGCGCGAGAGTCTAGTGTCCGCCCATCGCGACGATCTCCTCAGCGGCCTGTTCTGCCGAAAGCTCTGTCATGTCCTGCGGCTGAGCGCCGGCCAGCTTGCGCATCCAGGTCAGCTGGCGGCGAGCGTAGTTGCGTGTATGACGCTTCATCGCCTCCACATCCCCCGTCAACAGCTCCTCGAAACCGAGCGCCTTGCGTGCGGTGACACTCGCGCCGGCGATGTGGGCACTCAGCACCTCCTCACGGACACCTCGGGCAAGCATCTCCTCGACACGTGCGTCGATGCGGGCGTATAGCGCCTCTCGCTGCATCGTCAGTCCCACGAGCAGGGTTGGCCGGCGCATCTCTTCAGTCCATAGTTGCGAAGGTCCGCTCGGTGGCTCCAGCTCGCCCGCGTCCAACAACTCGAGCGAGCGCACGATCCGTTGCCGGTCATTTGGGTCGATCTCCTCGGCCGCCCAGGGCGCGCGCTGGGCGAGTCGGGCGTGCAGGGCACGCGCTCCGTCGCGTTCCAGCTCGGCGGTCAAACGCTCGCGCACTCCTTCCGGCGGCGGGCGGCGCAAGGCGAGCTCGCAGAGCGCCGCCCGCAGATAGAGCCCTGTGCCTCCCACCACGATCGGTCTGCGTCCTTCGGCGAGCGCGTGGTCGATCTCCGCGTGAGCCAGCTCGGCATACTGCCCGACGCTGAAACTCGCGTCGATCGGCAGGAAGGACACCAGACGGTGCTCCAGTTCTTTTTGCTCGGCCGGTGTGGCGACGCCGGTGAGTGTCTCGATGCCTCGGTAGACCTGCAGGGCGTCCGCTGAGATCGCCACCGGAAGCTCTTCGCGCCCGCCTGTGCCCTTCGGGGTGCCTAGGAGGCGAGCGAGCGATACAGCGACCGCTGTCTTGCCGATGCCCGTCGGCCCGAACAAGGCGATCACATGTGGGCGCGAGACCATTCGCGTAGGCTTGCAGTTAATGGATCTCTCGCGCTCCAAGGTGCTATTGACCGGCGCAACCGGTGGACTGGGCCAAGCGATAGCGCGTGCGCTCTCGGCAGAAGGCGCCGAGTTGATCCTCACCGGCCGGCGGTTGGATGTGTTGGAACCGTTGGCCTCGGAGTTGCACGCGCGGGCCGTGGCTGTCGACTTGAGTGAGCCGGCCGAGGTCGACCGGTTGCTCTCGGAGGCCGGCGAGCTGGACATACTTGTAGCCAACGCTGCCCTGCCGGGCAGCGGCAAGCTTGACTCTCTGACTATGGCGGAGATCGACCGGGCGCTCGAGGTCAACCTGCGCGCACCGATCGCGATGGCGCATATGCTCGTGCCAGAGATGGTCAAGCGTGGCAGCGGGCACCTGCTTTTCATGTCCTCGCTGTCGGGCAAGGCTGCGACCGCTGGAAGCTCGATCTATAACGCGACGAAGTTCGGCTTGCGTGGCTTCGCTGGCGCAATGCGCGCCGAGCTGCACGGAACGGGCGTCGGCGTCTCGACCGTATTCCCGGGCTTCATCCGCGAAGCGGGCATGTTCGCCGACGCGGGCGTGAAGTTGCCGAGAGGCGTCGGCACACGCAGCCCCGAGGATGTCGCCAAGGCGGTAGTGGGAGCGATCAATCACGATCGCGGCGAGGTGGACGTCGCCCCGATCTCATTGCGGATCGGCTCTGCCTTCGCGAGCATCGCGCCAGAGCTGTCGGCAACGTTCACGCGTAAGTCGGGCAGCGATAAGATCGCGTACGACCTGGCTGACGGCCACCGCGCGAAGCAAAAGCTCTAGGACGTTCGCTTGACGACGCCATACGGCGTCCCCAAAGCTTTTCTGCAGAGCCCCAGCGCGCGAGCCGCTGCCCCACAATGGCGCATCCTGTGTGATGTCGTCCCGCCTCGGCTCCCGAGGGGTATGTTCTTCTCTGACTTGCCCAGCAAATGTCCTGGTCGGCCTTCCTTGTTTGTAAGAAGGCCTCCTACAGACTCCTTCGCCTCGTCTTAGCCGTGCGTTCTCCTCGCCTTAGGGACAGGCCCCACGATGGTTGGCATAACCCGCTACCACCCATCGGAGGTTCGCGTATATGAAAAGCACAGGCATGATTCGAGTAGGCCTCGTCGTCGGGGCTCTGGCCATAGGCGGAGCCGTTGCCGGCATCGCCGGCGCCGCCGCGGCGCCGAGTTCCACTACGAGCACGACGACCCAGTCCACAAGCAATACAGCGAGCACCCCCTCGGCGACAACGCCGTCCACCACTACCACGACGCCGTCAACGACGGCGCCCAAAACGCAGACAACACCGCCGGGATCCAGCGGTCATCCGTGCCCGAACATGGGTAGTAAGTCAGGCTCGGGCTCATCAAGTTCGGGCTCTGGCTCCGGCTCGAACTCAGGCTCGGCCTACGAAGGCGGTCCTCCAGCAGGCGCCACCACGCAGTAGGCAAGACCCCTGAGGGCCGGACAGTCCTACACGACGGAAAGAGCCTCCCGGACGGACACCACCGTCCGGGAGGATTCCGTGTCATCACGGTCACGCAAGCCCGCGACTCTCGCTCACCCAGTAGTTCAGGCGGCGCGCGTGTCTGCCTCGACCGGCTCTGGGGCTACCGTCAGCGGCGTCTCGGTGCCCTGGATCGGCCTTACCTTGTCCGCGCCGATCCCGAGCGCCGCGTAGACCTTGCGCTCGATCTCGCCGGCGATCGCCGGGTTCTCCTCCAGATAGGACTTGGCGTTGCCGCGCCCTTGTCCCAGACGCTCGTTGCCATAAGAGATGAACGAGCCTGACTTCGTCACAATGCCGTGCTCGATCCCGAGGTCGACCAGGCAGCCGGCGGTCGAGATGCCCTTGCCGAACTCGATGTCGAACTCGGCCTGGCGGAAGGGCGCCGCGAGCTTGTTCTTGACGACCTTCACGCGTACGCGATTGCCGACCGCCTCTGTGCCGTCCTTGAGTGTCTCGATGCGCCTGATGTCAAGGCGCTGAGAGGCATAGAACTTCAGCGCGCGCCCGCCCGGCTGCGTCTCAGGCGAGCCGAACATGACCCCCACCTTTTCGCGGATCTGGTTGGTCAGGATGCAAAGCGTGCCTGTCCTGTTCAGGTTGCCGGCGATCTTGCGCATCGCCTGGCTCATCATCCGCGCCTGTGCCCCCACGGTCTGGTCGCCCATCTGTCCCTCGAGCTCCACGCGTGGGGTGAGCGCGGCCACCGAGTCGATCGCCACGACGTCGATGGCGCCGGAGCGCACCAACATGTCGGCTATCTCAAGCGCTTGCTCACCATAGTCGGGTTGGGAGACCAGCAGCTCGTCGATGTCCACGCCGATCTCCTTGGCATACAGCGGGTCCATCGCGTGCTCGGCGTCGATAAAGGCGCATACTCCGCCGAGCCGCTGGGCTTCGGCGAGCACGTGATAGATGAGCGTCGTCTTGCCCGACGACTCAGGGCCGAACACCTCGACGATGCGGCCCTTGGGCACGCCGCCGATGCCAAGCGCCAGATCGAGCGACAGCGCGCCAGTGGGGATCGCGTCGACGCGCACCTGTGCTCCCTCGTCGCCCATGCGCATGACCGAGCCCTTGCCGAACTCGCGCTCGATCTGGCCCAGCGCGCCCTGCAGGGCCGCGTCGCGCGCCTTTGCGGCCTTCTCCTCATCGGTCACGGGCATCGTCTTGCTCCTCCTGTCGAAGATTGGAGATCAAATGTATGTGGTGCTTCGGACGGAACCATGGGAACGTATGTTCGTTCCGCCGTACGTGAGTCCTTCAAGGCCCGCGCTCTGACGTCGTGCGGTTTCATCTGTTGCTGCTCACGCCGTTGGCCATTGAGATCGAGTTGGACCGCGTCACAAACTGTCGGGCTTCACGATGTATTGGTTGTGGGCGTCGATGAGGACCGTGCTGACGAGGCGCTTCTTGTTGCGGGAAGGAGCGAAGCTGATGCCTTTGGGCTGTTCTACGAGCGGCGCGTGGATGCCGTGCTCGCCTTCTTCTTGCGCCGCACGGGTGATCGCGAGCTCGCCGCTGACCTGACCGCGGAGACGTTCGCCGCGGCGCTGTCCGCCCTGTCGCGTTACAGCCCCCAGCGCAGCTCGGCGCTTGCGTGGCTGTTTACGATCGCACACCACAAGATGGCGGACTCGATCCGCCACGGCCAGGTCGAGGACCGGGCGCGCAGGCGTCTGAGCCTCGAGCCGCTCGTGTTCAGCGACGAGGACATCGAGCGCGTGGAGCAGCGGGCAGCGGCGGCGGACGGCTGTGCTGCGCTGCTCGAGCTGGAGCGGCTGTCGGCTGAGCAGCGCGGCGCGATCGAAGGACGGGTTCTTCAGGAAGCCGAATATGACGAGCTCGCACGGCGTCTGAGGTGCTCGGAGTCGGTTGTCCGCAAGCGCGTGAGCCGCGGGCTAGCTGAGCTCCGGACGAGAATGAGGGAGGCTTAGAGATGGACGCGATGGACAGGTTCGGGCAGGAGTTGGTGCGGGCCGGGCGCCGCCATCACACCTGGCGGCGGCCGCTGCCGGTGCTCTTCGGCACACGCTTCACGCACACATCATCGCGACGTCTCGCATCCGCGCACGTGCGCATCGCGCTCATCGCACTCGCACTCACGCTAGCCACCGCCGCGATCACGCTTGCGGCGACTGGTGTGATCCTCACGGGCTCGCCGGTCGGGACGGCACGTGCTCCGATCGCCACCGCCGGCGAGGGCGTCCCGGTGGCGGGTGGCGCGCAATTGCTCACGCTACGAGCGCCAGACCCGGCGGGCGGTCTGCCTTGGGGCATGCGGATCATCCACACGACGCGCGGGCTGATCTGCGTGCAGATCGGCCGTGTCTATGACGACCGGCTCGGTCAGCTCGGCGTCGACGGTGCGTTTCACGACGACGGGCGCTTCCATCCGCTGCCCACAGACGCGCTCCCGGGCGACCTCGCGAACGTGGCCGGAAGCATGGCCGGAAACTGCGCGAGTCCGGGAGCCATCTACGCCGGGGACAGCGTAGGGCTCGAGCTCAGCGCGGCCACCAGCCCCCGCCCGGGCGCCGGTGTGCTCGCGGACCGCCGCGAGATCTCCTTCGGGCTGCTCGGAGTGCACGCGGTGAGCATCACCTACCGCGAAGGCTCGGAGACACGCACCCAACCAGTGCTCCCGGGGCTGGGCGCGTATCTGATCGTGCAGCGCTACAGGAGCGGCAGGCCGCTGGGAAGCTTCAGCGAGAGCGACGGCCGAGACGAACCAGGCAACTACAGTCGGCCGGCCGGGCCAAACGGAGCGCTGACCGCGATCACCTATAGCTACGCGGGACGGTCGTGCATCGACCGGGGCAATCTGCGCTTGACCGCGTGCGGACTCTCGGAAGTGCCGCCCCCACGCCCGGCCGCGCTGCCCGTCGTGCGCGAGCCGCTGCACACACACCTGCACATCCACAACCATGTGATCACGGGCGCGCAGATCAGCTTTCACGCGCCATACCCCGTCACGAACGCCGACGAGAACTACTCGGTGGGTGCGCCTGTCTGCTATGGCGGCCTCGCCGGAGACGGCTCTCAGGCGGACGTCGGGCGCGGCGCGCTCGTGACCATACCGGTCGGGGAGGTTCTCTCGGAGGCGTGCGCCCGGACGGTGACGTTCAAGGTCGAATACTCCAGCTTCGCCGGCGGTCTGCCCCAATCCACGTCCCTGGGCAGCGTCACGATCCACGAGCCGCCGGGCACGCACCCCGTACCGCTGCCGAAGGGCATCGTCGAACAAGAGAGACGGTCCCACCCGACACGCAGTCTGCACGCGAGGATTCATCTCACGCTCCTGCCCCAGCCGCGCGCAGCGTGCGATGCTGCGTTCCTGCTCTATCCGTGTTACAAGGGCGAGGTCCGGTTCACGGCTCCCTACGCGGTCACCTCCCCGGCCGCCCTCTACTCCATCGACGGGTTCGCCACGTGCAAGGCCGGTGGCCGCCCTGGGGAAAACTGGGGCCTATACCGCAACGTCAGGGAGCACGAAACACTCAGAATCACCTCGCTCGGGCTGTTCGTGCTCACGCGCTCCTGCGCATCCAGCGAGGGATTCGAGGTCACCTACCTGAACGAGCAGGCCCCCTCGGTCGGGACACCTCACGAATCGGTGATCGTCGGCACCGTAACGCTGAGCAAGGCCACATTACCCAACGGGTAGGACTCGGAGTCGCCCGTGGGATGATGGCAGCGAGGCCATGATGCCTCTCGATCGCAACGAGCTCCCGGCGTCCCTCAGTGGGCGGCGCGAGCCAACAGGCTCTCCTCGCCGGATAGCGTCTGGCTCGTGGCCTTGACGATCTCAATCTGCGTCAGCTCGCCGGGCGCGGCGAGGCCCGCGAAGTTGACGACCTTGTTGTGTCGTGTGCGTCCGCGTCGGCGCTCGGGGTCCGTGCGTGAGGGTCCTTCGACCAGCACCTCGAGGGTACGGCCGACGAAGCGCTGCGCACGCTCGGAAGCACGACGTTGCACTACCTCGATAAGGCGTTCCATGCGCTCCACCTTGACCGGATGCGGCACGATCCCCTCGGTCAGCCCTGCTGCCTCTGTGCCCCTGCGAGGTGAAAATATGAACGTGAACGCGCTGTCGTAACCCACCTGCTCGGCGACCTGCAAAGTCTGCTCGAAGTCCTCCTCGCTCTCGCCAGGGAAGCCAACGATGATGTCGGTCGTGATCGATGCGTCGGGAACGTGCTCGCGAATCAGGGCCACGCGGTCGAGATAGCGCTCACGGTCATATGTGCGGCGCATCGCCTTGAGGATGCGGCTGGAGCCCGATTGCAATGGCAGGTGGATGTGCTCGCACACGCTCCCAAGCTCGGCATGGGCGCGGATCACGTCCTCGCGCATGTCCTTCGGATGGGGACTCGTGTAGCGGATGCGCTCGATCCCATCGATCGCGTCGATCTGCCTCAACAAGTTGGCAAACGTCTCGGATTTACCATCCACGCGTAGATCTCGTCCGTAGGAGTTGACGTTCTGACCGAGCAAGGTCACCTCGCACACACCGTCCGCGGCCATTGCCCCAGCCTCGGTCACTAGCTCCTGCAAGGGTCGCGACACCTCCCGCCCGCGCGTGCTTGGCACGATGCAATATGAGCAGCGGCAGTTGCAACCGACGCTGATCTGCAGCCAGCCCTGAAATGCTCGTGCGCGCTTGGCCGGCAGATGGCCGGTGAAACCCTCGAACTCGAAATATCCTTGCGCAGTGAGCGAGTCGCTCGTCAGGAACTCCGCGAGCTTGTGGGTCTGACCCGGTCCGAATGCGACATCGACGAAGGGGAAACGCTCGAACACCTCCTGCTTGACCGACTGCGCCCAGCAGCCGCCGACGCCGATCACGCGCTCGGGCTGTTCGCGCTTGAGGCGCTTTGCCTCCCCCAGGTGTGCCACAAAGCGACTGTCGGCAGTCTCGCGGATCGAGCACGTGTTGAACAGGATCAGGTCGGCCTCGGCTCTCTCAGGCGCCTCGCTGTAGCCGAGGGACTCGAGCATCCCCTTCATGCGCTCGGAGTCGTGCTCATTCATCTGGCAGCCGAAAGTCGTGAGGTGATAGCGCTTCATGACATCACCAAGAGTAGCCCGCTCGGGACGCTTGCGCCACGATCGAGCGCGGCTCGGACCTCAGGACGGTTCCGGCAAAAACTCACTATGCCCCCCGCGCGCGCAGGGGGCATCCACAATTTTGATGTAGCGACCTCGCAAGGTTGGATGGGCCGCCACTGCTCATAGCTTGCGCCCTCAGCACGGGCCAGGAGCGCAAGAGCGCCGGCCATCGACCGGCGCTCTAGTCGTCGCGCTCCCCTTCGAGCAGGCGGCGGATCATGTGCATCGCGACGAGCGCTGAGCGCTCACGCACGTCGGCACGTCCTCCCGGCAGGCGCACCGAGCGCGTCAGGCGGCGACCGTCCCCCCCGGACACGCACAGCCAGACCATTCCGACAGGCTTCTGCTCGTTGCCACCCCCAGGTCCCGCTATGCCTGTGAGCCCCACTCCCAGCTCGGCGCCAAGCTGCATCCGGGCGCCCTCGGCGAGCGCCTGCGCCACCTGCTCGGAGACGGCTCCGTGTGCCTCGATCGTCTC
>Ga0208480_1000086_pt1 | contig 38788 bp, 27 predicted proteins | sample NGESurshal092012_4_FD_184485 | JGI IMG/M metagenome (GOLD analysis project Ga0208480, IMG submission 184485) | Arctic peat soil microbial communities from Barrow, Alaska - NGEE Surface sample F53-1 shallow-092012 (SPAdes) | ecosystem: Environmental > Terrestrial > Soil > Wetlands > Peat ... | reverse complement strand
GCTGAACTGCAACTCATTGTCGGTTCCATGTACGTTTTCGGATTGGAAGGACGTCACGTACAGGACAAAGTGGCCGCTCGCCACTGGCTGCAAGCTGCCGCAACCCAAGGCAACGGACAGGCCTATTTTCTTCTTTGTGATCCTTCACTGAGAGAGCCCGACACCCCCTCGGAGATCTACGATGACTATCTTCAAAAGGCTGCTGCCGGAGGCTTCACTATGCATCAAAGACAATCCTAGCCGTCGCGGCTAGGGAGCGGGAGCGGAATCCACTCCTAAGCGCTCTCTCAGTTGGCCCTTCCGTCTCAACCACTTACGCTCGCAGCCTACCCGCACCGTCCTTCCAATAGCTCACAATCGGATCCATGTGCGTGAATCGGCCGATCCCGAAATTGGGTTCGTATTTTCAAATCGCCCAAACTCGACTAGCAGCTTTGCCGATTGGCTTCGAATTTTCAAATTGCGCGCCGAACAGCCACGGCTGGCAGTTCGTTCGGTAAAAACGCCGTTTCTTCGCCTGAAGCTGGGTTCGTTTCGTAAAAAGGCGGATCATCCGGCTCCCAAACAGGCGATCCCGAAGGGGAGTTCGTTCGGTAAAAACACCCCAGCAACCGCTCGTTATACTCCGAAAGGAATCAAAAAATGGAAATTATCAAGGTACTTGGTAGAGAAATACTAGACTCGCGCGGCAATCCCACTGTCGAAGCGGACGTGCATCTTGCGGACGGAACCATTGGCCGCGCCGCTGTCCCCTCCGGCGCATCTACGGGTGAGCACGAAGCTGTGGAGCTTCGCGATAACGATAAAACGCGCTATTTCGGGAAGGGCGCTCGTAAGGCTGCGGAAAACATCGGAAAGAAGATTTCGCCTGCGCTCGCCGGGCTGGACGCCTCCAATCAAAGTCTCATCGACCGGACCATGCTTTCGCTCGATGGCAGTCCCAACAAAAGCCATCTCGGCGCGAACGCGATTCTTGCCGTTTCGATGGCCGTTGCCCGCGCTTCCGCCCAGTCGCAGACGACCCCGCTCTATCGCTATATCGGAGGCGTGAACGCGCGCGTGCTCCCCGTTCCCATGATGAACGTCATCAATGGCGGAGCGCATGCCGATAATTCTGTCGATTTTCAGGAATTTATGATCGCTCCGGTGGGCGCGGCGAAATTCTCCGAAGCGCTGCGCATGGGCGTCGAGACTTTTCACACTCTTAAAAGCGTCCTCAAAAAAAGAGGCTACTCGACCGCCGTGGGCGATGAAGGCGGCTTTGCCCCAAATCTCAAATCCAACGAAGAAGCCTTGGAAGTGCTGACCGAGGCCATCGAGAAGGCCGGCTACCGGCCGGGAGAGCAGATTGCGATTGCCATCGATCCCGCTGCCAGTGAGTTTTACGACAAAGATAAAGCGAGGTACGTCTTCAAAAAGTCCGACAAAACCGAAAAGACCTCGGGGCAGCTTGTCGAATTTTTGTCGAATTGGGCTAAGCGCTATCCCATCGTCTCCATTGAGGATGGCATGGCGGAGGACGATTGGGACGGATGGAAGCAGCTCACCGATGCCCTCGGCAAGAAACTCCAGCTTGTCGGCGACGACATATTTGTCACTAACTCGGAGCGCTTGGAAAGAGGCATCGATCAAGGCATCGCGAATTCAATTCTCGTGAAGGTAAACCAGATCGGATCGCTGACTGAGACGCTCGAGGCCATGCGCCTCGCCGCAGGCGCGAACTATACGACAGTGATTTCCCACCGCTCCGGTGAGACGGAGGACACCTTCATCGCCGATCTCGCTGTCGCAACGAATGCCGGCCAGATCAAGACTGGATCTGCGAGCCGAACAGACAGGATCGCGAAATATAACCAGCTTTTGCGCATCGAAGAAGAGCTTGGCGACTCGGCTGTTTTCCTGGGTAGGAAAGCGTTCCGGCAGTAGAGAGCGAGGATGCCCAAACTCAAACCGTTGGTCCTGACGATTTTGGATGGCTGGGGATTTTCTCCCGCTTTCGAAGGCAACGCGATCGCCCAGGCCCGGAAACCAACTTACGATCACCTGATCCAAACCTATCCCAATACCCTGATTCACACTTCCGGCCCGTTCGTCGGATTGCCCGAGGGGCAAATGGGGAACAGCGAAGTCGGCCACATGAATATGGGCGCCGGGCGCGTCATCTACATGGATGTTACTCGCATCGATCTACTCATCGCTACCGGTGAGTTCTTTCAAAATGCGGCGCTTCTGAATGCCTTGAGCAAAGCCGAGGGACATCGGCTTCATCTGCTCGGTCTGTGCAGCGATGGCGGAGTCCACGCGCAGCTTACCCATCTATTCGCCCTGTTGAAAATGGCGAAGCGGCGCGGATTGAAAGACGTGTTTGTCCACTGCTTCATGGACGGCCGGGATACGCCGCCGGAGAGTGGCGCTGGCTACATCGAGCGGCTCGAGCGCAAAATGCAAGGGATTGGGATAGGCGGAATCGCCTCCGTTTCGGGCCGTTACTATGCCATGGATCGCGACAAGCGTTGGGATCGTATCGAGCGCGCGTTCAGCGCCATGGTCCTGGGCGTCGGCGTGAAATCCCAATCTGCCGCCGAGGCCGTGCGAGCCTCTTACGAACGCGGCATTACCGACGAATTTATTGAGCCGATCGCCATCGTGGATGAGCGCAATCGGCCGATCGGCCTCATTCGCGATGACGACAGCGTGATCATGTATAACTATCGCGCCGATCGCGCCCGTGAGATGACTATGGCGCTTACCGATTCGTCACTTGAGAAACCTTCCCGCGCCTTAGTCCCAAACAATCTAACTTACACGATGATGACTCATTACGACAAGAACTTCGGTCTGCCTTTTGTTTTGCCGCCTGAGCACTCGGACAACATACTCGCCGACGTAATGGGGAAAGCCGATTGGAAAAACTTGCGTATTGCCGAAACGGAGAAGTATGCGCATGTGACTTACTTTTTCAATGGTGGAAACGAGAATCCATATCCCGGCGAGGAGCGGGAGATGGTTGCATCCCCGAAAGTCGCCACTTACGACTTACAGCCTGAAATGAACGCCGCGGGAATAACGCAGAAGGCGGTGAAAGCGATTGAGCGAGGCGGGTTTGATGTGATCGTGATGAATTACGCGAATGCCGACATGGTCGGGCACTCCGGCCGGATCGAACCTACTATCCGCGCGTGCGAAGCCGTGGACGCGGGCCTTGGCGAAATTTACAACGCGCTGAAACGCCATGGAGGCTCGTGGCTGATTACAGCGGATCATGGCAATGCGGAAACCATGATCGATCCGGTCACCAAGGGCCCTCATACTTATCACACGCTAAATCCAGTGCCGCTGATCTTCATGAGCAATGCAGAGCTGCAACTGCGGCAGGGCGGCGCGCTCGAAGATATTGCTCCCACCATTCTGGGTATCTTGGGTCCTCAAAAACCGAAGCAGATGAAGGGAGAAGACCTCCGGATTCCCCGCGTGCCTTAACGCTCTTCCCGGCGGCGGAGGTACGCGTTCGGGGGACTCGCCGCCAGGGGAGGCCGCGCGGGCGTTGCGGATTTTAACGCCGTCACGTATCGCGCGATGCCCCTCGAATCCCGCATCCAATGCTGCGCAATCACCTCGATCTTGATATTGCCGGTAGCCGCTCCTATTGCCGCTTCGCCCGCGCTTTTCTCTGCGGAAGATAGAGCCACCGGTTCGCCGTCGTCGACGCGGATTGCGGCGTAAGCCGCATCGCGAGTCTGCTGCGGCGGCCAGGAAACGAGCAGCGTAGGAGGCTGGCTGCGAATGCTCAGCGGGATGATTGCGGACGGCAGTTGCAGATAACCCCAACACCCCACGGCGCAGCCCAGGGCGGCGGCCATGACCAACGCAATGGCCGGCCTGGCATCGGACCGCGTACCCCGTTCGCGCATCCTCCGCGTACTCTGCTCGTGCGTAGACCGGGCATCGAAGGGCGCAAGTTGGGCGGATTGCAGATGTGCCGAAAGGCGTCTCCTCATCTCCTCGATGGGGGGCGGCGCGCTCCTCGCCGGCAATGTAGCCAGACTGGTGACTGCCTCGGCCGTAGCGGGGCTAGGAACAGGCTTCTCGGCCTCGGCAATCGGCGCGGGCGGAGCCACTGGTTTCTCCAAAGGAGCGGGTATGGAGGGAATAGGAGCATTCGCTTCCCGCGCTGTCCGCCCCGACAGCGGCAGAATAATGGCGTGTTGAGTTACGTCCTTCTCAATCCGTCCATCCGCGCCGCGCACCACGAAGCCGAAGCGCGTGGGCTTGAATCTCTCCGGCTTAATTAGCAAAGTGAGCTTGCCCGCCTCTGGAAAAAACCGGTCGAACAAAGCCGACTCGCGGTCGTCCATTGCAAGAGATTTGCGGGTATGCGAAATGAACCAGCCGATGCATTCAAGCCCGGAGAGTTCCAGATCGGTCTCAGCGCCTTTGATTTGATCGCCCAGCGCGGTAAGATCGCGCTCGGAGAGCACAAACGACGGGCCGAAAACATGCTCGCACTCGATGGTTCGAAATGCCTCGATCCGCGCCGGCATCGGTCCCTTGCGTCCAAACAGCAGACCTCCGATTTCAACGCCGCCATAGGGGATGCTGCGATAACCCTCGTTTACTACAAAGTCGATTTCCTGGAACAAAGCCGGCGGATAAAGAACGCGGAAAGGCGTCCCAGGCGCGCTCCAGATTGCGAAATCGACATCCGTTAAGGCTGGCGTCATGCAAAGCGCCGAGACTGCGCGGCAGGCCGAGATGCCGAGATGGCGCCGGTCTCATCCGTCACGCCCGTATCCTCCTGCAGAGCGTAATACCACGTGATCACACCCATTGCCAGGACCAGAACCACAATGGCGGTCAGCCAACGCGCGGAGCGCAGCGTCCAGACGGATTCTTCGGACACCACTGCGGCGGTATAGGCCACGATCGCCCCCGCCAGGCCCAAGCTCAACCCCAATTTCCAGCCCCAATGCATCAGATCGAGCGCAGCCTGTCCGCCGATCTCCGACCAAGCGGCGAAAATCGCTACTAATGCGATAAGGAACTCCAGCGCATATACCAGCCTCAGCAGTCTTGGCGTCATCCCAAAGCACTCTCATTCTACGATGAAGAAGTAAATGCCTCATAAACTTACGTCGCTCAGTAAGAGCGAGTTTGTCAATCGAACATGCTAAGGATGGAACCGCGGATAGCCTGATGAAAACCACCATAGAAGGAATCGACCTGCATCTCGCTCACCCGGATGAGCTGAACGTCTCATGGGTGGGACAGGAAGAGGTGATGCGGCAGCTGATGGCGGCCTGGATGGTAGTGGATGAACGGGACGTGCCCATGAACCCGCGTCTGCTCGGCAAGCCCGGCGTCGGCAAGACCACCATGGCTTACGCGGCCGGCCGGCGTTTTGGCAAAGAAGTCTACATCCTGCAGGCCACCGTCGATACGCGGCCCGAGGATCTTCTGATCACGCCTGTGATCGAAGGCGCATCGCAGCTTAAGTACGTCGCGTCCCCGTTACTTACAGCCATGATCCGCGGCGGAGTCGCCATTCTTGACGAAGGAAATCGGATGAGCGAGAAAAGCTGGGCAAGCCTCGCTCCCCTGCTCGATAGCCGCCGCTATGTCGAATCCATCGTCGCCGGTTTGAAGATCAAAGCTCATCCGGACTTCCGGCTCGTAGCCACCATGAACGACGATTCTTCGACCTTCGATCTTCCCGAGTACATTCACTCGCGCCTTCAGCCGCAGATTCTCATAGATTTTCCCGAGCGCGAAGAGGAGCTTGCCATTCTTCGCGAGAATCTTCCGTTCGCGCCGGAGGACATCTTGCAATACGTCACTGATTTTCTGCAGCAGGCGCACGCTACCGACGAGAGCTATACGGTTCGGGACGGCATCAACATCGCCCGTTATGCTTTGAAATTGAAAGGCGATATGGGATGGCCGCATCGCGCGCTTCTCGAAGCTTCCGTGAAAGCGGTGCTCGGGGAAGAGGGGCTTCGGTACACTCTGCGCCGGTAACGCGAACCTATGACCGAGTCCGCTTCAGCCGGAACGATCAGCCGCGGGAACATCACGTATCTGCCCGTAGTGCCGGGCCGCATTGAATTTTCTTTTCGTGTGCGCCGATACCTGCTGGAGCGCCGGCCGCGCGTGATCGCCGTTGAGCTTCCATCCGCGCTTGAGCGCGAGTACACCGCCGCTCTCGACCGCATGCCGCGCATGTCGGTCATATTGATTCCGGAGACTGAAGAGAATGCGGCGTATATCCCGGTCGAGCCGGGCGATCCTTTCATTGAGGCGCTGCGCACTGCGCGGGAACTGGGCGCGGAAACGGTTTTTCTCGAGCCGGCCACTCACCAAAGGCCGCACCTGAACGACGTCTATCCCGAGCCTTACGCGGTCGAGTTTATTGGCCTCGATCGCTACGTCGAAGCCTATCGGGTATACCCACAGCAGCGCGCGCCCGAGCTCGATTCACACGCCGCGGCAATGGCTTGGAAGCTGCAGGGCGTCGATCCGCTTGCGTCCGTTTGCGTGATTCTCTCGCTCAACATGCTCGATCCGGTTCTGGACGCCATTGAAGTTCCGCAGGACGAGCCGGCATCTCCGCGCGATCGTCTTTTCGGAGCCGCCGAACTGTTCAACCTGCACCCGGATTGTCTCGCGGAAGTGACTAGCGAACCGCCCTATTACCAGCAGCTTTACGAAGGGCTTCGAGACGAAGAAATAGGCAGCGCTCAAATTGATCGCCCGCGCTGGCAGCTCGCGCTATTGCGGGAGGCGGAAAAGGAGTATGCGGTCAGTACGGGTGAAACGATGCACTCCTGGCAGAGGATCTGCCTTGCCAGGTTTACCCGCAATCTTTCGCTGCTCGATGGCCGGCTGGCGCCGGGCGCTTACGACCTCGCGCTCGGCGCCCGCTCGATCGTGGACGACAACTACGCGCATGAGGTTTGGCAGATGGCGAACCGGTACAGCGTGCAGCAGACCGAAGACCCGCCTCTCGAGACGTTGAATATCTCGGGCGAGGAGGTCTGGCTGCGCACGCGTAAGCTGCGCATCCGGCGAAGACTTCCACGCATGAAGCAGATGCTCAAGCCCGCCGGGCTGAAACCGCGGAAGCGTGAAAAGTTCAAGGGCGAATGGGCCAGCCAGACCACCGGTTCCTCCATCTGCTCGTATCCTCCGGAAGACCTGGTGATTGAAAACTATGGGCGGTTTCTTAAGCGTTATGCGAAGAGCATGCTCTCAGAGGAGCGCTCACACGCCGAACCGTTTACGACCTCCGTTCTGGATGGAATCGATCTTCGAGAAACCATCCGCCACTGGCACGAAGGGAAGCTGTACGTCCGCGAGCTGGGCAAATTTTCCGGCGATTTCGGCGCTTTGGTCGTCATCTTCGACGAAGATCCAACCGATCGTTACCGTTATCTGACGACCTGGCTGGGGGAGCATCAAAATGAATCGGACATGGCCTTCTATTCGACGCAGCCGTTTGAGCATATCGTCGGGCCCGGAATCGGGCGGGCTGAATACGGCGGCCTGTTGATGATCCTCCCGCCGCGGCGCCTTTACGATGTATGGACCGATAGCGATTACGATACCGCCGAAAGCAAAGCCGAACGGTTACTGATGGCCGCTCTCGATTATGCAATGGAGCGGCACGTGATCTATATCGCCCGGAACCCGCCGAGAACCAAATTCCGGCAACTCGCCGCCCGGGTGAATCGCAAGATCGTCTATATCCCGCTAGGTCAACTCTCGCCGGGTAAGTTGAAGAAGATTCGGGTGGTTCACGTGCTCGATGGGTACCAGAGGCGCAAGGCGGCCAAACAGTATATCTGGTAAGGGGCGGCACTAAGGCGCTACTCTACACACCCAACGGTCTCATCGGAAAACCGGCCCGAAAAGTTGAGCCTTCTTCAACATCCTCCTCAATTTTCCCGCCAGTTCAGCCGATCAAGTTCGTAAGGAGAGTACGCATTGCCATTGACCAGCCGCAGGTCTGCGCTCGAAGAAGCGGTGACTGGAAACGCGCGGCGTCGCGCCTGCTGCTCCCGTATGGATGCAGTTACGTGGCTGCGGTGGGCGCTTGGTCGGGCATTACCGTGCCTGATTCTCCTGCAGATCGCACCCGGCTTGGCGAGAGCCAGTCTCGACCCGGATAAGCCGATTACGCAATTTATTCATCAAGATTGGCAAACCGCGCAAGGTCTGCCCCAGAACTCCATCTTATCGATAGCGCAAACGACGGACGGATACTTGTGGCTCGGCACAGAAGATGGATTGGTGCGGTTCGACGGAGTCCGCTTCGCAATCTTTGACAAACACAGTATTGGCCTCGAAAGTAATCTGATCAAGGTCCTTCTCGCCGATCGTAAAGGGAACCTGTGGGTGGGCAGCACCGCCGGCGGTCTCTCCCGCCTGAGTCACGGGAGATTTACTTCCTATACGACGGCGAACGGGCTCTCGAACAACTCGATTCTTTCCCTTTACGAGGATGGACGGGGCACGCTCTGGATTGGGACGGACGGAGGTGGGCTAATCCGTTATCAAAATGGAGGCTTCCATGTGTTCACAAAAGCCCAGGGGCTTCTCGATAACGTGGTGTTCGCCATTTCAGGAGATACCGACGGCAATCTCTGGATCGGCACGCAGCAAGGATTAAGCGAGCTCTCGAACGGCAGGTTTCGCACATTTACCTCAAAAAACGGCCTGGGGAGCAGCTCCGTTCGCTCCATCTTCGTAGACCGGAAGAAAACAATCTGGGTAGGAACCAGTGCCGACGGTCTCTATCGCCTTGGAGCCACGGGAATCAAAAGATTCACCACGAAAGACGGTCTCACCAGCAACGCAATTTTCTCGCTGTATGGAGATAATGCCGACAGTCTTTGGATCGGAACCGCATCGGGCGGCTTGGATCGGCTGGCAAACGGGAAATTCAGCTCTTTCACTGAGAAGGAAGGGTTGGTCGGCAAGGATGCATGGACGATCCTCGGAGACCGCGAAGGAACGCTCTGGATCGGAACTGAAAGTGGTCTCAATTCTCTGAAGAACGGGTCGTTCACTAACCTGTCCAAAGAGGACGGACTGCTCAGCAACCTCATATTAGGAGTCTATGAAGACCGTGAAGGGGCTCTATGGATGGGCTCCGACCAGGGCCTCATGCGTTGGAAAGATGGACATGTAACCGCCTACACGACGAAACAAGGGCTCCCTGACAACCAGGTCTTCTCGATTACACAAGGCCCTCAGGGCAGTATCTGGATCGGCACGGGCCATGGTGTAGCCCGGCTCAGAGATGGAAAATTCGACACTTTCGGTGCGAAAGAAGGCTTACCGAACGGTTTCGTAGTCTGTACTTACACGGATCGCAGCGGCGTGCTATGGGTCGGAACCCGCGGAGGCTTGAGCCGCTTTGACGGACACCGGTTCGTTACTTACACAACCCAGGACGGATTGTCCAATAATTATGTCCTCTCCATCTACGAAGACGCAGAAGGAACTCTTTGGATCGGCACTGGAGGCGGAGGTCTCAACAGATTCAAGAATGGCAAGTTTTCGGCTTACGGCACGCGAAACGGATTATCCAGCGACGTGGTTTTCTCGATCGATGGCGATGCGGACGGAACGCTTTGGCTGGCTACGGACGGCGGCGGACTAGACCGTCTTCGCCACGGAAAGTTCACCAGCTATACGGCGTATAAGGGCCTTTATGATGACGCCATCTTTCAAATTCTGGATGACCGGCGTGGACGCCTGTGGATGAGTTCGGATCGGGGCGTTTTCTCAGTTAGCAAGCGGCAACTGAACGATTTTGCACAGGGCCGGATCTCGGCCATCGCCTCGACCGTTTACGGCACTGCGGATGGAATGAAGAGCCGCGAATGCAACGGCGCTTTTCAGCCGGCCGGGTGGCGGAGGAAAGATGGCGTTCTCTGCTTTCCCACCACCAAAGGTCTGGCGATGGTGAATCCATCGAAGCTGGTCAGGAACGAAGTACCGCCCGTGGCCATATTAGAGCGGGTACTCGTGGACAACAAGGACGTTCCATTCGACAAACCTCTGACCATCCCTCCGGGCAAAGGGCAACTGGAATTCCAATTCACCGCGCCGAGCTCCATTGCGCCTGAGAAGATCCAGTTCCGCTACATGCTGGAAGGCTTCGACAAAGACTGGACGCAGGCGGGTAGCCGTCGAATCGCCTATTACACGAATATTCCGCATGGTAAATACCGGTTTCGCGTCCGGGCCGGTTTTGAAGATACATGGGAGGGGCCGGACGCCTCGGTTTCGCTCACCCTGGAGCCGCACTACTATCAAACGACGATCTTTTTCGTCTTCATTGGGATCCTCGGGATCAGCCTCTTTGCCGCCGTCTACCGGCTGCGAATCAGTCAACTCAAGGCGAGCGAGCGGAAACTGGTCGCGCTTGTGGACGAGCGGACTTCAGATCTCCAGGAAAGCGAGAACCAGCTTCGCCACTCACGCGATGGGCTTGAGCTGCGCGTTCAGGAGCGCACCAGCGAACTGGTAGGCGCTAACCAGGCCCTTGAAGAGGAGATCACGGTCCGACGCCGGACGGAAGAGCAGCTCACTTTGGCGAAAGAGGCGGCTGAGAGCGCCAGCCGCGCCAAGAGCGATTTCCTGGCAAATATGAGCCACGAAATCCGGACTCCGATCAATGGCATCGTCGGAATGACAGATGTGACCCTCGGCACGGCTTTGGACGACGAGCAACGCGAATACCTGGAAATCGTCAAGCTCTCCGCCGATTCGCTGCTTGGGATCGTGAACGATATTCTCGATTTCTCGAAGATCGAAGCCCGGAAACTGACGCTCGATCACGCGCCTTTTCAGCTTCGAACGTCGCTCGACGATCTGATCCGGTCGGTAGCTCTTCGGGCGCGGCAGAAGAATCTGTCCCTCACCCTGAAGCTGGAACCGGGAGTCCCGAACGATTTAGTTGGCGATCTTCAGCGGCTGAGGCAGGTCCTACTCAACCTTCTGGACAATGCCATAAAATTCACCGACAACGGAGGAGTTTCGCTTTCCGTCTCCTATGAGGATATGGCGGACAGCCGCGCTCTTTTGCACTTTGACGTGACCGATACAGGTATTGGCATTCCCGCGGACAAACAGAGAACCATATTTGAAGCCTTTACCCAGGCGGATACTTCCTCAACACGCCGGTACGGTGGAACCGGTCTGGGCCTTACCATTTCTTACCAGTTGGCCGCCATGATGGGAGGCTATCTTTGGGTGGAAAGCCAACCCGGAAGTGGAAGCACGTTTCACTTTACCGCTCGGCTGGGAGTTTCGGCGGAGACGCCTGCCCCAGTGGAAACCGAAATACCCGCTCCCGTGCCGGCATAGAGCGGTTCGATATACTTTAGATAACTCCCGGAATCTTTTTCATGAACAGCCGTTTTAAATGGACCATCATCGGTAGCTCAACATTGGTCGTCGTTTTGCTCCTAGTCGGCGCAAGAAGTAGCCGCGCTGTCGCCGCGGACGATGTTTACGGGCACCTGAAAGTTTACACCGAGGTGCTCGAACGGATCAAACTCGAATACGTCGAGGAGCCGGATATGAAGAGCGTCACGCTGGGCGCTATTAACGGCCTGCTCGAATCCGTCGATCCTTTTGCGAGCTATATGAATGCCGACCAATATCGGCAGTATGAGAAAAGCGAGGATACGGCAAAGGCTGGAGTGGGTCTTATTCTGGCAAAGCGCTATGGTTACGTAGCGGTAGTGGATACTCTTCCAGGATCGCCGGCCGACAGCGCCAATATCAGCACGGGAGACCTGATTGAAAGCATCAACAATGTTGCCACCCGGGATATGCCGCTCGCCTATGCCGAGCAGTTGCTTCGCGGCGATCCAAAATCCACGGTCGAGATCACAGTTTTAAGATTGAAGAATCCGGATCCTCAGAAAATTACGTTGACGCGGGTCAACCTGTCGTTCCCGCAAGTGATGGCGAAGCTGATGCCCGACAATGTCGGGTATCTTCACGTTGCCAGTCTCAGTGGGGACAGGGAGGAAGAAGCCAAGACCAAGCTTCAGGACCTGGAGAAGCAAGGAGCTAAGTACATCGTCCTCGATCTCCGCCATTGTTCCACTGGACCTGAGCAGGAAGGCGTTTCACTCGCGAATCTCTTCATCGATAAAGGCGAGATTACCTATCTGCAAGGGCAAAAGACCGGGCGGAAGGAGTTTGATGCAAGTTCGGAAGCGGATCTGTGGAAAGGTCCGCTGGTTGTAATCACCGATCGCGCGACGGCCGGCGGAGCGGAAATTGCAGCCGCAGCCCTGCTGGACGATCATCGGGCGCAAGTGGTGGGCGAGCGCAGTTACGGTGACGCGAGCGTCCGCAAGACCATCCAGATGGACGACGGAGGAGCGGTTATTCTCTCGGTCGCGAAATACTATTCGCCTTCCGGCAAAGCAATTCAGGATACGGGCGTGATTCCTTCGGTGCAGCTTGCCGAAAACGACAATTCTCCGGAACTCGATCAGGACGGAAATCCGATTCCGGGATCAGCCCCGAAAAATACGGAAGATAACTTGCTCAAGCAATCGATTGACCTGGTGACCGGAAAGACGACTATCGCAAAACTGATGGACGAAGTGGACGGGCCGCTGATCACCGATCCGCAGCATCCGATTGTCGAGAAGAAGCCTGCGCAGCCCGACGAGCGTTAATTTCGAGTTTAAGGATCTATGCCTCTCTACGAATATAAGTGCGAGAGATGCGGGGAAGTATTCGAGCTTATCCAGAAGTTTTCCGATACGCCACTCGCCGTACACGATAAGTGCGGCGGCCCGGTTCATCGCCTGATCTCCACCTCGGCTTTGCAGTTCAAGGGCAGCGGATGGTACGTCAACGATTACGGGAAGGGCGGAAAGTCCGAAAAGTCTGCCGATAATGGCGATCGCAAGAAGACGGATGCGTCCGCCGGCGCTTCCTCCGCCTCCGATTCCAGCAGCCCTGCGGAGGGCGCGAGCGGCTCCTCTTCCGAGACCAAGAAACCTTCGAGCGGGCCTTCCACTGAAACGAAGCCGAGCTCGTCTGATACAAAGTAACGAGTGACCACTCGTCGTGAGTTTCTAAGCAGCGCCGCCGCAGCTGGCCTGAGCGCGCCGTTATTAGCCGGGCATGCCGCCCCTCCAGGCTCTCTTTCTCCGAACGATAAGATTCAGATCGCATTGATCGGCTGCGGAGGCATGGGTCAGGGTGACGCCCACACTTCCGTTGCCACCGGCATGACGAAGGTCGTGGCGGCCTGCGACTGTTATGACGGCCGGCTCGAGCACATGAAAGAGCAGTACGGGAGCGATATTTTTGTCACTAAGAACTATCAGGACATTCTCGACCGTAAGAATATAGATGCGGTCATCGTCGGTACTCCCGACCATTGGCATCAAAAGGTCACCATCGATGCTTTGAACGCTAAAAAAGACGTTTACTGCGAGAAGCCGATGGTGCAGAGAATCGAAGATGGGCATTCCGTAATCGAAGCGCAGAACCGGACCGGACAGATTCTTCAGATCGGCAGCCAGCGCGTCAGCTCCGTCATTTATAAGAAAGCGCAGGATCTCTTCCGAAGCGGCGCGATCGGCAAGCTCAACCTTGTGGAAGCCTGGTGGGACCGGAACTCGCCGGTCGGCGCGTGGGAATACACGATTCCGCCGGATGCGAGCACGGCGACTTGCGATTGGGACCGTTTTCAGGGCCGTGCCCCACATACGGATTGGGACCCGAAACGGTTTTTTCGCTGGCGTTGTTATCGGGACTACGGCACCGGCGTTGCGGGCGACTTGTTCGTGCATCTGTTCTCGGGCCTTCACTTCATCACGGGCGCGCTGGGCCCTACGCGCGTCTTCGCAACAGGCGGTCTCCGATTCTGGAACGACGGCCGCGATGTACCGGATCTCCTGTTCGGGCTCTACGATTATCCGGAGACATCGAACCACCCTGCGTTCAATCTGATTCTGCGCGTAAACTTCGAGAGCGGCGCCCAAGAAAACTCCGGCTTCCGCTTCACCGGCAGCAAGGCCATTATGACCGTGGGCGACAATGTATCGCTGATAGCGCCGCCGGCCGAGACGCAGCCGGGCTACACGATCGGCACTTTTTCAGAAGCTGAACAACAGGCGTTCCTGAAGCGCTATTACGAGCGGTATCCCAAAGTAAAGCCCACAGCGGCAAACATGCAGACGGTCGCCGATGAGACTTACCAGCCACCACCCAGATACAGCGACCATTTCGATCATCACCTCAACTTTGCGCTCGCGGTTCGATCGCGCAAACCAGTAGTAGAAGACGCGGTGTTCGGCTTTAGAGCCGCCGGGCCGGCTTTGCTTTCGAATATCAGCTACTTTGAAAATCGCATCGTGGAGTGGGACCCGGGCGCCATGAAGGTGAAGAGCTAAGGAGCGCCGCATGTTTTCACTCAACGACAACATTCAGATTGCCTTGATCGGCGCGGGCGGGATGGGACAAGGCGACGCCAAGATGGCAAGCTCAATTCCCGGCGTGAAGCTGATAGCCGCCTGCGATTGTTATGACGGCCGCCTAAACCATATGAAAGAGGTATACGGCGTCGAAACCTTCACGACGCGCGATTACCAGGACATCGTTGCGCGCAAAGACATCGATGCCGTGATCGTCGGGACGCCCGACCATTGGCACTCTCGCATTTCGGTGGACTGCCTCAATGCGGGTAAACATGTATATTGCGAAAAGCCGATGGTGCATGCCATCGAAGAAGGCAAATCGGTTATCGATGCGCAGGCGAGATCCGGCAAAGTGTTTCAGGTCGGCAGCCAATACCGCAGCTCGCTGACCTATCAGAAAGCCAGAGAGCTATTTCAGACGAAAGCGATCGGCAAGCTCAATTCCGTTGAGGCTTGGCTCGACCGCAACACAGCCATCGGCGCATGGGAATATTCCATACCGCCCGATGCGGACCTAAAGACCTGCGATTGGAAGCAGTTTGAAGGGAACGCGCCAAAGCGTCCCTGGGATGCGAGACGATTTTTTCGGTGGCGCAACTACCGCGACTACGGCACCGGTGTGGCTGGAGATCTTTTTGTGCATTTGCTGACCGGGCTGCACACCGTAACGGGTTCACTGGGGCCTACAAGAGTTTACGCGACCGGAGGGATTCGTTTCTGGATGGATCGGGAAGTGCCGGACGTGATGCTCGCCACGTTGGACTATCCGGAGACAGACGCTCATCCCGCCTTCAACGTGTTGCTGCATGTGAACTTCAAGAGCAGCCGTCCGGAAGAATCGTTTGGAGTCAAATTCATCGGCAGTGACGGCGTGATGACCGCAACCAGCTTTACTGAACTGACTCTCGACCGGACTCCCCGGACCGCGGAGTTCGACGATACAATCGGGAGCTTTGCCGACGCCACTCAAAAAGAGCTCGCAGCGGAGTGGGAATCCAAACACCCCGCGCCCTCGGTGAAAACGATTCAGCCGGATTCGGTTCAGACTTTCGATACCAGCGGGCAGGATGCTCATCTGGAGCATCACAAGAACTTCTATCGATCCATCCGTGAGAATCGGCCTTCTATCGAAGATGCCACCTTTGGTCTACGCGCCGCCGGTCCCGCGCTTCTTACGAACGAGAGCTATTTTAAGAAGAAGATTATGACGTGGGACCCGGAGACGATGACGCAAGCGTAGCGGCCAAGGCTGCATTGAGTGAGCCTTGCCGGTAACCTTCCAGATCGAGCGTCACATACAAGAATCCGAGTTGTTTGAAGATGGATGCCAGCGCGCGCGCGTTGTCGAGTGTTAATGCCTTTTCAAGCTCATCCTTAGCGATCTCGATGCGGACCAGTTCTCCGTGGAAGCGTACGCGAAACTGCTTGAAACCGAGCGAGCGAATAGCTTCTTCGCCCTCTTCGATAGTTCCGATCGTTTCCCGCGTAACAGGCGTTCCGTAGGGCACGCGTGAGCTCAGGCATGCCGCGGCGGGGCGGTTCCAAGTAGATAGGCCAGCACGCCGCGATAGTTCCCGAATCTCAGGTTTGGTGAGACCCGCTTCGACCAGAGGCGCACTCACTTCGTGCATTTTCGCAGCCTTTTGTCCCGGGCGGTAATCGCCAAGATCGTCTTTATTCACACCATAGACGACATGAGCGTAACCGCGCTGTTTCAGAAAGGCTTCGAGCCGGGTGAACAATTCGTCCTTGCAGTGAAAGCACCGGTCTTTGTCATTCTTGACATAATCCGGATTTTCAAACTCATGCGTTTCAATGTATTCGTGCCGGAAGCCGCACTCGCGCGCAAAGGCTTCCGCGTCACGCTTGTGCGACGCGGGTATAGACGCGGAATCCGCGGTGACGGCGATGGCGTTATCGCCCAGAGATTCATGCGCCGCCCAAGCCAGGTAAGCGGAATCGGTTCCACCGGAATAGGCCACAACCACGCGGCGCAAGTTCCGCAAAACGGCGAACAGCGCCTGTTCTTTGGCGCTTAGCTCCGCGGGATTCAATGCGGCGCTCTGGGCCTGAAGTGCAACCAGGGTGGCCATAGTTGCAGTATAGCCGCCGTGAACGATTGACGCATCCGGCGCAGTAGGAATTTGTCTTAACAGATAAGATAGAAATATGGCTACAGGAACACGGAACACGAAAACGTTCACCATCAGCTTTCCCCGAGAAATGGCAGAGCAGGTCGAAAAAACAGCGAAGGCCGAAAACCGCACCACCAGCGAGCTGTTCCGCGAGGCCTTCCGCTCTTACGAGGAACAGCGGATTGCCAAGATCCTAGAACGCTCCCAAAAGCGATTCGCGAAGAATAACCCGATGGGATACACAGAAGTCGATGTCGCCAGAATGATCAAAGAATACCGGGCCGAAAAACGGACAGCACGAAAGTGATTGTTGTTCTCGACACAAACATTTGGATATCCGGCCTCCTTTTCCGCGGGAAACCGGCCGACGCCATAGCCAAAGCGGTCACACACGGGCGGGTCGCCGTTTGTAGGCAATCAACCGTGGTGTAAATCTCCGCAGCTATTGCAACGGCAATTCGCCGTTTTTCGCGATGTCTTCCTCCGGCTCGGGGATCAGCGATGCCGCGGCTACTTGATCGCTTTCGTCCATGCGAACCAGCCGCACGCCTTGCGTGGATCGCCCTGCCTGCCGAATCATTCCGGATTCGAGGCGGATGATCTTTCCATCTTTGGTGATGATCATCAAATCGGTGTTTTCTTTTACCGAGAGCACTGCGATGACTTTACCAACCTTCGGGGTGGTCTTCATGTTGATGACACCCTTGCGGCCTCGAGCGGTTAATCGGTAACTCTCGAGCGCCGTGCGTTTACCAAAGCCATTTTCCGAAATCGAGAGGATCAAGCCTTCTTTCTCCACCACCTCGAGCCCAATCAGATAGTCGCCTTCTTCCAAGTCCATCGCGCGGACACCGCGCGCCTGGCGGCCCATCGGGCGAACCTCGCCTTCATTAAAGCGAATCGCCATTCCGCGATGAGAGCCGAGAAAGATGAAGTTGTCGCCATTCGTGATGGTCGCGCCCAGCAACTCGTCGCCTTCATCGAGCGCCAAGGCGATGATGCCCCGAGACAGCGGATTGTCGAATTCCGTCAGCTCGCATTTTTTGATGACGCCCTGCCGCGTGACCATGACGATGAACTTGGCCGGAACGAATTCCTTTACGGGCAGGAAGGCTTTGACGCTTTCATCGGGCTGCAAGCTGATCAATCCGGAAACATGCTTCCCTTTCCCGGTTGTGGCGGCGTCGGGGATCTCATAGATCTTCAGCCAGTAGACGCGGCCTTTATTCGTAAAGATTAAGAGATAGGCGTGAGTGGAAGCGATCACCAGGTGCTCAACCACGTCTTCCGAGCGCGTGCCCATGCCGATCCGGCCCTTGCCGCCGCGCGATTGACGTCGATAAGTGTCTACCGAGGTGCGCTTCAAATAGCCGCCACGCGAGACGGTCACCGCGACGTCTTCCATCTGCACGAGATCCTCCAGCCGGATCTCGCCGCTGTCTTCTATAATCTCGGTGCGCCGCTCGTCCCCGAATTCTTTCTGAACCTCCTTCAACTCCTTGATGACGAGAGTTTTGAGTACTTGCTCCGATCCGAGAATTTCCAGGTATCCGGTGATAAGGCGCTGTATCTCGGCGAGCTCATCCAGGATCTTCTGGCGCTCCATTCCGGTCAGACGCTGCAACTGCAATTCGATGATCGCCTGGGCTTGCCGCTCGGTGAACTCGAAGCGCGCAATCAGTCCATCGCGCGCTTCCCTGGGAGCCCCGGCCGCGCGAATCAGCGCGATGACGGCGTCCAGATTGTCGAGCGCGTTCTGAAATCCGAGCAGCAGGTGCTCTCGTTCCCGGGCCTTTCGCAGCAGGTAATCGGTGCGCCGCCGGACTACATCGAGCCGGTGATCGATGAAGCGCTTAATGACGCTAATCAGACCGAGCTCGCGCGGCTGCCCGTTCACGATGGAGAGCATGATTACGCCGAAGTTCACCTGCATCTGCGTTTGCTTATACAGGTTATTCAGGACTACTTCGGCCTGCTCGCCGCGTTTCAGATCGAACACCACGCGCATGCCATCGCGATCACTCTCATCGCGGGCGTCTGAAATACCTTCGAGTTTCTTTTCAGAGACCAACGCCGCCACGTGTTCGATCAGGCGCGCCTTGTTCACCTGGAAGGGTATCTCTGTGACCACGATCGCTTCCCGGTCCTTACCGATCTTTTCGATCGCGGCTCTCGCGCGCAGCTTTAGGCTTCCCCTGCCTCTCAAGTAATAATCGAGAATTCCCTGGCGTCCGAGGATAAATCCACCCGTCGGGAAATCCGGTCCGGGCACTAATTCCAGAATCTTCGCGAGCGGGGTGTGCGGATCGTTAATTAACGAAATCGTCGCCTCGATGATCTCCCTCAAATTGTGCGGCGGGATGTTGGTCGCCATGCCCACGGCAATGCCCGACGAACCGTTAATTAATAAATTCGGAACGCGGGCCGGCAGCACTTCCGGCTCCACTTCGCTGTCGTCGTAGTTCGGACGGAAGTCGACGGTTTCTTTGTCGATGTCCTCGAGCAGCGCTCCCGCGATTTTCGCAAGCCGTGCCTCGGTGTACCGCATCGCCGCCGGCGGATCGCCGTCAACCGACCCGAAATTACCTTGCCCATCGATGAGCGGATAGCGCATGGAAAAAGGCTGCGCCATTCGCACCAAGGCATCGTAAACCGGCACATCCCCATGCGGATGAAATTTTCCGAGAACCTCGCCGACGATTTTGGCGCATTTGCGTGTGGGCCGGTTGAAAGTCAGTCCCATTTCATGCAAGCCATACAAAATGCGCCGGTGCACCGGCTTCAAACCATCCCGGACATCGGGCAAGGCGCGGCCAACAATCACGCTCATCGCGTAATCGAGGTACGAGCGCTTCATCTCGTCTTCGATGTTGATGGGAATCAGATTCTTGTTATCGGCAGGCGGAAAGAGACCACCACCCGCCGGTCCGTCTTGATCGGCCAAAAGAAACTCCTAAGGGGAAGGTAAAGCACGCCAAGTGATTGCAAATATAGTGAGTTATTGCAATCCTTCTGATGCTCTTATTTTACCATTTATGGCGCGCGTGCCACGCTCAAATCTATGCCACGCAAGGTGCTCATCGCTCGCCGTCTGCCACACTCATAGTCTAGGGAATGCAAAAGCACTATCAGCTCAGGTTGAAGCAGCGGGAAATCTTTTTTGGCGATCGGACTCTGCTGATGGGCGTCTTGAACGTCACGCCGGATTCCTTTTCCGATGGCGGCAAGTATTCCGATCCCGACCGCGCCTTTGCCCGCGCAATCGAGTTGGAGGAGGAAGGGGCAGACATACTCGACATCGGCGCCGAATCGACCCGTCCGGGGTCGAGGCGAATTTCGGAAGCCGAGGAACTGCGGCGTTTGATCCCGGTATTAAAGCGTCTTCGCGGAAAACTCACGATTCCGATTTCGGTAGACACTTACAAATCCGGCGTGGCGGAAAAAGCCTTCGAGCACGGCGCGGAGATCATCAACGATCCGAGTGGAATTCTGCTCGATCTGCATTTGCCGAAAGTGGTCACCAAATATGACGGTGGTTTGATCATCAACCACATGAGAGGCAACCCGGAAACCTGGGCGAAATTGCCACCCATGAAGGATTTAATGCGCTCGATCGGAATAGATCTGGAAGCCGCGACGCATCGGGCGCGGCAGGCGGGAGTACAGAAACATCAGATCGTCATCGACCCCGGACTAGGGTTTGGTAAGCGCCGCGAACAAAACTTGGAGATCATCGCCAACCTGGATCTGCTGAGAGTCTTCGACGTGCCCATTCTGGTGGGCCCCTCGCGAAAATCTTTCTTGAAAAGAGAACAGCAGGAAGGAACTGAGTTTGCAACGGCGGGGGCGGTTGCGGCCAGCATCCTAAATGGCGCGAATATGCTGCGGGTTCACGATGTGAAAGCCATGAGAAGCGTCGCCGATACGGTGGATGCGATCCGGCAATTGGCGCGCGACGATAGCGGCGAGGCAACCACTCAAACACGCTGGCAGCGCGGGCAATAGTGGGTGCCGCGTTGGGCGATCACGATTCGCCGGATGGGTGCGCCGCAGCGAGGACACGGCTCGCCCGCCCGGCCGTAAACATTGTGCATCTGTTGGAAACTGCCGCGCTCTCCCGCGCCATCGACATAATCGGAAATGGACGATCCGCGATACTGAATTGCGAGTTGAAGAACTGCCAGCAAATTGGCATAGAGGCGCTGGGCGCGATCTTTCGATATCCGGCTCACCAGCGCTCGTGGGTGAATCCGCGCGGCAAAGAGCATTTCGTCCGCATAGATATTGCCGATACCGCTCAGAAACTTTTGGTTCAGCAACAGCGGCTTGATCCGACCGCTGTGGCTCTTCAATCTGGCGTGAAACTCTTCGAACGCGATGTTTAGCGCATCGGGCCCGGCACGCTCGAAGATTTCCGGAAGGCTCTCGAAAAACTCGACTCGGCCGAACTGGCGGATGTCATCGTAGACGAGCGTGCCACGATCGAGCTCGATAATCGCGCGCGCGTGTTTGCCGGCAACTCCATTCCATAGCAGCTTGCCGGTCATGCCCAGATGGATGTAGAGAACTCCCCGATCGAGATCGATGAAAATCTGTTTGCCCCGCCGCCGAACGCCTCGAATGAGCGCGCCTTTAAGCGCTTTTGCCGTCACGGCGAGACCACCGCGGGTGGCGCGCTGCGAGTAGAGTTCGGCGCGCTGTATGACGCCGCCCACTACGTGCGGAAGTATGGACCTGACGACGGTTTCAACTTCAGGCAGTTCCGGCACGGCGTTTAAGGTACATCGATCAGGATATTGCCGTCCTGAATCAGAGCCGGATAAGTTACGACGCGGATGTCTTCGTCGGAATCGTTCAGACCAGTGCGGCAATCGTATTCCCAGCCATGCCAGGGGCAAACCAGGTAATTGCCATTCAGATTTCCTTGGCCCAAGGGCCCACCGGCGTGAGGACACGTTCCCTCAACGCAATAGACGGCGCCATCCACATTGCAAAGCGCGTATGTGGCTCCGCCAGCTTCGACCTCGGTCACATCACCTGGCGCCAGTTCGCTCAGCGCCTTCACTTTGACGAGCGGCATATTCCTATACGATAGCCGTAGGACTGCCGGGCAGATACTCTCATTCAAAGGCATTACAACCGATGAGGAGAATAAGGACGCGGAAACGCTACCAGTATTGATGGTGGAGAGTGGCGCGGCGAATCGTTTCCCGTGATCCCTTTGTAGACTGAATATACCGAAAGCATGGAAACCCCGCCCGATCATCGCAGGCGCGCCGTAATCATCGGCGCTGGTCCGGCGGGTCTTACCGCTGCCTACGAGCTGCTGACGCGCACGGACATTGTGCCGATAGTGATTGAGAAGAGCGATTACATGGGCGGAATCTCGCGCACTGTGAATTACAAGGGCAACCGCATCGATATCGGCGGCCATCGTTTCTTTTCAAAATCGGACCGAGTGATGCAGTGGTGGCTGAAGATCCTGCCGATGCAGGCGCTTAATGGCGATCACGCTCGAATTACTTATCAACGGCAAACCACGACCGTTGCCGCTCATCCGGTAGGCGCCGATCCGGAGCGCGAGGATCGGGTGATGCTGGTGAGAAGCCGCAAATCACGGATCTACTTCATGCGGCAATTCTTCGCGTATCCGATTACCCTGAGCGCCGACACTATTCGAAAACTGGGGCTACTCAAAACCATGCGGATCGGGTTCAGTTACCTGCGCGCGCTGCTCTTTCCCATTCGGAACGAAACCAATCTGGAACAATTTTTTATCAATCGATTCGGCCGGGAATTGTATCTGACGTTTTTCAAATCCTATACCGAAAAAGTGTGGGGTATCGATTGCAAGGAGATTAGCGCGGAATGGGGCGCACAACGGATTAAGGGTCTTTCGATTTACAAAACCGTCACCCACATTCTTAAGAAACTGATTCCGAGGAACAAAAAAGAGGGCATCTCCCAAAAGGACGTGGAGACGTCCCTGATCGAACAATTTCTTTATCCGAAATTCGGTCCGGGGCAGATGTGGGAGGAAGTAGCGAGGCGAGTTCGAGGACTCGGAGGGGAAATTCTCACAGATTGGTCGGTGGAGGAGATTGAGCGTACGGACATCGGCCATGTCACCGCGGTCTCGACGACCAACACGAAAACCGGTGAAAGCCGCCGATTCGAAGGCGACTATTTTTTTTCGACCATGCCGGTGAAAGATCTCGTCGCCGCGATGAATCCGGCCGCACCCGCGCCGATTCGCGAAGTTTCGGACGGACTGATTTATCGGGACTTCATCACCGTGGGAATCCTGTGCAACGGCATTAAGCTGCACGAGCCCTCCGGAGGACTGGTCCGGGATAACTGGATCTACATCCAGGAGCCGGATGTGCTGGTCGGCCGCCTTCAGATTTTCAACAACTGGAGTCCTGCCATGGTGGCAAATCCCGCACACGTCTGGATTGGCCTGGAATACTTCTGTAACGAGAACGACGCGCTGTGGCGGAAGAGCGATCCGGAAATGATCGAGCTTGCGAAATTCGAGCTGGCTTCCATGAACGTGCTGGATTTGAACGACGTTCTGGACGCCACTGTCATTCGCATGCCGAAAACATACCCGGCCTATTTCGGCTCCTATAACCAATTTCCCGAAGTGATTTCCTGGGTGAATGAGTTCGACAATTTGTTCCTGGTTGGACGTAATGGCATGCACAAATACAACAACCAGGACCATTCGATGCTGACCGCCATGACCGCCGTCGATAACATCATCGGAAATGTGCGCAGCCGTGAGAATCTCTGGGCGCTCAATACAGAGCAGGATTATCACGAGGAGAAGTAATAATCTCCAGCGGCGGCGTAGGAGCGTTTGAATGATTGCGGACAGGCATGTGGATGTCCGGAAGACTGGCCGGGACGTTCTGAGCCGCTGGCGAAGGGGCCCGTGGCTTCGGCTCTTACTCCGCGGCAGCGCGATTTTCCTTTCCTTCTTTGCGATAACAGTGGGGCTTCAGATCGCGAGCGGAGCGTATCGGGCGGAGTTCAGCGGGTACCCGGACGAGCCGGCGCACTACGTAACGTCGCTCATGGTGCATGACTACATCACGGGCTTGAAGCCGGTCTCGCCCATGAAGTTCGCGTGGAACTTTTATAATCATTACCCGAAAGTGGCGTTCGGGCACTGGCCGCCTTTTTTTTATGTGGTCCAAGCGCTTTGGATGATATTGTTTTCTCCGTCCCGTGCTTCGATTCGCATGGAGCTTGCCGTCACGACGGCCCTGCTGGCGTATGCGGTCCACGGCGAGGCGAGGCGCTGGTTCGGATGGAAAGCCGCGATTCTCGCAGGTGCTCTGACGGTCTGCCTGCCGCTGGTGCAGATTTATACCGACGAAGAAATGTCGGATACGCTGGTGGTTCTGTTATGTTTCTGGAGCGCGATTTACTTCGCGCGCTATCTCGATTCCCAGCAATGGCGCGACAATCTCTGGTTCGGCGTTTTTTTCTCGCTTGCGGTATTAACCAAGGGAAACGGTTGGCTTTTGGCGCTGATACCGCCGGTGGCGCTTCTTCTTACGCGTAAGCTGCGTCTCCTATTACGGCCCTCTTTCTGGATTGCGGCCCTTGTGATCTTAATTTTATGCGTTCCCTGGCAGGTGATGACCCTAGACGTAGCCGAGCGCGGATGGACGGCCGGCTCCGAGCCGAGCGTGGGTTACACGATCGGCGCACTGGGACAGTTCCTGCGCATCCTGATAGCTATCGTGGGTCCGGTTCTTTCGATCATGGTGGGAATCGGCATCGCGGCTAAAGTTCTGGCGCCCGCGTTTCGCAAGCCGGTCGCATCCGGTCCAGCGGTCATGGTGGCGTTTATTCTGGCGGTGTGGGTCTTTCACTCGCTTGTACCGGCGGGAGTCGAGGACCGCAAGATCTTGATCGCAGTTCCGGCGCTGATTCTTTTTCTATTTGCCGGAGGTTTCTGGATTGCCGACCATTTGCCATTGGGGAACTCTCTGGCGAGATGGCGGCGAGCCATGGTTACGGTTGCGGCGGCGCTTGTTTTCTCAGTGCAGGTCTTTGCAATCCCGCGCCTGAAACATTTCGGTTACACGGAAGCCGCCCGTTTTATTACCTCCAATTCAAGATGGCGGGGAGCGACCATCCTGGTTTCCTCGGATTCGGGCGGCGAAGGTCTACTGGTATCGGAAATCGCAATCGACGACCCTCGTCCAAGTTATGTAATCGTTCGGGCCACGAAAGCGTTGGCTGATGTCGATTGGAACGGCACGAATTACCGCAGTCTTTTTTCAAGCCCGGGACAAGTGGCGAATTACCTCGAAGAGCGGCGAGTCGAGCTGGTGGTCCTTGATACTTTCACTCCTCAGGTTCATTTTCTTCATAACACTCTGCTGAGAGAGGCGGTTGAGCAATGCGGCTGCCTGCATTTGATAGCGGTCTTTCCCGCCGGGTCTTCCGCGGCGGCGGGCCAGATACAGATTTACCGGCTCGACCGGAGAGCGAAATGAACGGAAGGGCTGGTATTACCGGGTGGGGTCATCTGTGCCGCCGGAAGGCTGTACACCGCCGGCGTGGGTATCCTTCCAAAGCTCGCGAGCGGGCTTAAAGAACACCGAGATGGCGCAGAGCGCAGCCGCAACCAAAACCACGTAAGCGTGAATCACGGAGGTGAATCGCTTCAATGGATTAGTCTCCGGAATAGCGAAATCGAGCAGCGCCAGCCCATAGAAGGCTGCCTGACCCACAAGTGCAAAGTTTCGCCAAGGTTCCGGCAGTCCAAAACTGCTGGCCAGGATTGCGAGCATTGCGAAGGGAAGCATCAAACGGCCGAGCTTATGCGAAAGAAAATGCAGGAAACGGCGATTCAGCGGCGATAACAACCCAGGAAAACGGAAGAGAATCTGATAGACACCGGCCTGGGTTCGGACTTTGCGCCAAAATTCGGAGTAGAGCGACGTCGGCAGATCATAGGCCTTGGCCCGATCTTCGAAGTAGATGCGAGAACCGCGAAAAACCGCGGTAAACGGAACATACACGTCATCGAGCAGGATTTCGGCCGGAACGGGCGTCGCTAATTCGCGGCGAATGGCATAAATGGAGCCGGTGGCACCCAACATGGCGTCGATGCGATTCAAATTACGCCGTATCCATTTTTCATATTTCCAGTAGAGGCCGGTGTTGTATTCTCCGAGACTGCGGCCCTCGCGAATAACCAACTCCCCCGTAACCACGCCGACGGAGGGATCGGCGAAACAAGCCACCAGCTTCGCGAGCGCATCGGGATCGAAGGTCTGGCGCACATCCGTCAGCACAATGATTTCGCCCAGCACATTTTCGAAGCCGCGAGTCACAGCGACGGCTTTCCCGCCTGGAGCGAGGGAAAGGAGACGAACCCGCGGATCGGCATGCCGACGAACGAGATCGTCGGTTGCGTCGGTCGATCCGTCGGAGACGATCAAGACGTCGAGGAGAGCGGCTGGATAATTCGATTCGAGCAAAGAACGGATCTTTTGCTCTACCCAGCGGGCTCCATTGCGGACAGGCATCACGACGGAGACGCTTTTGTAAACCAGTTCTTTTCGGATCGGTTTAGGAAATAAGCGCGCATAGATCGCGAGCAGGAGCGGATATCCGGCGAGAACGTAGAGAATAAATGCGAGGCTTGCAAGGAAGATCAGGGCAGGCGCGCTCATGCGGTCTGCGCAGCGGAGACCTGGACCGAACGAAGAGTCTGCTCGAAACCGCGCGTTACCCGTTCCCAGGAGAAGTTTGCGCGAAGCAGCGCGAGGCCATTCGCCCTGAGAGCCGCGCGCGCATCGGCATGCGCCAGAAGATCGAGACATTCGGCGGCAAAAGCGGCGGGCGTATCCGCTATGCGTATGGTCTCTCCCTGTTGGACGGGCAGCCCTTCAGCTCCGATGGTGGTGGAGACGACCGGCGTGCCGGCGGCTATCGCTTCGAAGATTTTGAGGCGAGTTCCGCCGCCTACGCGCAGCGGCACAATAGAGACTTCCGATTGCCACAGATAGGGCCGGATATCCGGCACCGCGCCGGTGACCGCGATCAGCGGATCTTTTCGCTCAGCCGTTAACAAGGGCGGAGGATCTCTGCCGACGATGGCCAGCCGGCAGTCCGGCTTCCGCGCGCGGATCAAGGGAAAGACTTCACTCAGGAACCAGCGCATCGCATCGACGTTCGGCATCCAATCCATCGATCCGGCGAAGACCAGATCGTAGACGCGCGGGGATGGGCCCGATGGCTCGAAATAATCGAGGTCCACGCCGGTGGGAACCGAGGACGTATGGCGGATGCCGAACCTCTCCCGCATGATCTGCTCGTCGCTTGCGGAAACGGCTACGACATGCGACGCGGCGCGGGAAACCGAACGTTCCCACTCGAGCATCCGCCGGGCTTGTAAAGCGAAATACTTCCGGTGGGCGATAGTTCTTGCGGCCTGGGCATGCCGCTCCCAGATAACGGTCTCTACATTGTGCTGAAACAAGACCCAGCCGGACATATCTTCGATATTGATGCTGGGGTGAAGGAAATCGCAAATTTTGGCATCGAAATCCTGCTCGGAGACGAGTCCCTGAATGGCGGCGCGCATGGCTTGGGAGCGGTAGCGTAGCCCGCTTACCGGATACCGGGAAAAAAGTCCCGCCGCGAGCTGCCCGGCAAAGCGCATCGAACGTTTCGGCACAACCTGGTGAGCGACCGGGTAGGCGCGAGTTGAATACTCAGAGCTGCGGGCGAGTCCTTCCGGATTCGAAGCGTCGTCGAAAGCGACGTAATGAATTTCGTGACGCTTGTGCAATTGCCGCAGCATCTCGAGCGTGCGGATCCGGCCGCCCCGCGTCGCCGGATGAAGAAAATCCGTTTTGACCCAAAGGATTTTCATACAGCGACTTGGACCGCTGACGGACGCAGCAATCCGTCCCAATGCTCTTCACGCCGACCGGTCAAAAACAGGTCGCCCCACAATTGAAGGTTCAGCAAGCACCAGAGGCGGTCCGTTGCATCTTCGGTTCGGCTGCGATGGCGATGGATGAGATCCACCACATAATCCAGATCGAGATATCCCGCGAGCAGCCGGTTTCGATCAAGCAGGAAAGCAAATAACGGCTCGGCGCGGCTATCGAGCAGCCATTGATGGAGCGGAGTGGGGAAACCCATCTTCTTTCGGTAAATAATGTCGCGCGGCAACAGATCCTCCACAGCGCGCTTAACGATGTACTTTCCCTCGCCATTTCGAATCTTCAAGTCATCGGGTACGGAAGCTGCAAATTCCACCAGCGGATGATCCAGAAACGGCACGCGGCTCTCGATGGAGGAAGCCATGCTCATCTGGTCCTGTTTCATCAGGAGTTCGACAAGATACGTCTTCTGGTCGGCGTAGAGCATTCGCGAAAGCGCCGATCCCGATCGCGAATTCCAATAAGCCAAATAGTTTGCGTACGGGTTGGCGCTCAGGGCCTCGGGACTAGCGAGGAGGGAATCCCGCGCGGAAGCCGAAAAGGCTCCATAGAAATTGTCGAGCAGCAGCGATTCGATAGTTCGATCCCGCCCGAGAAACGTGTGCCGCAGCTTGCGGCGCAATCCGGCCGAGAGCAGACGCGAATCGCCGATAAAACCGCGAATTCCACTGCGCAAAGTTTCAGGAACAACGCCGTACGCGGCAGCCCAGCGGCGATTGGATAAGTAATGCCGATAGCGGTGGTAGCCGGCAAACAATTCGTCGCTTCCTTCACCGGTCAGCACGACTTTTACATGCTTGGCAGCCAAGGCCGAGACGAAGTAGAGCGAAACGCTCGAAGGCCACGCGACGGGCTCATCCTCATGCCACACCAGGCGGGGAAGAGCGTTGAAAAAATCGTCCATTCCGATGACCACTTCGTGGTGATCGGTCCCGATCGCTTCAGAAACATGCCGGGCGTACGAGAGCTCGCTGTAGGCCGCTTCGCGATAACCCACGGCGAAGGTCTTTACGGGCTCAGTCCGCATACGCTTCATGAGAGCGGCTATAGCGCTTGAATCCACGCCGCCGCTGAGGAACATTCCGAGTGGCACGTCGCTCATCAAACGCGTGCGCACGCCTTCCTCCAGGCGATTGCGGCATTCACCGATCCATTCCTCATCGGGCCTCCGCGCAGGCGAGCTGGGAGCAGGCACATCCCAATACCGCTGTATGCGCGTCGCGCCGGTCTTCGCGTCCAGAGCGAGCGTGTGACCGGGCATGAGCTTCCGAATACCGCGAAATAATGTTCCTTCGCCGCTCATGTACCCGAAAGCCAGGTACTCCGGCAGGAGCGTCTCATCGAGCGCCGCTTGAATTTCGGGATGCCGCAGGAGGGCTTTAATTTCCGAGGCGAAAGCAAAAAAGCGAGAGTTCGAGAAATAGTAGAAAGGCTTAATGCCAAGCCGATCGCGCGCGCAAAAAAGCGTTTGCTTTCCGGCATCCCAGATTGCAAAGGCAAACATGCCGCGGAAACGGGTGACGCAATCGGGTCCGTACTGTTCGTAGGCGTGTACGATGGTCTCCGTATCGCATCGCGTCGTGTAGTGGTGACCGGCGCGTTCGATCTCGGGGCGAAGCGCGACATGATTAAAGATCTCGCCGTTGAAGGTGATGTGGACCGAACCGGTCTCGTTCGACATCGGCTGAAAGCCGCCCGCAACATCAATGATGCTGAGGCGGCGATGTCCTAGAAATGCCGTTCCGTCGTCAAAGGCGCCATGTCCATCCGGTCCACGATGGCTGATCTCGTCCATCATGCGGGTCAGATCCGCGGCGGATGCGCCACCCTGGCTAAGGTTTACAAATCCGGCAATCCCGCACATTTCTAAAGCGCTCTCTCTCGGTCTCTGCGATGACCACGCCGCCGAACGCGAGTGGGCGTAGGAACAACTGGAGCAGTGCGGCCGGATCCGATCTTTGCGGCTTCGAGCGCCGGAGCCGCGGACGCTTCCACAGATTGCACGGGATCTTTCGCCAAACTTTCTCTGACGATCCTGTGCAGCGCGGCAGCCAATGCAAACATTACAGAAAGCGTGTGGGTATAACCTACACTGAGAAAAAAGATGCCCACGGAGAGCGCCGACAATGCGGAAAACATGTAGAATCCACTCTTTGCGAGGTCCGAATCGACTGCGCGCGCGGCACGATAATCGGACATCGCATATTTCAAACACAGCAACAGAGTTCCCACGAACAGAATGAATCCAGGAATGCCGGTTTCGCTCGAAATCTGGGTATAGGTATTGTGCGACACCAGCAGGGTGCCGCCCTCGCCAGTGCTCTTCTTCCGCTCATCCCAGCTCGCCGCCGCAAATACACCGGGACCCACGCCGAAAACCGGGTGTTCAAATGTCATCTGAATGCTCTGGATCAGAAGCATTTCGCGCCCTTCGGTTGAACCTATGTCGCCTTCCAGCCGCTGCTGGGTTTGCGAATCGAGTTCCGCGCTGGTATGCGGCTCAAAAAGAGTTGTAAACCGGACTTTCAGATACTCCGGAAGGAAAGCCGCCGCTCCCACCAGGAGCACTACCGCCGCGACGGTCATCAGCATTTTCTGGCCAACACTCGCAAACAGCATGGTGACGAAGAACAGAACGCACAACGCGATCAGCCCGGAACGCGAGCCGGCACGAGCGAAGGCTACGAAAATCGGAGCAGTACAGAAGAAGAAGAAGAGCTTCCGAAAACCTCCGGCGTGGGCGGCCTTAAACCACCAAAAAGGAAGGCCAACGACCAAAATCAGAGCGAACTCGTTCGGATCCGCAAGGCTGCCGTTCTCGAGCGAGAGGCGGCCCTGTACCAAATGCCCCGCAAAAAAGCTGAGTACGCTGGCCACCAAAACCGCATAGGCATACGCGCCGGCGATTTTTTGCCAATCCGCCGGGGTCTTGAGCAACTGAGCAATGATCACAAAAACGGCAAACGCCTGCAGTGCCGCTTCCGTTGAAACGAGGCTCGCGCCGCGCCACGTGCTCACTGGAAAGCAACAGAGAACCCACGCGGTGAACGCCGCAAACCAGCGGGCAATATTGGAAGAGAAAAACATCCTCAGATCACCCTGCATCGCCGTCGCCAGAATCAGCGCAATCAGCAGGATCATTGGAATATGCAGGAATCCGGCCGCGGATAGGTCCAACACCCGGCTAACCACCAAGAAAACATAGAGAGCGAGCAGCTTGACGGGAATCGATCCCACCGGCTGGCCGTCGACATTCGCGACGGAACTCCGCAGTTCCGTATAGGGCGCCTGGAAGAACTTGCCGATACGATTGCCGCTAGTTTCAGTGCCGTTCATGACCGCTCACCCGGATCACTGGAGGCTGCTGCTTGCATGATTTAATCGCACTACCTGTATCTCTCCGGCTCTCGCCACGATTTCACCCGTTCTAAGAGATATCGGCAAACATCGCGGCCACACAACAAAGTAGTCGATCCGAGCGTCGGATAATATCTGCGAAACCTGCTTCGGATCGGCGTCTGAAGGTGGAATCGGGCGATAGTCCGGATTCAGTTCCAGGGCAACCTGGCCCGCTTCTGATTCGGGGGCCGGTACTCCATAATATGGCACACCCAGGATATAGGCAAGGTACGCCGAATCCTCCCAATCGGCGCAGGAGGCGAGCCGCCCTCGGATGGCGGCCGAATGCTTGAGGTCCTCACTCGAGCGATAAAGGCTACGATCCCGCAGTAAATGAGCGTGCAGATCGAGGACCGGGCTAATTAAAAACGACAGAACTACGACCGATACCAGCAAAACTCTGGCGGCTGGGAGAAGCGAACATCTCTTGGAGAGCAGATCGAGGGTGCGAAAGGCGGTCCATAGCAAGAGCAGGTCCGGAAGCCAGAAATAGCGGTTCTGAACGGTGATCGGCAAGTAACCGGCGGAAAATAGGGCGATTGTCAGAATCGGGTAAATCCATTCCGCCCGCCGGCCGCTGGAATCGAGGCAGAGCACTACGTAGGCAAGCAGGACAGCGGCGAAGAGCGGCGTTGTGTAGGTCCAAAACTCAAAAACGTATTTTGCGTTGAGATAGATGAGTTTGACCTGATGTTTCAGATTGGAGCGGCTGGAGAGCACGTTCCAGGGCGGCAGCCAGGATGGAGAGGGTTCCTGCCACGAATTCGCCGCATGCGGGCTCGGCGGAGGTAATAAGTGCAGGAAATGAGGGTATCCCGCGGATTTTGGGCCGACCAATCGAAAGTTGAAGTCTCCCGTCGTACCCAGCATCCAGTTTCCATACTTTTGGTGCAGGACCACGATCCAGGCCGACGAAATCGCGCAAAAAACCAGGAGCCCGGCGAGAAAGTGAACCGCAATGCGTCGCCGGCGCTGAGCGCTCTTTTGTGCCGCCCATTGAATTGAGCTGAAGACGAGGAAATGCGCTGCGAAGAAGAAAAATCCATAGGCCTTAGCCAAATACGCAAGGCCACCCAGAATCCCGCAGAGCAGGCCGCTGTAACGGGACGAAGGATAGACGGGATTAAAGATTATGGCGAGGTAGAGCGACAGGAGAGCGGCAAAGAGCAAATCCGGCGAATTCGCCTCCATAATGAAAGCCAGCAACATCGCCGCCGCAATCCAGAGAAAAGCGCGCCGGAAACGTTCCGCCATGTCGAAATTCAGAGCCATGCGATGGAGTCCGAAGAGCGTCAAAATCCCGGCGCCGAGCGAGGCCAGCCTCGCGGCCAGCATGCCGGACATGTGGAGGGCTAGAGGAACGGCGACGCACCAGCTATAGAGCGGCCCCCAGTACGCGTTTACCGCTTCTCTCCAGTAACCGCCCAGATACTCGCCCGCAATCGACAAGTAAGAAATGGAATCGGGAGTTAACTCGTAACGGTAAAGGGGGAAAAGCAAAACGCCCGCGGCGAGTAAGGCGCCCAGAGGCGCAGCCACTGAGGATCTGGTTCGTTCACTCACGTAGTTTTAATTAAGCGCAATTGTTGCACAGGCCGGTCATTTGCAGCTCCCGCTTACGCAGTATCGCGATAAGTAACTGGAGTGTGTGGTCGCTCAGGTTGAGAACGCTTAAAAAATGTAACCGTTGGTCGCAATGGCTCCAGCGACTCGCAACCTGAACCTTGAGAAAGGGTCCCCGGTATCCACTGCGAATCGCTTGACGTCGAAGGGAGTAGCTACCACATTGAGCCGATTCAGACCTCCATAAAACGAAAAGGCTGCGCGATAAGCGCTGCTCTGGAGGACCGATAACGTTATATCGTCGAAGGCGCTTCGAGAACCTACCGGGTAAGCGATAGTCTCGATCGGTACTTGGAGGTCCCGAAAGAGCTCCAACTGCGAACCTGCTAGTTCCGAAAGCTGCTCTTCCTTGCAAAGCTTAGCAAGAATCCGGTGAGTTCGCGTATGAGAGCCAATCGCCATTCCTCCTCGTACCATTTCCCGAGCTTCTTCCACGTTTATAAAAAGGCGCGCATCGGCTGGCATCGGGGGAAAGGGTTCGCAGGCACGCTCAAGGTCGTCCATAAACCGTTGCGTGTCTGTGGTCGCCGGAGATTTGTACAGATCTATTACCTTTCGGATGATGTCCGCGCGACGGCCTTGGGGTAAGGATAATTCAGTAGGCTCCGGGTAAGCCAGGCGGAGGTCTGTACGCTCTGAGTTGCGGACGAGGTATGCGATTTTGTCCCACCATGAAATTACCGGCGTATGTAGGTACGACGAAATCAGGAAGAAAGTTGCCTGAACCCGAAGAGATTGCATGATGGGAAACGCAAGCCGGTAGTGATCGATGTAACCGTCGTCAAAGGTAATCAGCACGGCAGGACCGCGGAAGGGCCGACCGCGGGTCAATAAATCCAGCGCCTCATCTAGCGTTACGACACAAAAACGCTTGCTTAAATAGGAGACCTGTTGTTCAAGCTCATCTGCTGTCGCGCTATACACCAGTTCGTCGAAAACCTCGGACTTCTTATCGCCGACGCGGTGGTAATTGATAACCGCCACGCAGTTGCGCTTTGCGGACATTTCGACCAGTCGCACGACACCTAAGCTCGAGCAAAGCGTTGCCGCCTGATTTCGTTTACTCAAACATACCTCCTAACCCTGAACTGGGTCAGGGCGAAGAATGAGCGCTTGAATTGGTTATGATGGGGAGGACTGAAAATTTCCTCGAGCGCCTTCGGATGGCGATGGACCTCCGTCTCACCATAAGACACGATGCCTCCGCTCATCCGCCATTCCTTTCCGTCCGATCGAGACCACATCACAACGCTTCTAAAGCAGACTCACGGTATTCCAGGAACTAACGTCGCCCTACATCCAGAGTTTCAGAACTGGAAGTATTGGGGGCCGCACCCATGGTTCGCAGAATCCAGAAGTCGACTATTAGAGGACCCCAGAGCTATTTTGGCACACGTGTGCATCTGGCCTATCAGACTGCAGACTCTCGATGGATCCTTCTCTGCGTTCCACCCGATAGACTGGGGAGCGAGGCGGGATTTTCCGGGCGGCGGGCTGCAGGTTCTTCGGAGCTGCTATATCGGAAATGATGTGGCCTTATGTGTTGGGGGCAGCGAAATGACCCGGAAGATTCTGCCGGCGGTTGGCTTTAAACCCCAAAACACGGTGACATTTTTGGAGAGGCCGCTGCATCCATTGCAACCCGCATGGGCGGAGTCACCCCGCGATTGGAAGCTGCCGGCCCGGATTGCACGTAATATAGCCTGGCACTATGCGCGCCGTTTCACTTTGCCCCGGAACTGGACATTGGCACCCCGGCATCCCCGGCAAATATCCAGTTCCCTATGGCCACAAGCGTCGATATCCGCGAAACAAGCCGTGAGCTTCCGGTCAGCGCAGTTACTCGAGCATATTGCCGCATGTCCCGAGATCTCGAAAACCGCTTTTTTCGTGCTTCTAAGAGGTCAGACTGAAGTCGCCTACTTCTTTTTAGCCCAAGTGCGCAACCAGGTTCGGCTGGCCGATTACGGTCCGGTCGGCCTCGGCGATGAGGAAAGTCATGTGCTGGGGATTGCAGCTCAAACGGCTGCGCGCTCCAGTTTTCCCGATGCAGTCTCTCTGTTAGCTGTGACATCCGAAGAGCAAGTCCGCGCTGCTTGGGTGCGTGCCGGATTAAGAACAAGAGCCGAAGAGCCAATCAAAGCCTTGAAAATGAACAAGCAGCTAAACAGCGTGACCCACTTTCGTCTAACGCTGCTCGACTGGGATTCGCTGTGCCTCTGACCAGCTTATCCCAGGGAGGAGATTCCGCTGGTTTGCTGGGAACATCGGGCCGTCGAGAGGTTTTGATTAGCGTGTTCGAAATTTCCCCGTCGGCTGCTCAACAGCGCAATTCACCCGGTAGTAGTAGGTCGTTCCGGATGTCAGTCCGGTAATGTTCGTGTTGGTCAGGTTCCCGCCTCTCGAGTTCGCGCCAGCCGCTGAAGTGGCCCGCGCGAAGTTATTGACCAATGTCGGATCGGAGCTGCTGTAGTCGATCGGACAAGCGAGAGTATCGGGTGCAATGAACACCACAGTCGCGCTGGTCGCTGTGATCGAGGAATTCGGAACGCCGATTAGCGTGACTTTGCCCTGGGCGGCCTCAAGTACATCGATATTGGCGCCCACGTCCAGACCATCTGACGCCGGACTCCCGCACCCAGAGCAATACGGCCCGCTCGAATTCAACCGGAAATCTAAGTGTTGCGGATTGCCGTTCACAAACTCGGTCGGGCTGCTGTAATTAAAGAACCCGACTGCGCCATAGTTGGCCGGCGTGCTGGGAATGTAGTTGATGAGCGTCGGCCACTCGGCCTGGACTGCGCTCTGACTCGCGTTCGACATCAGTACGTTGTGATCGAACCGATAGGGGGCAGTAAATACACAATCCGCCGTCGTCTTGCCGGCTTCGCTCGTACAAGAAGGGTATGTGGCTGTATTAATTTGGAATCCCCAATCGCCGCTGGTCAGGTACAGAAAATTGTTTGTGATCTGCACTCCCTCGTGCAGCGTGTCGGTCATGTACCAAAGGCTAGGAAGCGCTCCGTTGTTAAAGACAACCGTATTGTGGTCGAAAATAAGATCTTCATTCCCGGTTCCACCGTCGGCCAAAACCCAACCTTTGCCGCTGGAATCGCCATTGCAGCAGGTCGAGTGATAGACCGGCGAAATATCCCAGAAGAGATTGTTTACGATCTCCGTTCTGGGCGCGGGCGGTCCCTGCGAAAGCGGTTCGCCTGAATTGATAGTTCCCGGAGGCCAGAAGCCGGCCGGCCCATGCCGGAAAGTTGAGTTTTCTAACAGCAGATCGGAAGTGCCGGCGCCGTTATCGCTGGCAAACTCCACGAAGTCGCCGAGCGGCGTGTTCTCTTGGGTTGAACCATCGAAGATGATTCCATTCAACAACTTTCTTGGGCCGGATTTCCATTCGAGCGGATGACGCACCGCATAATAAAAACCGTCTGAACTAGCGGTTTGAAACATATGCGAAGTCAGCGTCAAAAAAGTGTCTCGGTAATAGGTGTAATCACTTCGGATGCGCGCGTCCAGGCCGGAATCGTCGTGATGCCACGGCAATCCCGCGCCCTCCAGGTAGTTGTCTTGAAATACATACGGCCCTGGCCCCAATCCGCCGATCATAAAATTCGCGCCCTCGGTCACGTAAACGGAGGATAGCGGCGCAGGGGTCTGGACGTCGCTGGCAATCAGTCCGGCAGTCAATGCGGCACAAAGGATGGGTCCAGCCGCAAGGTTGCCGCTCGAATTGTGCGGGAAAGCCGCAGTCGAAGTGTTGCAGGAGCCAATCGGTTGCGACGCGGACAGATTGGAGACGTTGCAAGGCCCCCCTGAACAAGTACCACTTTCACCCGGTGGAAGGAGGATCTGAATTGTTCCGCTGTAATCCATGTAGACGAACAGATTGTCTGTGACAGTACCACTCAGATTGACCGTTACCGGCGTGGAGAGCGTTCGGACGTTCCCGGGCTGCAACCAATATTCCCCTGTCGGAATGCTAATCGATTGATTCGTCGGGGTGGCCGCAACCAGTCCCGTGTAGTTGGCGTGCCAGTAGATCAGATTGTCCAGGTAGGAATCAACGATACCCATGTTCGAGCCGTCCCAAATCCAGCCTTCCGTGACTCGCGCCGGATTGCCGGGTAGGTGAATATAGCAGCGGTCGAAGATAATGTTTTGCGCGGTTGGGTAGCTGGTGATGAGTCCCGTCCAGGGGGTTGGATCGGAGGAAGTATGAGAGTCGGGGCTATCGGCTACGGTGACCTCAAGTCCGACGAACCGCATGTTTGCTACGGGCGTCTGCACATTGGGGTCGTTTGCCCCGACGTTCAGCATCACATTGACGGAGCTATAGAGTCCGATCAGGCTCACGGGCTTTGTAAAGACAGCCATCTTGGAGACCCACGCAGGGCCAGTGCGCGTGCCTGCCGGGCTGAATTGCGAATCCGGCGTGGCCGTGCGAACGATCACCCAATTGAGAGCGAGATCGTTCCAGGGACGCACGTAGAGATTCGATCCGCTACCCTGGGTGGTGAAGGTCATCAAAATGCCAGTGTTGACGGGCAGTCCGGAAGGATTATTGCAGTAAACCTGGATCGTGTTCGGGTCGATCACGTGGGCGTAGAACTCTTCGCCGGAGATGAGGCCCTGCTCAGTCATGCCAGTCCCATCGATGCAACTCGCGCTCGCTGGGAAAGCCGAATAGCTATAGCCAAATAAAATCCCCTCGCCTTCCGTTAAGCCGTGGCTCGGAAGCGTGATCTCGCTGTTGGAAGTATTCACGGCTGTAGATGCGAACGTGGTCGTGTCCGGGGCCATCGGGACGGTGTAAGTTCCCCCGCAAGGCGCGGTGGTCGGGACGTTGATGATCGTTCCATGCGAGAGTTGCGCGGCAACTGCGATGGTCACGTCGCTCTGGTAATCGGAGCAATCGGAAGCGACCGTCACAGAGGTGTAGCCGGCTGTGTTTGGATAAGCGGTGCTGAAGGCCTGCGGAGCGATCGGAAGGGCCGGATGAATGGCTGGGAGCGGCAAGGTCGTAACCGTAATGCCGACGCCGCTCGACCAATTTACATTATCGGACGTGGTTTCAGGGCAAAGTTGCAAGGTGGTATTCGGAGGAAGCCCTCCAACCACAATGCGCATGCCGGTTGTGAAATAAGCGGCCGGTTCGAGTAATTGGACCGTGCCTCCGGTGCCCCCGGTGCATGTACCTGGGGATGCGACGTAACGTACCCGTGCATTCGAGTAAGCTTGGTTGACGTTGAAGGTCAGACGAACCACCGAATGCGACAAGCCGTCCGCAAAAACACCCGATACAACAGGAACTTGCGCGAACGCTCCGAGAGGAAGCAAGAAGAGAAGCAGCAAATACCGCTTCACTTTATCACCCACTGAATGGAAGACGAGACGGAAAGGCAAACTTCATACGCGGTATTTGCCGCGGATGTAGTGTTAATCCAGATCTTGCCAATGTCGGAGGTCTGGGTGCAGCCGGGATCGGAAGGTGTTCCCCCGACCTGGAAGACCGGGCCGGAGAAAGTATTCGAGCCGGTGAACGTATTTGTGTTTGGCAGGCGCGGAACGACACTGGTCACGATATCCAGAGAACCGTTCGCCATCGCCAACCCGCCGGAAGGCCCAATATTGATGAACTGTGTCCAAATGTTTGTTGCTGAGCACTGATACTCCTGCTGCCCGGCGGGCTGATCCGTCGCGAAATAGAGATAAACGCCGACGCCCGGGGTACAGGTGGCTGGCGCGTTCGCCAAAGTACCGGCCGCTGAGTTGCCTGCTCCCCCTGAAATTGTCGCAGGCACATAGCTCTGCGAGGCCGTCTGGTATTGAAGTACCTGCAAATCGGCGGGAGCGGTCGATGAAACCGCTGTGCCTTGAATGGAAGTGGAGTTGCCGGCGCCTGCGGCAATCGCAACCGCTGTCTGCGAGGTGACCAGCCCTTTGCCGTTGGTGGTCACCTGGCAAATGTGGCTGGAATCGCCGCACTCGCCAGGACCGCTGTTGACGGTTGCCAGCGTGGCTGACGCCGAGCCGGCCCCGGACGCGGTTACATCACCGGTTAATGCCGTGAGATAGTTTCCGGCCGCCTGTTTTCCGCTTAATGCACTTTCGAGATCGGTCTGATCGGAGAGTGTTCCACTAATCGCGCCCCATACCGCGGCACTCCCTCCTCCTG
>Ga0208480_1000085_pt1 | contig 38940 bp, 35 predicted proteins | sample NGESurshal092012_4_FD_184485 | JGI IMG/M metagenome (GOLD analysis project Ga0208480, IMG submission 184485) | Arctic peat soil microbial communities from Barrow, Alaska - NGEE Surface sample F53-1 shallow-092012 (SPAdes) | ecosystem: Environmental > Terrestrial > Soil > Wetlands > Peat ... | reverse complement strand
GGCGACTATACGCAGGCGCAAAAAGGAGAACGGCAAAGCAGCTTGACCGGACAGATCGTGTGTGAATAAAAGCGGACAACTTGACTTGTTAACAACAGAGTGACAAAAGCTCGACAATATACGATCTGTGGGGTACGGCTGTTTGCCGTACAATTATTCTTAGCGGCAGGGAGGCCGAACTGTGCCGGTTCAGGAAAAGCGGAGACGCAAAATCGCGCGGTTGGAAGCGCGTGTAAATCGCGAGACCAAAGCGCTCTGCGAAAGAGCTGCGAAGATTCAGGGGCGGTCACTTACCGATTTTGTTGTGAATAGCGCTGTAGAGGCTGCAAGGCGCACGGTACAGGAAAATGAATTGATTGTCCTGACGCAGCGCGACCGGGCGGCGTTTGTAGAAGCGCTATTGAATGCGCGAGCCCCCAACCCCAGCCTGCAAAAAGCCGCGAGGCGCCACGCGCGGATGTTCGGGGAATAAATCTATCTCGAGCGTGCCATTTCGTGCTATTGAGCCGCTTGGCGACAAGCACAGTCAGCTCCGAGCGGGATTTTCGTGCGGCGTGGAGGCTCTTGATCGCTATCTCAAGGCCCAAGCCAGCCAAGACGCTAAGAAACGTGCGGCGGCGCCTTACGTGCTGGTTTCAGAAGATAACCGGATTGCAGGCTACTATACCCTCTCGGCCAGTAACATCCGCGTTGATGACCTTCCGCCGGAACTGGTGAAGCGACTCAATCTGCCCCGCTATCCGGTGATAGGAGCCACGCTGATCGGGAGGCTGGCTCGCGATCTGTCTTTCCGAGGGAAGGGGATCGGCGAACTGCTTTTGATTGATGCCTTAAGAGTGTCGCTGGCGATGAGCCGGAAAATCGCTTCCGCCGCCGTGGTGGTGGACGCCCAGGATGACAACGCACATCGTTTCTACCTCAAGTTCGGCTTTATCGTTTTTCCCGACACGGCAAACCGGCTGTTTCTGCCGATGCGGACGATTGAAAAGCTTTTTCCAAACCCAATATAGGTGGTTGAAATGCCGTCTCAATATTCCAGCGCTTCACCCACAAGTGCAGGGTCAGCAAGCCCCAGAGATGATATCCGAGATTCGCCTGACGATTCAGATGGCGGGAGATGAGCGATTGGATGGCCTCGGGCGAAAAAAGTCCAACGCGCCGGACCGATTCCGGGCTCAGCGCTTCAACGAGTAGTGGCTGAAGCGGCCCTCGCAGCCAATCGTGGGCGGGAATATCCAGCCCTTGCTTGGGGCGCGCCAAAACCGCCGGCGGGAGCTTCTTGCGGACAAGCTCGCGCAGAACACGCTTTGTCGTACGCCCATGGATCTTCAACGACACAGGCAGCCGCGCTGCAAATTCCACAATCCGGTGATCTAAGAACGGCGGCCTGACTTCGAGAGAATGCGCCATGCTCATGCGGTCGCATTTATAAAGAATGTCGTCCGGTAAGTAATAATGCTGATCGATGAATAAGTAGCGATTGATTACCTCTGAGGCGGGAGGCAACCCTGGCAAAGTTTTGGTCAATGAGGCGAGGGGCTCCGGCGCGTGCATTGCGCCTAGCGCCGCCTGTTCTTTCGCTGAGAACGCCCCGTTCCAGTAGAAGTGGGCCTCATCGCCGGGAAGAAGCGCGCCCGCTAAGAAACGCTTGATCTTGTATTCCAAACTGATCTTTTCATCTGAAACCGGAAGATGCTCCACTGTCGCGAGGGCGAGCCGAAGAAAGGAAGGGGGCAATCGGCGGGCAAGACTCGCGTACCGGTCCGCTAAATACGTTTGATACCCACCCAGGATCTCATCGGCGCCTTCACCGCTCAGAGCCACCGTAACGTGTTTCGCGGTCATCTGCGAGAGAAACCATACCGGAAGAGCGCCCGCATCGGCGCTGGGCTCGTCTGAATAATAGGAGATTTCGTGAATGGCGCTGGTAACGTCGAAATCGCTATTTAGGTCGAATTCGTGATGGGCGGTATTGTATTCCCGCGCGAGCAAGCGGAAGTATTTACTTTCGTCAAATCGCCTGCCGGAAAACGAGATCGAAAATGTCTTCAACTGCCGGGAGGATGCCTGGGCCGCGTAGTGCAGAATAGTGGAGGAATCCAATCCGCCGCTCGCCCAGATTCCGAGAGGAACGTCGGAAATGAGATGTTCGGCGATGGACTTACTAAGTAGGTCGTCTAACTCCCGGCGGGCCTCGTCAATTCCGATATCTTGTGGATCAAAGATATTGCGCCAGTAAGTTCCGGTATTGATTTTGCCAGCAGCCGAATCGAGCCACGTTCCGGGCGTAAGCTTTTCGATACCTTCCAACAGAGTGTAAGGGCTCGGAACATAATTCAACGACAGGAAATAGCCGAGAGCCGTTTGAGAAAGTCGGCGCGGAATATCCGGATGCGCGAATATCGCTTTTAACTCAGAGCCAAAATGAACGTTGCCTTTCCGAACTGCGTAATAAAGCGGCTTAATTCCCAGCCGGTCGCGCACCAAAACCAGCCGCCGCGCGGACTCCTGCCAGTACGCCGCGGCGAACATGCCCCGGAAACGGCTGAAACATTCCACGTCCCACTGAACAAATGCTCGCAATGCGACTTCCGTATCGCAATGCGATCGAAAGCGATGACCGAGTCGTTCGAGCTCGCGGCGAAGCTCTACGTGGTTATAGATCTCGCCGTTAAACACGATCAGCGTATCGGCATTTTCGGCGCGCATGGGCTGGTCGCCGCCCTCGAGATCGATGATCTTCAGCCGAACCGCGCCGAGCGAAGCGTCCGCCGATTCAAAAATACCTTGTTGATCGGGTCCGCGATGACGAAGAATGCTGGTAGCCCGCTGAAGTACGCCGGAAGGAGGTTCGCTTCCCCAATGAGTAAACCCGGCTATTCCGCACACTGAAGAAATCCCTTAGTAAGTGCCAAAAGGCCTCGAATCCGTAACAGTAACATAGTAAGTATTCTCAAGCGCCTTCGAGAAGCCTTTTCAAAAGTGAAGGAATTTCGAAAACCGCCCGATTTTCGAGCCGCGCAATGCTTCTCTTCATTTCCCATAGCCGACCGCCGGCAAGCAATTCTTTTACGGGGCCTTCAATTTGCCGGAAATTCTTGAGAACGATTCCGACGCCCTGTTCGCGCACCCAGTCCGCGTTGTAGCGTTCCTGCGGAAGGGTCCAGGCATTTTTCTCGACGATGACCGGCAAATTCATTTTCAAAGATTCGGAGATGCTTCCGGGCCCGGGCTTTCCGATGAAGAAATCCGAAAGATGCATGTAGTAGGGGATCTCTTTGGTGAAACCTTCCAGGAAGATCGGGTTGCGGGTCTTTCGCAATTGAAGGCTATGTCTCAATCGGTCGTTTCGGCCGCAGACCATGATCAGTTGCAGGTTCACGGAGGAATTACCGAGTTGGTCGGCTATGGAAAGCATTGCATTCGAGCCCTGTCCGCCGAAGAGCACGAGACCGGTCGGCAATTCGGGGTCAAGCCCGAGCTTTTTCCGCCCGGCGGCGCGGTCCTCTAGTTGCGGCTCATAGAAATCGGGCCGCAAGATCATTCCACTCACCTCGAAAACACGATCTCGGAGGTGTCCCATGGCGAGAGCCTGCTCGGCTGCGCGATGCGTTCCGCAAATAAAAAATTGGCGCTGCCTTTCTATCCAAAAGTGTGGGGGGTAATCGGCCAGATCGGTGAGAATGGTGACCAGCGGGACGCTTGGAGAGGCTTTCTCCAGGCTCTCAAACAACGCGCGGTTGAAATTCGGCACCAGCGATACCACCAAATCGGGTTGTCGCCGCTGCCAGAAAGCTGCCAAGAGTTTTACTTGCGCCGAATGGTAAATGCGGATGATACCGTGCATTAGGCGCAACAACTGCGGTGAGCCGAGCGTCCAGCCCTTCGCAAGCAGTAAGTTGTAGATGTCCTCGAGCCGGATACGCGTAAGCTTGCGAAATATATCCAGCGGATCCAGAACTTCCTGAAGGTTTACCAGCCTGATGTTCCAGCCGTAATTCTGTGACGCGATGACGGATTCGAGAGCAAGGGCGGCCGTGCGATGTCCGCCCCCCGCGTCGAAATACACAAAATCGAGAGTGGGCGGGGTCTGCAAACCCTATCCTACTTGTCCGCGGAGCGCAAAACACAAAAGTTCACGAATGTTTCTCGATACCGTCACGTCTATGTAACGGGATGCGCTTAAAAAGGTAACGGGAGCATCAGGATGCCGCTCGATCCCGTACACTGGTTTTCAGAGGGGGCTGGTTGATAACGGCCCACCACACCATGCTTCAGTTTATTGCCACGGGCGACCACAAACTGATGCGCAAGGTAAACAAGTGGCCCGCTCCCCGGTGGGTTCGCTTATCGGCAATCGCAGCCACGCGGGCGGGCGATGGCTGGCTCTGGTATCTCACGGGACTCGCCATTCTGCTGCTAGGTGGAGAAAACAGGCTAACCGCAATCGCCGCGGCAGGCTCGGCTGCCACTGCGGGCGCCGGCATTTTTGTTCTGCTGAAAAAGCTCTCAGGCCGCAAAAGGCCTTGTGAAATCCAGCCGCACTGCTGGGCCACGCTGTTGCCTCCGGACCGCTTCTCGTTCCCCTCGGGGCACACCATCACGGCTTTTGCGGTCGCGGTTGCACTGGGCGTTTTTTATCCGGCGCTCTTTCCGGCTTTGCTTTTCTGCGCGCTATGCATTGCGTGCTCCCGCATTTTGTTGGGCATGCATTTTCTAAGCGACGTGATTGCCGCCGCTGCGCTCGGAACCGGGCTGGCGCTGGCGAGCCACGCGATTTTCACGTGACGCCGCGGCTCTCCGGCCATCGCGCTTATTTCAACGCCGCCCTCGCCGGCAGCGGCGTCAGCGAGCCGTGGGTTCTTGCAAGCGAGAGTTCGATCTCTACCATCAGCCCTGGGTCCGCATTTCTGGCGCGGATGACCCCTTGATGAACCAATACGGCGCGCTGCGCGATCGATAGCCCAAGCCCCACGCCGCCGCCGGTGTTGCGGTTCCGGTCGGCCTCCACGCGAAAGAACGGCTTGAATAAGTTCGGCAGGCTTTCCTCGGGAACGCCCGGCCCGTAGTCGCGCACGGCTATCACCGCTGTATCGACCCGTCGCTCCAAGGTCACGTCCACTGAGCTTTGTTGCGGCGCATAGCGGATCGCGTTCCGCAATACGTTTTCAACGGCTCTTCGCAGCAGCTCACGGTCGCCGCGCAGCAACACCGGCTCATTCGCCGAAAGATGCACATGGCAATGGTGGGCTTCGGATTCAACCGCGCTATCTTCCACTACTTGTTGCAATAGAGCCGGCAGCTCAATCTCATCGAGATTAGGGCCGTCCAGATCGCTCTCTGCCCGTGTCACCTGCAGCAGCTCGGAAACCAGCGTGCTCAGCCGCTCGATTTCCTTCTGAATGCGATCCAGCGATCTATTGCGATCGGGATTCGTCCGGGCCAGTTCCACCGCGAATTCCAGCCGCGCCAACGGCGAACGCAGCTCGTGAGAGACATCCTGCAACAGCCGCCGCTCGGCGGTGAGCAGCGTTTCGATACGCTCCGCCATCACATTAAATGCGGAAGCAAGTTTGCCGAATTCATCCCGCCGGTTCGATGCGGCGCGAACCCGCAGATCGCCTTGGCCGAACCGCTCAACCGCCTGCTCGAGTGAGCGCAGCGGCGATGCGAGATGGACCGCGAGGATGTAGCAGAATACCAGGGCCGCCGCCACAATCCACAGGTAAAAAGGAATGGGACTCCACGGCCCAACCGGAGCCGGACTGTCGATTACCAGCCGGTATTTCCCATCGCGCGTGGGCCACGCGATCGCCATCCGGCGTTCCGTCCCCGGACTCCAATGTGGTCCTACTTTGCGCAGCTCCTGGCTACGGTCCTTACCGGTCACCAGGTCGATTCCGTTCAGATTAACCAGCGCATGAGCGCCCGGGAAAAAGCCATCCAGCCTGCGGAAATACTCTTGAAGCTCCGCCTTGCCGCCATTTTCGTAAGCATGCCGGGCCTCGCTTACTTCGAGAGACAAAGAACGGGAGAAGAAATCGTGACGCCCCGGCGCGAATCGGTTGCGAAACGAGTTGGTGATCGCCGAGCCAGCCAGACAGACAATGAGCGTTGCGGCAAACCACAAAAGTATTTTGATGAAAATCGACCTCATGCCTGCTCTGCTTTCGTTGGAGACTCCTCGCCCGCCGCGGCAAACAGATAACCTACGCCGCGTATGGTCCGGATGAGAGTCCGCTCCCGTTCCAGCTTCTTCCTGAGATGACTCACGTGTACGTCTAAAGCGCGTTCGAGCGGGTTGGCCTGCCGGTTGTATAGAAATCGCGCCAGATCGTCGCGAGACACCACCCTCCCCGCCGATCTGACCAGAACTTCCAGAATGTCGTATTCAATCGAGGTTACGTCCACCGCCGATCCGTCGCAAAATACCTCTCGCGTAGTCGAAGTAAGTCGAACGCCGTTTGCTTCGAGGACTTCCGTCTTCAACGCGTAGCGTCCCACGCGTCGCAGAACCGCCTGTATCCGCGCCAGCAGCTCGTCGGGGCTGAAAGGCTTTGGCAGGTAATCGTCCGCTCCGGCATTCAGTCCCGTGATCCGGTCGCCGTGCCCGGTTCGCGCAGTTAGCATGATGACGGGAACGGCGCTGCGCCTCCGGATCTGCGCCAGAACCTCGAAGCCATCCATTCCGGGCAGCATGACGTCGAGCAGGATCAGGTCGAAGCTGCCTTCGAAAACTCGTGTCAATCCTTCATCGCCGCTATGCGCAACCGATAGCGCGATTCCGCGAGCGGTAAAGAACTCTCCCATCAGGGAAGCGAGTTCCGCATCGTCATCGACCAGCAGAATGGACGGATCTCTCACGGGATAGCCGCGCTCTGACGTGACTATAGCGCGAATCGACCCCGCACTCACCACGTTTTCGCCCGCGCGGCCATCGCGGGAAACCGGTCCGTATAGGCCGCTAACCGGCAGCTATGCGGGATTCGCCGATTGCCGCGTGAGTCCGGCGCAAGTTGTCCTTACCATCGGAATCGAGGTTGAAGCAATGAAAAAGACTTGGCTGGGCCCGAACCACACGGATTTGCGGAAAATGGCTCGGACGAGAATGGATTGGGAAGGCCTCGCTCTGCCGCTCGTCTTGATGCTAACCGGGATCGTCTTATTAATCGGAAGCTGGGTTGGCGTTTTTTCACTGGACCGCATCCAGAATCTATGGCCGGGAGCGATCATTGTGATCGGCTTGGCGGAATGGATGCGGACTTCCGGCGAAGATGAGTCGCGCGCTGCAAGCGATACCTTCGATTCCGGCCAAAAGAAGAATTACCATGTTCGATGATTTAGGCACGGAAGCGAAACAGGGCGAGCCTTCCGATAGGGAAAGCGGCGGAAAATATGGAAGGACCGGCGGGTGGGTGGTCAGCAAGCACGGGCGCAGCCGCTCCATGGCGTCCAGATTATTATTTGCGATATTCCTGATAGTCGCCGGAACACTGCTCTTCCTGGGAAACATCGGGCTGCTGCCGGTCCGTGATATCTGGGATTACTGGCCGCTTGCGCTGATTGTAGTGGGCTTCGGAAAGCTGTTCAACTGCCGCACCGCCGGTGGAAGAGTTTCCCCCGTTCTCCTGATTGTGTTCGGCGTGCTGTTCCTGCTGATCACTCTCGGCATTTTTCAAATTCACGCTCACGACGATAGCTGGCCGCTGTCTTTATTGCTGATTGCCTTCGGCATCGCGGCACTCATGAAAGTGCTGGACAGCGGCGTGTCCGGAAAGCCCCGCGTCGGATTTGCGCAGGACTCTTTACGCAGTTCTTCGGATGGGATGCTCAAAGACGCGGCGATTTTTGGAGAAGTGAAGCGGAAGATTGAGACCGTCGATTTTCGGGGAGGGCAAGTGATGAGCATATTCGGTCGCGTGGAGCTCGATCTCAGGCGATCGCTAATCTCATCGCCCGACAAATCGGCAACGCTCGACGTCACCGTGGTGTTCGGCGCGGCGGAGATCAGAATTCCGGATTCCTGGCGCGTCGATATTAAGGGTGCCGCCATTCTGGGAACCTTTGAGGATAAAACCATTCCTCCTAACCGCCCCTCAGCCGATACGCCGACCCTCATCATCACGGGAAACGCCGTTTTCGGCGGCGTAGAAATTAAGGATTGATCGGCAGGCCGCCTGCGCGTCTTCAATGCATCCTATTTTAAGCACCAGAAACAGCTTTCTGTTGTACCTGGCCGCATGGGTTCCCTTGGGTTTGATGCTCGGTTTCATGCTGAGTGTCTCGGGGCGATTGCGATGGACTGAGAGTGCATCGATTACCTTTCCGATCGTGCTGGTGATGGTCTTCGTATGCCTCTCTCCCTGGTATTCCTGCCGTTCCTTGCCGTTGAGATCCACTTCGAAAGAAAAGCTGCTCGGCCAGCACCTGATCGCGGCGATGTGCGTGAGCACGGCCGTCGTAGTGATCGCGCAGATTCTCGTCGCCGCCTTCGGAAGTGTGTTTCCGGGATTGCAAGGACAATTCCGCCCGGCGAGACCTGTGCTCGCGACCATGGTGGCTCTCATCTATCTGCTGTCGATCGCTTTGCATTACACACTTCTCGAGATGGAATCGTCCCGGCGCGCCGAGTTGCTCTCGCGCGAAGCCGAGCTGAAGGCGTTGAAGGCCCAGGTCAACCCTCATTTTCTGTTCAACAGCCTGAATTCGATAAGCGCTCTTACCGCTGTGGATGCCGCCAAAGCGCGCCAGATGTGCATTCATCTATCGGACTTCCTGCGGAATTCGCTCCGTTTGGGCGAGCGCGCCGTCGTTCCCTTCGCCGAGGAGTTGACGCTGACCAGGGCTTATCTCGAAGTCGAGCAGGTTCGCTTTGGATCCCGGCTTCGCGTCTTTCAGGATTTCGACGACGGATGCTCGGATTGTGAAGTACCGCCGCTGCTGGTGCAGCCGCTGATCGAAAATGCAATTAAGCACGGCATTGCGACTTTGGTCGATGGCGGAGAAATATCCATGACCGGGCGGCGCTCGCGGGAAGGCGTGCGGGTGGTTATTGAGAACCCGTTCGATCCCGATGCTCCCGAAACCCGAAAGAGTGGATTCGGTTTGATTAACGTGCGCAATCGGCTCCAGGCCCGATATGGAAGCGCCGCGCGGCTGGAAATTCAAGTGGAAGAGAACCGTTATCGCGTAATTTTGTCGCTGCCCTGCGAGACCCGAAAGGTCAAGCTCGAAGAAAAGGCGGCCCGGGAATGAAGATCCGTACCGTATTGGTCGATGACGAAGATCTCTCCCGCCAGATCCTGCGTGAATATCTGCGCGATGAAGAAGATGTCGAAATTGTGGCCGAGTGCGCCAACGGCTTCGACGCCGTGAAAGCGGCCACGGAGCACAAGCCCGGTCTCTTATTTCTGGATGTGCAGATGCCCAAGCTCGATGGCTTTGAAGTGTTGGAATTAATCGACCCGGAAGTGGCCGTCGTGTTTGTGACCGCCTACGATCGGTACGCGATGAAAGCCTTCGATGCGGCGGCGGTCGATTATCTATTGAAGCCCTTCGATTTGGAGCGCTTCCGAACCGCGCTTCAGCGGGTGCGCCGGCGTCTGGGCGAGAGCGTTCGCGGCCCCGCGGCCAGCGAGTTGAAAAATGCCGCGCAAGCTCCCGGACAATACGCTCGCCGGATCGTGGTCAAGGACGGCACTCGCGTTCACATCATTCCCACCGGTCAGCTCGATTATGCCGAGGCCCAGGACGATTATGTGGCGCTGCACAGCGCCGGAAAAAGCTATCTGAAGCAGCAAACCATTTCAAGTCTCGAGACGGCCCTCGATCCCATGCGTTTCGTCCGGGTACACCGCTCGTTTCTAGTGAACCTGGAGCGCGTGACCAAGATTGAGCCCTACACCAAAGAGACGCGGCTCGTAATTCTGGCGGACGGCGCGCAGATTCCCGTCAGCCGCGCCGGTTATACCCGCCTGAAGGCTCTTATGGAGAGAAGTTGACTTGAGAACGCAACCTTACCGGTCGACTACACATCAAATTGGTCAGATGCCTGCTCCGGAACGGGTCTTTTCTGTTCCCGTTTTCCTCCTCATGCTTAGTTCTCTTATGGCTGGTTCCGCGTACGGGCGGCAGGACGCTCCAATCCGCGATATCGAATACGCCCGCGTCGATGGCGTCAGTTTGCGAATGGACGCCTCCATTCCGGAAGCGCAAACGAGAGCGCCGGGCGTGATTATTGTGCATGGTGGTGCCTGGGTCGCGGGCGACCGCCGGGTCGATGTCCAACCGCTATTCAAACCGCTCACGGACGCCGGGTTCGCTTGGTTCTCCATCAACTATCGATTAGCCACGAACGTGAGCCAGTTTGGCGCCGCGATCGACGATGTGCAGCAGGCGATTCGTTTCGTCAAGTCGCATGCCGCCGAGTTCCACGTCGATCCCGACCGCATTGCCTTGGTGGGCGAATCCGCCGGGGGCCAACTCGCGGCGATGGCGGCTCTTCGCTCCAGTCCCGGCGCTTCCGTTAAAGCGGTTGTGGCTCTTTACGCACCCACCGATCTGGTCGGCCTTTTGAAGACTTCGGATTTCGTGCCGATACAGATTCGCAACTCGTTCCAGGGAACGCCCTGGGAAGGTTTTGTTTTGTCCGCGCTGTCTCGGCTCTCGCCCATTGAGAATGTGCGCCCCGGCATGCCGCCATTTCTCTTCATTCACGGGACGGCCGATTCGCTGGTGCCCTTCGCCCAATCGAGGGACATGTGCGAGCGGATGAAAAAAGCCGGTGCGAGTTGCGAGGTCTATCCGGTGGAAGGCGGCGGCCATGGAATCCGCTGGTGGGAATCTTATCCGCGCCTCGCAACTGGTTACAAAGAGAAGATGGTGGTCTGGCTTCGCCAGGAACTTGGAAGCCCCGACTCGGTGAATTCGTAAGCCAAGCGCTATAATCGCCGCGATGCAGGCCCAACCCCCAGCGGGCCGGAATCGTCTCATGAACTTCATCGAAAAACTGGGCGCTCTTTTTACAAACGTCGCCCGGAGTGTCAGCGATCTGTGGAAGCCGCTTACCGAAGGGATGGCGCTCCACCAACTCTGGGATGAGTTCAAGGCCGAAGCGCAAGCGGGCTACAAGTTCTATTCGAAAGATGTTGACTGGAGCGCCTTTGCGGAGGAGCGCAAATGGCGGCGTCGTATATACGCCGCTCGCGCGTTGTCCTGGGCCATGCTGCGGAAGCTCTCGCCGTCGCGACGCATCTTTTTGCTGCTCACGCTGGTCTTTGTTTTCTTCAATTCGTTTGGGCGAAACGGCGATCCGGCAATTCTGGTTTCTACAGCGGCGCTGGTCCTTCTGCTCGCGCTCGAATTAGCCGATCGCGTGGTCATGAAGCGCGATCTCGAAATTGCCCGCGAGATTCAACAATGGCTGGTGCCGGAATCGCCGCCCCGCGTGGAGGGTTTCGACATCGCCTTTGCCACCCGGCCCGCCAATACGGTTTCGGGCGATTACTATGACGCCTTCCCGCGGGAGGGAACTGCCGCCCCAAGCGACCGGCTTCTGCTGATTGTGGCGGATGTCGCCGGCAAGAGTATTCCCGCGGCGCTGCTGATGGCCACCATTCAGGCCAGCCTGCATTCCCTCGCCGCTTCCGGCGTGCCGCTCAACGAGCTGGTGCTGGGGCTGAATCGCTATTCGTGCGCCAACAGCCTCCGCGGCGCGCGCTTCACCACCGCGTTCATCGCGGAATTGGACACGTCGTCAAGAGTGCTCCACTATATCAATGCTGGACACAATCCGCCCATCCTTCGCCATCCGTCCGGCAGCATCGACCGACTGGATGCGGGAGGCGTGCCGCTGGGCGTGCTGCCCGCCGCGCGTTATGAAGAGGGCGAGATCCTATTACAGCCGGGCGACCTGCTGGTGGTTTTCACCGACGGAGTGGTGGAGGCTGAAAATGAGAGAGAGGAAGAATTCGGCGAGCCTCGTCTGCTCGATGTGGTGAACCGAATGCGTCCCCTGGCGGCGGCGGATGCTCTTAAAAGCGTGATCTCCTCCGTGGACGCTTTCGTCGGCGCAACTCGCCAGCATGACGACATCACTTCTCTCGTCCTTTTGGTGCGTTGACTGCGCGCGCCGCTACATAATGGAGAAGTTATGCAAATTCTTCGATTGCCGGTTTTCGGCATCCTAGCGCTCAGCGCCGCAATTTGCGCGCAGAACCCCATCAACCCTCCCTTGCGGCTCGCTATTGCCGGGCTCGAGCATGGCCACGTTTCCGGATTTCTGAATGGTGGCGCGTTAACGCCCGCCGGAGGAGCCTTGCACCGGACAGACGTGCAGATTGTTGGAATAGCCGACGCGGATCGCCCGCTATTCGACCGCTACGCCCGCGAGTTCAAGCTTCCCTCCAATCTCTATTTCTCCTCAGTGGATGAAATGATCTCTCGCGTTCATCCGCGGGCGGTACTGATCTTCACCGATACGTTCGATCACACCAGGATTGTCGAGGAATGCGCGAAGCGCGGCGTAGACGTAATGATGGAAAAGCCGCTTGCCGTCAGCTATCGGGATGCGCTCGCGATGCAGAAGGCCGCTCAGAGCGGCCACATCCACGTACTGGTGGACTATGAGACCACTTGGTATGCCAGCAACAAAGCCGCCTATGATTTGGTCCGGCAGGGCGCGCTCGGAGACATTCGGAAAGTAGTCGTGCACGATGGACACCGCGGGCCAAAGGAGATCCACGTTTCGCCGGAGTTTTTCGCGTGGCTTACCGATCCGAAGCTGAACGGCGCCGGCGCGCTTTACGATTTTGGCTGCTATGGAGCGGACCTGATGACCTGGCTCATGAACGGCGAAGCTCCCGACACCGTTACCGCGGTGACCAAGCGGATCAAGCCGGATATTTATCCGAACGTGGACGACGAAGCCGATGTCATCCTCACCTATCCTAAGGCGGTAGCCATTCTACAGGCTTCCTGGAATTGGCCTTTCGACCGGAAAGATATGGAAGTGTACGGCGTCACCGGATACGCGAAAGCCATTCACAGCGGGCAGATCGACGTTCGTCTTCAAGGTGATAAGGAAGGGAAGACAACGTCCGCGGAGCGCCGGCAGCCTCCCTACGACGATCCTCTGCACTACCTTGCGGCGGTCCTCAATGGGCAGGTTCAAGGTGAAGACGATTTATCGTCGTTGAAGACCAATCTGGTGGTGAGCGAGATTCTGGATGCTGCGCGCAACTCCGCGCAATCCGGCAGAACGATCCACTTGCCGCTCGACTGATGAACGGCGGGAAGCATCGAGACGGGTGGCGTCCGGTTTGCCTGGTTGTTCCGTGTTACAACGAAGCCGCCCGATTGAATGTAGATCTCTTCCGGCGGTTCCTCGCTGAGACGCAAACGGTGCGGATTCTCTTTGTCGATGACGGCAGCCGCGACCAAACCGCGCAGATCCTTGAATCCGTCTGCCGGGGATATGAAGATCGCGCCCAAATCTTGCGCGCCGACCGCAATAAAGGCAAGGCCGAGGCGGTCCGATTGGGCGTCCTTTATGCTCTCACAGAATTTGAGCCCGAGATCGCCGGTTATTGGGATGCCGACCTCGCGACGCCGCTCGACTCCGTAAAGAAGTTCATAGAAACTCTCGACGCCCAACCGCAAATAGAAATGGTGTTCGGCTCGCGCGTCAAGCTGCTGGGACGGCACGTGGAACGGAGCGCGGTGCGCCACTACCTCGGCCGTATATTCGCGACCGCTGTCTCGGTGGTGCTGCGCTTGCCCATTTACGATACGCAGTGCGGGGCGAAGCTGTTTCGCGTCACTCCCCAATTCAAGGAAGTATTCGCGGAGCCGTTTCTCTCGAAATGGGTTTTCGACGTCGAGATACTGGCCCGCTACTTAAACGCATACGGGAACGATCCGCGGCGTCTGGAGAAGCTCATCTATGAATATCCGCTCGAGAAATGGGTGGATGTGGCGGGCTCCAAAGTACACGCGCGGGATTTCCTCACGGCGTTCGTAGATGTGGTCAGAATTCAACTCAAGTACCTTCGGTAATTGAATCCACGACAGCCTCCGACAAGCCAAGCCGTCGCAGCAGAGTTCCGATTCGTGGGGCGTCCTGCGCGGAATTTTCCTTTTCATACTCTTCCAGCAGCGCGGAGCCGATGGCCGGACTGAGAAACGCGCCGCCGCGCTTCAATGCGCGAACCGCGGGAATCAAGTCGAGTTGAGCCGATTCTCCGCTGACATATCCGCGCGCTCCCGCCTTAAAAGCTTCTGCGACGTACCCCCGATCGGCAAAAACGCCGATGAACACAATCCCCGGATGGGGTTGCCTCAACGAGATTTCGCGCGCTGTGGCAATCCCATTCAACTGCGGCAAATTGAAATCGAGTAAAGCGATATCGGGCGCGGTGTAATCGGCCAAAACCACGGCCTCGCGCCCGTTCGCAGCTTCTCCGACGATGCGGAATCCGGGCTCCCGCTCGAGCAGCAGGCGCAAGCTGCTTCTAACTACCGGATGAGCGTTTGCGAGAAGAATGCGGACAGCTTCCATTGCGAAGGGTCGAAGCGCCCTTTAACGGCAGAATACCGTCCGGCTACCGTTCAGATATATCGCTTGCATGAAGTATTAGTGAGACTTTCTTCCGGTAGTGGAGACCAGGGTTCTACTGAGATTTAGGCGCAAGAATCCCCGAGGCAGGGTATGGCTTACGGCCTCTGAAGAGCCTAAAGTGGGATTTAGCCGAAAGGCGCGGAATTGGAATTGCCGGCTCAAACGCACCCCACGAACACCGTTCCACCGGAGACTCTCGATCGACTCCAACAAATCGATACATGCACGGTTTCGAACGCAATAGAAACGTTCAACGTCAGAACGCGCAATGAGGGCTTCGTAAACGGTTCGGTTCGCTGTATTTTCCCCGACTTTCCTCCCAAGGTTGGTTACGCGGTAACCGGCCGCATTCGTACGTCCGCGACTCCCATCGCCGGGCGTTGCTACTACGACCGTATCGATTGGTGGTCCTATTTGCTCACCATTCCCGCTCCTCGATTTCTTGTCATTGAGGACGTGGATCATACACCGGGATTGGGAGCCCTCGTCGGCGAGATTCACGCCAACATATGCATCGCCCTTGGCTGTATTGCCTATCTGACGAACGGATCCGTTCGCGATCTCCTAGGGGTCGAGGCGGCCGGTTTTCAGGTGTTTGCGGGAAGCGTGTCGGTGTCGCACTCCTACGCCCACATTGTCGAGTTTGGCGAGGGAGTAGAGGTCGGTGGGCTGCAGATCAAACCGGGAGATTTACTTCATGGAGACCAGCACGGAGTGCAGCGCATCCCTCTGTCCATTGCAAACGAGATTCCCAGGGTAGCGGCGGAAATGTTGGAGTCTGAAAAGGAGCTGATCGAATTCTGCGGGTCCAAGGAGTTCTCATTCGAGGAACTTTCTAAGAGACTTCAGGACATGTCCGCCAAATTCGGCGCCGATAAAGACTCAAGGTGATGATTCGCCAACCCAAAATCGGGCTTTGGGGCCCGATGCTGCTAATTGCCACGCTGATCTCCTGTGGGAAGAGCGATATCGCTCAATCCGCGGGAGCTCCCCAAAACGCCATCCCTTCCGTGGCGGTGACCAAGGTGACCAGGCGGCCGATGGCGCGCTATCTCACCATCTCCTCCGAGCTGGTTCCGTTTCAGGAAATCGACGTATATGCAAAGGAGTCGGGATTCGTTTCGAAACTGTACGTCGATTACGGTACGCATGTGAAAAAAGGACAACTCATGGCCGTTCTCGAAATTCCGGAGTTGCAGGCGCAATTACAAGAAGACCAGGGGGCGATTAAGAATGCGTCGGATCAGGTGACGGACGCGGAACACGAGTTGGAGCGAATTCAAGCTCAACGTAACGTTTTCCACCTCCAGTACGACCGGTTAAACGGTGTTGCCAAAAGCAAACCGGGTCTTGTGGCCCAACAGGAAGTTGACGATGCGCAAGGAAAGGATTTGGCCGCTGAGGCGCAAGTCGAAGGCGCCAAATCGAGCCTGCAAGCCGCGCAAAGCCAGATGGCTATTGCGCAATCGAAACTAGTGCGTGACCAGGCTCTCTACGATTACTCGAAGATCACCGCTCCCTTTGCGGGCGTGGTCACGCAGAGATACGCAAATTTTGGAACTCTGATGCAAGGGGGCACGAATTCGCCTCAGGCGCTGCCGCTGGTCAAGCTCTCCGAGGAGGACTTATTCCGGTTGGTCATACCGGTTCCGGAATCCTACGTCCGCTATATCAAGATAGGCGATCGGGTAAAGGTTCGGGTGCCGGCGCTGGGTAGAGACTTTCCGGGAAAGGTTGCTCGGTTTTCCGTCGATGTGTCGGACGCTACCCGTACGATGCATACGGAAGTGGATGTTACCAATCCGCAAGGAATACTGATCCCCGGCGTCTATGCGGAAGCCACCATCGCGGTGGCCACGGCGGGCGACGCGCTGGCTGTGCCCTTGCAAGCGGTCGATCGCGAAAACGATAGCGCAAGCGTGCTGGTGGTCGATCCGTCTGGCGTAATTCAACTCCGCCGCATCGCCCTCGGAATCGAGACGGAGAATGACGGCGAGGTTTTGTCCGGTCTACGGGAAGGGGACGAAGTGGTCGTGAGCGATCGCGCGGCCTTGAAACCCGGTGAGCAAGTTCGCCCGCAAGAAACCGGTGCGGCCAGATACCAGAGCAAGGGCTGATCTCCACGCGGTTTTTCTAGTTAATGTCACGCTTCTCCATTCGTAATCCCTACTTCATCGTCGTGATTTGCCTGGCGATCTGCGTCATCGGCCTCACTAGCCTATTCCGCATGCCGGTCGATCTTTTTCCGCCCATCAACCTACCCGAAGTAGTAGTGGCGACATTTTATTCCGGCATGCCGCCCGGAGACATTGAGGTATCCATCACAAATCCTCTGGAGCGGTTCTTCACGCTTGCCGCGGGAATCGATCACATGGAATCCCGGTCCATGCTGGGCGTCAGTCTGATCAAGGTTTACTTTCAGCCCGACACCAGCGCCGACGCCGACGTCACGGAGCTCTCGAATCTCGCTCTCGCGGACTTGAAGCGCCTTCCGCCCGGCACGCTGCCTCCCGTAGTGCTCAAGTTCGATGCTTCGAGCCAACCCGTCTGCCTGGTGGCCGTTCACGGCCAAGGCTTGAATGAGACACAACTCCACGACGAGGCGCAGTTTACGATCCGCAACCAGATCGCGGTGGTGAAGGGCGCGGAGATTCCGCCTCCTTTCGGCGGGAAATACCGCCAGATCATGGTGTACGTCGATCCTTATAAGCTCATGTCGCGCGGCATGAGCCCGATGGACGTGGTGAACGCCCTCAACAACCAGAACCTGATTCTTCCCGCCGGCGACGTCAAGATGGGGCCATTCGACTATTACGTTTACTCGAATAGCCTGGTCGACAACATGAAGGAGATGAACCGGATTCCTATTAAGGCGGACGGAAACTCCTGGGTTTCGATCGGCGACGTGGGCAAGGCCGAAGACGCCAGTCAGATTCAGTACAACATTGTTCGCGTGGGTGGGCAGCGTTCCACCTACATCCCCATCATGAAGCAGGGCGGCAACACGAACACTATTCAGGTGGTCGAAGGCGTTCGGGCTCTCCTCAAACACCTGGTCGATATCCCGCCGCAGCTCAAGACCGATGTTCTGTTCGATCAATCCGTTTTCGTAAGAGAAGCGATCGATACGGTTCTGCATGAGGGCCTGATCGGGCTGCTTCTGACCAGTCTCATGATTTTGTTGTTCCTGGGGAGCTTGCGGGCGACTTCGGCGGTCCTGCTCTCGATTCCTCTGTCGCTGTTAGCTACATTCGTGATTCTCTACATGATGGGAAGCACGATCAACACGATGATTCTGGGCGGACTTGCGCTCGCCCTTTCGCGCGTCATTGACAACTCGGTAATTTCGCTCGAGAATATCTACCGGCACCTGGAGATGGGCGAAGCTCCGGCATTCGCGGCTGAGATTGGCGGTGCGGAAGTCAGCCTTGCGGTGCTGGCCGCCACGCTGGTTGCCGTGGTCGATTTCTTTCCGGTCACATTTCTCTTCGGCGTTAGCAAGTTTCTCTTTTCGGCCCTTGCCCTGGGATTTTGTATTTCGCTGATCCTTTCGTTTTTCGTCGCCATGACCGTGATTCCCTTGTTCTGCTCACGATTTTTGAAAATGGCGCCTCATGCTGAAGACACCGCTCGCGGCGAAGAGAATATCGAAGCCCCTCCCCCCCACAAGTTGCCAATCGGGCAGCGTTTCAACGCGCGGTTCAATCGCGGATTTAATAGAATGCTCGATTTTTATGAAGCCTGGGTTCGCCGGGCTCTTGCGCGTCCCGCGCTGACCGTCGTCGCTCTGCTTGGACTATTCATCGTGAGCCTGGCAATCTATCCTTTTCTGGGACTATCCTTTTTCCCGCGAACCGATGCCGGACAGTTCACCATCAACATGAAGGCGCCGACCGGCTCCCGCATCGAGCTGACGGAGCAGTATGTCGAAAAAATCGAAGACCTGATTCACCGCAAGGTCGAGCCCCGCGACTTTAAGATGACCGTCTCGAACATCGGCGTCGTGGACGATTTTTCTTCGCTGTATACGAGCAATTCCGGGCCTTACACAGCCACCATTCAAACCGCGCTCCAAAACGATCATCACGTCGGCAGCTTCGATTACATGGACCGCGTCCAACAGGCGATTGCGGCGAACCTGCCGGACGTTCGCACGTTTTTTTCAAGCGGCTCGATGGTAGACGCGATTCTGAACTCTGGCATGCCTGCCCCCATCGACGTTCAAGTGACGGGACGTAACTATCCGCGGGATTATCAGGTCGCGGAGGATCTGGCGGCGCAAATCCGGCAATTGCCGGGCGTGGGCCAGGTCTACATTCCTCAGGACATCGATTATCCGGCCATACGCATGGATATCGACCGCGTCCACGCGGCGGAGCTTGGACTCACCCAGAAAGAGATTGTAGATAACGTCATTACCGCGTTGAATTCCAATACGATGATCGCTCCCAATTACTGGGTGGACTACAAAACCGGGAACGACTATTTCCTGACCGTCCAGTATTTCGAGCATGGCAATGCGTCCATACATAATGCGATCGATTTGAAGAACATTCCTTTGAAGGCGCCCAACCTTTCGCTGCCTACTACGCTCGATACGGTCGTAAAGCTGGTCCACCTGCAAACTCCCACTGAGATCGATCATTACCAGATTCAGCGGGCGGCCGATGTGTACGTCACCCCGCGCGGCGAAGATCTCGGCCGGCTATCGAAACGGATCGACAAGCTCGTGGCTAAGGCGACGAGTTCCGGAGACGTGCGGGTCACGTTGCGCGGCATGGTGCTTGGAATGCGCGAATCGTTCAAGAGCTTCGCCTACGGCTTCATCCTCGCGTTCATTCTTTTGTACTTGATTCTTACCGCTCAATTCCGGTCGTTTCTCGATCCCATTCTGATCCTACTGGCGATTCCCATGGGGTTCATTGGAGTTCTCATCATTCTGCCGCTCGCGGGTTCCACGCTGAACGTGATGTCGCTGATGGGCGTGTTGATGCTGATCGGGACGGCGGGCTCGAACAGCATATTGATCGTCGATTTCGCTCATAGGCTGGAAGAACAGAACCTGTCCGTGATGGATGCGGTGGTTACGGCCTGCCGTGTTCGGTTGCGGCCCATTCTTATGACTTCGCTCGCCACCATCATCGGAATGCTCCCTATGGCGATGAAGCTCGGTACGGGTTCCGAACAATATGCGCCCATGGCGCAGGCCATCATCGGCGGGTTGGCAACCTCCGTCGTCTTGACCGTGTTTATCGTCCCTGCTGCTTATGTCCTGGTGTATCGGAAGAAGGATCGACAGCACGGCGAGCCCGATATGACGCCCGCAACCATTTAGGAGGCAGGTGATGAACAAACCAGGAATCTCGCTCGCGGCTATTTTTTGGATTGGTCTTCCGGGCATGCTGCTCGCTCAGGTCGGCCCCACGCAGTTGAGCTTGCAGGACGCGCAAGCCATGGCCTTGAAGAACCATCCGCAAATCCTGGCTTCTCAGGCCAACTATCTTCGCGCGAATCAGGTGGTGACCGAAACGCGCTCGGCCTATTATCCGACGTTGAACGGCGATATCACAGGATCGCAAGCCAATCAGGACGCCCGGATCGGCGCCGGTTTTCTGACCGATTCGCGGCTGTTCAACCGCGCGGGCTACGGCGTCACACTTTCCCAACTCATCACCGATTCCGGACGTACCCCGAACCTGGTCGCAAGTTCCAGGCTGCAGGCGCAGGCGAGCCGGCAGGATTACCAGGCTACGCGGTTCGACGTCGTGCTGGGCGTCGATCAAGCCTATTACGATGTTCTGCTTGCCCAAAGTCTTGTCACCGTGGCGCGGCAGACCATTGCAACCCGTCAAACCGTTGTCAACCAAGTCTCTGAGCTTTTCAAAAACCAACTGAAGTCGCAGGTCGATTTGAGTTTTGCGCAGGTAAACCTTTCCGACGCCCAGCTCATGCTGATTCGCGCGCAGGATAGCCTGCAATCTTCGTTTGCGAATTTAGCTCAGGCCCTGGGAACGCAACAATCTGTCACCTACCAGCTCGTGGATCAGCCCGCGTCGCCCGAACCGCCCAGCGAGCCTGAGCAACTGATCGCTCAGGCCTTCCGGAACCGCCCGGAGCTCGCCAGCTTGCGGCTTCAAAGAGAAGCCGATGAGAAATTCGCCCGCGCGGAGCGGGATCTCAAACTGCCCACCGTGAGTCTGACCGGAGTGGCTGGAGGCTTGCCCTGGATTGAACCGGGAAACGCCAATCCTCACATACCCGGCGAGTACGAGGGCGCTGCGCTTAATGTGCAAATCCCTGTTTTTAACGGGCATCTGTTCAGCGCCCGCCGCCAGGCCGCCGAGTATCAACTCACAGCGGCCGATCAGCATGTGCGCGATCTTCAGGATCGCATCGCCCGCGACGTCCGGACCGCCTGGGCCCACGCGAGAACCGCCTACCAGGCGATCGGCGTCACCGCTCAACTCGTTCAGCAGGCGAATCTGGCGCTCGATCTTGCGCAAGGCCGCTATAATTTGGGACTAGCCTCAATTGTCGAATTAACCCAAGCTCAGTTGAGCCAGACTCAAGCCCAGGTCGAGAACGTGAACGCAAAGTACGAGTATCAGGACGCTTACGCCGCACTCCAGTACACACTCGGGTTATTGCACTGAATCCCGGCTCGGATTCGGAGCGCGAGAGTCGTGATTCCAGTTCAGCCGAACACGGATGCACCCGCGCGCCACAGCGGAACCGGCGGCCAGACGCGCCGGTTTCTTTTGCTCGGATTCGGCGGACTCCTGTTATTGCTGGCCTTCACCGGCCTCGATGCGCTTTCCGTCTTAACCCGGATTCAGAGCAGCAACGCGCGCATTCGCGAAGACTACGTGAATCGCGACAGAATACTCCAGCAGCTCCGCTCCGATATCTATCTCTCCGGAACGTACGTCCGCGATTTTCTGCTGGAGCCGGATCCCGCGCGCGCCGATCTGCACCGCGAAGAATTCGACGCCGCCCGCGCGCGTATTCAATCCATGCTCGCCGCTTATGACCGCATCCTTCGCGGCGAAGAGCGGGACACCTTCAAACGCTTCAGCCGAGAGGTTGTCGAATACTTCGATTCTTTGCGGCCCGCATTCCGATGGAACGCAAATCAACGCCGGACCTTGGGATATGCGTTTATGACCACCTCGCTGCTTCCCCGTCGTCAGACCATCGTGCGGCTTGCGGACCAGATCGGCCAGGTAAACCAACGACAGCTCGAAGCGGGCAACCGCCAGGTAAGCGATCTCTTCTCAAGCTTCCGGAAATCGCTCGTCCTACTGTTAATAATCACTTTCATCGGCGGATTCGTTCTGGCCATGGGAAGCATCTACCGGATTCTGCGCCTCGAAAGTGAGGCTGCCGTGCGCTTTGACGAAATCGTCCAGGCTCGCGCCGCTCTGCGGGAGCTGTCGGCCCGGCTGGTCGAGGTTCAGGAATCGGAGCGGCGGGCGCTCGCGCGGGAGCTGCACGATGAAGTGGGGCAATCCCTCTCCGCGCTGCTGTTGAGCCTGGGCAATCTCGCGGCTTATCTTTCGCCCGAAGACAACTCAGCCGCGCGCGACCAGCTTCACGAAATCCGACGCCTGGGCGAGAGGACCGTGGCCGTCGTGCGCGACATGTCGCTTCTTCTGCGTCCCCCCATGCTCGACGACCTCGGATTGCTTCCTGCGCTTCAATGGCAGGCGCGGGAGGTGTCGCGGACCAAGAATCTTCTAGTCGAAGTCCACGCGGAATCGGTCTCCGAAGATTTGCCCGATGAGCACAAGACCTGCATCTATCGCATCGTTCAGGAGGCGCTGTTTAACGTTACGCGTCACGCCCGCGCCGGCAGCGTGCGCATTGATCTCGTCCAAAAGAAACAAAATCTATTGCTCACTATTCAGGACGACGGCAAGGGATTTGTGCCGGAGCGCGACAAAGGTGTCGGATTGCTCGGCATGGAAGAAAGGGTCAAGCGCCTGGGAGGAACGTTTCGCGTGACCTCGGCGCCGGGCAAAGGCGCGCTGATCGAAGTTGAACTCTCCGTCGCCTAAAGCCAGACTGGATGTATGGCCTCCCTGCGCATCCTGATTGCCGATGACCACACCATCCTGCGGAACGGCTTGCGCGTGCTACTCGAGCGGCAGGGCGAATTTATCGTCGTGGGCGAGGCTGCCAACGGCCGCGAGGCCATCGAGCTGGCCGCTAGCGAGGCTCCCGATATCGTGATTATGGATATCGCGATGCCCTTGATGAATGGCATCGAGGCCGCCGGTAGAATCATCGCCGCTCAGCCCAAGACCGCCGTGGTCATCCTGAGCATGCACTCCGACGAGAGTTACGTGCTGCGGGCGCTGAAAGCCGGCGCGCGCGGATATCTTCTGAAGGATTCAGCCGAAAACGATCTGATCCAGGCGGTCCGCGCGGTCGCCGCCGGCAAGGCTTTTTTCAGCCCCGCCATCAGTAAGCTGCTCGCCGAGGATTATCTTCGGCAGATCCGCCAACGCGGTCTCGAAGACGCTTACGATTTGCTTACCGCCAGAGAGCGCGAGCTCCTTCAACTCGCTGCGGAAGGCAAATCCGCGAAGGAGATCGCCTCTCTGCTGAATCTCAGCTCCCACACCGTTGACACCCATCGCGGGAATCTCATGGCAAAGCTCAATATCCACAGTGTTCCCGAGCTCATCCTTTATGCCGTCCGGAAGGGCGTCATTCGATAGCCGGCGCTCTCAGCCGCTAGCAGTCGCGTTTGGCCTCATCCGCTTCTCTTGCCATAGCAATCAGCAGCGCGGTAAACTCTGCCGGTTGGCCGATAAATAGCCCTTGTGCAATCAGAAAATTCGCGGCGCCCAACGCGTCTATTTGCCCCGGCCCTGTCGGGCGAATTACCGCGCAGCGAGGGAGATCCGGGCTGATGAATTCGCACGGGACGGGGAAAATCAGATTGGTCTGCAGCAGCGGGTTCGGCTTGGCATTGAAATTCGGGAATGTCAATCCGTTCGTCGGGTCTGTCACGGGGGCCACCGGCGGCTGCACCGCATTGCCTGCGAAATCCATCCATTCGAGGAAGTGCGCCACCTCGTCCCCGCCGATGCTGAACATGATCTTCAAAACTTCGAGATCCGTTACCTTCTGGCCGAGAGTAGCGTAGAGACTCGAACCACCCTGCTCAATCGACGCAAAGTGAAAGGCCGCCGTATTGGCGATCGCCTGGATATGGTCCGCAGGACCAAAATCGGCGTTCGTTCTGGGGATGCCCGTCACTCTTCTCGCAAACAAAGCCGGCAAAGCTTGTGCGAAAGTCGCGCCGAAGTCGGGATTAGTTGTGCTCCGATACCGCGTATACCAACTCGTGTCTATCTTGAGCTGCATCAGATTGGTAAGCCGCCCGATGTCCTGAGCCCCGTCCGCTTGACTGCTCGGCAGAAGGCGGAATCGATCGAAGTCCACCGGCTCTTCGCCCTTCGAAATCAAATAAGCGTTCAGGAATTCCGCGTGGCTTAGCTCATCCAGAGTGTTACTCGTAATATATTGCTGGCCATCGGAATCCAGATTTTGAAAAGCAAGCTGGTACGGATTCACCGGCTCCGTTGTAACTCCTCCAAGCTCCGCATATTGAACCCAGAAATCGGTTTCGATGAGCTCCGCCGCAGCCACGAATTTCAGCACCGCGGCATCGCCTCTGGTAAGTCTTCTGTTCTCCCGCGCGATCAGGTTGCGCTCGCCGAGAACACTTGCTCCTGCAATAGCTGCTCCTGTTGCGAGGCTGCCGCGCAGAAAAGAGCGGCGATTTTTAACATTTTTCGTATTACTGTCTTTCATACAATCTCCTAAACGGTTTCTTCGCGCCTCATTTGCGCTCCGTTTCAGCGTGCGGCATTGCGCGCGCGAAGTTGTAAGTCCCGAGTAAAGAGTTTGTAATTACGTAACGATTTGTAACCGCCGCGGGCCTGCTTGCTCTTGTCCCGCCATTACCCCTCGCGTAAAGCTACCAATGGATCGACACGGCTAGCCCAGCGCGCCGGCAGGTAGCACGCCAACAGAGCTACCGCCAATAGCACTACTGCCGCTCCAGCTACGCTGACCGGATCGCTCGCGCTTACGCCATACAGCATTTTGCTCAACAAGCGCCCTACCGGCAGCGCGGCCGCGAAGCCGATCAGCACGCCCGTCACCACCAGCGACATGCCCTGTTTCAGAATCAGCCGAAGCACGCTTGCCTGGGCCGCGCCCAATGCCATGCGCAACCCAATCTCCCGCTTTCGCTGATTCACGGAATATGCCAGTATCCCGTACAATCCGATGCTTGCCAGCCCCAGCGCCAGCAGACCGAACACGCTTAGCAGCGCCACGCCCATTTTCGCTTGAAACAAGCCTCTATCGACGATAAAGCGCCCGGTTAGTACGCTAACCATGATTTGCGGCGCGGCGGCATGAATCTCGCGCTGGACAGGCATCAGAACCTGCTGCGGATCTCCCTTGCTGCGCACATACAAGGTCATCGCATCCGAATAGTCCTGTTCCAGCGGCACATAAACGCAGAGTTGCGCCGGTTCTCCCCAGGATGAATAGCTAGCGGTTCTGGCAATGCCTACGATCTGCCGCATCTGTTTCTCGCCCGGCAACTGAATGCGCTTCCCCAAAGCTTCTCCGCGCGGCAAATAATCGTGCGCCATCTTCTCATTGACGATGGCTACCGGAATCGAGCTCTCTTGGTCCAAATTCGTAAACTCGCGCCCGCTATCGATCGCCACGCCCGCTGTCTCGAAATAGTTGGCATCGACTGTGTTGACGATGGTTGTAATTTTATCTGCTTGCGATCGTTTTTGCCGCCCTTCCACCTGCAGTCCATTCACGGTTTTCGCCCACAGTGGCAGGTTCGAAGCCCACGAAACAGATTCAACCCCTGGAAGCGTGGCCACTCGCTCGCGGATATCCTTGTAGAATGCTTTGGTTTGTGGCTTTGCATACCCGGCCTGTCCCGGATTGGTCATGAAGACCGCAAGATGTGCGGTTTGAAAGCCCGGATCGATATCGTACGCCCGCCCGATGCTTCTCAGGAACAGAGCCGCCGTCACCAGCAAAAGAAAGGAAAATGCGACCTGGCCCACCAGCAGAGCGTTTGCCAGCGTAACCCTTTTTCGACTTCTGCCCGTGGTTCGAGCTTCTTCCTTCAGCGTTTCCGCTACGCTCGCCCGTGAAGCCTTGATTGCTGGAATGGTCCCAAACAGAAAGCCTGTCGCCAGTGACAGGAACAGCGCAAAAGCAAATACGTTGGCATCCAGCTTCGGCGCTATGAAATTCGCGGAGGACGGTAGCGCCCCGAACAAAAGATGCAGCCCCGCATAAGCGATGAGTAAGCCCATCACCCCACTGAGAAATCCGAGAAATACGCTCTCAGTCAGTAGTTGACGCACCAATCTTGTCCGGCTTGCGCCGATCGCCAGGCGGACCGCCATCTCCTGTTGCCGCGCTGCTGAGCGCGCAAGCAGCAGGTTTGCCACATTTGAGCACGCAATCAGCAAAACGATCCCCACAACGATCAGTAGTCCCGCGCTCGCGAACAGAATCGGCGTGGACGCGCCGAAGGAACTGGCGAACAGCACGTCCCCCATCGGCCGCACCGTCGCCGTATAGCCCTCATTGGTCGCTGGATATTCGCGCGCCAAATCCACCGCGATGGTTGCCACATTGGCTTGCGCTTGCGTCCGTGTGGCCCCTGCCTTAAGCCGTCCCACGCCGCGAAAAACCGCTTTGCTGCGGTCGGTGAACACATTCTGCATCTCGTTGGGTAACAACTGTTCCGCCATAGCGGCCGGTATCCATAAGTCAGGGCCAAACAACGCATTCATCCCAATGAAGTGAGGCGGAGCGATACCGATCACCGTGAAGACCACGTTATTGAGCCGCAGTGTTTTGCCTACGATGTCACGCGCGCCGCCGAATCGCGCCTGCCAGGATCCGTAGTTCATGACCGCTACCGCGTGTGCTCCTGGAGCGCTGTCCTCCTCCGGCAAAAAGAATCGGCCCATCACGGGCTGAATGCCCAAGGTCGAGAAATAGTTGCCCGTCACCAGCTCGCTGAATATTCCCTGCGAAGCGGTGCCCGTCTTCCACGTGACTCCGCGCGGACCGGTGTAACCCGCCAGCGATCCGAAAACGCCGTTCCTGGCTTGATAATCCTTCAAATCTGCGTACGACATCGGCAGCGGCATGCTCGATTTCGACGCCCGTGTTGCTTTCGCCGCGCCAAGCGCCGCCAGCTCGGACGAATCCGGTACCGGCAGTGGGTTCAAAATCAGCGTGTTGATCAATGTGAAGACCGTCGTATTCGCGCCGATCCCCAACGCCAGCGTGAGAACCACAAAAAGCACGAACATGGGGCCTTTCCGCATCGTGCGGACGGCATAGCGAAGGTCTCTCCACAGATCCTCCATGAAATTGCCCGCCCTGATATCGCCGGCCTGCGCCGCGTCGTGTTTCTTCATGCGCCTGCTCCTTCCCAACTCCGCCCGCAGCGGATACATCTCATCCAATTCAGAGAGGGTCCGCTCATACGCCTCTTCTTCGCTGGCGCCCCCGCTGCACATTTCGCGGTAGCGATCTTCCAGGTGCTGCGCGAGCTCCTCCGTGAGATCCTGCTCCGCAGTTCCCTTTAAACGCAATGGCGTGAGCCGTTCTCGAACAATAGTTTTCCACTCGCGGTCTGGTGAATCTTCGGCCATATTCGTCGGTCCCTTATATAGGACTCACAAACAACTACGCCGGGCTCACGCGATTTGTTCCGTGAGTTTTAGAATTTTCTGTGCCCGTATTCGGGAGAATGAAAAGCAGAGCCGCATATTCCGCAGGGCCTTCCGATACCCTAATGATCCAGATCGGCCTTGCGTTTCCTCGCGCTCCCCCCGTATCCTATTGGTGGATGCACGCGCCTTGTCGAATAGCGGCGGCTTTTGCGACTCTTCTGTCACTGCTTGCCCCGGCGATGGCATGCGCGATGCCTGGTTCGCAAATGACGGCAGCGGAACATGCCTGCTGCAGGCAGATGAAGGGCAGATGCGGAAGCATGCATATGCCCGCTTCTCATAACTGCTGTCAAACGGCGGTGGAAAGCGGCCATACGGACCGTGTGCAGCCACAGGCTGCCTTATTCCACGTTCATGTTGCGGTTCTCGCGATGGATGCGCGGATCTCGGTTCCAGCATCCCCGCTTTTGGGCTGTCGCTCAATTAACAAGCTCGACCAATCTCCGCCGCCTGCCTATCGGCCTTTACCTGCTGTTCTAAGAATCTAACAACTCTCCCATCGTCCGTTCTCGAAGTGCGCGCGTAGGAGTGCGTCTATGCACGCACGCGCAAAGCGATTAGGAAATAGGAGATTTGTTGATGAAAATCCGGATAATTCTTGCTGCCATGGGCGCGCTGGCTATTGGTTTGCCTGCTTGGGGGCAGAATCCCACGCCGCTCTCCGAGCTCCTCGCCGAAGCAGGGCGCGCGAATCCCGACATCCGCGCTGCGGAGCATACTTGGCAAGCCGCAATACATGTTCGGCAGCAAGTGACCACGCTGCCGGACCCTCAATTCACATTGCAGGAGTTCAGTGTCGGCAGTCCCAGGCCGTTCGCGGGGCTGAACACAAGCAATTTCGCGTACATCGGAATCGGCGCTTCCCAGGACCTGCCCTATCCAGGAAAGCTTCGCCTCAAAGGAGAAGCCGCGGACCGCGCGGCCGAAGTTCAGCAGGCCCGGATAGCGGTCGTGCAAGCTTCGATCGCAGATCAAGTCAAGGCCGCGTATTTTCGATTGGCTTATTTGCAGCAGACGCTGACGCTGCTCGAAAGCAGCCGAAGCACTTTAGGGCAAGTCATCGAAAGCGAACTGCTCCGGTACCGCACGGGAGCGGGAAATCAGGCGGATGTCTTGAAGGCGCAGCTCGAGCGGACAAAACTCATTAAAGAAGTCACCGTGCATCACGAAGAGATGGGGCAGGTCCAGGCGGATTTGAAGCGGCTTCTGCATCGGCCTCAAGAATCTTCGGATATCGTTGCGCAAAACCTCACGATAACGACGCTGCCGTACAGCTCTCACGAATTGCTGGATTTTGTACGACGCGAAAACCCCGAAGTAAAGCTGGACGCAAGCGCGATTGAGAAACAAAACGCCCAATTGCGATCGTCAGAACGCGCCGGCAAGCCTGATTTCAGCATTGGGTACATGTACCAAAGAACGGGAGACGACTACCCGGCTTACTACATGCTGACGTTTAATCTGATCTTCCAACGACGTCAGCGCGTCACGGCGGAAGTTGCGGAAGCCGCGGAATCGCTGAAAGGCGCCCAGGAAGAGCTGGAGGCTCAACTCCAGCAACAGCTCGCGGAAGTACAAAAACAATTCATTGCCGCGAAAAGTACCGCTGAGGAACTCACCGAATATCGCGAAGGAATAATTCCTCAAGCCGATGCCGGGTTCCACGCTGCCCTCGTGGAATATGAATCGAACAAACAGCAACTCGATTCAGTTCTTACATCGTTCAACGAAGTGCTTGAGTTGAAGCGTGATTATGCGCAGTCGCTTTTGGATCACGAGACTGCCATTGCGCGATTGGAAACATTAACGGGGGTGACACTGCGATGAATAAGTATGTCGTACGCACTTCGCTCGTCTGGTTGGCGATCGTCATTTGCCTGGTGGCAGCTTATTTTTATCGCGCCCGCGCGCCCAAGCTGGTTGCACCCTCTACTGAGGTTCAGCCGGTCGCGATTGGACCCGTTGCACCTCAAACAGCCGTCAACACGCACAATGCAACTACTCCCGCGGAGGCGCCGCTGACGCCGATCGTGCTCACGCCGGAACGCATGCAAAGCATCGGCGTGGAGACCGGCACAGTCGAGTGGAAGCAAGTCAACGATGACATACGTGCGACCGGAACCGTAGACATCGATGAGCGCCTGCTCTCTTACGTGCAGGTTCGCTTCTCTGGATACGTGCGGAAGGTTTTCGCGAACGCAACGTATCAATATGTTAAAAAGGGCGAGCCGCTCTTTACCATCTATAGCCCCGAGCTAGTGGCAACCCAAAATGAATACCTGCTGGCGCGCCGAAACGAGGCGCTGCTAAGTCACAGCAACGTCGATGGTGTTGCTTCGGGCGCGGCGGCATTGACTACGGCTGCCGAAGCCCGTCTGCGGCAGTGGAACATCCCTGAAGCGGAGATTGCCACAGTGCGGGAAACGGGCAAACCAGTTTCCGACCTGGTGATTGATTCGCCCGTTTCCGGGTATATTACCGAACGCAACGCATTGGCTAATCTTTACGTTGAGCCCACGACACGTCTCTACGCGATCGCCGATCTTTCCCGCATCTGGGTGAACGCGCAGGTTTTTCAGGACGACGTAGGGCGGCTTAAACCGAATGATGCGGCGCAGACCACTGTTGACGCGTATCCTGGGCGTACATTTCGCGGACGCATTGAAAGCATTTTGCCCCAAGTGGACCTTGCAACCCGAACCGTGGGAGTGAGGCTGGAGATCTCGAACCCGGATCTGAGACTGAAACCCGGAATGTTCGTGAACGTCGATTTCAGGACCAATATGGGACGGCGCCTGGTTGTGCCTGCGTCTGCAATTCTGCAGTCTGGCGCGCGTCAGCTCGCCTTTGTGGACGAGGGTGGCGGCCGTTTGACGCCGAAGGATGTTGTCCTCGGGCCGCGTGTTGGCGATGAAGTGATCGTTCTTCAGGGACTCAGCGCCGGTCAGCGTCTCGTCACGTCGGCCAATTTTCTCATCGATTCAGAGAGCCAACTCCAAGCTGCCGCCGGTTCTTACATGCCGCCGCCACCCGGCGCGAGCGCCGCCGCGACACAGCCGTCGCAAACCGCGCAAGTGAATATCGACTTCACAACCGATCCGAACCCGCCGCGCAAAGGAAGCAATACCTTTCACCTAAAGCTCACCGGGAACACTGGGAAGCCAATAGACGGAGCCGATGTTTCCGTGACGTTCTTCATGCCGGCCATGCCGGCGATGGGCATGGCGCAAATGACGACTAAAGCGAACCTCAGCAGTCAGAGCAATGGCATGTACCGGGGAACTGGCGTTCTTCAGACTGGTGGACCTTGGCAGGTAACGATCACGGTTCAGAAAAGCGGACAAGTGCTGGCGACAAGACAGCTCCGCGTGAACGCGACGGGAGGTATGTGAGATGCTCTCCCGACTCATAGAAGCGTGCGCCCGTAACCGGTTCTTGGTTTTCACTGGCGTCCTGCTGCTGACGCTTGCTGGAATCTGGTCCCTCAATCACCTGCCTCTCGATGCGTTGCCGGATATCTCGGATGTGCAGGTGATCGTGCACACCGCCTGGAATGGTGAGCCGCCCGATGTCATCGAAGATCAGGTCACCTATCCGATCGTGACCAGCCTTCTGGCTGCGCCGCGCGTGAAAGCGGTTCGGGCACAAACCATGTTCGGCGATTCCTACGTCTTCGTCATTTTTGAGGACCGTACAGATCTGTACTGGGCGCGCTCGCGTGTCATCGAGTATCTTCAGCAGATCGGCGGGCGATTGCCGGAAAACGTGCATCCCTCTATCGGCCCTGACGCGACCGGCGCAGGCTGGGTATATGAATACGCAATCGTCGACAAGAGCCACAAGCATAGTCTTGCCGATCTGCGCAGCTTACAGGATTGGCACTTGCGGTACGCGCTCGAAACGGTTCCCGGCGTGGCGGAAGTTGCGAGCATCGGTGGATTCGTGCGGCAATACCAGGTCCAGCTCGATCCGAACAAGTTGCTGGCCTACCATATTCCGCTCTCGACCGTAATCGATCGCGTGAAAGCGAGCACCAACGAAGTGGGCGGACGACTTCTCGATTTGAACGGCGCTCGATACATGATCCGCGGGCTCGGCTACCTGCATTCACTGAACGATCTCGCGAACGTAGCGGTGGGAAGCAACAACGGCACGCCCGTCCTCTTGCGCAATCTCGGCATTGTGAACTTCGGCCCGGATATTCGTGAGGGTGCTGCCGAGTGGAATGGCGAAGGCGAAACAGTAGGCGGCATAGTCGTCATGCGCGATGGTCAGAACGCGCTGAATGTGATTGAAGCAGTGAAACAGAAGCTGCGCGATATTGCTCCCTCACTACCCTCCGGAGTCGAGATCATGTCCGGTTACGACCGCTCTGGGCTAATCCGTGATTCGATTTCGACGCTGCAACGAGATTTGCTCGAAGAAGCCGCGATCGTTAGCCTCGTCATTATCGTCTTTCTCCTGCACTTCCGGTCGGCGTTGATTGCCATTGTCACGCTGCCCATTGCCGTTTTGATCTCGTTTATCCCGATGCATCTACTCGGCGTCAGCTCAAACATTATGTCTTTGGGCGGTCTGGCGCTTGCCGTCGGCGTGTTGGTGGATGCCGCCATCGTGATGGTCGAAAACGGCTATCGTCGCTTATCGGAGTACCAGGAACAGCATTCCGGCCCAGTGGCAAACGATATTCGTTTTCAGATACTGATCGACGCTGCGAAGCAGGTTGGTCCGGCTTTGTTCTTTTCACTCCTGATCGTTGTGGTTTCGTTTCTGCCGGTGTTTCTCCTCGAAGCGCAAGAAGGGCGCATGTTTCGTCCGTTGGCCTGGACCAAAACCCTGGCTGTGGCCTCCTCTTCCATTCTGGCCATCACACTGGTGCCGGTTCTGATGACCCTGCTGATTCGTGGCCGTCTGCGCCCGGAGCGAGCCAATCCCGTCTCGCGGTTTACGCAAGCGCTCTACCTGCCGGTGCTGCGCTTCTGTTTGCATCATCGTGTTCTCGCTATTGTCGTGAATCTGGTTTTCCTGGTCGTGACACTTCCGCTCGCCTTGCGCCTGGGCAGTCAGTTCATGCCGCCGCTATTTGAGGGTTCGGCTCTTTACATGCCGACGGCATTACCTGGAATTGCAATCGGGCAGGCAACTGCCCTTCTTGGCGAGCAGGATCGCATTCTTCGCAGCTTTCCCGAGGTCGAGAGTGTGTTCGGTTCCGTAGGCCGTTCCGATAGCGCGACAGACAACGCGCCGCTCGATATGTATGACACGATCGTCATGCTGAAACCTCGCGAGTCATGGCCGCCCGGAATGACATACGAGAAGCTCACCCAAAATATGGATGCAAAGCTCCAGTTTCCGGGTCTCTCGAACACCTGGACGATGCCCGTCGAGAACCGGCTGGACATGGAACTCACCGGCATCAAGACCCCGCTCGGAATTAAAGTGCAAGGCCCTAACCTGGAAGGAATCGAACGAGCAGCTTCGGAGATCCAGGCGGTCCTCTCCGATCTGCCCCAGGTCAGATCGATTTTTGCAGAGCGCGTCGCGCAAGGTTTCTACATCGACGTCGAGCCCGATCGGGCAGAAGCCGCGCGTTACGGATTGACTATCGAGGACGTTCAGCGAGCGGTTACTTCGGGTATCGGGGGACAGAACATTGCGGAGAATATCGAGGGCCGCGAACGGTATCCGATCAGTGTGCGATATGAGCGCCACTTCCGCGATGCGCCCCAACGTATGCTCGACGTATTGATAGCAACACCATCGGAAGCGCAGATTCCTCTCGGACAAGTAGCGCGGGTAAACTTCTCGCGGGGTCCTTCGATGATTCGCGATGAAGACGGCGCATTGACCGGATACATCTACCTCGACCTCAAAGACGCGAACTATGGAGGATTCGTGGCGCAAGCCACAAGGCAGCTCCAGGCGAGACTTCACTTGCCGGCAGGCTATACGTTCCAGTGGTCGGGCGAATACGAGTTCGAGTTGCGGGCAAAGCAGCGCTTGAAATTGATCTTGCCAATCGTTTTCTTCGTTATCTTCCTCTTGTTGTACATGGTTTTCCATTCGGTAGCAGAAGCACTCGTCCTGATCTTTCCAACGATTTATGCGCTCACAGGCGGTCTATTGCTTCAGTACTTGCTCGGTTACAACTTCAGCGTCGCGGTTTGGGTGGGTTACATCGCCCTGTTCGGTATAGCCATTGAAACTGGAGTGGTCATGCTCGTCTATCTGAATGAAGCGCTTGACCGCCGTACGCAAGGCGGCCATTCATTGAGCAAAGCCGATCTCGAAGCCGCGGTCATGGAAGGCGCCGTGCAGCGGCTTCGCCCCAAGCTCATGACCGTCACAGCGGTGCTTGCGAGTCTTGCGCCTATCCTCTGGGCCACCGGGATCGGCTCGGACGTTATGAAGCCCATAGCCGCGCCCATTGTCGGCGGGATGATCACGTCAACGATTCACGTGCTGATTCTAGTTCCGATCTTCTTCATGATGATGAAGGAGCGGATGATCAAAACACCAATGAATGAGGAGAACCCTTAATACATCCCGCCGAAAGCACGCCATAACCCTACCGCACCGCCTCCGCGGCAAGGGAGCCCAGACCGGCGATGTTCTTCAGCAGTTCTTCGGGAATGCCGTGCCGGTGCTGCAGGTATTCAGAACTGTTGTAGGAGAGCCAGACTCGTCCCTCAGCGTCTTCCCACGCCAATGCCTTGAGAGGCAAATCGATAGCCAGTGTGGGAGCGGCGGCCATCAAAGCTGTGCCCGCTTTGGCATTCCCGAAAATCAGCAGTTCCGTGGGCCGCATCTGCAAGCCCGCTTTAGCCGCGTCGCCGCTGTGATCGATGCGCGCCAATAGAGGCAGGCCTCGCGCCAAAAGAAGCGCCTCCAATCGCTTCACTGTTTCCGGCACCGAGTACGGGCTGCTGAGATGAACTATTCCGTTGTCCGGCAGCATAGTCATAGCCGCTCCTTCTGTTCTGAAATCAAAACTGCTTGGCCGCCGGCGCGCCTAACTGGCTACTCGATCCATCCGCCGCCCCCGCTCGGCGACGAGACCCTTTTCACAGCTGGGCTATTTAAGCCGCCGGAACTCTTCCGCCCGAGCGCTAGACATGCACGATTTCAGTTGTGTCGGCGGGTAGCGACGTCCCTTTATCGCGGTATTCCGCCTCAATCATTGCAAACACCTGTTCGAGTTCGGAAAGCGCTTCTGCCCTCGTCGGCATCAGTGCATAGCAGCCGTCGATTGAGGGCACTTCTGCAATCCACCCGTAAGGCTGATTGCGGTAAAGCACCACCTTATAATCCTCTAGAGCCATACGCCTTTCCATTTTACGTTTAACGGCTCAGATACGTTTGATCTGCGGCTGTCAGCGCACACTTTCCCGCTCTTCGCCCAGCGCCAGGTTTTTTATTTCCAAAACCTCACTTGGGTCAAGGACCCAACCTTGTGCATGGCTCAGCGATTCGATCAGCTCATTCTGAAAGCTGATCGCATCCCCAACCTCGCGCGGCATGTTTGGGATCTGCCGAAGCTCCTGCCCACGGCTCTTCCACGTCCGATTGAACTTTCGTAGACGCCGCAACATTGCTTCCTTCGCCTCCGGGCCGCCATACTTCCCGAGTACTTCCGCCGCATCTCTCGCTGTCCATAAGTTGGAATCGTCGAGACGCTGGATGAAAACCGGCTCAACCTCGGGCCACCGCTTCATGCGTACAACTTCGCTCAACGATTCCGGAGTGCAGACGCCGCCCCGAACGGCGAATTGGATCATCCCGTATTCCGTATCCTCACGGAGAAAATATCGCAGGAATTCGTCCTCCGCCGCGCAATCCCAAGCGCCTGCCCCGCTCTTGTAAAAAGCCGCAACACGGGAAAGAATGGACCCGGTCGCATACCGGCCGATCAACTGAGCGTCAAGTTCTTCCGTCGGGCTGTTTTTTCGCTCCAGCCGGTCTGCCAGCAACTCATCAAGATCGGGAAGAGTTTCATTCGGAAGCCTGCCCAGACATGCGGCCAACTGAGTGGAATTGACCAGGCTATCCGCATGGGGCTCTCGAATTTCAGCCAGTATCCGTGCGCTTCCTTCTTCCGGATCCAAATCGAAAAGCCGCTCCAAAGCAACAACCCGAAGTTCTGGATTCACGATCCGGTCCTTGTCGAGAATCGCTTCGAGTGGACGGACCATCGAAGGCGCTTTCACGTGCGTCCAAAATAACCGAAGCACGGTGGCTTGTTGCCTCTCAGTCAGCCCGGAGAACGCCGAGGCCACCTCGGCTTCGGGCAGCCGCGTAGCGGCGTGTGGGCCGTCCGGCCGCAATAAAATCGTGGCGACCGTTGTCGCTTTCGCCGCGCCCCGCTTAACACCAATCAAATCGGCTGCGCGCTGGTAGAGCGCGTCCTGCGTCTTAGTTAGCTCGCCGGACAACTCCTCCCGATCGCTCAGCCATTTCTTCTGTTGTTCCGCGTCGGTTTCAGGATAGGGCTTCAACGCTGCATGGCTGCGCGCAAACGTCATGTGAGCCAGAAGCCATAAGTAATCCTGAGTAATTGCGGCATCCGGGACAGCCAGCCGCGCCTCTAACTCCCGGAAAACCAATTCCTGATCTCGGGCGCCCAACAACCCGGCGGTAAAGTCCCATGTTTCGCTATCGCCGGGTTTTGTCAACTGCCGTGCTAACTCCCGCACAGATGCGGGCGAGTCCAAAAACCGCAAGGCCGTTGCGCCGGCCGCTCTGGCTTCGGATGAAGCGCCAGGGTCATCTAGCTGAGCTCTGGCTTTGGCTAAAGTTTGCTCCTGCCACTCCCGCCCGGCGTAGTTTACATCAAACTGAAGCAAGTTCGAAGTGAGAACGATGGGCTGGTTCGCCGGTTCCGCCCGGCGCGCCACTCGGCCTGAACTGACGCGCAGCGTATAACGCCCCGGCTTGTCCAGCACAACCCATTCGTTCACGTTTTCTTGCAGGCTTCGCGGCTCTTTGCGCAGATACACCACGCTGAATAGCCCGCCCATCATAAAAGGGCCGGACAGAGGGTCGTGATAGTAATTGTGCAGCGGATCCCGTCCCGCCGGACTAACCTCAAAGCGCTCCGAATTTAAGCGGCCGCTGCGGTCGTAGCTGCTCGTGCTGAACAAGTACGTTTCACCGGCCGATGCTCGGAAAGACAGATAGATCGGTATCACTTGCCCAATCTGGAAGCTGCTCGATCCACCCACAAATTGAATCGTTAGCGACGCTTCAGTATCCTGGCGCCCAAAGCTTGACAACGCGAGTAAGAGTAAACCAGCGGCGAGCTTCAGCGATTTCCACTGCATAGGGCATTGCATCATGCGTGTAATCCTGAAATAGGTCGAAATCGAATGCGCCGTGAATTGACGTCCGAAAACCCTAAGCTTAGCGAACTGCAAAGCGGGGCAGTCGCCGCGGCGCTAACCATCCGCGAGATCGCCATCTCAGACGCTGAATCGGCTGCAAGATTGTCCGAAGAACTAGGCTATCCCGTCTCACCCGGCGGAATGGCGGAGCGCATCCGGAAGCTCGCGGAATTAGCGGAGCACGCCGTATTTGTCGCTTCTCTCTCGAACTCCGTGGTCGGTTGGATTGACGTCGGCATGGTTCATCACCTCGCGGTTGACCCTTATGCGGAGATCGGCGGTCTCGTCGTGTCGAACAATTTTCGCAGCCTGGGAATCGGTCGAAAACTGGTTGTGCACGCTGAACAATGGGCTGCGGATCGCGCTCTAAGGAAGATGGTTGTGCGATCGCGCATTTCCCGGGAAGCCGCCCACCGATTTTATCTTCGCGAGGGATACGAGCGGATCAAAACCTCCGCCGTTTTTTCCAAAAACTTGAGTTGACGGCTCGCTCGGCTATTTGTGGTACGTTCGCCGGATCGAGGAGGAGTACCAATGGAACAACGCTTGAGCATAGTCACGCTTGGCGTGTCGGACCTGAAGCGCAGCCGCGAATTCTATGAGCGTCTCGGATGGCGACGGTCCATGCCCAAGGCGGAAGGGAGTTACGAAACGATCTGGAGCCGCTTGAGATCCTCTTCAGTCCACTTGGCTTGGAGTTGGATCATCGCTTTCAGCGTCTTGATGGTGAAGGTGTCACCCCCACCGTGGGGCGCGACCGTGACCATCCTGCCATCGGCGTGCCGGTAGCGTTGGTGAGACCCCCGCTGGCGTACGAAGAAAAACCCATCACGGTTCAGCGCGGCGATCAACTCGCGCGCAGTGAGCGAACGCAACGCAGCGTAATCGATCGCCATGCCTTTAAACGGTTACGGCGATACGCGGTTCTGTCTCTGAGATCTCCACCACTTCGACGGAATCGGCAGGACCCTCGGGAAGCGGTTTGCCGTCCTCAATGAATTCCTGCACGATCATCCGGACAACTTCGCTCACGTTACTGAGTGCTTCCTCGCGCGTTCGCCCCGAGGCCGCCGCCCCGATGCTTTCGAGCGCTGGGCAATAGGCGTACCACGCCGGATTACCCTGGGCATCCTCGTCCGGCTCCACGACCGTTTTAAAGCTATAGGTTTTCATGATCAATTAGCGCACACGAAATGTGATGTCGCTTTCAGTGTAGGGTGATCGTAGCATTTGGTCAAACCCACAGATGCCGAACCCGAACCGGTTACCTTATCAAGGTGAACACGTTTCGAATCGCACTTGCCAACCTCCGGTTCCCGGCCACTCCTGAGGAATCGGTCACCTCCGCCGAACAAGCCATCGCTCAAGCGTCCCTCGAGCACGCCGACCTCATCTGCTTTCCGGAATGCTTCGTCCCCGGCTACCGCGCAATGGGAAAATCAGTGCCGCCGCCCGACCCTGTATTCCTCGAGCGTGCCTGGTCCGTCATTGCAGCGGCCGCCGCGAAGGCAAATCTCGCAGTTGTTCTCGGCACTGAACGCCTCGTCGGTAGCGCCTTGCTAACCACCGCGCTGGTCGTCAATCGAGATGGAACGATTGCCGGTTTCCAGGACAAAGTCCAACTCGACCCTTCCGAGGAAGGCATCTACTCATTCGGTTCCGGGCGGCGGGTCTTCCAAACCGGTCGGCTGACATTCGGAATCGCCATCTGCCATGAGGGTTGGCGCTATCCGGAAACGGTCCGTTGGGCCGTGCGGCACGGCGCGCAAATCGTGTTCCACCCTCATTTCCACGAGGCCGAGCCCGGCGCTTACGTGCCTTCGAGTTTCGCCGATCCTCAGAACTCATTCCATGAGAAGGCGGTTTTGTGCCGTGCCGCCGAGAACACCTGCTACTTCGCAACCGTAAACTGTGCCAGCGCCGGGTCGCCGACCACTTCGGCGTTTGTGCGGCCCGACGGCACGCTGCTCAGCTACCAACCCTACGATAAAGAGGGATTGCTCATAGCGGATATCGACATCACCGTGGCCACAGGCCTCCTCGCAGCGCGCTGCAAATCTATCTAGAAGTTCCACGGCCTTAACCCGGCTTTCCCTTCCACTACTCCGAAATCATTCCGATCGTCCCCAGCCAC
>Ga0208480_1000084_pt1 | contig 39015 bp, 34 predicted proteins | sample NGESurshal092012_4_FD_184485 | JGI IMG/M metagenome (GOLD analysis project Ga0208480, IMG submission 184485) | Arctic peat soil microbial communities from Barrow, Alaska - NGEE Surface sample F53-1 shallow-092012 (SPAdes) | ecosystem: Environmental > Terrestrial > Soil > Wetlands > Peat ... | reverse complement strand
GAGGCTCTCGCCACGGCGGTCGAGGTCCGCTCTCGCCGCAACGACGTTCTTGGGGATGCCAGCGAGGTTGACCGGCGAGCCGCTTCCGACCCCACGAAGTCAACTGCCCCAAGAACGGTGGGGCGGCACGCGGAAGCGATCGCAGCGACCCGTCTGTGCTCCCGCGTCGCCGAGTCGCGAGCACGGGACCTACTAACGGACGTGGCATGACCGAAGGGCACGTAGCCATCGCCGATGTAGACGTCGCCTTGCTCGCGGACCTCGTGGCCGAGCGGGTTCTGGCAGGTCTCCGCCACGCACTTGGGCCCTGCGCCGCGGAGTCGCCGGAGGCCGGTGACCTGCTGACAGCGTCCGAGGTTGCGAAACGCCTCGGGATCGGACGATCGTGGGTGTACGCCCACGCCGCCGAACTGGGCGCTCGGCGACTTGGCGATGGACCGAAGGGGCGGCTGCGCTTCGACGCTGCGGTAGTCGCTGAGCGCCTGCACGCTCGCTCCACAGGCGAGAGGTCAGGCAGGGCGAGACCGCCCGTGCCGGCGGGCATTCGAGTGGTGACCGGGATCGAACATGCGCCGATTGACCTTGATCTTCTGCCGGAACGGTGGCGGCGAGCGGTACTCTCTGGGGTGACCACAGAAAGTGGGGCGGCGCCGCACGAACGGCCCGCCCCCGGCCCCGGAGGAGTGAACTCCGGCGCAGATCGCACGCTACCCGTCCGGGTGGGCCGTGCGTCCTCCGCCCGACCTGACTCAGCCGGCGCCCTGACCCAAGGGAGCCGTCATGCGAAATAGCGAACCGAACGTCCCGCTGCCAGACACGCGGAGGGAGCTCGTCGATGTCGTGCTCGAGCACAGCGCCGCCGAGGCGTCCGCGATCACGGGCGCGAGCTGATGGCGCGTCCAGCTACAGGCCAGGTGATCGAGCGCAGCGGCAAGCGCGGCCGGACATTCGCGATCCGCTTCACGTTGCCGTCCGGCGAGCGCCGGCAGGCGCGACTCGGGAAGGAATCCGACGGCTGGACGCGCCGGCGTGCGGAGGAGGAGTTACAAGCCGTGCTGGCTGACATGCGCCGCGGCCGACCGAATGACCTCGCGTCGCCGCCGACCTCCCTGCCCGATCCGATGTTCGCCGCATTCGCGTACGAGTGGTTCGAGCGCGTGCGGGGCGAGCTCAGACCGAACACCGTGGCCGACTACGACTGGCAGCTCGTGCGGCACGTGCTGCCGTGGTTCGGCGGACTGCCCCTATCGGCGATCACGTCGCAGCAGGTGGACCGCTGGCGGCAAGCCAAGGTCCGTGAAGGCAAGCTGGGGACGACCTCGATCAACAAGTGCCTCACGCGGATCGCGCAGATCCTCGAAGTCGCAGTTGAGTACGGCCTGATCGATCGCAATCCTGCGAAGGGGAAGAACCGAAGGTTGAAGGCCGCGAAGTACCGCGGAACCTTCCTCGACGGCGCCGACGCGATCGCGGCGCTGCTGGATGCCGCTGGCGAGCTCGACGCGCACCTGCGGTCGCAGCCGTACCGACGGGCGCTACTGGCGACGCTCGTCTTCGCCGGGCTGAGGATCGACGAGGCGTTGTCGCTCAAGTGGCGGCACGTGAGCTTGCCGGCGCGGACGCTGCGCGTCGCTCAGTCCAAGACCGACGCGGGTGAGCGGGTGATCGACGTGGTCCCGGCGCTCGTGGATGAGCTCCTGTCGATGCGGGCGCGCGCCAGCGGCGATCCCGACGCGCTCGTGTTCGCTACCGCGACGGGTGGGAAGCACTCGGCGAGCAACGTACGGAACCGACTGCTGGCGAGCGCGGTTGAAGGTGCGAACGCGAAGCTCGCGAAGGTGGATCGGCCGCCGCTGCCAGAGCCGCTGACGCCGCACAGTCTGCGTCGCACGTACGTCTCGATCCCGTTGACGCTGGGAGAGCCGGTGCCCTACGTGATGGAGCAGGCAGGGCATACGGATTCGCAGGTCACGCTCGGCATCTACGCGCGGGTGATGCGCCGCTCCGAAGGCGACCGGGAGCGGTTGCGCGGGCTCGTGGACGGCACGGTTTCGGCGCGTTTCGGCGCAGATCGTGTTTCTGAGCCGGAGGACATCGAGACGGCGGATGTCGGCTGAGCGGTAGAAGCCGGGCGTTCGCAGGGGACTTCGGGAGCGCGCCCGGGCCGATTCGAACGGCCGACCTCTCGCTCCGGAGGCGAGCGCTCTATCCACTGAGCTACGGGCGCTGGTCAGACGCGGGCGTCGAGACGCGGGCGCAGGTGGAGCTTATTCGACCCTCCGACGTCCGGTCGCTCGCCGGGACCCCGGTACCCTCGGCCGGGATGGAGCTCTCGGTCTTCTTCGCCGGCACCGCCGGATCGGTCCCCAGCGCCCGCCGGGGCCTGCCGGCCCTGCTCGTCCGCCGGGGGGCCGAGCGGATCCTGATCGACTGCGGCGAGGGCACCCAGCGCCAGCTGCTCCGGTCGGTCGGCCTGACCGACCTGACCGACATCTTCATCACCCATCTCCACGCCGACCACTGGCTCGGCCTCCCGGGCATGCTGAAGTCCTTCGACCTCCGCGACCGCGACCGCCCCCTGACGATCTACGGCCCGCCCGGGCTGGCCCAGCTGATGGCCGAGATGCGGCGGGTCTACGGCCGGGTCGGTTACGAGCTCGGGATCGTCGAGCTCGCCCCCGACCAGGAGATCCGCCGCGGCGAGCTCGCGATCACGCCGTTCGCCGTCTCCCACCGGGGGACCGCCTACGGCTACGCCCTCGTCGAGGATCCTCGTCCCGGGCGCTTCGACGCCGACCTCGCCGCCGAGCTCGGCGTCCGGCCTGGACCGGACTTCGGTCGCCTCCAGCGCGGCGAGACGGTCAACGGCGTCCGGCCCGACCAGGTGATCGGCGTCGAGCGCTACGGACGGCGGGTCGTGATCTCCGGGGACACGGCCCCGTGTGAGTCAGTCGCCCTCGCCGCCCGCGATGCCGATCTCCTCGTCCACGAGGCGACGTTCACCGAGGACGACCGCGAACGCGCGCGAATGACCCGCCACTCGACCGCCCATCAGGCGGCGATCCTCGCGCGCGAGGCCGACGTCCGCATGCTCGCCCTGACACACGTCTCCGCCCGCTACGCCGGTCGGGAGCTCTCCGACGAGGCTCGGTCCGTCTTCGCGCACTCCGTCGTGCCCAGAGACTTCGACACGATCGAGATCCCCTTTCCCGAGCGCGGCGCCCCCCAGCTCGTCCGCCACGACCGAGGCCGCCCCCCCGCGGGCGCCCCGGCCGCGGACGCTCCCGCGAGTCAGGTCACGTGACCGTCAGCGTCCCCTTCGCCGCCTGACCCTCGGCGTTCCTGCGTCAGTTGACCGTCAGCGTCCCCTTCATGCCCGCCGCCTCGTGGCCGGGGACCGAGCAGTAGTAGGTGTAGGTCCCCTTCGCCAGCTTCAGCGTCAGCGTCCTGCTCCCGCCGGTGAACGTCGGCGTGCTCCCGAGGATCTTGCCGGTCGAGTCGCTGACCGTCACGTTGTGCGGCGTCGTCGACCGGTTCTCGAAGTCGATCGTCACGGTCCCGGCGGACGCCGTCAGCGACTTCTGGTTGAACATCAGCCCACCCGACGAGTCGGCCTGGAGGGTGACCTTCGACGTGCCGGCGCTCGTCGCCGCCGGCGTGCTCGTGGTCGCTGCCGGCGTCGTGCTCGGGGTCGAGCTGCTGCTGCCCGACGACCCGCACCCGGCGAGCGCGACCGCCCCGACCACGCAGGTGAGCGACGATTTGAGAAGTCTTGTGTTCAACGGTCTTGCCTCCGATGAGTGGCTGTGTGGTGCCCTGCCGAAAAGTAGTTGCCTGACTCAGTCAGCGATTTCCTGTGTGGCCTCGACGTCCTTGCGCGCCCGGATCTCGCTGCCTGTCCGTCCTCCCGCCGATTCTCGCCGATGCCACAGATCGCCGCGCCGCCGCAGGACCCCACGCCCGCCCGCCGAGGCATCCTCGGCCGCTGCTAGAGTCGCGGGCCGCATCCTTTAACCCGGTCCCGAGAGGCCAGGAAGGAATGATCAGATGAGCTACGTCCTGCTCGAGGACGGAACCCGGCTCGACGGGGACGGTGTCGGTGCGGCGGGACACGTGACCGGTGAGGTCGTCTTCAACACGTCGATGACCGGCTACCAGGAGTCGGTCACCGATCCGAGCTACGCCGGCCAGGTGATCGTCTTCACCTACCCCCACATCGGCAACTACGGGGTCAGTGCCGGGGCGATGGAGTCCGACCGGATCCACGCGAGGGGGGTCGTCATGCGAGACGCCCGCAACCACACCGAAGCCCACGGATCCGACGGCGGCTGGCTGGACTGGCTCCGCGACCACGACGTCCCGGCGATCACCGGCCTCGACACCCGCGCGCTCGTCCGCCACATCCGCGACCTCGGGGCGATGCGCGGCGGCATCTTCGACGACGGGATCCCGACCGCGGAGGCGATCGGCCTGATCACGGCCGAGACGTCGATGACCGGACGCGACCTCGCCCGGCAGGTCAGCCCGGTCGAGGTCACGACGCTCGAGCCGACCCTCGCGACCGACCACCCGCGGACCGTCGCGGTGATCGACACCGGCGTGAAGCGGTCGATCCTCGACAACCTCCGGTCGCGGGGCGCCCGCCTGCTGATCTTCCCGTGCGCGACCGACGCGCAGACGATCATCGACCGCGACCCCGACGCGATCTTCCTCGCCAACGGGCCCGGCGACCCGGCGGCACTCGACTACATCGTCGACCAGGTCCGCCTCCTGCTCGGCCGCAAGCCGGTCTTCGGGATCTGCCTCGGCCATCAGGTGCTCTGCCGGGCGGTCGGCCTCGAGACCTACAAGCTGCCGTTCGGCCACCGGGGAGCCAACCACCCGGTCAAGGACCTCGAGACCGGCCGGATCGAGATCACCAGCCAGAACCACGGGTTCGCCGTGCTCGGGCCCGACGGCGCCCGGACGATTCCCGGCGACGATCCGGTCGCCTGGGAGACGGACTTCGGCCGGGCCGAGCTGACCCACCTCAACCTGTACGACCGGACCGTCGAGGGCCTCGCCCTCCGGGACGTCGCCGGATCGACGGTCCAATACCACCCGGAGGCCGGCCCGGGCCCCCACGATGCCCTCCACCTGTTCGACCGCTTCATCGCCGCGATCTGATGCCGGGCGGCTGCGGAGAACGCGACCTCGGCGGTATGCCGACCTGCCGGACGGCGATCTGATGCCCCGGCGAGACGACCTCCAGCGGATCATGATCCTCGGGTCGGGCCCGATCGTGATCGGCCAGGCGGCGGAGTTCGACTACTCGGGCGCCCAGGCGTGCAAGGTCCTGCTCGAGGAGGGCTACGAGGTGATCCTCGTCAACTCGAACCCGGCGACGATCATGACCGACCCGGAGTACGCGACGGCCACGTATGTCGAGCCGCTCCTCCCGGGCCCGGTCACCCAGATCATCGAGCGGGAGCGCCCGGACGCCCTGCTGCCGACGCTCGGCGGCCAGACGGCCCTCAACCTGGCGAAGGAGCTGACCGAGGACGGGACGCTCGCCCGCTTCGGGGTCGAGCTGATCGGCGCGAACTACGAGGCGATCAACCGGGCCGAGGACCGCAACCTGTTCCGCGAGACGATGGACGCCGCCGGCCTGCGCGTGCCGGCGTCGGCGATCGCGACGACGCTCGACGAAGCCCGCGCCGCCCTACCGAGGCTCGGTCTCCCGGCGATCGTCCGGCCGGCGTTCACGCTCGGCGGCCAGGGCGGGGGGATCGGCCGGACCGAGCAGGAGTTCGACGAGCTCGTCTCCCGCGGGATCGCCGCGTCGCCGATCGGCCAGGTCCTCGTCGAGGAGTCGGTCCTCGGGTGGGGGGAGTTCGAGCTGGAGGTGATGCGCGACCACAACGACAACGTCGTGATCGTCTGCTCGATCGAGAACATCGACCCGATGGGCGTGCACACCGGCGACTCGGTGACGGTCGCCCCCCAGCAGACGCTGACCGACCGCCAGTACCAGGCGCTCCGCGACCAGGCGATCAAGGTGATCCGGGCGGTCGGGGTCGAGACCGGCGGGTCGAACGTCCAGTTCGCGGTCAACCCGCAGACCGGCGAGATCGTCGTGATCGAGATGAACCCCCGCGTGTCCCGGTCGTCGGCCCTCGCGTCGAAGGCGACCGGCTTCCCGATCGCGAAGATCGCCGCCCGCCTGGCGGTCGGCTACGCGCTCGAGGAGATCCTCAACGACATCACCCGGGCGACGCCGGCCAGCTTCGAGCCGACGATCGACTACGTCGTCGTCAAGTGGCCGCGGTTCGCCTTCGAGAAGTTCCAGGGGTCCGACAGCTCCCTCACGACGCAGATGAAGTCGGTCGGCGAGGCGATGGCGATCGGCCGGACGTTCGGCCAGGCCTTCGCCAAGGCGATGCGCTCCCGCGAGCTCGACGCCGTCCCCGAGCTCGACCTCCCGGTCGACGAGCTGCTCCGGCGGATCTCCCGTCCGGGGCCGGCCCGGTACGACGAGCTGCTCGAGGCGCTCAAGCGTGGGGCGAGCGTCGAGCAGATCCACGCTGTCAGCCAGATCAACCCGTGGTTCCTGCGCGAGCTCGAGGTCATCGCCGGCGACCCGCAGGCGCCGTTCGCGGGGGTCCGGACGTTCAAGTCGGTCGACACGTGCGCGGCGGAGTTCGCCGCGCGGACGCCGTACTACTACTCGGCCTGGGAGCGGCCCGGCCGCGACGGGCGCCCGACCCACGAGGTCGAACGCGGCGACCGGGAGAGCGTCGTGATCCTCGGGTCGGGCCCCAACCGGATCGGCCAGGGGATCGAGTTCGACTACTGCTGCGTCCACGCGGCGATGACCGTCCGGTCCTCAGGCCGGGACGCCGTGATGATCAACTGCAACCCGGAGACCGTGTCGACCGACTACGACACTTCCGACCGGCTGTACTTCGAGCCGCTGACGCTCGACGACGTGCTCGGGGTGATCGAGCTCGAGCGGCCGGAGGGCGTGATCGTCCAGTTCGGCGGCCAGACACCCCTGCGCCTGGCGGCCGGCCTGCGGGACGCGGGCGTCCGCCTGCTGGGGACGAGCGTCGACGCGATCGACGCGGCCGAGGACCGCGGCCGGTTCGGCGCCCTCCTGGAGCGACTCGGCTACCAGGCCCCGCCGTACGCGACGGCCCACACGACCGGCGAGGCCGTGGTCGCCGCCGGCCAGGTCGGCTACCCCCTGCTCGTGCGGCCGTCGTACGTCCTCGGCGGCCGGGCGATGGAGATCGTCTACTCGGCCGAGGACCTCGCCGACTACCTCGTCCGCACGGCCGTCCCCGGCTCGTCGGGTCGCCGGGAGATCTTCCTCGACCGGTTCCTCGAGCACGCGATCGAGGTCGACGTCGACGCCCTCTGCGACTCAGACGACGTCTGGATCGGGGGGATCATGCAGCACGTCGAGGAGGCCGGAATCCACTCGGGCGACTCGGCCTGCGTCCTCCCGCCGTACTCACTCGGCCCGGACCTGGTCGACCAGATCCGCGAGTGGACGCGGGGGATCGCGCTCGAGCTCGGCGTCGTCGGCCTCCTGAACATCCAGTTCGCCGCGACGTTCGCCGGCCCGGTCCCCGACGACGGGAGTCCCCGGCCGCACCGCCTCTACGTGATCGAGGCCAACCCCCGGGCGTCGCGGACGGTTCCGTTCGTCTCCAAGGCGACCGGCGTCCCCCTGGCGAAGATGGCCGCCCGGCTGATGCTCGGCGAGTCGATCGCCGACCTCCACCTGCCGGCCGATCCGATGGCCGGGGCCCACATCTCGGTCAAGGAAGCCGTCCTCCCGTTCGGCCGCTTCCAGGGCTCGGACTCCCTGCTCGGCCCGGAGATGCGCTCGACCGGCGAGGTGATGGGCGTGGCCGCCGACTTCCAGACCGCGTTCGCCAAGGCCCAGGCGGCCGCCGGGTCGTCGCTGCCGTCGTCGGGAACGGTCTTCGTCACGGTGACCGACTTCGACAAGCCGGCCGGCGCCGTGCTCGCGCGGGACCTCCACGAGCTCGGCTTCAGGATCGTCGCGACGAGCGGGACGGCCCGGGCGATCGAGGCGATCGGCGTGCCGGTGACGCGGCTCAACAAGGTCGGCGAGGGGTCGCCGCACGTCGTCGACTGGATGGAGCGGGGGGACGTCGACCTCGTGATCAACACGCCCAACGGGTCGGGCGCCCGGTCCGACGGGTGGGAGATCCGCCGGGCGGCGGTGACCCGGGCGATCCCGTGCATCACGACGCTGGCCGGCGGTCAGGCCGCGGCCCTCGCGATCCGGGCCGCCCGCCAGGGCGAGGCCGCGGTGTTCTCGCTCCAGGAGATTCATGAACAGGGTCTGGCGTGAGCTGGTCGGCGGCGGCCGCCGAGCGGCCGCTGGCTCCGTTCGGTCGGCGGCGGGGGACAGTGCTCGCCCGGGGGTCGGTCGGCGCGTATATCGTGCTCGCGGTCGACGACCCGGCCGGCAGCTCGCACCCGCCGGACCCCGGCCAGTTCTACATGCTCGCGAGCGTCGACCGCTGGGGAGCGGGTGACGGCGAGCGGCCGTTCCTCCCGCGGGCCCTGTCGGTCCTCCGCGCCCGGGACGGGGTGCTCCAGTTCATGCTCGAGGACGTCGGCCCAGGGACCCGCCGGCTGTGCGAGCTCGCGACGGGCGACGAGCTCTGGCTGACCGGTCCGCTCGGGGCCGGCTTCCGCTCGACCGACCGCACGCCGGTCCTCGTCGGCGGCGGCGTCGGGACCGCGCCGCTGGCGATCCTCCAGGACACGATCGCCGCGTCTGCCGGGATCGGTCCGGCCGGCGGGGGAGGGGACCCGCCGCTCGCCCTGGTCGGCTTCCGCGACGCCGACCACGCCGACGGAGCGGCCCTCCTGCGGGAGGCGCAGATCGCCACCGACGACGGGTCGGTCGGCCACCACGGACGGGTCACCGACCTGCTCGAGCCGCTCTGGGACGACCCGATCGAGCTGTACGCGTGCGGCCCGCCGGCGATGCTCGAAGCCGTCCGCCGGCTGGCGGTCGACCACGACACCCCGGCCCAGCTGGCCCTCGAGTCGCCGATGGCCTGCGGCTACGGCGCCTGCTACGGCTGCGTCGTGGCGACCCGCGACGGCTACAAGCGGGTCTGCCTCGACGGGCCGGTGTTCGCCGCGGCCGAGCTCGAGGCCGTCGGATGATCGACTTCTGTGGGCTCGAGCTCGCCCACCCGGTGATCAACGGATCGGGAACCTTCGACGCGATCGCCGCCACCCGGTGCTTCGGCGACGAGCTGGCCGCGCGGTTTCCGTTCGCGGCCTTCGTCTCGAAGACGATCACGCTCGCCCCGCGCCAGGGCAACCGGCCGCCCCGGCTGTGGGAGACCCCCGCGGGCATGATCAACTCGATCGGCCTGCCCAACCGGGGCCTTGCCGGCTACGTCGAGTCCGATCTGCCGGTCCTCGGCCGGCTGGGAGTGCCGCTGATCACGAACGTGATGGGCTCGAGCGCGGCCGAGTTCGCAGAGCTGATCGAGGCCCTGACCGATCGGCCGGAGGTCGCCGCGTTCGAGCTCAACGTGTCCTGCCCGAATGTCAGAACCGGTCTCGACATAGGCGCCGATCCCCGCGAGCTCCAACTACTGGTCAGAAGGATTCGCCCGCTCACCGCCAAGCCCGTGATCGTCAAGCTGACGCCCAATTGCGCCGACGTCGCCGCGGCCGCTGTGGCTGCCGAGGAGGCCGGGGCCGACGCGATCTCGCTGATCAACACGCTCCGCGCGATGGGGATCGGGCCGGACGGCCGCCCTTGGCTGGGCGAGCGGTTCGGCGGGCTCTCGGGACCCGCCGTGCGGGCGGTCGCGGTCGCCCAGGTCGCCGCCGCGGCCGGCCGGGTGGGGGTTCCGATCGTCGGCATGGGCGGCGTCTCGCGCGGGCGGGATGCCGCGGATCTACTTGATGCCGGGGCAACCCTCGTCGCGGTCGGCACGGAGAACTTCCGCGACCCGGCCGCCGGTGCCCGGGTTGCCGCGGAGCTGGAGGGGATTCTTCCGCAAATTGCAGGCTAGCTCGACGAGTGTGGGCACACGATGCGTACAGGGTCTTTGAAAATGCCTGCTTAGGCACCAATTCAGGACCGGAGGGGACCAGTTCCATCAACCTCACATCGAGGTCTAGCTGAATCCGTGCAGGAGGTCTTGAACGGGGCTGGAGAGCAGGTAGACTCGCCGCCATGCCGCCGGGGCCCAACGCCGTTCACAAGCCATCGACCGCCCCGGAGCGCTCCCTCAATCAGAGGATGGACGCGCTGGCGAGGGCGAACGACATCCGCTCCAAACGAGCCCGGCTCAAGCGGGACCTGAAGGCCGGCCGCCAGTCGATCAACTCGCTCCTGCTCGACCCGCCGGAGTTCGTCGAGACGGCCAAGGTCTGCGACATGCTGATGGCCGTGCCCAAGTACGGCCGGGTCAAGGTCAACAAGATCCTCGTCGGCTGCCGGATCTCACCGAGCAAGACGATCGGCGGCCTCTCCGAGCGCCAGCGCACCGAGCTCGTCTCGCTGCTCCACCGCTGACCCAGCGCTCTCCGATCGGTCTGACCCGGCGCTCTCCGATCGGTCTGACCCGGCGCTCTCCGATGGGTCTGGCCCGGCTGTCAGAGTAGCGCGCGTGACCCCCCGCGTCTTCGTCATCACCGGCCCGTCCGGCGTCGGCAAGGGAACCCTGATCAGGTCGCTGCGTGAGCGCCATCCGGAGCTCGAGCTGTCGGTCTCGGCAACGACCCGGGCCCCGCGGACCGGTGAGGAGGACGGGGTCGACTACCACTTCCTCGCGCCCGACGAGTTCGAACGGCTGGCCGCGGCGGGCGAGTTCGTCGAGCATGCGGAGTACGCCGGCCACCGGTACGGGACGCTCCGCCGGGAGCTCGAGGCCCGCGGCTCCGGCGGAGCCCCGGTCGTGCTCGAGATCGACCTCCAGGGGGCTCGCCAGGTCCGCTCGGCGATGCCCGACGCCGCCCAGGTCTTCGTCGCCCCGCCGAGCTTCGGCGAGCTCCGCGCCCGGCTCGTCGGCCGGGGGACCGACGACCCCGAGAAGGTCGCCGAACGGCTCGCGCTGGCCGAGGCCGAGCTGGCGGCCGAGAGCGAGTTCCACCACGTGATCGTCAACGACCGGCTCGAGGCCGCCGTCGCCGAGCTGCTCGCCGTGGTCGAGTCCCGCCTCGCCTCGTAGGTGACGGTCCGGGGAGGTTGCGAGAACGCGGTGATGCCCTTCGGGAAAACTGCCTGACGCAGTCAGCTACTTTCGTGAAGGACGCCCGCCGCTCCCTTCAGGAAACCGAAGCCCGGTCGGTCAGGTCTGCCCGACCCCCAAATCCATGCCAGGTCCCCGTCCGGCTCGCATGGGAATTCCGGCGCGCCTCGCGTAGACTTATAGACCTACCGAAAGGCTTACCCTTGCCCGTCACCTCGCCTCGCATCGACAAGCTGCTCGACCACGTCGACTCCAACTACGCAAGCGTGATCGTGGCGGCCAAGCGCGCCCGCCAGATCAACTCGTACTACCAGAACCTCGGCGAAGGCAGCTTCGACGAGTTTCCCCCGCCGATGGTCGACACCGGATCCAAGAACTACCTGACGATCGCGCTCGAGGAAGTCGCGGCCGGCAAGCTGAAGTACCACTACCGCTAGCCCGGTCCCGCCGCGCACGATGGCGCGAATCCTGCTTGGCGTAACCGGCGGCATCGCCGCCTACAAGGCGCTCGAGCTCGTCCGCCTCGCGACGGGTTCGGGCCACGCCGTCCGCGTGATCCAGACGACGGCCTCCCAGCGCTTCGTCGGCCCGGCGTCGTTCGCCGGCCTGACCGGGGCTCCGGTGCTCTGCGGCGAGCATGACCCCGACCCCCTCCGGGGCGCCTTTCCCGGGGACGAGGGCCCCGCCCACGCCCCGTTGAGCCACCTCGCCCTGGTCGCCAACGCCGACCTCCTGGTGATCGCCCCGGCGTCGGCGAACACGCTCGCCAAGCTGGCCCACGGCCTCGCCGACAACCTCCTGACCAACGCCGCGCTCGCCGCCGGCTGCCCGGTCGTCGTCGCTCCGGCGATGAACGACCGGATGTACGAGCACCCGGCAACCCAGGCCAACCTCGACGTCCTCCGCGCCCGCGGCGCCACCGTCGTCGATCCGGGCTGCGGCCGGCTCGGCTCGCCCGGCGAATGGGGGACCGGCCGCCTCGCCGAGCCGGCCGAGATCCTCGCCGTCTGCGAGGACCTGCTCGCCAGCGCTCGATCGACGGCCGACGGTCGATCGCCGGCGCCCGGCGTGCGTCCGGTCGGGCGGACGTGGTCCGGGCTGCGTGTTCTGGTCAGCGCCGGCGGAACCCGCGAGCCGATCGACGCGGTCCGCTACCTGGCGAACAACTCATCCGGCCGGATGGGGTTCGCCCTGGCCGACGCGGCCGTCGCTCGGGGGGCCGGGGTCGCCGTGGTCGCCGCCAACGTCTCGCTCGCCCGGAACCCGGCCGTCCGCTACGTCGACGTGTCGAGCGCCGCCGAGCTCGAAGCCGCCTGCGCGGCCGAGTTCGACCGGGCCGACATCCTCCTGATGGCGGCGGCGGTCGCCGACTTCAGGCCGGCCAGCCCGGCCGCGGGGAAGCTCTCGAAGGACGGACGCGACCACCTCTCGCTCGCCCTCGAGCCGACCGCCGACATTCTCACCGGCCTCGCCGCCCGCCGTCGGCCCGGCCAGACGGTGGTCGGCTTCGCCGCCGAGCACGGCGCCGGGGGCCTCGCGCGGGCGCGAGCGAAGCTGTCGCGCAAGCGGCTCGACGCGATCGTCCTCAACGATGTCGCGACCCCCGGGATCGGGTTCGACTCGCCCGAGAACGAGGTCACGATCGTCACCGCCGGCGGCGACGAGCCGGTCGCCCGGGCGGCAAAGCACGACGTCGCCGTAGCCGTGCTCGAGGCGGTCGACCGCCTGCGTGGTGGGTCACCGCCTCCGGCCACCGGTGGTATGCTCGGATGACAGCTTTCTCGCCCGCGCATCAGCGTGGGTGGCCTCAACAGGAAGTGGGCGCTCGCCCGCTTTTTTTACGTCAACTCCAGCCCCATTACGGCACAGGACATGCTCAACAACGCCCTCCAGACCGAAATCGAGCAGCGCCTCTCCGGCCCCGTGCCGGGGATCGACGTGCTGCTCGTCGAGCAGTCCGGCGATGTCCTGCGCGTCTACATCGACCACCCCGACGGGGTTACACTCGGCCTCTGCGAACAGGTCACGCACGAGCTCGCTGACCTCCGCGAGCGGTACTCACTCGAGGTCTCCTCACCCGGTCCCCGGCGACCGCTGACCAAGCCCGAGCACTTCCGCCGCTTCGTCGGTCGGCGGGCCCGCGTCCGGACGGCAGCCGGCTGCGAGGTTCCGGCCAGCCGCAACCTCACCGGCGAGCTGGTCGCCGCCTCCGCTGATGCCGTGACGATCGCCGCCGAGGACGGCGTCGTCGCGATTCCCTACAGCGCCATCCAACGATCCCACCTCGTCGAGGAGTAGCCATGTCACGCGAGATCTTGGACGCCATGCACGCGCTGGCCCGTGAGAAGGGCATCGAGCCCGAGAAGTTGATGGTCGCGCTCGAGGACGCTTTGCTATCGGCATACAAGAAGCAACCCAGCGCCGCGAAGTACGCCCGCGTCGAGATCGACCGCGAGACGGCCGACTTCCGCGTCATCGAGCTGATCATTCCCGAGCGTCTCGAGGCCCACCTGATCGTCGAGACGATCGACGAGGCGACGACGGTCGACCCGGAGACCGGCGAGATGCGCGAGCCCGAGGATCCCGAGATCGACCCGGCCAAGTTCGAGGAGTACCGCGACCAGATCGAGGAGCGCGACGTCACGCCCGACGACTTCGGCCGGATCGCCGCCCAGACCGCCAAGCAGGTGATCCTCCAGCGGATCCGCGAGGCCGAGCGGGACATGATGTTCGAGGAGTACCGCGACCGCGTCGGCGAGCTGATCACCGGCATCGTCCAGCAGTCGGATTCCCGCTACACGCTCGTCCAGCTGCGCGAGCGGGTCGAGGCCCTCCTGCCGAAGTCCGAGCAGGTCGACGGTGAGCGCTATGACCACTCCCAGCGGATCAAGGCCGTGATCAAGGAGGTCTCGCCCTCGACGAAGGGCCCGAGCATCATCGTCTCCCGGCGGGACACCGAGCTGATCAAGAAGCTCTTCGAGCTCGAGGTTCCCGAGATCGCCGACGGACTCGTCGAGATCGCCAACGTCGCCCGGGAGCCCGGCTACCGCTCGAAGATCGCCGTGATCTCCCACGCGGACGGCGTCGACCCGGTCGGCGCGTGCGTCGGCCCGCGGGGCTCCCGCGTGCGGATGGTCGTGTCCGAGCTGCGGGGCGAGAAGATCGACATCATTCCCTACAACGACGAGCCCGCCCGCTTCGTCGCCAAGGCGCTCTCGCCGGCCCGCGTCCGCGAGGTCCTCGTCGACGACGACGCCAAGCAGGCGACCGTGATCGTCCCCGACGACCAGCTCTCCCTGGCGATCGGCCGCGAAGGCCAGAACGCCCGTCTCGCGGCCCGCCTGACCGGCTGGCGGATCGACATCAAGTCCGAGAGCGAGTTCGCCGCCGAGGAGGCCGAGCACGGCTATGAGGAGGAGGACGTTCAGGGGCGCTGCGCCGCCGTCATGTCGACCGGCCGACGCTGCCCGAACGCCTCGCTCCCGGGCTCCCGTTACTGCGGCCTCGACGCCCACCAGGCGCTCGCCGGCACCGGATCCGACCAGGTCTCGAGCGGAGCGCCGACCGCGGAGCAAGCCTCATAGGCGCCGCCGCGGGTTCGACCGCCGAGCCGAAGCGCCGCTGCGTCGGCTGCGGCCGGTCGGCGGCCAAGCATGAGCTCCTACGTCTCGTCCGCGACGGCGCCCGCGCCGTCCCGGATCCGGCCCAGCGCCTGCCCGGCCGGGGCGCCTACGTCTGTCGCGAGGCGGCCTGCATCGGCCGCGCGGCCGACCGGGGCCGGCTCGCACGATCCTTCCGCCGGCCGGTCACGATCGCCACGGACGAGATCCTCGCGGCCGCGACCCACTCCTCCGACCGTGTCGAGGAGACCGGTCCGCCCTTCGCTCACAACCTCCTAGAATCGATCTGCTGATGGCAAAGAAACGCGTACATGAACTTGCAAAGCAGCACGGCATGTCCAGCAAGGACGTGCTCGCCAAGCTGACGGCCGCCGGCATCGAGGTGAAGGCCCCGGCCTCGGCCGTCGACGAGGCCCAGGCGATCGCCGCCCTGACCGCTCCCAACGGCGCTCCGCCGCCGGCTCCGGCCGGCGCGGCCGCTCCGGCGGGTGGCGAGCCCGCCGCCGGCGATGCTCCGGCCGGCTCTGCCGCAGCCGCCGAGCAGCGCTCCCGTCCGACGCGCGACTCGCGCACCGGCGAGCGGGCTCCTGCTGCGGCGACCGGCCCGGGCGGCCGCCGCCGCGTCGTGATCGACTCCCAGGCCTCCCGCCGTTCGTCCTCCGGGCCGGCCAACCAGCCCCAGCGCCGCCCCCAGCGGCGCGGCCGCCGCCGGCGGGGCAGCTACGACGACACGATCGCCCCGATCGACAACAGCGCGCTCGAGGCGACCGACCTCGTCCGCGTCAACTCCGGGTCCACGGTCAAGGACGTCTCCGAGTACTTCGGCGTCCCGGTCCCCGAGATCATCAAGAAGCTGATGATGCTCGGTGAGATGGCCACGCTGACCCAGACGCTGTCCGACGACGCGATCCAGATCCTGGCCGACGGCTTCAACAAGCAGGTCGAGATCGTCCACGCGGCCGACGACGTCTCGAGCGAGCCGACCTTCGAGGACGACGAGGCATCGCTCGTCGAGCGCCCGCCGGTCGTCGTGATCATGGGTCACGTCGACCACGGCAAGACGTCGCTGCTCGACGCGATCCGCTCGACCGAGGTCGCCGCAGACGAGGCCGGCGGGATCACCCAGCACATCGGCGCCTACCAGGTCCGCCACGGCGGCAAGGCGATCACCTTCCTCGACACGCCGGGCCATGAGGCGTTCACGGCGATGCGCGCCCGCGGCGCCCAGGTCACCGACATCGCGGTGATCGTCGTCGCCGCCGACGACGGCGCCAAGCCGCAGACCGACGAGGCGATCGACCACGCCAAGGCAGCCGGCGTGCCGATCATCGTCGCGGTCAACAAGATCGACAAGGAGGGCGCCGAGCCCGAGCGGGTCCGCACCGAGCTGACCGCACGCGGCCTGCAGCCGGTCGAGTGGGGTGGGGACGTCGAGTTCTGCGACGTCTCGGCCCGGACCAAGCAGGGTCTCGACGACCTGCTCGACACGATCCAGGTCGTCGCCGAGGTCGAGGAGCTCCGCGCCAACCCGTCGGCAGAGGCCTCGGGCGCCGTGATCGAGTCGCGCCTGGACCCAGGTCGCGGTCCGGTCGTCACGATCCTGATCCAGCGGGGAACGCTCAAGGTCGGCGACGCCCTCGTCGCCGGAGCGAGCTTCGGCCGCGTCCGGGCGATGCACGACTTCCTCGGCGCTCGCGTCAAGCGGGCCGAGCCGGGCGAGCCGGTCGAGGTGCTCGGCTTCGACGGCGTGCCCGAGGCCGGCGAGTACGTCCGCGTCGTCGAGAACGAACGCCGTGCCCGGACGCTCGCGGGTGAGCGGGCCAACCGCCTCAAGACCGAGGCCCTGGCCCGCCGCTCGGGACGCAAGATCTCACTCGAGGACGTCTTCCGCCTGGCCCAGGCGGGCGCCGTCAAGGACCTCAACCTCGTGCTCAAGGCCGACGTCTCCGGGTCGCTCGAGGCCGTCGAGGACGAGATCGCCAAGCTCCCGCAGGACGAGGTCTCGGTCAACATCATCCACCGCGGCGTCGGCGGCATCAACGAGTCAGACGTCATGCTCGCGGCCGCGTCGAACGCGATCATCCTCGCCTTCAACGTCCGCCCGGTCGGCGACGCCCGCCAGCTCGCCGAGCGCGAGGGCATTCAGATCCGCGGCTACTCGGTGATCTACAAGGCGATCGAGGAGCTCCGCGCAGCGATGGAGGGGATGCTCGATCCCGCCGAGGTCGAGGACACCCTCGGCCAGGTCGAGATCCGCCAGACCTTCCGGGCCTCGAAGATCGGCGTGATCGCCGGGTCGATCGTCACCGAGGGCAGGATCACCCGCGGGTCGCGGGTCCGACTGGTCCGCGACGGGACGATCGTCGCCGACACGACGGTCGCCAGCCTGCGTCGCTTCAACGAGGACGTCCGTGAGGTCGCGGCCGGCTTCGAGTGCGGAATCGTGCTCAACAACTTCCAGGACGTCAAGGAGGGCGATCTCCTGGAGGTCTACGCCACGCGCCAGGTCGAGCGCGAGCTCGCCTGACCGGCGGCCGGCGGGAGTTTCGATGGGCAGCGAACGTATGCGTCGCGTCGACCGGGCGATCCGTCAGGTCCTGGCCGACGAGCTCGCCGGGTCACTGAAGGACCCACGGGTCGGCTTCGTCACGGTGACCGACATCCGGACGACCGGGGACCTCCGTTCGGCTCGTGTCTACGTCAGCGTGCTCGGCGACGAGGACGACCGCGAGGTGACGCTCGACGGCCTGCGTCACGCCCACGGCCATCTTCAGGCGCGGATCGCCGGCCAGCTCGGGCTGAAGCGGACGCCGACGCTCGAGTTCGTCTACGACGACACGGCCGACAAGGCCCGGCGTGTCGACCAGCTGATCGGCGAGGCCGACATGCCCGAGCTCGCCGATGCGGCTGACGCGCGCGAGCCCGCTGACGCGGCCGACCTGGTCGACGAGAGCGTCAGATGACGGGGCCGGGGACCGCGGGGACCGGCGGTCTTCAGGCGGGCGCCGACGTCCCGGCGGGAGACGCCGCTCCGAGTCCCAGCGCGGCTGAGTCCCGCGAGCTCGTCCTCGCCGAGATCCGCGGGGCGGAGCGGTTTCTCGTCGTGACCCACGAGCACCCCGACGGCGACGCGCTCGGGTCGCTCGTCGCGATGCAGGGCGTCCTGCGGGCGCTCGAGAAGGACTCGATCATGTTCATCGCCGAGAACGAGTTCCCCCTCCCGCAGGAGTACCGATTCTTCGAGTTGGACGGCCTCGTCACGTCGATCCCCGACGATCTCGAGCGGCGGACCGTCGTCTTCCTCGACTGCGGGAACATTGAACGCAGCCCGGCTCACCTGCTGCGGGACGTCGAGCCGCTCCTGAACATCGACCATCACCACGACAACACCCGCTTCGGGACGGTCGACCATGTCGTCCCCGACGCGTCGTGCACGGCCGAGATCATCTGGGATCTGATGGGCTCACTCGGTGTGCGTCTGACGCCGTCGATCGCCGAGGCGCTGTACGTCGGGCTGATCACCGACACGGGTCGCTTCTCCTACGAGAACACGAAGGCCAGTGCTCACCTGATGGCCGCCGAGCTGATCGAGGCCGGAGTCGATGTCGCGTGGATCTACCAGCGGATCTACGAGGGCGTCCCGTATGCCAAGCTCGAGCTCCTCCGGCGAGCCCTCCAGCGGGTCGCCCGCTACGACGACGGTCACCTGGCGATCGCCTTCCTCACAGCCCACGACTTCACCGAGGCCGAGGCCGAGGAGAGCTACTCGGAGGGGATCATCGACCAGCTGCGGGCCGTCGAGGGGACCAAGGTCGCCGCGCTCGTCCGCGAGCTGCTCGCCGAGGATCGCCGCGGCCAGAAGAAGGTCTCGCTGCGGGCGACCGGCGACGACGTCGACGTCTCGGCGATCGCCCGGGCCCACGGCGGCGGCGGTCACCGGCGGGCGGCGGGATTCACCACCGGACTCTCGATCCCCGATCTCGTCGCCGAGCTCCGCGGCCAGCTCGCCGCCCAGCTGTAGGCTCGGGATGGCCGGCTTGAACGCCCGCGCCGGCGGATGAGCCCGGTCGACGGCCTGATCCTCGCCGACAAGCCGGCCGGGATCACGTCGCACGACATGGTCGCCAGGGCCCGCCACGCACTCGGCCGCCGGCGGGTCGGCCACGCCGGCACGCTCGACCCGTTCGCGACGGGCCTGCTGATCCTCCTCGTCGGCCGGGCGACCCGGGTCCAGCGCTACCTGATGGCCCAACCGAAGACCTACGAGGTCGTCGTCCGCTTCGGGGCGACGTCGACCACCGGGGACACCGAGGGCGTGATCACCGAGACCGGCGTGCTCCCGAAATTCCCACTCGTCCTGCCGACCGGCGAGCTTCAACAGCGTCCGCCGGCCCACTCGGCCGTCAAGGTCGACGGCGAGCGCGCGTACGCCCGGGCTCGTCGGGGGGAGGCCGTCGTCCTGGACGAGCGGACGATCGACGTCTTCGAGTTCACGACGCTATGGCAGGACGCCGACCGCGCCGGCCTGCGGATCGTCTGCGGATCGGGGACCTACGTCCGGTCGCTGGTCGCAGACCTCGGCGACGCCTACTGCGTCGACCTGCGCCGGACCGCGATCGGCCCGTTCACCGTCGACGGGGCCTGGCCGGGGGAGGGTCACGTCGATGTCACCGCGCTCGAGGCCGGACTCCGGCGGATCATGCCGGTCGTTTCACTTGCGGGCGACGAGGCCACGACCGCCACGCACGGACGGGCCGTCCCGGTGCCCGACGACGGGCTCGAGGATCCCGCCGGGCGGGCGGCGGGCGGGGGCGCCGGGGGCGCCGGGGGCGCCGGGGGCGGAACCTCGGTGGGCGGGCGGACCGTCTGGGATCACGCGCTGCTCGTCGACGCGGCCGGCCCGATCGCCGTGGCCGAGACCCGGGACGGCGGTCTGCTCAAGCCGGTCGTCGGGTTTCGCGGGTAGGACGACGAGAAGCGGATGCTCCGACACGTCTTCGCGAAAATCGCTGCCTGAGTCACTCGGGGTTTCGCCCTTTTCGCTCGGCCGACTGCACGTCGGGGCGGGGGGACGGGGCGGGGGCGCGGGGGGAGTGGGATGTGATCGACCGGGCTCCTCCCGAGCGGGTGGAGGTGGATGCGAGACCTTCGTCGCGAAAGTAGCTGACTGAGTCAGTCAACTACTTTCCTTGGAGAGTCCACTTCTCTCCACGACCCGGTCCCCCGCAGAGCGCTCGCCGCCCTCTGACCTCCCGAGCTCCGCCCGAATGATCCTCGACAGGCGCCGCCCGCCAAGCCCCGCGGGGCGTGAGCACCGCGCCGCCGCCGCGGAACATCACCCCGAACGGAGACCTGAGCCATTCGCCGCCATCGTCCGAGGACACGGCCGCCGGCGTCGTGATCGCCGTCGGAGATCACCGAGAAACCGGTCCGGATCCCGGCGCACGCCGGAGATCACCGACGTCCGACAGGCATCGACTGGCCCGATCGCGCGTGCCGGCCGGGTGAAACCGCCTAGGCTTAGAGCGCGTGAAGCTGATCCACCTGCCGGACGCCCGGCCCGCCCCGCGTCGCATCGCGATCGGCACCTTCGACGGTGTTCACCGCGGCCATCGGGCGGTGATCGGCGACTCGGACACGGTGCTGACCTTCGACCCACACCCCGCGACGATCGTCGCGCCCGCGCGGATCCCGAAGCTCCTGACCCCACTCGCGGTCAAGGCCGAGCTGATTCAAGGACTCGGCGTGGACGAGCTGATCGTCGTCGACTTCGACCGGGAGTTCGCCGCCCGCACGGCGCAGAGCTTCATCGACGAGATCCTCGTCGGCCAACTCGGCGTGACCCACGTCGCGGTCGGTGAGAACTTTCGCTTCGGCCACCGCGCCCTCGGCGACGCCCCGCTGCTGGCGAGCGACACGCGCTTCGAGACGCGGGTCGAGCCCCTGCTCGAGGTCGGCGACGAGGTCGTCTCGTCGAGTCACGTCCGCGCGCTGATCCTCGCCGGAGAGGTCGCCGCCGCGACTGCCTTCCTCGGGGCCCCGTTCGAGCTCCGCGGCGAGGTCGTCGCCGGCGACCGGCGGGGACGCGAACTCGGCTTCCCGACCGCCAACCTCGTGCCCGACCCGGCCCTCGTCTCGCCGGGCCACGGCGTCTACGCCTGCCTCGCCGACGGCCGGCCGGCAGCCGTAAGCATCGGTGTGCGTCCGACCTTCGAGACCGGACGGGGCGAGCTGATCGAGGCGTACGTCCTCGATTTCTCCGGCGATCTCTACGGCCGGATTCTCCGCCTCCAGTTCCTCGAGCGCCTCCGCGGCGAGCGGCGCTTCGACTCGGTCGAGACCCTGGTCGAGCAGATCCACGACGACGTCGCCCGCACCCGGGAGGTCTGCGCGGCGGTCGCCGCGCCGCCCGGGCTGCTACCGTAGCCGGCGTGCCGACACCGACCAAGGACCGCAAGCGAGAGCTCGCAATCGAGTATGGGGCCTCCGAGACCGACACCGGCAACACGCGAGTGCAGGTCGCCCTCCTGACCGAGCGGATCAACCATCTGACCGATCACCTGCGGACCCACGGCCACGACCACCACTCGCGTCGGGGCCTCCTGATGCTCGTCGGCCGGCGCCGCCGGTTCCTCAATTACCTCCAGCGCAGTGACCTCGACGGTTACCGCTCGCTGATCAAGGCGCTCGGCCTCCGCAAGTGAGCGTGCTCGGACCGGGAACACCGGTCCCGGAGTTCCACCTCGAGCGCGAGGACGGAACCGCCTTCGATCAGGACGATCTGGCCGGCCGCACGACGGTCCTGATCTTCTACCCGTTCGCCTTCAGCCCGGTCTGCAGCGAGCAGCTCACGCTCTACGAAGAGGTCCTCGACGACTTCGCCGAGCGGGGAGCCGAGCTCGTCGCGATCTCCTGCGACGCCCGCTACTCCCAGACCGCCTTCCGCGAGAAGCTCGGCGTCAGCATTCCCCAGCTCTCTGACTTCGAGCCGAAGGGAGCCGTCTGCACGGCCTTCGGCGTGCTCCACGACGGCGGCTTCCCCGAGCGTGCGCTCGTCATCGTCGGCCCCGACGCCATCGTCAGATGGAGCTACCAGGCCGACGCCCCGAGCGACCTTCCGGGCGCCAACCTGATCTTCGACGGTCTGGCGTCCTAGCCGGCTCGGCACGACCGCGCCCGCCCCCGGCAGCCGCGCGGATTTCCTAGACGACGCCCAGAGGCCACTGGTAACGGAGGTTCAGGACGACGGTTCCCCGGTTGCGGATCGCGAAGTCATCGCCGCCGGCCTCGTAGGTCAGCGCCTCTTCCCACTCGAGCGTCTGCTCGTCCTCCCAGCCGGTCCGACCGTGCAGCTTGACCTGGAAGGTCCCCGTTCGGTGCGCGGGGTTTCCCCCTCGGTTGTCGTTCTCGACGGTGATCACCCGCGGCGAACGCGGCGGCGTCCAGGCCTTCACCTTGCCCGTCGGCAACTCCTCCAGCGTGGTGGGGATTTTCGCCTCGAAGTCAGTCATTGATTGATGCACCTCTGCCTTTCAACGTCACTTTGCGAAGTTCGCACGATCGCGCGGCTTTCCGCCACCCAGCAGAGATACCAGTTTCACGGCGTGGTGGATCAGCGCCCGTCAGCCCACCTGACCGCCGACCGGCCGCCGGCGGGCCGACCGCCAGCCTGCTGACAACGCCCGGATCGACGGTATTCGACGGATCGACAGCGTCCGGTGCGGCGCCGTCGGGTCAGTCCGGGCGGCCGAGCAGACGGGCGACCGTGTCGCGGCGGAAGTCGAAGATCGTCCGCAGGTCCCGACGGACGAGCGGGAGCGCGAGCTCGCCGAGCGGCCAGACGGCTGGCCGGTAGCGGACGGTGTCCCTGATCATCGTGCTCCCGTCGGGGAGCGCCTCGAACTCGTGGGTGTGCTCCCACACGCCGTACGGTCCGCGCAGCTGGATGTCGACGAACCGCTCGGGCGGCGCCCACTCGCGGATCTCGGTGACCCACCGGAGCGGTATGCCGTGAACCCGCAGGCGGTAGCGGATCCGTGCTCCCGCGGACATCTCGATCGGCCGCGGCGTGAGGACCTCGAAGCCGAGCAGCGGCGGCGTCAGCGCCTCGAGGTTGTGGGCGTCGGCGAAGAACTCGAAGACCTCCTCTCGGGGTCGGTCGACCCGCTGCTCGCGCTGGAGGAGATGGATTCGCATCGGCTGACCCGTACTCTGAACCAAACGTGGCCCCAGCGCGCATAGATCCGGGCATGGCCGACCTCCGCAGCGCCCCGGTCCCACCGCTCGCCGCCGACGACCATGTCCGCGGAGCGGCGGGCGCGCGGCTGGTCATCGTCTACGGAGACTTCACCTGCCCGCGCTGCGCCCTGGCGACCGAGCGGATGCGCGGCCTGCCGTTGCGGATCGCCTTTCGCCACTTCGCACTCCGGACCAAGCACCCGCGCGCCGTGCCCGTCGCCCTCGCCGCAGAGGCGGCCGGCCTGCAGGGGCGCTTCTGGGAGATGCACGACGCCCTCTACGCGGACCCCTCCCGCCTCGACGATCCCCACCTCTGGGAGCGAGCCGACCGGCTCGGGCTCGACATCGACCGCTTCGAGGCGGATCGGCGGGCCGGCGGACCAGCCGAACGGGTGGCCCGTCAGCTGCGCGACGGGATGCGCGCCGGCGTCGCCCTGACACCCACCCTGTTCGTCGACGGCATCGCCCACAGCGGGCCGCCAGACGCCGACATGCTCCGCCTGCTGACCGCCGACGCCGGGCGATCATCTAGCATGGTGGGGTTCGGATAAGAGATAAGAAAAGAAAAGAGCCGCCGACCGACGGGCGGACAGGAAGGCAACAACATATGAGCAGCAACGCTGTTACCCGGGTCTCGGTTGAGATCGCTGGTACGGAGATTTCGTTCGAGACGGGCCGGATGGCGAAGCAGGCCTCCGGTGCGGTGGTCGTCCGCGCGGGCGACACGATGGTCCTCGCGACCGCGACGGCCGGCAACGTCCGCGACGTGGACTTCCTCCCGTTGACGGTTGACGTCGAGGAGCGCATGTACGCGGCCGGGAAGATTCCCGGGTCGTTCTTCAAGCGCGAGGGTCGCGCCGGTGAGAAGGGCATCCTGACCGCGCGGATGATCGACCGGCCGATTCGGCCGCTGTTCCCGAAGGGCTGGCGCTACGAGACGCAGCTCGTCGCGATCCCGCTCTCGATCGACCACATCCACCCCTACGACATCCTCGCGATGAACGGGGCCTCAGCCGCCCTGATGATCTCCAACATCCCGATCCCGACGCCGGTCGGCGCCGTGCGGATCGGCAAGATCGACGGCAACTTCGTCGTCAACCCGAACGAGGAGGACCTGCTCGGCAACTCCGATCTCGACCTGATCGTCGCGGGTACCGACCAGGCGATCCTGATGGTCGAGGCCGGCGCGAACGAGATTCCCGAGGCCGAGATCCTCGACGCGCTCGACATCGCCCACACCGAGATCAAGAAGCTCTGCGCCCTCCAGCGCCAACTGGCCGAGCTCGTCGGCAAGCCCAAGCTCGACGTCGTCATCCCCGGCGTCGATCCCGGCCTGCTCGAGGCCGTCAAGGCGTCGCACGGCGCGGCGCTCGACGAGGCCACCCAGGTCGAGGACAAGCTCGATCGCCAGGACGCCTGCAAGGCCGTCGAGGCGGCGATCGTCGAGGCCCACACCGGTGCGCCCGACTCCGACGGCTACGCCGACCAGGTCACGGCTGCTCACCGCGCGTTCGAGAAGCTCGAGAAGCAGATCATCCGCGAGCGGATCGCCGTCCACAAGAAGCGCCCCGACGGTCGCAAGGAAAACGAGATCCGCGACATCACGATCGAGGCGTCCGTCCTCCCGCGCACGCACGGCTCGGCGCTCTTCACGCGCGGCCAGACGCAGGCCATGAGCGTTGCCACGCTCGGCACGCTGAAGGAGGACATGCGGCTCGACACGCTCGGCCTGGAGACGAAGAAGTTCTACTGGCACCACTACAACTTCCCGCCCTTCTCGGTCGGGGAGGCCGGTCGCCTCGGCGGTCCCAAGCGTCGCGACATCGGTCACGGCGCGCTCGCCGAACGGGCCCTCGTCCCGATGATCCCGTCGACCGAGGAGTTCCCCTACACGATCCGCGTCGTCTCGGACATCTTCGAGTCCAACGGCTCGTCGTCGATGGCGTCGGTCTGCGGATCGTCGCTCTCGCTGATGGATGCCGGCGTCCCGATCAAGCGCCCGGTCGCCGGGATCGCGATGGGGCTGATCAAGGAGGGCGACGACTACATCGTCCTGACCGACATCGCCGGCGTCGAGGATCACCTCGGTGACATGGACTTCAAGGTCGCCGGAACCTCCGACGGGATCACGGCGCTCCAGATGGACATCAAGATCGAGGGCGTCACGTTCGAGATCCTCAGGGACGCGCTGACCCAGGCCCAGGACGCGAGGAAGTTCATCCTCGGCAAGATGGCCGACGTCCTCGCCGCGCCGCGCGAGCAGCTCAGCCAACACGCCCCGCGGATCGAGAAGGTCAAGATCGACCCGTCGCAGATCGGCATGCTGATCGGCAAGGGCGGCGAGACGATCCGCGGCCTCTCGGAGGAGTTCGAGTCGCAGATCGACGTCAACGACGACGGCCAGGTCCTGATCTACTCGGCCAATGGCGAGCTCGCCGACGCGCTGGTCGCCCGGATCAGCTCGATGATGAAGGAGGTCGAGGTCGGCGACTCGTTCGCCGGCAAGGTCGTCAAGACGACGGCCTTCGGCGCGTTCGTCGAGCTCTCGAAGGGCACCGACGGGCTGCTGCACATCTCCAACGTCGCGCCCGGCAAGCGGGTCGAGACAGTCGAGGAGGTCCTCAACAAGGGCGACGAGATCGCCGTCCGCGTGGTCGAGGTCGACCGCGAGCGCGGCCGGATCGGCCTGCGCCTCGCCGACGACCCGGACGTCGCCGGCAAGACCACCGAGGAGCTCGCCGCGGTCGGCGGCGGCAGCGGCGGCGGAGGTGGTGGGGGGGACCGCGGACCGCGTCGACCCCGCGAGGGCGGCGGCGAGCGCAACGGCGGACCCCGCGGGTCCGGCCGTCCACGCCACCGGGAGCGGTAGTGACCGAGACGACCGCCACCCACGAGATCTCGACGCTCGATTCGGGCGTCAGGGTCGTGACCGAGCGCATCCCCACGGTGCGCTCGGTGGCGCTCGGCTTCTGGATCGGCACTGGGTCGGTTCTCGAGCGCGACACCGAGGCCGGCCTCTCCCACCTGCTCGAGCACATGCTCTTCCGCGGGACCGAGCGCTACGCGTCGGAGGAGATCGACCAGATCTTCGACTCGATGGGCGCCGAGCTGAATGCCGGGACCGGCAAGGAGATGACCTCGGTTCACGCGCGGGTCCTCGACCGCCACCTCGAGAAGGCCTTCGACGTGATCGGCGACATGGTCTGGCGGCCGAAGATCGAGGAGATCGACGCCGAGCGGGAGGTCGTGCTCGAGGAGATCGCGATGTACGAGGACGATCCCCAGGATCGCGTCTTCGACCTGATGGGCGAGGCCGTCTTCGGCCCCCACCCACTCGGTCGGGCGATCCTCGGCCGGGCCGACGTGGTCGGCGCTGCCGAGCACGACCAGCTGGCCGCGTTCCACGCGGCCCGCTACACGCCTGCCAACATCGTGATCGCCGCGGCCGGCTCGGTCGACCACGAGCAGGTCGTCGCCTGGGCCCGCGACGCGTCGCCGAAGCTGAGCGGTGCCGACGCGCCACGCCCACCGGCCCCGCCGGCCGTGACCGAGCCGACGGCGCGCTTCCGGGTCAAGGACACCGAGCAGTACCACGTCTGCCTCGGAGGACCCGGCCTGGCGCGGGACGATGACCGTCGGTTCGCGCTGCGCGTGCTCGACATGCTGCTCGGCGCGACCAGCTCGTCGCGCCTCTTCCAGGCTGTCCGCGAGAAGCGCGGGCTCGCCTACTCGGTGTTCAGCTTCCACACCCTGTATGCCGGAGCCGGCCAGGTCGGGATCTACGTCGGGACGCGCGCGGAGAACCTCGAGGAGACGCTCCGCGTGATCGGCGGCGAGCTCGAGCAGATCTCCGGCGGGCGCGTCGAGGACGTCGAGCTCCAGCGGGCGCGGGACAACCTCCAGGGACGTGTCGTCCTCGCACTCGAATCGACGACCTCACGGATGGACCGGCTCGGAGCCAGCCTCCTGGCCGATCTTCCGATCCTCGACGTCGACGAGGTGATCGAGCGGATCGACGCGGTCACCGCCGACGACGTCAGCGCGCTCGCCCACGAGCTGTTCGCCCCGACGGCCCTCTCGGCCGCCGGGATCGGCCCGGACGGGGCGCTGTTCGCCCAAGCCCTCGAGACGGTCAACGTCAAGCTCGCCGGGATCGCGCACCTCCACGCGAGCCTGGTGGGATGAGCCTGCCGGCGAGCCTCGTGTGATCCGGGTCGCCGTCGCCGGCGCCGCCGGGCGCATGGGGCAGGCGGTCTGCGCCGCCGTCGACGGCGCCGCCGACATGGAGCTGACCGGCCGGGCCGACCCGGCGCTCGGCGTCGCGCTCGCCGACGTGCTCGGCGAAGCCGACGTCGTCGTCGACTTCACCCGGCCCGACACGGCCCTCGGCAACGCGCTCGAGTGCCTCGCGGCCGGCGTCCACGTCGTGATCGGGACGAGCGGCTTCGACGCCGGGCCGCTGGCCGACGCGAAGGGTGCGAACGTCTTCATCGGGCCGAACTTCGCGGTCGGCGCCGTCCTGATGATGCGCTTCGCGGCCGAGGCCGCCCGGCACATGGCGGCCGCGGAGATCATCGAGCTCCACCACGACCGCAAGCTCGACGCCCCGAGCGGGACGGCAGCCCGAACGGCCTTCCTGATCGCGCAGGCCACCGGCGGCCCCGAGCCGCCGATCCACTCGATCCGCCTGCCTGGCCTCGTCGCCCACCAGGAGGTCATCCTCGGTGACCTCGGCCAGACCCTGACGATCCGCCACGACTCGCTCAACCGCGAGTCGTTCATGCCCGGCGTGCTGCTCGCCGTCCGCCGCGTCGGAGGGCTCACGGAGTCACCGACGACCGGCCTCGAGCACCTCCTCTTCTGAGCGGCACGGAGCCGACCGCCCCGACCTGTGGTGGGATCCGGGGTGACCGCGGGCTGGAGGTCGAAGGGTTGACCCGGACAAGCGGATGATTTTCGCCGCGCGCTCTGGTACGGTCGAGCGCTCGGGCCGAGGGTGCCGTGGCGACCAAGGTGGGCGACATCGGTGGACCCCGGACCGTCAGGTGCGGAGAGGGTCAGCGGGCACGATTCGTCGGAGCCCGCGCTTTTGGGGAGGCGGCAGCGTGAGCTCGATGACCAGCAGGTTCAGCCCTCTTCCGCGCACCCCGCGCGGGCGCGCCAAGCGGGTCGGGATGCTCGCGGCCTCGTGCGTCGCCACAGCCCTCGCCGTCTTCGCGACCGCGGGCGCCGCCGCCCCGGCGGGCGCCGCGCCGGGCTCGGCAGCCCAGCCGACCAGGGTGATCGTCGTGCTCGCCAACCAGAACACCGGCCTCGCCGCCGGCTCGGCGGCCCGCACCGCGGCGGTCGCGGCCGAGCAGGCCCCGGTGATCGCCCAGCTGCGCGCGTCCGGCGCGACCGCGATCAGCTCGACGAGCCTTGTCAACGCGGTGATCGCCACCCTGTCACCCAGCGCGGCGACGGCGATCGCCGCCAACCCGGCAGTCGCCGAAGTCGACCCCGACGCCACCGTCTCGGGCCCGCCGCCGACGGCGGCGCCGAGCACGCCGCTCGCAGCCGCGCCGGCGCTCAGCCCGCTGACTGCGCCGGCGCCGTCGAGCGTGCCTGCCGCGCCACCCTGCGGAACCGCCGCGTCGCCCGAGCTCGATCCGGAGGCGCTCGAGAACATCCAGGCCGTCGGCGCCCAGGCGCTCGGGATCGACGGTGCCGGCGTCAAGGTGGCCTTCCTCGCCGACGGGGTCGACCCTGCCAATCCCGACTTCCAGCGCAACGCGGCCTACGCGTCGAGCGGATCGGCAGCCGGATCGCCGGTGATCACCGACTACGAGGACTTCTCCGGTGACGGGACCGCCGCGCCGACGGCCGGCGCCGAGGCGTTCGGCGATGCAAGCTCGATCGCCGCCCAGGGAAACCAGGTCTATGACCTCTCACAGTTCGTCAGCACGACTCACCCTCTCCCGGCCGGCTGTGACATCAAGATCGTCGGCGTCGCCCCCGGCGCCAGCGTCCTGGCGCTGAAGATCTTCGGGCAGAACGACTTCTCGAGCGACTCGGGGATCCTCCAGGCGATCCAGTACGCGGTCTCGAGCGGCGTCAGCGTGATCAACGAGTCGTTCGGCAACGACCCCTTCCCGGACACGAGCCTCGACCTCGTCCGCGAGGCCAACGACGCTGCGGTTGCCGCCGGGGTCACCGTCGTGGTCAGCACAGGCGACTCCGGCATCACCAGCACGATCGGCTCGCCGGCCACCGATCCGGCCGTGATCAGCGCGGGCGCGACGACGACGCTGCGGGCCTACACCCAGGAGACATACGGCGGGATCAACGACCCGAAGAGCAACGGACGCGTCGTCGACGACAACGTCGCGGCGATCTCCTCAGGCGGCTTCACCCAGGCCGGCCGCACGCTCGATCTCGTCGCCCCCGGGGACGACGGCTGGGCGCTGTGCGACCCGAACGTCGCGATGTTCTCAGAATGCACCGACTTCAACGGCAACCCGGCCGACATCCAGCCGTTCGGCGGTACGAGCCAGGCCGCGCCACTGACCGCCGGGGCGGCCGCCGACGTGATCCAGGCCTACGCGAAGACCCACGGCGGAGCCAACCCCACGCCCGCCCAGGTCAAGCAGATCCTGACCAGCTCGGCCACCGACATCGACGCCCCGGCCGTCCAGCAGGGCGCCGGTCTGCTCAACGTGCTCGGCGCCGTCCGGGACGCCGAGGCGACCGGCGGGACGGGTTCCGCCGCCGGCGGCGGCGTGCTGGTCAGCCCGACTCAGATCAACGTCGCCCAGCGGCCGCTGGCAACCTCCTCGCAGGCGATCACGCTGACCAACACGTCGGCCGCTCCGGTCAGGGTCGGCCTTTCGACACGCGCCCTGACCAAGAGCGTCTCCGACCAGACCGGCGCCTTCTGCATGCAGCCGGGCACGCCGACCGGCTCATGCCCGGCGAACACCGGGAGCTTCCCGATCTGGACCGGCCTGACCGACGTCTACCAGGAGCAGAGCTTCACCGTCCCGGCCGGCACGTCGCGCCTGCGCTTCGCCGCCGACTTCCCCCAGCCGCCGAATCCCGACGACTTCAACTCGCTGATCCGCTTCGCCCTGCTCGAGCCCGACGGGACGTATGCCGGCTACTCGCGTCCCCAGGGACTCGCCGACTACGGCGAGGTCGAGGTGGCCAACCCGCCGGGCGGCAAGTGGACCGCGGTCTTCTTCACCGAGCAGGACGGAGCCGTCATGGGAGCGTCCGGCACCACCGGGACCGTCGACTGGGACGCCAGCACGCTCGACTTCGCCCCCGGCAGCCCGGTCATCCCATCGTCGTTGACGATCGCCGCCGGCAAGTCGGCGACCGCGAACCTGATCGTCACGAGCCCGGCCGGCCCGGGCGACACCGATCAGTCGGTCGTCGTCTCGGCGCCGGGCAATCAGAGCTCGATCCCGGTCACCGTGCGCACGCTCGTCCCGACCGGCCTGCTCGCGGGCGGCGGAAACTTCAACGGGGTTCTGACGGGAGGGAACGGCCGGGACCCGGCGGACGCCGCGGCGAACACCTACTTCTTCGACGTCCCGTCCGGCCAGCGGGATCTCGACGCGAGCCTGACCCTGGCCAACGACCCGAACGACACGCTGATCGCCTACCTCGTCGATCCCAACGGCCAGACGGTCGGCTACTCGACCAACGACACGACCGACGCGGCCGGCAATCCCCTGCCGACCCGCTTCGTCAGCCTCTACCACACCGCGCCGGCCCCCGGGCGGTGGAGCCTGATCCTCGACTGGGAGAACCCGGTCAGCGGATCCGAGCTCGCCGAGCCCTTCACCGGCTCTGTTCGCTTCAACCAGGCGAGCGTCAGCGGCAACCTTCCGGGCGGCCCGCTCAGCCAGTTGATCCCGATCCTCACGCCGCAACTCGCCGCCGGCCATACCTATACGTACACCGTCAACGTCCACAACACCGGCGTCGCCCCCGAGGCATTCTTCGCCGACCCGAGGCTCCCAACCTCGCAGACGATGGCCCTGCCCGACCTCAGCGGCGAGAACGGCACCGTCAGCCTGCCGCTGCCCGCCGTGCCGAACATCCCGGTCTACGCGGTCCCCACGCACACCACCCAGCTCCAGGCCAGCGTCACCGGCAGCGCTCCGGTGACCTTCGAGCTGACCTACTTCCCCGGCGACCCGGCCCTCTCGCCGGCGGTCGAGACGCCGTCGGCGCCGGGATCCCAGAGCGGCGACTCGGCGAGCCTCTCGCTCAACGAACCCGAGGTCAGTCCCGGACTGTGGGCAGTCATCCCGGGGGAGATCGGGCCCTATCCGCCGTCCGGCGCTCCGTCGGCGACTGCGACGTCGAGCGTCAGCGCCGTGACGCGGGCATTCGATCCGACCGTCGACTCGTCGACCGGCGACTTCTGGCAGGCGATCAACGGCCTGACCGCCGACTTCGCACCGGTCTACGTCGCCCCGGGGGCGACCGGCCAGATCACCGTGTCGGTGACGCCGAACGGCGCCCCGGGCACGCACGCATCCGGGACGCTCTACATCAACGACTACGTCCTCGCCAGCACGTACGGGGCCGCCGACAACGACGGCGACGAGCTCGCCGCACTGCCCTACACCTACATCGTCGCGACCCCACGTCGTTGATCGGCTGACCAGGAGCCGATCGTCCGGCCGGCCCTCGCGCCGCCCTACCGCCGCCGACCCTGGAATACTGGCTGGGTCAATGTCCCCACTCGGAGCCATCCTCACCGCGATCGTCACGCCCTTCGACGATCGCCTCCGGATCGACGAGGACGGATTCGTGCGCCTGCTGCATCACCTCGCCGACCACGGGTCCGACGGGTTCGTCGTCTGCGGCACGACGGGGGAGGCCCCGACGCTCAAGGACGACGAGCACCTGCGGATGATCGAGCTGGCCGTGTCCGAGCGCCCGCCGGGCAAGTCGATCGTCGCCGGCGTCGGATCCAACGACACGAGCCACGCCGTCCATCTCACGGAGCGGGCGACCCAGCTCGGGGCCGACGCGATGCTGTCGGTCACGCCGTACTACAACCGTCCGAACCGCCGCGGCATCCGGGCTCATTTCGAGGCGGTCTCCAGAGCGACCGACAAGCCGATCGTCCTCTACAACATCCCCCAGCGAACGGGAACCGACATGCCCAACGATCTGCTGGCCGAGCTTGCCCAGATCGAGCGGATCGACTACGTCAAGCAGGCCAACAACGCCAATCTCGCGCCGGTCGACGGGCTGGAGATCTACGCCGGAAACGACGACGTCCTCGCCCGGACGCTCGACATCGGCGGACCCGGCGGGATCCTCGTCGCCAGCCACATCGTCGGCGAGCAGATGCGCCGGATGGTCGACGAGCCGGACCAGCGCGCGGCGATCGACGCCGGCCTGCGCGACGTCTACGAGACGCTCTCGATCACGTCGAACCCGATCTGCATCAAGGCCGCCCTGAACCTGCTCGGGCTGCCCGCCGGCGGCCTGCGGATGCCGCTCGTCGAAGCCACCGAGGCCGAACGCGACGCCGTCCGGGCGATGCTGGCCCGCCAGGGCCTGTTGACGCTCAGCCACCGATGAGTCAGCCCAAGCTACGGATCCTGCCGCTCGGCGGGCTCGGCGAGATCGGCAAGAACATGACGGTCGTCGAGTACGAGGACCGGATCGTCGTCGTCGACGTCGGCCTGCGCTTCCCGACCCCCGAGATGGTCGGCATCGACCTCGTCCTCCCGGACTTCACCTACCTGCGCAAGCGGGCCAAGGACATCGAGGCGATCGTCGTCACCCACGGCCACGAGGATCACCTCGGCGCGCTCCCGTGGGTCCTGCGCGAGCTCGGACGCAACAACATGCCGCCGATCTACTCCGGTCCGTTGACGATCGCGATGGCCCGGTCGAAGCTCGAGGAGCACAAGCTCAAGGATGTCGACCTCCACGAGATCGACACCGGCCAGGACATCGAGCTCGGCCCGTTCGGGCTCGAGTTGATCCACATGACCCACTCGATCCCCGACTCGAACGCCGTGGCCCTGAAGACGGAGCTCGGGACGGTCCTGATCACCGGCGACTACAAGTTCGACCAGACGCCGGTCGACGGCGTCCCGGCGGACATCTCCCGCCTGGCGCAGCTCGGTGCCGAGGGCGTCCTGCTGCTGTGCGGCGACTCGACGAATGCCGACCGGCCGGGCTTCTCGCCGTCGGAGTCAGGCGTCGGGCCACACCTCGAGGAGGTCTTCGGCCGGGCCGACGGGCGAGTCATCGTGACGAGCTTCGCCTCGAACATCCACCGCGTCCAGCAGGTCATCGACGCCGCGGCCGCACTCGGCAAGAAGGTCGCCCTGGTCGGCCGGTCGATGCGCAAGAACGTCAACATCGGCCGTCAGCTCGGGCACATCGACGTGCCCGAGGGGATCCTCCTCCAGGGCCGGGCGATCGAGGACTACCCGCCCCACAAGCTCGTCATCGTCTCGACCGGATCCCAGGGCGAGCCGCTTTCGGCGCTCCGCCGGATGGCCTACCGCGACCACCCGCAGGTCAAGCTCCACGAAGGCGACACCGTCGTCTTCTCGGCGACGCCGATCCCCGGCAACGAGCGGGCCGTCAACGAGACGATCGACCGGCTCTACCACATCGGCTGCGACGTGATCACGACGCGCGACGCCCCGATTCACGCGTCGGGGCACGGGTACGCCGAGGAGATCAAGCTGATGCTGAACCTCGTCAAGCCGGCCTACGTGATGCCGTTCCACGGCGACCACAAGCGGATCCACCTCCACTCCAAGCTGGCCGAGGCGGTCGGCGTCGCACCCGAGGCGATCTTCGCCGGCGAGAACGGCTTCGTCCTCGAGATCGACCGCCGCGGCGCTCGCTGGGGCAAGTCCGAGCAGGCCGGGATGACCTTCGTCGACGGGGTCGACATCGGCGACGTGGCCGACGCCGCGCTCCGCGACCGGCGGATGCTCTCGGCCGACGGGATCTTCATCGTCGTCGCGACGATCTCCGAGCAGGACGGCGGGTCGGTCGCCGACCCGGAGGTCATCTTCCGCGGTGTCCCGTTCATGGACGAGGCCGGCAAGCTGCTCGACGAGCTCCGCGACACCGTGGAGACCACGCTGGATCGGGCGGCCGACGAACAGGTGCGGGAGATCGAGATGCTCCAGCAGATGCTCCACGACGACCTCGCCAGTCTCGTCTACGACCGCCTCCGCCGCCGGCCGATGGTCCTGCCGATCGTCGTCGAGGTCTGAGCGGCCGTCGCGCCATGCGGGTCGCCGCCGATCCGCCGGCGCCGCCCCGGCTCCCCAGGCTCCTCGAGCAGACCCAGATCGCCGACGTCGACTGTCAGGACGGGGCGACCGAGATCGAGCTGACCGACGCCGACTTCTCAGACCGGGAGGCCGGCGACCTGCGCCTCGACACGATCAGGATCCGGCGAGTCGACGTCTCCGGCTCACGACTGCGCGACCTGCGCGTCCACGACGCCCGGCTCACCGACTGCAACCTCGCCAACCTCCGAGCCCGCGGCATTCTCGCCAGCCGCGTCGCGATCGAGCGGAGCCGCCTCACGGGGATCGAGCTGCGCGAGGCATCACTCCAGGACCTGACGATCACCGGCGCTCCGGTCGATCTCGCGTCGTTCGGCTCCGCCAGGCTCGCCCGGGTGACCTTCGCGGACTGCATCCTCACCGACTCGACCTTCATCGAGGCCGAGCTCACGTCCGTCCGGTTTGACCGCTGCGACCTGACCCGCGCCGACTTTCGCGGCGCCCGACTCCGCCGGTGCGAGTTTCGCGGCTGTGACCTCACCGGGATCGACGGCGTCGGCCAACTGCGGGGCGCCGCGATCGACCTGCCGACGATCGTCGGCATGGCCCCGGTCTGGGCCGCGGCGCTCGGCATCGGTGTCCTCGACGAGCCGTAGCTCCCAACCCTGGTAGCCGAGGTTCCTCAGACGACGTCCGGCGACGCTCAGGCGATCTCCGCTGGCCTGGTCCCGCCCTCGCCGACGCCGAACGGCTGGGGCTCGAGCGAGCCGGGACCGAACGTCACGACGAAGCGCGCGCCTCCGTCCGGCCCCCGGTCGACGCTGACGTTCCCGTCGTGGGCGCTCGCCACCGCGGCGACGATCGCCAGGCCGAGGCCGAACGACCCGCCCCGGTCGCCGGACCCGCGGACAAAGCGCTCGAACAGGCGGGGCGCCAGGTCGGCCGGAACCCCCGGGCCGTTGTCGGTGACCGTCAGCTCGCCGCCGCCGTTCGCAAGCGGGCGGGTCGCAACCGCCACGTGGGTGCCGGGCGGCGTGTGGCGCAGGGCGTTCTCGATCAGGTTGAGGACGACCCGGACGATGTCGTCGCGCGCGCCGACGATCGGCGCCGACACCGCATCGATCTCGACCTCGTGTCCCCGCGTCAGCGGACCGAGCTCGCCGGCGGCCTCGACGATCACGTCGGCCAGGTCGAGCGGTCGGTCGACCCGCTCGCGGATCATGTCGGCCCGGGCCAGGAGGAGCAGGTCGGCGACGAGCCTGCGCATTCGCTGGGACGACCGCAGCGCCGACCGCGCGGCCGCGCCCTCGTCGCCCCGCAGGACCTCGCTGAGCAGCTCGAGGTTGGCGAGCACGCTGGTCAGGGGGGTCCGCAGCTCGTGCGACGCGTCGGCGACGAAGGCCCGCTGGCGCTCGAGCATCGCCTCGGTCTCGGTCCGGGCGTCCGAGAGCGCGTGGAGCATCCCCTCGAGCGTCCGCCCGAGCTCGGCGACCTCGTCCTCGGACTGCGACGCCGGGATGCTCCGGTTCGGGTCCCTCGTCAGCTCGACCTCCCGCGCCGCCGCCGTCAGCGCCGCGATCGGCGCCATCGCCCGGCGGGCGGTCCACGATCCCGCCACGAACGCCAGGCCGGCGCCGCCGAGCACACCGACGAGCAGGAACAGCTCGACCCGACCGATCGTCTTGTCGAGATCGGACAGCGGACGCGCGTACTGAACCCACACGGACCCGGCCGAGTAGCCGAAGTCGCTGAGCTGAACCAGGGCCGTCGTCACGAGGTAGGCGCCCGTCGACCTGGCGACACCGCCGGATTCCGACGCCGGGAACCCGAGCGGCGGAGCGTTCGGCGTCGCGGCGATCGTCAGACCCGACTCCTGGTAGGTGATGCGGATCACCGCGTGGTCGGGCGCCGCGACGTTCGCGAGCGACGGCTGAACGAGCTCCGGACCGTTCGGACCGCTCTTGAACAGGAGCTCGCCGCGGAGGGAGTCGGCCGCCGTGCTCAGCGACGTCGTGAAGTCCGCCCGGATCCGCCGGATCGTCAGCGTGCCGATCGCCGCCGCGAAGATGCAGAGGATGACGAGCGTCAGGGCGGCCGACGTGCCGGCCAGGCGAATGCGGATCGGCAGGCGGGCGATCGGGGCCGTCAGCGACGAGCGGAAGGCGACGACCCGCTCGTCGCGTGCGATCCGGCCCGGCAGCGTCCCCAGATCGGCCATCATCGTCCGGGCCCAGGCCAGCCCGGCCTTGGCACCGGCAGGGACCCAGCGGTCGGCGCCGGCCCCGTCACTGGGCCCGGAGGACGTACCCGGCCCCTCTGATCGTGTGCAGCAGCCGCGGCTCGCCGTCAGCCTCGAGCTTGCGGCGGAGGTTCGAGACGAAGACCTCGATCGTGTTCGTCGTCGAGAACGGGTCGTACCCCCAGACCTCGTCGAGCAGGCGCTGGCGGGAGATCACGATCCGCTCGTTGCGCATCATGTACTCGAGCAGCTCGAACTCCCGCTGGGTCAGCTCGACCGACCTGACCGCCCGCTCGACCTCGTGGGTGTCGGGGTTGAGGGTCAGGTCACCGACCCGCAGAGGCGCGCTTCCGCGGGGCGGGCGCCGCCGCAGGAGGGCCCGGATCCGGGCGAGCAGCTCCTGGCGCTCGAACGGCTTGACGAGGTAGTCGTCCGCGCCGGCGTCAAGCCCCTCGACTCGCGACTCGAGCGCGTCGCGGGCGGTCAGGATGAGGATCGGCACGTCGTCGTCGCGCCGCAGTTCCCGGGCGACCTCGATCCCGTCGAGGCGGGGGAGACCCAGGTCGAGGATCACCACATCCGGGAGGAAGCCGTGGGCCTCGTCGAGCGCGGCCAGGCCGTCGCCCGCCGTGCGGACCTCGTAGCCCTCCATCCGCAGCGACCGCTGGAGCACGTCGGCGATGTCCTGATCGTCCTCGACGACGAGGATCCGCGGCGAGCGTTCGTACTCCGACATCAGGCGATGGTAAGCGCAAACCGGCCCGGCTCGCAGCATCTTTAGCCGGCTTTGAGAGGCCGCCGCCCGCCGCTCGCGCCCGGCGAGCGGCCCGCCGACCGGGCGGGCCGCCGCGAGCCTGCCGGAGCCGGTCCCGGCGCGACCGGCTCAGATGTAGCGCCGGAACCCCATGATGTCCGTGCGGTAGTCGTACTTCAGGAAGTGCGGACCACCCGGGCCTCCGTGCGAGATGACCATCAGCGTGCCGTCGGACTGCCGCCCGACGAAGATCGCCGTGTGCTTGCCGGTCGTGCCCGGATCGCCGTAGAGCACGCAATCCCCGCGCTGCATCTCGTCGGCGGAGGCCACCGGTGACCCGTGCCGCAGCATCGAGCCGGTGTACCCGCCGCTCCAGCTCTCGCCGTTGACCACGTCCGCGGCGCTGAAACCCAGGTGCAGGCCATTCCACAGACACCACGTCGCAAACGACGAGCAGTCCGCGTACGCCGGGAACTGCCCCAGCCGCGCGTTGCGATGCTTCTGGATGCCGTCCCACCGCCGCGGCGTGCCCCCCTGCGCGGCGAGCTGGGCCGGCGTGTCCTCGGTGTAGTGCATCTCGGTGTTGTGCTGCAGGGCGAGCGTCGCCGCCGCCATCGCGCGGTCACGCGCCCGGATCCGCTGGTCGGCGCTCAGCCCGGCCGTCGGCGGCGCGGCGTCGAACAGGACGTCGGTATCGAGACCCCCGTCGTCGACATCGCCCACGTCCGGCGGGATCGACGCCGGATCGGTCGCCGTAAGGGCCTCGAGCTCGGGGTCGAGCTCCTGATCGAGAACTGCCTCTGACGTTGCCATCGTGTCCCCTGGTCGGTGTCGCTGTCCTCTGGAACCCAGCCGCCTGGCTGGTACGACCGGACGCTATCCAGCCTGTACCGGCCGCTGTGTGAGATCGATCACACAGCCGCCAGGCGGGCGCTCGCCGCTCGGCGACACCTGCGGCGCCGGCCAACCGCTCGCCGCTCGGCGACGCCCGCGACGCGGGTGAACCGCTCGCAGCCGGCCGTTCCGCAGGCAGGGCTACGCCGGTCGGCGTCGAAGTGCCGAGAACGATGGCCGCCGCCCGCAGACCAACTCCCCGGACGCCGAAGAACGGCGGGACTCAGGGCAACCGTCCGGCCAGATCCAACGCGGCCGCAAAGCCGGCGACGGCCGCCGGGAAACGCGCGCCGGGCGCGGCCAAGCGCGCGCCGGCCGCCGCCAAGCGGGCGAGCACTGAGGCCAAGCGGACCCCCGCGAAGCGCCCGGCCGCCAAGCGCCCGTCGGCCGGGACCCGGGCCCGGAAGGCGAAGCGGCGCAAGCCGTTCACCTTCGAGCAGCGCCATGCCGACGTCGTCGGCCTCGGCCTGGTCGCCGTCGGCGTCTTCCTCACCGTGATCCTCTACACCCGCTCCGACGGCGGCCGCGGAGGCCAGGCGATCACGACCGGTCTCGGCTGGCTGCTCGGCGAGATCCGCTACGCCGCGCCGCCGACGGCCGTCGGCGCCGGCGCCGTCCTCGTCCTGCGACCCGTGCTTCCGTCGATCCGGCCCTTTCGCACGGGGACGATCCTCCTGTTCTGCGCCCTGACCCTCGCCCTCGCCGCCGACACGCTCGGGCTCGGCCCGGCCGGCGTCCGTCACGGCTACTG
>Ga0208480_1000083_pt1 | contig 39092 bp, 32 predicted proteins | sample NGESurshal092012_4_FD_184485 | JGI IMG/M metagenome (GOLD analysis project Ga0208480, IMG submission 184485) | Arctic peat soil microbial communities from Barrow, Alaska - NGEE Surface sample F53-1 shallow-092012 (SPAdes) | ecosystem: Environmental > Terrestrial > Soil > Wetlands > Peat ... | reverse complement strand
AATGAGATGGAAGCCCGCACTAAACGCATTCGCGATAGCGTTCGAAGGAAGAATCAACTAAAACCACCAAGCACATCCACCGTTAATCTGACACTCCCTCCCTTGGAATCCGAATTCACGGATAAAGACCCCTGTCGTTGACAGCTCTAGGATGCGGTGATTATTTATGTCGGCTACATAAATGTGTTCTTCGTGATCGATCGCGATGCCGTCAGGACCGTTGAATTCTTTTTGCCCGCTTCCGGCCGTGCCGTAGGCGGCGATAAAGGTGCCTTTTGGAGAGAACTCATCTATCTGGTAGTTGTGCTGGTCTGTTGCCCAGATATTTCCAGCGGGATCGACGGCCAGCGCCCTGTAGTCAAAGGATTCGTGTTCCCCGTACGCTTTGCGTTCGAAGGAGCCTTCGAGTTTACCTTCGGTGGAGTACTCGTCGATCTTGCTGCCCCCCCGTCCCGATGGGGACGCTGACATATATGGTCTCTGTGAGCTTGTTGATAGCTAGGGCTTCTGCTTCGCGCACCTTGAAGCGGCGCAGCAGGCTCCCCGTCGGTGAATACTCAACGAGTTCGCTTCCCTCCGCCCGCTGGTAGTTCATCACCCATACGTTGCCCGAGCCATCGATCGCCACGGGACCGGGGCCGGCCGCCGTGCTCAACGTTCCGGAAAAAGCAGGGATGGTCGCGAGCGGCGTTTCGGCGGAAGCCGTAGGCGTATTCCCGGCTAGTGCCGACAACATGCACACGGTGCAGCACAAAAAGGACATCCATGTGGATCGCAATCCCAAAGTCATCGCTCTATCTCCCTTTTTGGCGCGTCGACCACTCATGTGCGGAGTCCACTTTCTGCGCGGATTCCATCGTGCGGGAAGGTAGCACAAAACTTGCGTGTGAGGGGTGGGCTTCTCGTCACCGCAGGTTGTTCCAACATTACATACACTTATTCCACGCGCAGGAACAAGGGTGGTTGGTTAGGGCAAGGCACTTCGCGTGCTAGCCCGGATCTTGCGGGAAGAGTCTGATGTGGGTGTTTAGTGGGGACGGTGAGGGATGGGCCAGCCGAGGTCGCGTGCGGGTGGTCGTGTGTGCGGGTTTTTGCGGTGTGATGCGAGGCGCCAGCAGCGGTCGAGTGCGGTTTGCGGACTGGCTTCGAGAGGCGCGTCGCGCTGGGGGTTGGCTGAGAGCGTCGGGGAGAGGCGGTAGTGTCAGCCTGCGGGCGAGGGGAGCGTTCTGCGGCTAGCACAGGCACCTCGTTCACAAGGATGGCTACCGTGGTCTGATGGCAGGTGCTCTGGCGATGATGCGCAGCGACGCCTACAAGAAGAGACTGACCCTGGTGGCGTGCATCCTCGGCTCTGGCATCGCGCTGCTTGACAGCACGGTGGTCAACGTCGCGCTGCCGACGATCCAGCACGATCTCGGCGGAGGGTTGGCGGCGCAGCAGTGGGTCGTCAACGCCTATCTGCTCACGCTCGGCTCGTTGATCCTGATCGGCGGCTCGCTGGGGGATCTGTATGGCGAGCGACGGATCTTCGCGCTTGGTATTGGGGGATTTGGAGTGGCTTCACTGCTCTGCGCGCTCGCGCCATCCATAGGAGCCTTGATTGCAGCGCGCGCGCTCCAGGGGGTGGCAAGTGCGCTGCTCACGCCAAGTGCCCTGGCGGTGATCGTCGCCACCTTCAGCGAGTCCGAGCGTGGTCCGGCGATCGGTAGCTGGACGGCGTGGGGAGGAATCGCCACGGTTCTTGGACCGCTTGCCGGAGGCGAGTTGTTGCACGTTGCCTCATGGCGGTGGATCTTCCTGATCAACCTGCCGTTCGTGGTGGTTTGCATGGCGCTGATCTTGGCCGTCATCCCGCGCGCCAAGCCACAAGCGCAGACGGGACGAAGCATCGATTTCCTCGGTGGCCTGCTCTGTGCGCTGGGTCTCGGCGGCCCGGTGTTCGCGTTGATCGAGCAGCCGCGCCTGGGGTGGTCGAGCCCGGGTGTGATCTTCCCGCTGGTTGCCGGCGTAGTGCTGTTCGGCGGCTTTTTGGCACACGAGGCGAGGACCCGCGATCCAATGCTGCCGCTAGCGCTGTTTCGCCGGCGCAACTTCTCGGCCGGCAACATCGAGACATTGGCGATGTACGCGGGCCTGGCGATCTTGTTCTTTTTCCTGACGATCTTCTTGCAGCAGATCGGCGGCTACACGCCGCTACAGGCCGGCCTTGCCACGCTGCCCGCCACCATCGTGATGTTCCTTTTCTCAAAGCGCTTCGGTGGGCTGGCGGACAGATATGGCCCGCGCCTGTTCATGGGGGCGGGACCGTTGGTAGCGGCGTGTGGCTTGCTGCTCTTTCAGCGCATCGGCATTCATGTCGACTACGTGACGGAGGTGCTACCGGGGATTCTCGTCTTCTCGCTCGGCCTCTCGATGACTGTCGCTCCGCTGACGGCGGCGGTGCTCGCGGGTGTCGATACCTCTCAGGCGGGAATCGCCTCCGCTGTCAATAACGCCATTGCTCGCGTGGCGGGGCTGCTCGGCACAGCGGCGGTTGGCGCAGTCGTCGCGGGCTCGTTCGTGTCGGGCCTTGACAGCAATCTCGCCGGTCGCCCGCTTGGGCCGCCGGCGAAGGCTGCGGTCGCCGAAGCCAAGAAGTTGCCGCTCGGTCGCCCCGACACCGCCGGTCTGCCGCGAGCCCAGGCTAGGGCGATCACCGTGGCGGCGGACGAAGCGTCGCTGAAAAGCTTTCACCTCGGTCTTGCGATAGCGGCGCTGCTGGTCGCCGCCGGAGGATTGGCGGGGGCTGTCGGCGTGCGCAATCCCGAGCGAATGGTGAGCGCCGAGGATTGTGAGGGAGGAGCGCTTGTCGGCGCGGCGCTTGACGCCGCCGGCTGTCACGAGGGAGATCTGGCGCTCGGAGACGAGTCTCAGCCGACGGTCTCGGCGTAGGCGCGCATCGCCTCGATCACCGGCGCGAGTCGCCGGCCGCGCACAGTCAGCCGGTACTCGACCATCGGTGGGCTGGTGGGCAGCACAGTTCGCTCGATCAGTCCGGCGCCCTCGAGATCGCGTAGGCGCTCGGAGAGCATGCGCGGCGAGATGCCTTGCACGGCCTCGGCGAATTCGTTGAAGCGCAAGGCCCCACTCAAGGCCGCGTAGATGATCGACAGCTGCCAGCGGCGCTCGAGCAGGTCCGCGGCCTGGCGGACCTCCACGGGCACCGGTTGACAGCGGCGTGAGCTACGTGCGGACATGAGCGGACTCCTCAGGAGACCTGTGCGACCTTGGGCGCCGGCTCCAAGGCCACGTCGAGCACTTCGTCGATGCTCATCACCGGGTGGAAGCTCATCTGCTTGCGAACCTCCTCGGGGATGTCGTCGAGATCGCCACGGTTGCGCTCCGGCAGGATCACGTCCGTGAGACCGGCGGCATGAGCGGCAAGCACCTTCTGCTTGAGCCCACCGATCGGCAGTACGCGGCCCTGCAGCGTGACCTCACCGGTCATGCCCACTGTGTGCTTGACCGGACGCTCCGATAGCAGCGAGGCGAGTGCCGTGACCATCGTCACGCCGGCACTGGGGCCGTCCTTGGGGATCGCTCCCGCAGGTACGTGAACATGGAACTCGCGGTTCTCGAACGCCGACTCCTCGATCCCGAGCTCCTCCGCGTGACCACGAACGTAGGAGAGGGCAATCCGCGCCGACTCCTTCATCACGTCGCCCAGCTGGCCGGTGAGCACGAGCCCGTTGCCGCCCGAGCCGCCGCCCTTCATGGCTGTGGCCTCGACGAACAGCACGTCACCGCCGGTGCCCGTGACTGCCAGGCCGGTGGCCACACCAGGTGTGGCCGTCCGAGCGGCCGACTCCTGGAAGAACTTCTGGCGTCCGAGCGCGTCGCGTACGGTCTCCAGATCGATCTCGACAGGCGGCTCCACCTTGCCAGAGGCGATACGCGTGGCTGTCTTGCGCAGCACGGTCCCAAGCTCTCGCTCGAGGTTGCGCACGCCGGCCTCACGCGTGTACTCGTCGATGACCGTCCGCAGCACCTCGTCTGAGATGTTCGCCTCCTCCTCGCGCAAACCGTTGCGGTCGCGCTGGCGCGGCCACAGGTAGCCCTTGGCGATGGCGAGCTTCTCCTCTGAGGTGTACCCGTCGAAGCGGATCACCTCCATGCGGTCCAGCAGCGGTCCGGGGATCGTGTCGGCGACGTTTGCGGTCGCTATGAACATAACCTGGCTGAGGTCGAGCTCCACGTCGAGATAGTGGTCGCGGAACGAATGGTTCTGGGCAGGGTCCAGCACCTCGAGCAGGGCCGCCGAGGGGTCTCCGCGCCAGTCGGCGCCGACCTTGTCGACCTCGTCGAGCAGGATCACCGGGTTGATCGTCCCGGCGTCACGCAGAGCACGTACGAGTCGTCCCGGCAGCGCTCCTATGTAGGTGCGCCTGTGTCCACGGATCTCCGCCTCGTCGCGCACCCCGCCGAGTGACATGCGCACGAACTCACGCCCTGTCGCGCGGGCTATCGACTCGCCAATCGAGGTCTTGCCTGTGCCGGGGGGACCGATCAGCGTGAGGATCGCCCCAGACTTCGGGTCGGCCTCGATGCCACGGTCCTGGCGCAGCTTGCGCACCGCCAGGTACTCGGTGATGCGGTCCTTCACATCTTCGAGTCCCTCGTGGTCGGCGTCCAAGACCTCACGCGCTGCCACTGGATCCAGGTGCTCCTCCGAGCGCTTGTTCCATGGCACCGCTATCAGCCAGTCCAGGTAGGTGCGGATCATGCTCGACTCGCCGGTCTGCTCGCCCATCCGCTCGAGCCGGCCGAGCTCCTTGAGCGCCTGCTCCTGCACGGACTCGGGCATCTCGGCGGCCTCGATCTTCGCTCTGTACTCCTCGGCGATCGAGCCCTCGTCCTCGTCGAGCTCCTTGCGGATCGACTCCATCTGCTTGCGCAGGAAGTACTCGCGCTGCTGCTTGTCGGCGCCCTCCTGCACGTCCTCGCGGATGCGCTTGCGGACTTGCAGCTCGGCGAGGCTGTCGCGTTGCAGATTGACCGCGAGTTGAAGCCTGTCGGTCACGCCGAGCGTGCGCAGCAGCTCGACCTTCTGCTCGTAGGACAGGTTGGGGGAGTAGCCGGCGGAGTCGGCCAGCGGACCGGGATCGCCGATAGCGCGCAGGAAAGCCGCGATGCGTCCATCGTCCCCGCGCAGCTCGAGGATCTCCTCGACCACGGCTCGGTATTCGCGCTCCAGCTCGCGGGTGCGCTTGTCTACTGGCACGTCATCAGGACGCTCGTCGACCTCGACGCGCAGCTCGCCTTCCGGCCCCGTCTGGGCCGCGCCGATCAGGGCACGGTGCTCGCCGGAGAGCGCTACGGCGTGGCCGCCGCCGGGTAGGCGCAGCTGCTCTGAGACCTCGGCGATCGTGCCGACCTCGAGGAACTCGTTCTCATGACGGGGGACGAGCACGACGCGCTCGTCGTCGCCGACATCGATCGTGAGTGTGATCCCCATGCTGGGGAAGACCACGGTGTCATCGAGCGGGATCAGGCGCAAGACAGGCTTGTCCTGAGGCTCGGGCGGCTGAGGGCTTTGAGAGGGATTTGAGGGGGTCGAAGCCATCGCTATACGCTCCATATAAGGTTACGAATTGATAGTTAGTATAGCGCCGGAAGGATCGCTTTCAAGTGCATGGGCTACTGCGCCAGACGCGCCGGCTGAACTGGCATTCAGAGACCGATCGCTGCACCGTGCAGTGGCGCTCGGTCCTCGTGAATCACTCAAGAATCGGGATCAGCAGGAGGGTCCCCAAAGAGGCTTCGCGGCCAAAGTCCCTTGGCGCGGACGACATTGACCTCGGCGGCGATCAGTGTCACCTGTCCACCCAGATACAACCACGTGAGCAGCCCGAGCACGAAGGCAAACAGACCCGAGGTCTCCTTCGCGTGGCGCACGACACGCTCGACATAGAAGCCACCAAGGTGCTGCAGGATCTGCCACAGCACCGCCGCCACGATCACCCCTGCGATCAGGTTACGTGTGGAGATCTCATCCGCGGTTAGAAGGCGGAACACGGCAAAGAACAACACCAGGTTCGCCGCCAGCGCCACCACGATTCCCACGAGCACTCCGAGGATGCCAGTCGTCTGAGCGGTGACGTAGCCGGCCGCCACGGTAGAGACGATCGTGAGCAGACCGAAGACGACGAGCAGCCCGACGCCGCGCACGCGCCACGCCAAGAAGCCAAGTTGGCGTTTGCGAGGAATGTGCCAGACATTGTTGAGCGCGCTTTGGGCCGCCCCGGTTATGCCAAGACCGGCAAGCATCGCTGCCACGAGCCCGATCACCAGAGCGGGAACGCTGCCTTTCAGCGAATGCACATTGTTCTGAAGCTGCGTGCCGATGATCGGGAACTGGCTCAATGTCGAGTGCAGCACGCTTGCCTGTGTGCTGGGGCTGCCTTCGAGTACGAAGCCGAGCACGGTCACGAACACCAGCAGCAGCGGGAACAGCGAGAAGAAGCCGTAGTAGGCGATCAGCGCGCCCATCTGACTGCATTGGTCGTCGTCGAAGCGCTTGAAGACGGCTACCACGAAGCCGAGCAGGCGTTTGCGTTGCTGATAGCGGTCAACGGCGCCTAGACCGTCGCGGAGGAATTGGGAGGGGGGTCTGCGGGCCACTTGCACCGACATGCTTGCGTGTCTACCCGACAACAGCGCTCGAAACGACCTATGGGGAGGTCAGGGACCCCCGGTGGACATGCGCTCGGCATGCTCGATCCAAGCGAGACGGTCGCGCTGGTGTCCCGCTCGCGTCGCGATCTGCTGCTTGCTTGCCACAGCCGGCGACTGGGGCACGAGGATCTGGAGGACTGCTACAGCCAGGCGACGCTCGAGCTCTTGACCCGCGCCAGGCGTGGCGAAGGGTTCGTCGACGTCAACCATGTCGCCAACGCGCTCGAGCAGAAATTCCTCTCACGCATTCACGATCGCCGCCGCGCGCTGAGCGGGCGCAGCCCGATCCAGGCGGCGCTTGCAAGTTCGCTACCTCTCCTCGGTGGCGCGTGTGGCGGGGTAGACGTCGCCGACAGGCGCGCCGACGTCGAGCACCTGACTTTCTTGCGCCACGATCTGCGCAGCATCGCCCGACTCTCGCACGAGCTCTCGAGTGATCAGCGGCTCGTGCTGGCAAGCGAGCTTTCCGGCGGGTCGAGCTACGCCGAGTTTTGTCGTAAGCACGGCTGGAGCAAGGAGAAGTACCGCAAGGTTCGCCAGAGGGCGCGCGCACGGCTACTGCGGAGACTTGCGGAGGAGTCGTCGGCCCAGGCTCAGGGAGATGCATGTGTCCCGCTCGAGCGCGCCCGTCGGATCAGTGAGCAGGGACACACCTATGAGACCACCTCGCCCCACACATAGGCACGTCCCTTGGGACGCCGGCGATCGGTTGCCGAGACGATCGACCGGCGCTTCCCATCCGCACGTAGGCGGCCGGGAGCTTGGTTGCTCCCCGTCCTCGCTCCCGGTCGCATGCGTGCTCGAGCTCAAATCGGGAGCGTCGCGCGCATGAGCATCTGGCGCCGGGCCCCGCGCGAGGTGTACCGCGTTTACGGCGAGGACCAGTATCTAGAAGGCCAAGCGGCTCCAGAAGGAGAGGCCACTCCGCATGAACAGGAGAGCACTGTTGAGCCCGACAACCGTGGCGTGGGGCCTTGGACCACCGCTGCTTGGGAGGCTCCTTACGTCTCCAACGGTGACCCGGGCAGCTCCTTTGCTCGCCAAGGCGGAACGCATGCCGGCCGTGTGATCGGGGTCGGCCTGCTCGTGGGCGTCGGCCTCGCAACGCTTGCACTTGTCTTCTTGAACCTCTCTCATCGGCATCGAGGCCATCCTGCTCTGGTCGGTCGCGGCGCTGGCGTGGAGACAGATCGGCAAGTCGCGCGTTCAGCTCACAGCGCGAGCAGGTCTGTGTCGCCGCCGCGCTTCTCCACGCCGAGCGCAATCGCACCAGAGCGCCGGCCTCGGTCGAGGCTCAACGACGACGCACCGCCCGCGAGCGACTCAGATCCCGACCCGCGCGCTCAGCCTGCACGCTTGCTGGCGTCGCGACCCTCGGGAAACGTGGAGCCCGAGTCGCTCGCCGGCAAGTCATCCGGGGCCGCCCCGCTCGAGCCGCCCGTGGCTGACCCGGCCGGGCCCAGCGCGCCGGACGGCGTGGAGACCTCCACGCAGGTCTCGTCCGAGCCGTGTGCACAGGACGAATTCGGTTTCGAGCAGTGACCGAGATGCCCAGTATTCGCACCCAAGCGCAGGTCAGCGTGACACCGAGGTCGATGCGGCGTATAAGGGTTGGGCGGGAACTGCCGCGTTACCTGCTGCAAGCGCTTGCGGTCATGGGCTTGCTCGCCAGCGCGCGCTTTGCGATCGCGCCGCCGCGGCCCGCCCTTGCTCGCAGCCCGGTATCTGACTCGGCCCTGCCCGATCGCTCGGCGGAAGGCTTCGCCACTCTGTTTGCCCGCGCCTATCTGGACTGGGACTCACGTGATCCCGAAGCGCATCGGCTCGCGTTGGCTCCATTCGTTGGCTCCTGGATGGAAGGCGAAGCCGGCCTGCAGCCGCCGGAAGACGGTGAGCAGCAGGTCCAATGGGCGCAGGTCGTGCAGGCGCATGTCCTGGACTCAGGCGAGCGGCTGTACACCGTTGCCGCGCAAACCGACACGGACGGCCTGCTGTATCTGAGCGTCGGTGTGGTGCACGAGGCCGACGGCGCCCTGGCGCTGGACGACTATCCGGCCTTTGTCGGTGCGCCGACTTCCACTGCCCCCGCGGCCGCCACCGCGCATCTGCGCGAAGTCGAAGAACCGGCGCTTGCAACCGTGGTGACTCGCGCCTTGCGCAACTATCTGGGGCGCGCCGAATCCGAGCTCGACGCCGACCTGGCCACGGGTGCCCGTGTCTCGCTCCCCGATCAGACGCTTGCGCTTCAGTCGCTCGACAGTCTCGACTGGGTGGCGGGCGGGCGCTCGGTCCTGGCGACGCTGCGCGCTCGCGATGAGCGCGGCGGCCAGTACACGCTCGCCTACGAACTCGCGGTGCGTCTGAGCGCCGGGCGCTGGGAGATATCGGCGATTCAGAGGAACCCGAGCAGCTAGCGCAGCGACAGCACGAGCAACCGATCCAACTCAAAGGAGAACCCGATGCACACGATTCACACGATCCACGCACTGATGGCCGCAGCCGAAGGGACCGCCTCGCTTGAATCCGCGGCGAGCAAGGCAGGTGAAACCGGCCGCAAGGTCGCGATGAGCCTTATCGCGCTTGGCTTCGCGATCGCCTCGATCGTGCTCGCCTTCAGGCGCGACTTCAAGGAGGCTGCCGGCATCTTCGCTGTCGGGCTCGTCGCGATCCTGCTCGCCACTCCGGCTGGGGTCAATGTCCTGCACGAGACCGTGAACACGCTATTCGGCGCCTCCTGAGAGATGTCAAGCGAGATTCGCTCCTACAGGTGTGTGTTCGACCTGGAGCGGCGCCTCTATCGCATCGACCGGTTGCGGCTCAACCCAGCGGGTGTGCCGCTGCGCGGGATCGTCTATTTCTTGGCGCTGCTCGGCGCGGTGCTGGTGGCCGCGACATTGCCGCTGCTCGGCCTGCTCGTGCGGATCCTGCCCTGGTATTTGCGCGACATCGGCGCGCCGGGCGCATGCGCCGCCATGTTGACGCTGATCAAGATCGAGGGGAGACCGTTCCATCTGGCAGCGCTTGCGTTGCTTCGCTACGGCATCGGCCCGCGCGAGCTCTCGGGTCTGAGGCCGCGCGTCAATGCCGATAGACGCTGGCGTCTGGAGGAGCTGCTCGTCCTGGCGGACGGCTCTGATCCGCACCTGCGCCGCATGCGCTACAGCGGACCTGGAGCCGTTCTCATCAGCGCAGCTCATGTTCGTAGCAGCTGGCGACCCGGGCTCGTGCGGAGCTTCATGGGCCGGCCCGACATGCGGCTCGCGCCGCTGACGGCGAAGCAGCGGCCGGCGAAAGGTCAGGTGATCGCGCTCACGCGCGGCGCTCGCATGGAGGTAAGGCCTTGAAGTCGCCGATCTCCTTCGTCTACGGCAACTTGGTGTTCGGAGCGAGCAGTGACGACGTCTGGGCGGCATTCTCGATTCCCTGCGCGTCTTATGAGTGGCTCCCGGCAGAGGCCAAGCGCTCACGCATGCTTGCGCTGATGGGCGCCCTGGAAGCGCTCGAAGCCGACGTTCAGATCATGCGCGTCGGGCGTCGCTGGAATCTGCCGGGCTATCTCGATGAGCTGAGGCAAGGCGCCCGCGGCCAGCACGAGCAGGCAAACCAGCGCTATGCGCGTGAGCATGCCGAGCAGCTGAGCGACGTCGGCTGTGCACGACCGTCGCTGTTTCTGCTGGTCAGCTTGCGCGAGCCTGAGCGCGACGTCGCCCACTACGTGTCTCGGGCCGTCGAACAGCATCCGCGCGAGTGGTTGCGCACGATCCTCCGCGCACTCTCCACGAGCGGTCGGCGCTTGCTGAAGGCCTCAGAGCTCGAGCATCTGCGCGTGCGAGCCGATCAGGCCCACGCGCGGCTCGCTGACTTTCTGAGCGCCAGGCCTGCGCGTGGCGTCGAGTTGCAGTGGCTGGTGCGCAGGGCCTTTTGTCGCGGCCTTGGCGAGCCGCTCGTCGAGGGTCTGCACGAGCCGCGGGCATTGGCTTTCGAGCGCAACGGAGAAGCATTGCTCGCACCGCTTGAAGGAGACGTGGTGCGCTGGCTGGACGGCTATGTCGAGCATCGCGGTCGCGCTTTGCGCATCGAGTCCGAGCTCGGCGTCAGCTGGCAAGCCCTGCTCGTGCTGGGCGCCCTTCCAGAGCGAGTGGCGTTCCCTGGCTCGCGCGCGGAGCTGATGTTCGCGGCCGTCGAGAGCCTGCCGTTCCCGGTCGATCTATCACTCAACGCCCGCTTCCTTCCGAATGAGCTGGCGCTGAGGATCGCACGTAGACGTGTCCAAGACGCCGACCAGATCCTGCGTGCAGAGTCAGACGGCGATCAGGGCGTCTCCGATGTCGGCTATCAGCGCACCCAGGAAGCACGCGATCTGCTCGCGCACCTACAGGCATCAAGCCGCCCGCCGCTCTTGCGGGCGACGCTGGCACTGGCGATCGGCGCCGAGGATGAGACCAAGCTCTCAGAGCGCGTTGAGATGTGCAGGCGCGCCTACGGCGAGATCCGCCTGCACCGGCCGCTGGGCGATCAGCTGGCGCTTTTCGTCCAACAGCTTCCAGGCCAGCGCACGCGTGTCGCAGGCTACGACGACACGCTCACGACAGAGCAGGTGGGTGCGATGGTGCCGACCGCCACGCACGCCGTCGGCTCACGCGCCGGCTTCTACCTCGGGCACACGCTATCGGGCTCGCGCCAGCCCGTGCGCTTCAACTTGCGCGAGGGTTCCGAGCGCGATCGAAACACGGCGATCCTAAGCGTCGGCGCGCTCGGCTCGGGCAAGACGACACTGGCGCAGAAGCTCAAGTATGAGGCCTTCCTTCAAGGCGCTCGTGTGATCGACTGTGACCCGAAGGGCGATCACCGTTTTCATTTGCTCGAGGAGGTCGCACCGCACGCCGAGACGATCGCGCTGCGTCCCGATCCGGCGTTGCGCGGAATGCTCGACCCGCTGCGCGTAGCCCCAGCGCATCTGCGCCAGGATGCCGCCGTCTCCTTCCTGCGCGACCTGCTTCCCGCTCGCGCCGAGGCGGGCTGGGAGACGGCTGTCGTCGGCGCCGTGGACGTTGTCCTGCGGCGCGCAAGCGAGCCGACGTGCACCGAGGTGGTGCGGGCCTTGTGCGAAGGCGAGGGCAGCGATGCCCAGGTCGGCGAGGCGCTTGCCGTCTACGCGCGCTCAGGCCTGACCCAGCTCGGCTTCGCTGACGCATCGGTGAAGCTCGCATCGGCAGGCGCCCAGCAGGTCACCTACATCCCGATCCGCGACCTTCCGGGTCCCGAGCCGGGCACGCCTCGCTCTGAGTACACGCAGGCAGAGCGCGTAGGCGTGCAGATCGTGCGCTTGATCGCGATGTTCGCGATGCACCTGATGTCGCGCGAGCGCGAGCGCCTGAAGATCTTCAGCTTCGACGAGGGGTGGAGATTGCTCGGCGACCCGGTCGGGCGAACGCTGCTCGCCTCACTGCAGCGCATGGGTCGCTCCGAGCTGGCCGTGCCGATCGTCAGCACGCAACTCGTCACCGACGCGCTCATCGGTGAGCGCGAGTCGCTGGAGAACCTGCTTGGCGCCATTTTCGTGTTCGGCATGCGCTCCGAGGCCGAGGCCGCCAGGGCGCTGATCTTGCTTGGGCTCGATCCCGAAGACCGGCGTGCGCGCGAGCGCCTGCTCGAGATGCAGGCAGGGCGCTGTCTGCTGCGAGACCACAGTGGGCGCGTCGAGGCGATCCAGGTCGACGTGGTGGCGCCTTCGCTGCTGCGCGCCTTCTCCACGACCCCGCCGGCGCAAGCTCAGTGAATACAGGGCGGAGCACGACTTTGGCGCTGGGCCTCGCCCTCGCTTCTTTGCTCGCGCTCAATGGGTCGGTCGCTGCGGCTCGCCTTCCGCGGGGGACGGTTGACAGGTCCGCCGCAGCCACGACGGCCAAAACGGCTTCGCATGCGACGACCCCCACATCCAGAGCCGCCCCAACAGCGAAAGCGGCCCCTGTTGGCACCCCGATCACCCCGCCGTCGACAGGGGACGGGGCAGAAGGCGCTGGAGTGCCTTCGCTCGAAGGCGACCAGCTCGTCGAAAACGGCCTGTCGAGCCCTTTGTGCGACAGCGCCAATACATCGACGCTCTCCTATACGGCCCAGAGCAACTGCCACACATCGGGCTTTGTTGGTGCTCCCGCGCCTACAAACAACTACGACCTGGACGTGAACATCGGCACGGGCGCGCTCGGGATCGGCAACGGGCAGTTGCTCTCGACGATCCAGGACATGTTCATCGCACCAGTCTGGGAGGGCCTCGTATGGCTCGTGCACGCGCTCGTCGTGATGCTCCAGTGGTGCTACACGCTTGAACTGCTGGGCGGCTCGGTGACCAGCGGCTTGAGGAGCTCCTTGCGCCACGCGCAGGCCGGCTTCACCGAGCCGTGGCTGACGCTCGTGCTCGCCGCCGCGTCGGTTCTCGCCCTCTACGACGGGCTGATCCGCCGCCGTGTCGCCGAGACCCTCGGCCAAGCGCTGTTGACGATCGCGATGATGGTAGTAGGGCTGTGGCTGATCGCCGACCCGCTCGGCACGATCGGCCTAGCCGGCAAGTTCACAAACCAAGCTAGTTTGGGGACGCTCGACGAGGTCGCCCAGGGCACGACGGCCAAAGCCCCCGGGACGCTCGGGGACAGTATGCGCGCCTTGTTCGCGGGCGCGATCGAAGTGCCCTGGTGCTATCTGGAGTTCGGCGACGTGCGCTGGTGCAGCGACCCCGCGATGCTTGAACCCCGCTTGCGCAAGGCGGCTTTGAGCATCGTGGCTTCTGAGCGGGCCAAGCTCAATTGTCGGCCGAGCCTCACGCACCCGTTGTGTCCAGCATCGGGCGAGGGTTCGGCGTCAGCGCTCGAGCGTTCGAGTGAGCTGGTGCGTGAGGCAGACACGAATGGTTCGTTGTTTCTGGCGTTCCAGGCCAACGGCCCTGAACGCAACTCGACCAAAAACAGCGGATCGCTGCTGCACATCCTCTGTCAAGCCGAAAGCGAGAGCAAATGCGAAGGCGCCACGGCGACCCAAGCTGAGTTTCGCTCCGATGGAGGCACCTTCCCGCGCATGCTCGGAGTAGCGCTGATCGCAGTCGGCGTGCTCGGCATGGCGATGCTCTTCGGGCTGATCGCGATCCACCTTCTTCTCTCGGCGTTGCTCAGCCTTTTCATGTTGCTGCTGGCGCCTTTCATAGTGCTGGCTCCTGCGTTGGGGGACGCCGGACGTGCCGTATTCAGCGGTTGGCTCACACGGCTGCTGGGCGCCGTCTGCTCGAAGCTGATCTTCTCATTCGTGCTGGGCGCCCTCTTGACGATGCAGCGCATGCTCGCCTCGCTGCATCAGATGGGCTGGTGGACGCAATGGTTGTTGATCTCGGCCTTCTGGTGGTTCGTGTTCCTCGAGCGTCACAAGGCCGCGGACTTTGTGCGTAGCGGTGGGCGGGCGCCGCTCGTGTCGACTCGCCGGACAATTGGCCAGAGGGTCCGGGGGGCTCGACAGGTAAAGCAAGACCTCGCTCACCCGGTGCGCTGGGCCAAGGACAAGCTGCTGTCGCCGTTGCCCGAGGATGAGAAATTGGAACGGGCGGAGCTCAAGCTTCCTGGGCCTGGAAAACCAGAGCCGGCGCTGACAGATCAAGGGCAGCAACAGGCCGACGGGCCTCTGCGGCGTACGGGTGGCGGCCGGCAATCAGCGGGCGGCGGCGATCAGCAGACCGGGGGAGCACAACCGCCCGGGCGATCTGAGCGGGGAGAGGCGCCAGGGCAGCTCGGTCGTGATGGCGCTCAGACGGTGCAGGCCGTCGAGGGGATAGGTCCCTCCGAGTCTCAGGTGGCTGCCCCTAGGGATCAAGTCGGCTCCGCCGCGCCGGCCGGCGAAGGCGGCTCGCACCGAAATCGAGCGGAGGCCGAGAAGCCGCCTCGGATCGAGCGCCTCGCGCGCGCGGCCGCTTATGCGAGCGACCCAGAGGCCGAGGAGGCAGCGTGGCTCGCCAACACACGCCACCAGCCCGCCCAAGCGCAGTCGCCGAGCCAGTCGCAGGCTCCGACTCGCGAGCGTGGGTCGCCGTCGCAAGCAGCGACCGAGTCAACAGGTGTGCCGGGGAAGCCTGGTCCACCAGGAGCGCCCGGATCGCAAAGCATGCGTATGCGGACCTCGCGCGAAATCATGGATGACGCCCGCGAAGTAGCCGCCGGGCGCAAGCGCCAGCTTGGGCTCGAGCCATTCGTGGAGCCGGAGCCATGAGCACCCAAGCGGCGGCGCATCCGAGCATCTCGCCGCGTCGCCCGCTGAAGCTGGCAGGCACGCTGATCGCGACGACGGCGGCCCTGGCTTTGTTTGCACTGATGCTGATCGCGTCGCTGCTTGGCGCCGGCGCCATCTCGCTCGGCAGCGGGCCCGACGGCTTTAGCGCCTCAGCGCTCGCCGAGGCTGACATTCCGCCGCTCTACCTCAGTCTCTACCAGCAGGCCGCCAGGCACTACGGCCTCGACTGGGCGATCCTCGCCGGCATCGGCAAGGTCGAGTGCGACCACGGACGCGATCCCGATCCTTCGTGCACCAAGGAGGGCGCGGTCAACTCGGCAGGCGCCGGAGGACCCGCTCAATTCCTTGCCTCGACTTGGGCCGAGTACGGGGTGGACGCCGACGGCCGAGGATCACCAGACCGGTGGGATCCGGCCGATGCCATTTATGCAATGGCGAGGTATTTGCATGCTTCGGGCGCTCCGCAGAATTACCGCAAGGCGATCTACGCCTACAACCACGCGTGGTGGTATGTGAATGAGGTGGAGCATTGGGCCTCGCTATATCGTGGCCCCGTCCAGGCGGCCCGGGAGATCGATCCCGCAAGCATCGGTGAAATCACAGATGTCGAATGGCCGGGTGTCGGCACGGTCGAGACGATCTCCGGCACGCGCGCGGCGCTCTCGCCGGGGGACGGTCACCTTGCGCTCGTGCCGGCGCAGGCGCCGGCGGTCGTGCAGGCGATGGTGATCGCCGGCAACGAGCTGCAAGATCTGCCATATGGCCCAGACGGCCACCCGGACCCGCTCGGAGCCCCCGACGAGGACTGCTCCAGCACCGTCAACTACGTGCTTTACAGGTCGGGCATTCGCCCGCTCGCGGAAATCCTGCGCGAGAACCCGCTCGCCCAGGACTATGTCAACTGGGGCGACCAGGGTCCGGGTCGTTGGATCACGATCTACGCCACCACCGAGCCGACCGACCACGTGTTCATCCTCATCGCCGGGCTGCGCCTGGATACTTCCCACAACGGCACGGACGTAGGCCCCAATCGTGACGAAGACGGGCCGCGCTGGCGCATCCTCGATCACATCCCGACTTGGGCGCACTGGTCGGTGCGCCATCCGCCAGGGTTGTAATGTGGCAAGCATGCGCGAGGTGGAACACCTTCTGATCGGGGGCGGGCTCGCCTGCGCGACCTGCGCTCAATCGTTGCGCGAGGGTGGCGCGAACGGGGAGATCGTGCTCGTCGGTCGCGAGCCGGACCCGCCCTATAACCGTCCTGAGTGCTCCAAGGGCTATCTGCGCGGCGAAGAGAGTCGCGAGGAGCCGCTCGTGCAGCCGCAAGAGTTCTGGTCCGAGCAGAAAGTAGAGCTGCTGACACGCACGAGCGTCACGGCTCTGGACCTCGATACGCGCATGGCAAAGCTCTCGGACAAGCAGGAGATCCACTTCGAGAAGGCCTTGATCGCAACGGGCGCGAACGTGCGGCGATTGAACGTGGCCGGATGCGAGCTGGAGCAGATCCACTATCTGCGCACGCTCGGCAACTCCGACCACATACGTGAGGGCGTGGCCGACGCGGAGCGCGTCGTCTTGATCGGCGGCTCCTACATCGGCTGTGAGGTTGCCGCCTCGCTGACGATGATGGGCAAGCAGGCGACGATCGTGATGCAGGAGGACGTGACGCTCGAGCGCGGCTTCGGCAAGACGGCCGGGCGCTTCTTCCAGGGCTTGCTGGAATCCCACGGCGTCACGATCCACGGCTCCGGTGGCTTGGAGCGCTTCGAGGGCGATACCCGCGCGGGCACACCCTCTGGGGCGCAGGCAGGCGGGCGCGTCGGCAAGGTCGTCACGACAAACGGGCTGGAGCTCGAAACGGATGCGGTCGTGATCGGCGCCGGGGTCACCCCCGACATCGCGCTGGCAAAGCGCGCCGGCCTCGAGATCGGCGAGCGCGGCGGCGTGCTCTGTTCCTCGCGCCTCGAGACATCGGTCCCCGGGGTGTTTGCCGCCGGCGACATCGCCGAGTACGACTCGCCTCTGCACGGGACACATGTGCGCATCGAGCACTGGGACGTCGCCTTCAACCACGGCAAGACCGCCGCGGCGAACATGCTCGGCGGCGATGTCCCACACGAAGTGGTCCCGTATTTCTACTCGGTGCTCGCGGACTGGGGCGAACTGGAATACGTCGGGCCCGCGTACGAGTGGGACGAGGAGATCGTGCGCGGCTCCTACGAGGATGCAAACTTCACCACTTGGTATCTGAAGGACGGCCAGGTCAAGGCAGCCCTCACTTTCGGCCGTCCCGACGACCTCGATGCCGCGCGCCGGCTGATCGCAGAGAGCCCGGTGCTGGACGAGGCTCGGCGCCAAAAGCTCGCGAGCCTCGATGCAGACCTCGCCACCCTGTAAGGTTGGCCCCTAAATAGACGGTCGGTGGCGAAGGGAAGCCGGTGCGAATCCGGCGCGGACCCGCCACTGTGACCGGGGATGCCAGCCGCAAGCGCGACTAAAGCGCAGCCACTGATCGGCCGCTCGGCGGATCGGGAAGGTGCGGAAGGTGGGCCCGGGAGCCAGGAGACCTACCTCCGACCACAAGCCCACAAGCCCTCGTGGAAAGGGGTGGCTCCATGTCTCAAATACGTGTCTTCTTGCGCTCTGCGCTCCCGATCGGCGTGCTCATTTGTCTATTTGTTCCTGCGTCCGCGGTCGCTGCTGGGGCACCCGCCCAAGTCACCGTCCGGGTTGAGGGCCTTAGCGAAACCAAGCTTCCGCCGACCATCGTTACAACTATCACCAATCCCGTGGTCAAGGACGGCAACTCGGCCGACTCGTGTCCTGGCACTAGCGCGCTGGGCGCTCTCGATCTGGCCACCGGCGGCAATTGGAGCGGCCCGTGGGAAGCGAAATACAATCAATACTCGATTTTCACGATCGAGGGCGAGACCCACGAATTCGAAGAATCGGCCTCGGCGAATTACTTCTGGTCATTCTGGCTGAACGACAAGGACTCCGAACTGGGTGCCTGCGAAACAGAACTGCAGCCCGGCGATCGGGTCCTGCTCTTTCCGTCTTGCTATGGCACATCTTGTCCCATGCCCGAACCGACTCCGCTCGAGATCGAAGCACCCGCAACGGCAAACGTTGGTGAAGCGACGGCGGTGACGGTCAAGCAGTACAACACGAAGGGGGAAGCCACTCCGGCCGTTGGCGCGAGTGTCATCGGGGGTGGCGCCGGCGCGACTACCGACTCTCAAGGTCACGCGACGCTGAGGTTCTTCGCCGCCGGAGCGAATACCGTGCGTGTGAGCGGGGCCGCGGGTGGCACGCCAGCTATTCGCACCGAGACGTCGATCTGTGTGCATAACGGCAACGACGGGAACTGCGGGACCACAATCCCTGGTGTCTCGATCATTCCCAAAGGCATGCCGGTGATCCCGCCTCCGACGCCCGTCCAGGTCGCCATCGCCAAAGGGGTAAGCAACGGTCGCCACTACTCCCGCCACGGTGCCCCGAGAATCCTCCGTGGCCTTGTCGACCCCGGCAACGACACGCTCAGGGGTGTGCGCATCAGCCTCCAGCGGAGAAACGGCAAGCACTGCATGGTGTTCAGCGGCACTAAGGAGGCCTTTGTGCGCGCTCGTTGCGGCGCGACACGCTTTTTCTCAGTAGGGGCAGCGGAGTCGTTCAACTACCTGCTTCCCGCGGCACTGCCGCCAGGTCGCTATGTCTACGACGTTGAGGCGATAAACGGTGCGGGCAAGCCAACCAAGCTCGTCCCAGGCGTCAGTCATGTCGTCTTTTATGTCCAGTAGAACTAGTTCATTGGGCGCGCGTGTCTGGCGCGCGCCCAAGCGCCGACTGCTCGCCTTCTCGGCTCTAGCGCTGCCGGCGCTGGCGGCCTCGCTGGCGCTCGCCGGCTGCGGTCTCGGCCCAGGCAAGACGCCAAACGGAATCAGCCTCTCCGTGACACAGGATTTCGGTGCGCTCCCAGTGGGCTATGCAGGGACGCCGCACGTGCACGGCCAGGAGACCGTGATGAGCCTTTTGATGCGCAACTACGAAGTCAAGACTCGCTACGGGGGCGGCTTCGTGCAGAGCGTCAACGGGCATGCCGGCGGCACACAAGGCGGAGAACCGATCGACTGGTTCTACTACGTCAATGGGGTCGAGGCGCCAAAGGGAGCCGCCGATACCAATGTCGAATCTGGCGATCACATCTGGTGGGATCTGCACGACTGGAGCCAGACCGACCATATTCCGGCAGTCGTCGGCTCATTCCCCGAGCCGTTCTTGGGGGGGATCGAAGGCAAGCGCTATCCCGTGCGCGTGGAATGCTCGGAACCGTCGAGCGCCGCATGTGCGACCGTGCACGCGCGTCTCAGCAGGCTTGGCGTGCCGGTCGCCGGGGCGGCCGTCTCAGAGGAAGAAGAGAAGTTGACAATGCGCGTGCTCGTCGGACCCTACTCCGCGTTGGGCAGGTCGCCGAGCGTGCAGAGCCTCGGCGCCGGCCCACGCTCGAGCGGCGTGTATGCCCGCTTCTCAGACGGCGGCAGCGCCCTCAGCCTGCTTGATCCCGCCGGCAGCGTCGTGCGAAAACTGGGTGCGGGAACCGGTTTGGTCGCGGCGACGCGCTACAGCGAAGAGGCGCCTGTGTGGTTTGTCACCGGCACCAACGCGGCCGGCGTGACCCACGCCGCCAACTCGCTGCGTGAAAGCACGCTGCACAACGTTTTCGCGCTCGCGCTCGAACCTTCGGGAGTGGCTCAGCCGGTGCCGGTGTCGGGGCCATGAGCACGCGGGGCTAGCCATGGCCATGGGCGCCACGCTCTTCTACCGCCGCCTCGCGAGTCCACTGCATGCGACCCGTGCGACGGTGGCGGCCATGTGGGCCTGTGCGCTGATCGCCGCGACGCTGCTCAGCGAAAGCCCGTTGGTGCTGGGCCTGCTCGTGTTGGCTGTGCTCGGCGCCGGCGTCGGCGCCGAGCTTGGGCGCGAGCTTGCGCGCACGCTGCGCACTGTGCTGATCGTGGCGATGCCGATCATGCTCGTCAACGGGCTCGTCTATCACGAAGGCCTGACCGTGTTCGCGCGCCTCGGCGACCTCGGGCCGTTCGGCCAAGGCGACCTGACCGTCGAGGCGCTCGTCTACGGTGCGGTCATAGCGCTGAAGGTCGGCCTGCTGATGCTGATCACAACACTCGCAAGCCTCGCAATCGACCCCGACGAGCTGCTGGCTGTGTTTCGCCGCCATTCGTTTCGCTCGGCCCTCACCGCCTCGCTCGCCACACGCATGATCGGGGTGCTCTCGGCCGACTCCCAGCGCCTGGCCGAGGCCCAGCGTACGCGCCCGGGTGGCAGCGCCACGGGCGCACGCGCACGCGTGAGACTGTTGAGCGCGATCGTCGGCTCTTCGCTCGATCGCTCGATGGACGTGGCCGCGACGCTCGAGCTGCGCGGCTTCGCCGCCGCACCGGGCACACGAGGCCACGCACAAGGCCGTCCCTTCTCGCGCCACGATCGTGCCTTCGCCCTCTCGGCTGTCTGCGTGTTCGCCCTCGCGCTGGTCGGGCGCTTGGCGGCGGCGGCGCCGTTCGACGCATACCCGCTTTTGAGCATGCCGCTGTCGCTCGCGACTTTCGCGCTGTGCCTGCTGTTGGCGGTAGCTGTCCTGCTGCCATTTGCCGACCACCGGGGGATTGAGCTTTGAGATCCGTCTTGGCGTTCTCGAACGTGACATACGCCTATCCCGAATGTTCCGAGGCGGCCTTGCACGGTGTGACCCTGGAGCTCGAGCAGGGGGAGCTGTGCCTGCTGGCCGGTCGCTCGGGCCAAGGCAAGTCAACGCTTTTGCGCGCCGCCTGCGGCCTCGTCCCACATTTCCACGGTGGCACGTTTGCGGGTAGCGTCAGCGTCGCGGGCATGGACACGCGCGAGCACCCGCCCGCACTGCTCGGAGCCCACGTCGGCGTGCTGCAAGGTGACGCCGAGACCCAACTGGTGATGAGCTCGGTGCGCGCCGAGTTGGCTTTGGCGATGGAGAGCCGCGGACACGGCGCCACAGCAGTCGCGCGCGCCGTCGAGGAGGTCGCGCTCGCGCTCGGGATCGATCACCTGCTCGAGCGCTCCACGCACGAGCTCTCTGGCGGTGAGAAGCAGCGTGTGGCCCTCGGCGCGGCGCTCGTCGGCCGCCCGCGCGTGGTGCTGCTCGACGAGCCCACCTCTCAGCTCGACCCAGTCGCCGGCGACGAGCTGATCGGCCTGCTGCGCAGGCTCAACCAAGAGTGGGACACGACGATCCTGCTCTCAGAGCATCGCCTGGAGCGTTGCCTCGCGGCGGCCGACCGCGTGATCGCAATCGACGGCGGCGAAGTCGCCCACGACGGCTCGCCAAGCTCGTTCCTGCACTACGCGGCCGCGCGCGAGCCGACGCTGCAGACGCCTGGCGCGAAGCTGTTCGCGCTCGCGGGCATCGGCCCACCGCCGGTCGGTGTCAAGCAGGCGCGCGCCTTCCTGCGCCGCGAGGGGCTGCTGCAGGACGCGAGCAATGCCGGCGAACAGGCCGTGCCTGGCGTGCCGGGTGGGGGCCTGGCGCCTGCTTTCACGTCAGCTCGGCGCGCGCGTCGCGGGAGCTCGTCTTTTGGGGGAGGAGGGGGCGTGCCCCTGGCGGTTCGGGGGCTGTGGTCTGAGATCCCGCGCGGCCCGGCGATCCTGCGCGGGGTTGATCTGGTCCTCGGCCCGGGTGAGACGATCGCGCTGATGGGCCGCAACGGGGCAGGCAAGTCCACGCTGCTGCGCCACCTGGCCGGCTTGCAGGCTCCGACACGCGGCAAGGTCGAGCGGGCCGGCAGGGTTGCGCTGCTGCTGCAGAACCCAGGCGACTATTTCTTGCACGAGCGCGTCCGCGACGAGCTTTCGCGCGCCGCGCTCGTGCGAGCGGGGCTCGAGGAGCTGGCCGAGCGCAATCCACGCGATCTGTCAGGAGGCCAGCGCCAGCGCCTGGCGCTGGCAATCGTCTGCGATGGGGGGGAGGCTCCGGTCGTAGTGGCGCTGGACGAGCCCACGCGCGGCATGGATCGTGAGGCCAAGGCGCACCTGGCCGATGAGCTGCGCCGCCGCGCCGAGCAGGGCCAGGCGGTGATCGTCGCCACGCACGACCCGGAGTTCGCCGCGTCCTGTGCGCGGCGCGCGATCCTGCTCGCCGACGGGCGCGTGATCGCCGACGGCCCGACAGCCGACCTGCTCGCCGGCGGCTGGTACTTCGCGACGGAGACCGCCCGCATCTTTGGTGGCGCCCATGGTGTGCTGCTGCCTGAGGAAGGCGCCGAACTGTTGCGCGAACTTGGCGCCACAAAGCGCGAACCCGAAGGCGCCGACGCTCAACCCGCGAGGGCCGTGGGCCGGGCGCTCCGATCACGACGTGGCACGCCCAACAAATCCCAAGAAACACCTGACCTTCAGGTCCACGCGGCGGGGGAGACGCACACGTGAGCTGGCCTCTCGCCTCCTTTGCAATCGTGGCCGGGATCCTGCTGATCGGTTGGTTCGTCTACGAGCGCTCGCGTCCGTCCGCGCGCATGGTCGCGCTCGTGGCCACGCTCGCCGCGGTGGCAGCGCTCGGTCGCGACGCTTTCGTGGCGCTGCCCGACGTCAAGCCGATCACCGCGATCGCGCTCGTCGTCGGCTACTCGCTCGGTCCGCTGCCGGGCTTCACCGTCGGCGCGATCGGGATGTTCGCCTCCAACATGATGCTAGGCCAAGGCCCTTATACCCCCTGGCAGATGGCCGCCTGGGGCCTCGTGGGCCTCGCCGGCGCCCTGCTGGGTCGTTTGAGCGCCCGGCGCATGGGTCGCTTTGGATTGGCGCTCGCCTGCGCCGTGATGGCGCTGGTGGCCAAGGAGATCATGAACGTCTACACCTGGACCTTGGCTGCCGCCCACACTCCAGCTGCCTTCCTGCTGATCGCAGGTCAAGCGCTGCCGTTCGACATCACCGACACCGTTGCCAGCTTCCTGTTCGGGTTCGCCTTCGGACCGGAGCTGGCGCGGCTGTTGGGACGGACGCGTGCGCGCATGAGCGTTGAATGGGCTCCCGCCCAGCCACCTGCTGGGCCGCCCGTCGCGAGGCCGTCGACGTTGCTTGTGCTGGTGTGCCTCGTGGGGGTGGTAGGTGTCGCGACAACGGCTGCCCCCCCGCGCGCGCGGGGGGCATTGCGGTCATTCAGCGCGGCCCCACCGGCCCAGCCCGCGCCAACGCCGCTTCGCGCTCGGCCCGCCACGTCCTCGGCGGTCGCGCGCGCCGTCGCCTACCTGCAGCACGCCCAGAACAGCGACGGTGGCTTTGGTGGCGCGCCGGGACAGCACAGCAGCGAGCTGTACTCGGCCTGGGTCGCGATCGGCTTGGCGGCAGCCGGGCGCGACCCGCTGGCGCTCACCCGCGACGGGCATTCGCTACTGAGCTCGCTGCGAGGCGAAGCGGCGACGCTCGAAGGCGCCGGCGACGAGGAGCGCACGATCCTAGCGCTGCACGCATGTGGCCTGCCGGCGTCTGACTTTCCGGGCACGAGCCTTGCCGCCGAGTTGGTGCATGAACGATCGAGCGACGGCTCCTTCGGCCAGCTCGTCAACATCACGGCATTCGCGATCTTTGCGTTGCGCGTCGCCGGCAGCTCCGCTGACAATCGAGTCGTCAGCGACGCGGGGCGCTGGATCGCGGCCCAACAGGACAGCGACGGCGGCTTCGGCTTCGCGGGCCACGGCGGGGGCGAGGACGTCGACGATACGGCTGCGGCGCTGCAGGCAGTGATCGATGCCGGCGGCCGGCGTGGGGGCGCGGTCCTCGCGCGCGCGGTGGCGTATCTGCGCCGCGCGCAGAATCCCGACGGCGGCTTTCCCCAGCAGGCCGGCGGCGAGTCCAACGCCCAATCGACCGCCTGGGCCGTGCAGGGGCTGGACGCCGCGGGCGTGAGCGTGCGCGCCGTCAAACGCGGCCACAGCCGCTCGCCGCTTGCCTACCTGGAAAGCGTGATGGCCCCCAATGGCAGCGTCTACTACTCGCGTACGAGCGCACAGACGCCTGTATGGGTCACCGCGGAGGCGCTCACCGCCTTGGCCGGCAAGCCGTTTCCGGTAGCGCCTGACTTCAGCGGCGGCTAATCGACTCTCCTACCCTTGGGAGATATGTCCGCGAGCACCCAAAGTGCGGCCGCAGAGGGTCCTGGCGGCTATGCCGGCCCGCTGCTGCTCGCCACGGCGTGCGTCGCGGGCTTGACCCTGACCTGGGTGCTGGCGGCGCTGGTGCCGATCACGCACGTCAAGGATGCCATCGCCCTGTATGACTTTACGCGCCTGAACCGGCCGGCCATCGAAGTCCCGGCGCGTCTGTTGCTCGACTTGCTCGAACCGGCCTTCTTCATCGTGTGGGGGATCGCGCTCGTGGCAATCGCGCTCTCGCATGGGCGCAGACGCGTGGGGCTTGCGGTGGCCTTGGTCCTCTCGCTGGCGCCAGCCAGCGCCGAGCTGCTCAAGCCGCTGCTTGCTCACCCGCACGCTGAGGTGGTGCCGCTCTACATCAAGGGCGCCTCATGGCCGAGTGGCCACGCGACGGCGGCCACAGCGCTCTTCTGGTGCGTCCTGCTGGTCGCGCGACCCAATCGCCGGCGCGCTCTGGCGCTGGTTGGCGTCGTGCTGCTCGCCGCCGTCGGCTGCTCGCTGTTGATCCTCGCCTGGCACATGCCAAGCGACGTGATCGGCGGCTACCTGCTCGGCACGCTGTGGTTCGCTCTGGCGCTGCTCGGGCTACGTGCGAGCCGCCGCGGGACCGCCGCTCAGCCCTTGCCCTCGCCCGGCGCGCCGGCGTGCTCGCCCGGCGCCCACAGCAACTCGGAGCTCGCCGGCCTGGGCGCCGCGGGATCGTCATTTGCCGCCCGGCTGAGGATGAACAGCATGTCTGACAGCCGGTTCAAGTAGCGGACAACCTCGGGGTTGCACTCCTCGCCGACGGCGATTGCGCGCCGCTCCGCACGCCGACAGACGGTGCGGCAGATGTGTAGCTGCGCCGCGGCCGGGGTGCCGCCGGGGATCACGAACGAGCGCAACGGCTCGAGCGTCGCGTTGACCTCGTCGCAGACCCCCTCCAGCCACTGCGCGTACTCGGCCGTCACTCGCAGCCGCACGTGTCCCTTGCGCGTCGCGTCGGGCGCCCCCTCGGCGGGAGCAGGCACCGACAGGTCGGCCCCGACGTCGAGCAGGTCGTTCTGCACGCGTCCCAGCCACTGCGCGAAGTTGGCCGGCAGTCCAGGCGCGAGCAGCGCCACGCCGAGCGTCGCGTTGAGCTCGTCGACGGTGCCATAAGCCTCCACGCGGGGATGGCACTTGGACACGCGACTCATGTCTCCGAGGTGAGTCTCGCCGCGGTCCCCACCCTTGGTGTAGATGCGTGTCAGGTTGACCGTCACGACCCGTCGAGTCTGGCAGATGGAGGGTCGCCGTGTCAGCCCGCAAGCGAAGTCCGAAGCGCCGCTCTGGGCAGGCCAAAGCGGTGCGTCGCGGCCCAGTGTGAGCAGTCGCACTGCGTGGCGTCGGGCAGATCGGATACTTTCCCGGCCTTCATGCGGGTAGCTGTTCCGAAGGAGACAGCCGAGGGCGAGCACAGAGTTGCGCTCGTCCCGGAGGTCGTAGCCAAGTTGAAGGCCAAGGGCGTCGAAGTCCTGGTCGAGAATGGCGCGGGCGCAGACGCGCTGCTGCCCGATGCTGCCTTCGCTGAGGCCGGCGCGCGGATGACCGCGGACGCCGCCGAGCTGTGGCAATCGGATGTGGTCGTCAAGATCTCTCCGCCCAGCGAGGCCGAGATAGGACGACTCGGAGCCGGGTCGGTGCTGATCGGCTTCTTGGCGCCGCTCACGAGCCCGCAGACCACGCGTGCGCTCGCGGCAGCCAAAGCCACCGCATTTGCGATGGAGTCGATCCCCCGCATCTCGCGTGCGCAGTCGATGGACGCGCTCTCCTCGCAGAGCAACATCGCGGGCTACAAGGCCGCGCTCTTGGGCGCAGAGAACATGGGACGTTTCTATCCGATGCTGATGACGGCAGCCGGCACGATCCCCCCAGCCAAGGTGCTCGTGCTGGGAGCCGGCGTCGCGGGCTTGCAGGCGCTTGCCACCGCCAAGCGCCTTGGTGCGCGCACGACCGGTTACGACGTGCGCCCGGAGGTGGCCGAGCAGGTGCAGTCGCTCGGTGCGCAGTGGCTCGATCTGGGCCTCGAGGCAAGCGGCGAGGGCGGCTATGCGCGCGAGCTGACCGACCAGGAGCGAGCTGAGCAACAGCAGGCGCTGACCGATGCGATCAAGGGCTTCGACGTGGTCATCACGACCGCGTTGGTGCCTGGCCGCCCGGCCCCCAAGCTTGTTACCGCCGAGGCGGTCGAAGGTATGAAGCCGGGCTCTGTGATCGTCGATCTGGCGGGGGAGTCTGGCGGCAACTGCGAGTTGACCGAGCCAGGCCAAACCGTCGTCAGGCACGACGTGAAGATCGTCTCGCCCCTGAACCTGCCGGCGAGTATGGCCGAGCACTCCTCGCAATTGTTCGCCCGCAACGTGCAGGCGCTGCTGGAGTTGCTGGTCGCAAAGATTGAGGATCCCGCCCACCCGGACGCCGACGGTGAGGTCGAGCTCAAACTCGATTTCGAGGATGAGATCGTCGCCGGCGCCTGCATCGTGCGCGATGGGGAGATCGTCAACCCAGCCGCCAAGGCCGCCGTGGAGGCCGGCGCATGATCCTCGCAAGCGTCCTCACGACCAACCTCGCGATCCTGGTGCTCGCGGGCTTCATCGGCTTCGTCGTCATCTCCAAGGTGCCAAACACGCTGCACACGCCGCTGATGTCGGGAACGAACGCGATCCACGGGATCGTGCTGCTCGGCGGCCTGTTGCTGTTCGGTCTCGCCGAACTGGACTCGTTCAGCAAGGCCTTGCTCGTGATCGCCGTCGCGTTCGGCACGATCAATATCGTCGGCGGCTTCCTCGTCACCGACCGGATGCTCGAGATGTTCAAGTCGCGCCCGAAGCCGAAGGGATCCGAGAAGGAGTCGGCCGGCGAGGGTAAGTCAGGCGCGGATGGGAAGGCAGGCTCATGAGCAACCCGCCGCTTGCCACCAGCCTTCTACAGAGCGAAAGCTTCATCTACGTCCTCTACATCGTCGCTTTTGCGCTGTTCATCCAGGGCTTGCGCGGGCTCTCGGGTCCGACCGGCGCCGTGCGCGGCAACCGCATCGCCGCGGTGGGCATGGGTGTCGCAGTCGTTGCGACGCTGCTCAACCCGGGCGAGGGCAACTGGGGCCTGATCGCGCTCGGCATCGCGCTCGGCATCGCCGTCGGGGTGCCCGCGGCCCGTCAGGTGAAGATGACCGCAATGCCGCAGATGGTCGCGCTCTTCAACGGCGTCGGCGGCGGCGCGGTGGCGATCATCGCGTGGGTCGAGTTTCGCAACCACGGCTCCACGTATGGCTCGCACCTGGCAGTGCGGACGTTCGAATCCGGGCCGTTTGTCGAACACGCGATCGTTCGCACTGGCGCCCTACCAACCTATGTGGCGATCTTCTCCGTGTTCGCCGCGATCGTCGGCTCGATCTCCTTCTGGGGTTCGAACATCGCTTTCGGCAAGCTCCAGGAAATCATCCCCGGGCGTCCGATCTCGCTCGGCCCCGCCCAGCAGATCGTCAACCTCGTGCTTTTGATCCTGGCGCTCGCGGCCGGCATCGATCTGATCGCAGGCGCGCACTCCGAACTGCTGTTCATCGGCATGCTGATCGTGGCGGCGTTGCTCGGTAACGCGGTGGTGCTGCCGATCGGAGGAGCCGACATGCCGGTCGTCATTTCGCTACTGAATGCCTTTACCGGCCTGTCGGCGGCAGCAACGGGCATGGCGCTCAACAATCCCGCGCTGATCGTTGCCGGGATGATCGTGGGCGCCTCGGGCTCGATCCTCACCAACCTGATGGCGACCGCGATGAACCGCTCGATTCCTTCGATCGTCGCGGGTGGCTTCGGCGGTGGCGGCACTGTCGAGGGGGCTGAAGGCGCCGGTGAGCATCAGGGCACGGTGCGCTCCACAAGCGCCTCCGACGCGGCGATCCAGCTTGCCTACGCCAACCGTGTGGTGATCGTACCCGGCTATGGCATGGCCGTCGCTCAGGCACAGCACGCGGTACGCGAGCTGACCAAGGAGCTCGAGGCCCGTGGCGTGGAGGTCAGCTACGCGATCCACCCGGTCGCGGGGCGCATGCCGGGGCACATGAACGTGCTGCTGGCAGAGGCCGACGTGCCCTATGACCAGCTCAAGGAGATGGATGACGCCAACCCCGAGTTCCAGCGCACCGATGTGTCGCTCGTGATCGGCGCCAACGACGTGACAAACCCGGCGGCAAAGAACACGCCGTCCTCACCGATCTACGGGATGCCGATCCTCGAAGTGTCCGACTCCCGCTCGGTGATCGTGATCAAGCGCTCGATGAACCCCGGGTTTGCCGGGATCGAGAACGAGCTCTACTTCGACCCGAAGACCTCGATGCTCTTCGGCGACGCCAAGTCGGCTGTGAGTGAGATCACAGCCGAGCTGTCGGCTCTCTGAGCCCCAGCCGCTAAAGAAGCACCCTGTTGCCCATGAGGGAGGCGGGCTGGGCGCTCGGGCGCGCCAAACAGCCGCTTCCTACGTGCGTATCGACCCTGGCGGTGGATGCGCGGGTGTCCGCCTCCAGCCAAATTGGTACGTGATGCAGACAATGCAGACATTGTCAAGAAGGTACTCGTCTATTAGACTGAGTTAAGGAGAGCTAGAGACACACCGTTCAGAGGGGGCCGGCATCACGGCACATGGCGGTACAGGATTTGCTCGACTGCGGTTCGTGGCGGTTCTGGGCGCATTGGCCTGTGCCGTGTCCGTCTGCGGGGCGAGCGTCTGCTCGGGCTCCGCGGTCGAGCCCTCGAGCTCGGAAACGATCCTCGCGACGCGGGCCGTGGCGCGGGCTGTGGCGCTCGGCTCAGGCCCACACGCGCACGCGAGCATCGTCGGCGGGCAGAGCGCTTCGATAGCCAACTTCCCGTTTCAGGTAGCTCTGTATGACCCTCAGGCAGGCTCGCCCGCCCAAGGCTTCTTCTGCGGCGGGGTGATCATCGACGCGATCCATGTGATCACAGCCGCTCACTGCGTCTCCGGTGGCGCCCATCAAATGGCCCCCGCTGCCGGCATCGAGGTGCTCGCCGGCTCCACCTCACTCGACCAGCCCACTGCGGGCAGCGTCCGCGACCCGGTTCAGTCAAGCGTCGTCGACCCAGGTTATGAACCGTTCAGCGGCAACGAGGACATCGCCCTGCTCACACTCGCTCATCCGCTGTGGTCGAGCTCCTCTGCGCCCATCGTCAACGGCCTCGACACGATCGCCCCGTTGGCATTCGATCCCGGTGCGGCCCCTGCCGCCTACTCCAATCCCGGCGCGGGTCCCGCGACGCTGGTCACGGCGAGTGGCTGGGGCGATGTCGAGCCGGCGCCAGGGCATGCCCCTAGCTACCCGACGAGCCTGCGCGCCGTGAAGCTGGCACTCGTCTCGGAATCGACCTGCGAAGAACAGTACGCTACGATCGAACAGCCGATCACCTCGAGCATGATCTGCGCGGGTGGCGGCAGCGCTCGCGCGGACACATGCTACGGCGATAGCGGCGGACCGCTTCTTCTCGATGCCGATACTCCCGCGCGCCCACCTCGAGACTATGTGCTCCTCGGGCTCGTCGACTTTGGCAACGGCTGCGCCCAGCCCGGCTTTGCGGGTGTATACACAAGAGTCTCGAGTCCCGAGATAGTGAGCTTCCTGAACTCGGGTGCGGGCAAGAGCGCCGCTGCGCTCGGTACGCAGGCCAAGCACAAGAAGAAGCGGCGCAGAAAGCGCCCTCGCCGCGGCGTCCACTAGCGAACCTCCCGCCTCCTCTGGGAGACTGGGGAGCGTGATCTCCCGAGAAGCGGCAATCGACGCTCTACGCACGAACGAGTTCGACCTCGTGGTCGTCGGCGGCGGAATCACCGGCGCAGGTGTCGCTCTGGATGCTGCCGCGCGTGGTTACAGCGTGGCGCTCGTGGAGCGCGCCGACTACGCGTCGGGTACCTCCAGCCGCTCCAGCAAGCTCGTGCACGGTGGCTTGCGCTATCTGCAGCACTTCGACCTCGGCCTGGTCCGCGAGGCATTGCTGGAGCGCCAACTGATGGTCGCCCTGGCGCCGCACCTGGTGCATCCGCTGGCGCTGGTCGTGCCGGCCTTCGACGGCGCTCGGCCCGACCGGCTGATGGGGATGGGCCTGAACCTGTATGACGTGATGTCGGTCGATCGCGAGCGTCTGCGAGCCCGCCGCTCGCGTCGAGGTCGAGGCGAGCAGCCACCGCGAGGCGATCAGATCGTCGGCGAGCAGGGCGCCACGGCGGCAAGGACGGCCGTGCTCGAGCAGGGAGAGTCCTGGAGCCCCGAGCGTCACCGCGTAATCTCGGGCGAGGAGGTGCTCGAGCTGCTGCCGGCGATGGCCGGGCGCGAGCCGACGAGCGGATATCTCTTCTACGACTGCCAAACAGACGATGCCCGTCTGGTCCTGACTGTGCTCGGTGAGGCAGAGCGCTTTGGGGCGTTGTGCGCGAACCGGGTGAACGCGACAGCGCTGCTCGAGCGCGACGGACATGCCCGTGGCGTATGTCTGTGCGACGAGGAGACCGGCGAGCGCTTCGATGTGCGGGCTGAGAACGTCGTCAATGCGACAGGCGTATGGGCCGATGAGCTGCGAGGGCGAGAGCTGCACGACGAGGCAGAGCTGCCGCAGATCAGACCGAGTCGCGGGACCCACGTCACTCTGCGCCAGGAGGATCTGCCGCTCGTTGCGGGCGCGATCGTGCCGGCGGGCTCTGGCAGGACGATCTTCGCGCTGCCGTGGCTGGGTCGGACATTGGTCGGAACCACCGACAACGACTACGAGGGTTCGCTTGCGCACGTGCGGCCCTCAGAGGAGGACGTTCATTACCTTCTGGCCGCGGTCAACGAGTTCTTTGCGACCGAAATCACCAGCGAGAGCCTTACGGGCGCCTATGCCGGGGTGCGCCCGTTGATCTCGACCGGCGACACGAAGAAATCGGTCGATATCTCACGCAAGGCCGAGCTGTATGAGACCTCCAGCGGCATGGTCACGATCACCGGCGGCAAGCTCACGACGTGGCGGCGGATGGCCAAGATGGTGGTCGATCGGCTGGTGGAGCGCGAAGCGCGCGACGCTCCATGCCGCACCGCCGAGATCCCGCTTGGGCAGCCCGTCGCGGTCGAGGATCTTCCCGGGGCGCAGGGGCTATCCGAGGCGTCCAGGGCGGCGCTCGCCGCGCGCTACGGGTTCGGCGCCCACGAGCTGCTCAGGCTGATCGCCGACAGGCCAGAGCTTGCCCGGCCGATCGTTGCCGGCCTGCCGGACGTGATGGCCGAGGTCGTGATCGCTGCCCGTCGTGAGCAGGCACGCAGTGTCGGCGACGTGTTGTTCAGACGAACACGACTCGGCTTGCTCGCCGCGCGCGAGCTGCTTGCCGATGCGGAGGATGCCGAGTCCTCTGTCGGGCGTGTGGCCGAATTGCTGGCGCAGGAGCTTGGCTGGAGCGAGCAGCGCGCCGCCGCCGAGGTGGAGCGCTTTCTGGAGGAGGCCGACGCGGAGGGCATCCTCGGCCTCGGCTAGGGTGTGGGGCGCATACGGGTGCCTGTCGCTGTCCAACGCGACCGGCCGCCAACCGCCCTTACCGACGAACCAAGGAGAGATTCATATGACAGTGCTCGACCGCTCTGAGCTGCAGGCAAGCCCGCTGGCCGATCTGCATCTGATCGCAGACCAGCTAGGGCTCGAGGGCTTCAGGCGTCTGCGCAAGGCGGATCTGATCGACGCGATCCTGGGCGAGAAAGGACCAGCCAAGGAGGCGGCCGCCGGCGAGAGCGACGGCGACAGCGAGGATGAGGCGGCAGAGCCCCGCCGGCGCTCGCGTCGCCCATCGCGCTCGCGCCGTGCCTCCTCGGCAAAGAAGTCACTGGAGAGCGAGGACGATCCGAGCGAGCAACCGGGCACAGACAAGCCTGCACCAGCTCGGCGCACCCAAAGGACAACTGCCGCGCAAAGGGGCCAAGGCGGACGTACACGGGGTGGGATCGAGAAGTCCGAGGACGGCGAGCGCGTTGCCGAGGGAGTGGTCGAGGTCATGAGCAATGGCTCAGCCTTCTTGAGAGTGGCGGGACCGGAGCCGGCCGATGGCGACGTCTACATCTCGGCCGCTCAAGTGCGCCGCTGTGAGCTGGTCTCCGGCGACCGCGTGAGTGGGCCGGTGCGCACGCCGCGGCGCTCGGAGCGTTATTGCTCACTCGTGCGGATCGACACGATCAACGGTGCGCCTGCCGACTCGGTCTCTGAGGGCACTCGCTACGAGGAGCTCCCGGTCTCCTACCCGAGCGAGCGGCTTGCCCTCGACTCCGAGGATCCGACGCTGAAGGCGATCGAGTGGCTGACCCCGCTCGGCCGTGGCTCGCGGGCGGTGATCGCCGGCGGCGCGCGCTCAGGCAAGAGCGAGACGCTGCGTGGTGTGCTCGGCGCACTCGCCGGACGCGAGGACTTGGAGATCTCGCTTGTGCTCGCAGGCGCTCGCCCCGAGGAGCTTGCAGATTGGCAGCAGGGACCTGTGGCGCCGGCAGTGGCGCTCACCTTCGCGGCTTCGCCAGAGACTCGCGCACAGGCGATCGAGCCGGTGATAGAGACGGCAAAGCGCATCGCCGCTCGTGGCGGCGATGCGCTTGTGCTGATCGACGGCCTCGACGGGCTGGCGCCTCACAGTGCCCAAAAGCTGTTGGCGGCGGCGCGCAAGTTGACTGATGGCGGCTCGCTGACGGTGATCGCGACCGCCACAGAGCCGCTGGGCGGCGAGACGACAGTGATCGCGCTGGACGCTGTGCGGGCAAACACCGGCAAGCTGCCGGCGCTCGACCTGGTCAGCAGCGGCACCTTGAAGGCGGAGCTGCTGGTCGGCGAGGAGGGCGCCGAGGCGATCACTCGCGCCCGCGCTACCGCGGCGGAGGGATGAGGCGACAGAGCGTATAGAGGGGTCGATGGGCAAGGCAACAATGACGTACCCAGTCGGGCACACCCTGAAGGGCATAGGCAGGCAGCTGCGCGCCGTGCGCTTTGCACACAGGCGAGTGAGGACGCAGTATCGCGCCGTCTCAGCGGCCCTCTAGCGCCGATATGCGACCCGGCCCCACGAGGGCTCGGGCGCCAACTCGATCGGCTCGCCCGAGCGATCGTGCTGTACGTAGACAAAGCTGCCGGTGTCCTCGACGAAAGCGAATGTGAGCTCACCCTCGTTGACGCGCTGGTCCAACCACGCGCCGCGGAACACCAGCCGGCGTAGCCAGTGCACGAGCGAGCGCTCGGCCGGGCCGACCAGTTCCGGCCAGCATTCGTTGACGTGCTCGCCGAGCGCCGAGGCCGGGTCCTGGATGTCGCCATTGACCGCGAGGTTGACGAGATCCTCGAGCTCGTCATCGCCAAGGCGCCCACCGACGAAGCCGAGCTTGAGGGCTGCCTGCTCGCAGCGTTCTGAGAAGTCGCGTTCGTTGAAAGTGAAGCGCAGATCGCCGTATTCGAGGACGAAATCCTCGCCTGAGTTGTAGTTGCCGCGACGTGTCTTTTCCATGGGTATAGGTTTCGTGAAGGGGATATGGGCGGGTAGCGCGTGGACTGGCCTCGAGTCCTCATCGGCCGTAAGCCGTCGAGATCATATGCTGGCCTCCTGCCCGTCCGCTGTGCCTGCACGCGATATTGCATTCAACGGATGCGAACGCCGGTAGGCGGTGAGCGTCGGCAGTGGGCTCGAGGATGGCGAGCTGCACTCGATGGCGAGGGTCGGCTTGGGATCCATAGGCCGCTCAGACGTTGGGTCCTGGCCGATGCGACTTCGACACGGCGGCCCTCCGCTATACGCTCCGCCGTAGATGGCACGCCTCACAGAACACGGGCTACGCCGGTCGGTTGGAGTCTCCGGCCTGTTCGCGACCGCCTACGGAAACGTCGGCTCCTCGATCTACTACGCACTGGGGCTGGTGGCGGCGCATGCGCTCGGGCTCACGCCGCTCGTGTTCGTCTTCGCCGGCGGCCTGTTCGCCCTGACGGCCAAGACCTACGCCGAGGGCGCCGCGATGTTTCCCGAGGCCGGAGGGTCATCCTCGTTTGCGCGCCATGCCTTCAACGAGCTGGTCTCTTTCTTTGCGGGCTGGGCGCTGAGCCTCGACTACATACTCACGATCGCGATCTCCGCGTTCTTCGTGCCCCATTACCTGAGCGCCTTTCCTGGGCTCGGAGGGCTGAACCACAATCCCGGGGACATTTTTGGCGGGCTGATCGTGATCGTCGCGCTCGCGGGCCTGAACATCCGCGGCCTGGGCGAGTCGGCCAAGCTCAACTTCATCCTGGCGATCGTCGACCTCTCCACGCAGGTTCTGCTCGTGGGGCTCGGCGCGGTTCTGGTCCTGGACCCCTCGCTGCTGATCCATCAGGTCCACCTTGGCAAGGTGCCGAGCTGGCACGAACTGATCTTCGCGCTGTCGCTGGCGATGCTCGCCTACACGGGCATCGAGACCGTCTCGAACATGGCCGAGGAGGCACGCGATCCCGGTACGCAGGTACCAAAGGCCGTCAATCTCGTGGTGCTCGCAGTGCTCGGCGTATACCTTGGAATCTCGATGATCGCGCTGTCAGCGCTGCCCGTCACGGCTGTGGCAGGACATCCGCATCAGTACCAGACGCTGCTCGGCGTCGAAGGCCACGGCGGCTTTCAGAACGACCCGGTGCTCGGGATCGTCTCGCGCCTCGGCCTGCACGGAACGGTGCTCACGATCGCCCAGTACTACGTGGGAGTCCTTGCCGCGACGATCCTGTTCATCGCCACCAACGCAGGGATGATCGGGATCTCGCGCCTGTCTTGGTCGCTCTCCGAACACCGTCAGCTGCCTGGCATCTTCTCGCAGCTGCACGCCCGCTTTCGCACGCCCTGGTTCACGATCCTGTTCTTCTCGGGGCTGGCCGGATTGCTTGTGCTCTATGGCAACACCAACGTGCTGGGAAACCTCTATTCGTTCGGTGCGCTGCTGTCGTTCACGATCGCCCACATCTCGGTGATCGCGCTGCGCGTCAAGTTGCCCGATCAAGAGCGGCCATATCGCTTGCCGTGGAATGTGCGCATTCGCGGCTCCTCAATACCCCTCACCGCCGTGATCGGGGGCATCGGAACGGCCACGGTTTGGGTGGTGGTCGTGATCACACACCCCGAGGCGCGGATCGTGGGCATCCCGTGGATGGCGTTGGGGATGGTCGGCTACATCGTCTACCGGCGCAGCCAGGGCCTCGACCTGCGCGAGACCTCCCATATTCAGCGAGCTGAGAGACCTCCGGACTTCGAGGCGCTCGGCTACCGCACAGCGCTCGTGCCGATCTTCGGTGGCGACGTCAGCGCCAGCGCGCTGTCCAGCGCTGCGAAGCTGATCGGGGAAGAGGGAGTGGTCTACGCGGTGTTTGTCCTTCCGGTGCCCAGCCAGCTCTCGTTGGAGTCGGGCCTGGAGGCCGAGGAGGCAGAAGGTCGCGCGGCGCTCGAGAGCGCACGTATCAAGGCACGGCGCTCGGGCATCAAGGTCCGTACTGGGTTGATTCGCGCGCGTAACCCCGGCGCTGCGCTGGTCGACGAGGCAAAGCGGGTCGACGCTGACGTCATCTACTGGTCCACGATCCATGCTCCTGTTGGCGAGCAGCGGATCGGCCCGACTGCCACCTACCTGCTCAGCAAGCGTCCTTGTCGGGTGATCATCGAGACCGAGAACCGCCCTTCCCGGGTACGCGGCCAAGCGGACGGAACGCCGCTCAACGGAGCCCCCGCATGAGCATCGACACATTGTTCGCCGCTTCCGATCTGCCTTCCTAGCAGCGTCCAGGCACCGCCGGCTGCCGGCCAGCCGGGTCAGGCAGCCAACTGAGAGAAGGCACTGCGTCGCCTTGTGTATGTCACAATCCACATTAGATATGCGGGGGAGATGGATAGGGTTTGTGACGATGCTCGCCGTGGGGGTGGTGCCCTGTTCGGCGTCTGCCGCCTCACAGCGGGATGTTTCCTCTACACACGCAGTGCTCGTTGCTGCCAATTCGACTTTGCAGTCTGTCGTCCACACGTGGCCCGCCATGGAAGCAAGCTTGCACAAGCTCGACCGTAAGTTCGCGTCCGAATGCCCCGACGTCGGCGCCGGCTCTCCCCAGAGCGAAGCAGAGCAGAACCTGAGCTACGAGGTTGCGGGTGCGCTGTGGGCCACCGCCTACCATGCCGACTCCAGGTTCGCCCAGGCCTTCATCAAAGCTGTGAGCCCTTTGCGATGGAGTAACCCCGCAATCGGACGCACGGCGCATAAATTCATCAAAGGGCTGCGCGAAATGACCTCCCTTCAGGTGCCAAACCTCTGCGCCGACGTGCGCTCATGGACGGCGAGCGGCTACCAGACGATCCCAGCTAGCACGCTGCGATTCGACCGACACGTAGAAGCGATCGAAGTAGCAGTGCCCTCGCCGCGGATCGTCTCGACATACGTGCAGCCAGCTGACCGCGGCCTCTTTGCGAAAGTGGAGCACCTGCTTACCAGATTTGAAGAACTGGAATTTAGTACCGGGCAGAGATATTGGAACACGCTGCTGGAAACGGTTGGGTTGAACCAGTAGCTCCCGGCCAGGCACCGGTGGCCAAACGCCAGGTGCCGGTGACCAACGCCAGAACACGGTGACCGATGCCAGAACGCGGTGACCAACGCCAGGCGCCGGTCACCAACGTTCAAGCGAGGCCGAGAACCATGCGGAAGCGCTGGACGCCGGCCTGGCTCGTGGCACCTGCGGTCAGCGTGCCGAGCGACTTGAAGTAAGGCACGAGGCTGGAGACGCCCGGGCTCTGTGCCAGGCCGACCCCTTCTAGGAAGCCCAGCAGCGTCGGGAATTCGACGATCAGGCTCGGTTCGATGCCTCCGCCCAGCGCGGCGGCCGCGCTGGCATAGGAGGGGGAGGTGGACAACGTGCTCGACGGACTGAGCGCGCCCTGAACTGATGATTCTCCGAGCCCAAGCACGAACTTGCCTCCGCCGTCGGCTATGTAGATGACTGCCGGGAACCCCTGCAACTTGACGCTGGCAGCGGCGTCGGCCCCGGCGATCGAGGCGTTGCTGACGGTCGCGCCGGCGCTTTTCATCAGACTCCCCAGTTGGCCGACCGCGGCGCGCGAGGCGCTGGGGTTGTTCGAGGAGATCACCAGCGCAGCCTGCAGATTGAACAGTCCGGTACCACTCACGAACATCCCACCGGAGCCCGCCCAGCCGGCGAAGTCCTGTTGCAGTTTGGCGTTTGGCGAATCGATCGCGGTGAACAGCTTTTCGATGCTCGGGCCGCCGAGTGAGGAGAAGATCGTGGAGGTGCCAAACGAGGCGACGCCGTGCAGCAGCGCGAGCGCGCGCGGGAGGTTGGCGCCGACGTTGCCGACGCCGGCTGCCAGCCACGAGCCGCCTGGCAGCTCACCCAGCTGTTTAGCGCCTTCCTGGCCAAACAGGGGTGCGGAGTCATTGCTCGAGTGGATTTCGCCCTGTATCGAGATCGTGTTCGACGTCGGTGTCACTGACAGGGAGGCAGTCTGTGCGTCGGCAAACAGCTCGCCGAGCAGCGACACGCCCTGCCCGGCCAGGCCGCCTGAGCCGTGAATGGCCTTCGTCAGGGCTTCGGGCTGGGCGTAGGCGCTTGCGATAGCGTCGCTCGGCGGCTTGACATAGCCGGATGCGTTCGTGATCGGTGAGCCTCCGAGCGACGTGTCGATAGCTTCCTTGACGCCCGATTCGCTGCCGATGACAGCGAAGTCTTTGACTATGCCCTCAGCCTCTCCGCCGGCCGAGGCCTGGTAGGTGACTCCCCGATAGCTCGTTGTATGCGCTTGCTGTTCGTGTGCACGCCCTTCCAGGAACGAACGAGCCTTGCCGACGTCAGAGGTCTCGAAGACGATGGCCCCCTGAGTGCCATTCGCGCCGAATGTACCCGCGCCGAGCGAGGATGCGGCGCTTGTCAAGCCACCTTCGAGTAGCGACTGAGCGGAGCTCCCATTCTTGGGCAACTTGCTCGTGTCAAGCGAGGTTATGAAGATGCCGGCGCTCTGCCCGACCCACGGCTCGATGTCGTGTTTGAATTCGACATGGCTGCCAACGCTCGAGAGCAGCGCCTGGGCGAGGCTGCCGTACGGTTCTGCCAGGTGCGTGAGATCCTTGGCGGCCGTCGATGCGTCGCCACTTGATCCACCGCTCGGCTTGACGGTCACGTTCGCATAGAGCGGGGCGGACACCGGCACGAGGCCGGCCGGGTCGCCGCTCGAGCCAGAGGAACCGCAGCCCGTGAGCGCGCCCGCGCCGAGGAGCGAGATCAGCGCAAGAGCCATGCAGCTTGTGCGGCCCTTGTGTGCGCTTGTGTGACCCTTGTTCGCTGTACGCGCGGCCTTGTGCCGGCGCGCACACAGGGCGGGCTCGGCTTGCGAGCATGGGCGATCGTGCTGGTCGGTCGTGGCGTAGGGCAACACGTTCCTTTCTCTTGCTGACTCTGGTCGGAGCTCTGCAACGAACGTTACACGCGCCGCCCCTGCAAGCTCGCATGCAGGCGCCCAGCGTGGTTGGGCGCACGCCTCCCACCGGCAAAACCCAAGCTGAGCAGGCTCTTTTGTGCGTTTTTGGGTCTAGCGGTATGCATTGTGGGAGAAAATGTGCAATCAGGGTTGCATTGTGGGGGAAAGTGGGGTAAGTTCGCGGCAGCGAGCCGTGGTGGAGGAGTTCCTCCCACTCCTCCACCGCGGCTCGATCAACTTGATTGGAGTCCCCAGTGGCCTTCCGCGGCACTTTCGACCACACGCTCGACGCGAAGAACCGGCTCACCGTCCCGGCTCGTTATCGCGCTGCGCTGTCGGAGGGCGTGGTGCTCGCGATGCCCGTTGATCTCAAGCCGTACGTCGGCGTGTGGCGTCCTCAGGACTACG
>Ga0208480_1000082_pt1 | contig 39180 bp, 38 predicted proteins | sample NGESurshal092012_4_FD_184485 | JGI IMG/M metagenome (GOLD analysis project Ga0208480, IMG submission 184485) | Arctic peat soil microbial communities from Barrow, Alaska - NGEE Surface sample F53-1 shallow-092012 (SPAdes) | ecosystem: Environmental > Terrestrial > Soil > Wetlands > Peat ... | reverse complement strand
GAGAAGCCGATCCCCTCGCGCTCGATGTCGGCCTGCCACCGGCTCCACGTCTGGATCGTCACGTCGTGGCCGCGGGCCCGCAGCGCCCGGCCGAGCGCGATGATCGGGAACGCGTGGCCCGGGTCGCCGAAGGCCCCGAGCAGGACGCGCAGAGGCCGGGTCGCCGGCTCAGCCGGCAAGCTCTGCCAGCAGCCGGAGTTGACCGATCCTCTCCTGCGCCGTCCAGGCCAGCGGCGCCACGCCGAGCGTTCCGACCCCAGCTGCCCGGTAGACGTCCAGGCGGGCGCGGACGTGGTCGGCCGACCCGCACAGCGCGACCGCGTCGATCAGGCCGTCGGGCACCGCCGCCACGGCCGCGTCCCTGTGACCACCGAGATAGAGCGTCTGGATCTCCGCGGCCGCGTCGGCGAACCCGTAGCGTGAGACCAGGCGGTTGTAGAAGTTCTGCTTCGCCGAACCCATCCCCCCGACGTAGAGCGCGATCAGCGGGCGGACCGCGTCTCTCGCGGCGGCGACGTCCTCGCTGATCAGGAGGTTCACACTCGGCGCGATGTCGAAGCCGTCGAGCGACCGTCCGGTCCTCGCCGCGCCCTCCTCGAGCAGCGACCGGGCATCCGCGAGGTGCTCCGGCGAGAGCAGCATCGGGATCCACCCGTCGGCGATCTCCCCGGCCAGTGCCGTGTTCTTCGGGCCGATCGCCGCCAGGTAGATCGGGATCCGCTCCTGGACCGTCGAGATCGTCAGCTTCAGCGCCTTCCCCGGACCGTCGGCCAGCGGCAGGTCGAGCGTCTCACCGTGGAACTCGACCCGCTCCCGGGCCAGGGCCATCCGCACGACGGCGACGTACTCGCGGGTCCGCTGCAACTGTCCCCCGAAACGCTGTCCGTGCCAACCCTCGGCGACCTGCGGCCCCGACGATCCAATGCCCAACACCATCCGCCCGCCCGAGAGCTGATCGAGCGTCGCCGCCGTCATCGCCGTCATCGCCGGGCTCCGACCCGGCATCTGGAAGATCGCCGAGCCCAGCCTGATCCGCGTCGTCGCGCCCGCAAGCCACCCGAGGACGGTCGCCGCGTCAGATCCGTAGGCCTCTGAGGCCCAGACCGAATCGAAGCCGAGCCGCTCGGCCTCCTGGACGATCTCCAGCTGGTCGGCCGCGCTCAGGCCGAGGCCCCAGTAGCCGATGTGGACGCCGAGCTTCACCTTGCAATCCAACCACACCCGCCGGTCCTGATCGGGCCCGCGACCCCAGCAGCTGGCGGCCCGCGACCCCGGCGGCTGGCGGGCCCGCGACCCCAGCGGCTGAGTCCGCCCAAAAAGAAGGCCCCGCCGGAGCGGGGCCTTCTCAATCAGACGCTGCGCGTGAACAGACCGCGCAGCCGTACTACAGCTTCCTACCCGACTTCGTCTTGACCGTCAGGCTCAGCGTCTGCTTCGACGTGACGTGCGTCGAGTTGAGCTTCCCGCGGTAGTCGTACTCGATGCTCCGCGACGTCAGGTTCAGCGGCAGGATCAGCGTCAGGAGACCGCCTGGCCGCGAACGCAGACCCGTCTTGATCAGGTGGCGCGTCCCATGGATGATGTGGATCACGTCGATCCGTGCTCCGACGATCGACTTCGGCTTCGAGCCGCAGCTGATGATCCGTCCGCGGGTCACCTGACGGCGGCCGTAGATGTTCGTCAGCGACTTCTTGTGGTTCGTGGCGAAGTACATCGTCAGGTGCCCACAGGTTGCCGGCGGTCCGTTCGACGAGCCGATGTTCCCGTTGAACGCCTGGTTGGTCAGCGGCACCGTGCTGTTGCCGCTGCCGTTGGCGCCGCCCGTATTCCCACCCGTTCCACCGATGCCCGGCGGGATCGTGTACTGCTTGTTCGGGTTGCAGATATCAGCGCTGTCGTAGCCGCCGACCGCCTGGCCGACGATCAGGTCGACGACTGGGGCGTTGGTCGTCGAGTTGAGGATCGTGATGTGCAGGGCGTTGACCGTCAGGCCGGTCGCCGTGCGGATCTGCTCGTTGACCTTGATGCTGATGATCTCGTGCAGCGGCGCGAGCAGCTGCGAGACGGCCGTCAGCAGCGGATCGAGCGACAGCGTCGATCCACCGAGCGTCAGGTTCACCGCCTGGCTGGTTCCCGTCAGGGTCGGTGTCCCGTTCGCCGAGCACGTGCCGGTGACCGACGCGTTCGCAGCGCCGACGCCGAGGATCGTGGTCGGGCCGCCGAGGTTCAGGGCGAGGTTCTCGACGCCACCCTTCGCGACGAACGTCTGCTTGAGCGACGGGCTGATCTCCGGAGTGATCGTCGTCGACGCATCCGCCGTCGGCGCGGAGAGGAAGTTCGCCGGCAGACCGACCGGCGTCGCGAGGTTGTTCTCGCCGACGTCGGAGTTGACGCACTGCGCGTAGTTCGGATTGCCGCCGTTCCCGGTGTCCGGGTTTCCATTCGCGACGACCGGCTCGACCCGGTTCATGCCGCTGACCGACGCCGACAGCGCGCTACCGCGACAGGTCCAGAGCGGGCTGCTCGTGAACGCGCTGGCCGGAGCGCTTCCGATCATCAGTCCACCGATGATCGTCGCTGCCCCGATCAGCCCGGTGCGGGCCACGTATCGCGGCAACACTGCAAAATGGCCGGCGCCGAGCGCGCGGCCTTTAGAGTCATCCATCGAACCTTCCCTTCTCCAACGTTGTTCGACACAGTTCCTGGGCTTGCCGACGACTTCTCCACCCCGAATATCCCGCGAGGCATCCCTCGGGGTTTGGAGCCTACCCTACCGCGCCGACGTCGCCTTCGGCACGAATTCCCCCGCAGCCCTTCGAAGTTTGCCTGATCGCGCTCCGATCTGCATGGGCCAGGCAGGACTCGAACCTGCGCGCCACGGGTTATGAGCCCGGTGCTCTAACCAACTGAGCTACTGGCCCGTCGCCTGGATGATCCCAGGCACGGCGGCCGACCGGGCCGAGCCGCCCGCGCGCGCCCCGCAACCCGCCCGAGCGGGCCGTCCACCGGCCAGCGAAAACCCGTTCAGTGCGCGTGGGGATGGCGCGCGTGAGGCCCGCCCGCGGCCGGCGGGTCCGCCCCCGCGCAGTTACCGCACAGGCCGACCAGCGGGAAATGGGTGAAGCGCACCTCGTAGCCGAAGCTCGTCCGCAGCTGGGCGCGGATCGGGTCGAGCTGCTCGGGCTCGAGCGGCGTGACCGTCGCGCACCGGTCGCAGTACAGGTACTCGTGCTCCCCCCGGCCGACCAGCACGTACAGGCCCGGCCCGTGCCCCAGGTGGACGTGATGGACCAGGCCGTGGCGCTCGAGCATCTCCAGGTTCCGGTAGACCGACGCCACGTCGATCCCCAAGGTCTGCCCGACGTGCTCGGCCGAGACCGGGTCGGTCTCCCGGAAGAGCAGCTCCAGGACCATCCGCCGGGCGATCGACAGCCGCAGCCCCCGCGCCCGGAGCGCGTCGACGGCGTCGTCGATGTTCTCGAACGCGAGCGCGGCTACCTGAGGCGCAGTCGTCACGGCCGTCGATTCTACGAGCTCCCGACGATGACCCCGATTGCCAGGACGATCACCCCGCCGAGCGTCACGACGACCAACGACGACCGCATGCTCACGTGGAGGAACCTGTGCCGGACCCACGCGATCGCGAACAGCTCGATCGCGACGACGATTCCCGCGACGGCGAGCGCCTTGTTGACGTCGGAGATCACGAACGGCAGCGAGTGGAAGATCCCCCCGAGCGCCGTCGACCCACCCGTGATCACGCCCCGCGCCAGGGCCGGCCCCCGGCCGGTCTGCTCCCCCGTGTCCGAGAGCGCCTCCGACATGCCCATGCTCACGCCCGCCCCGAGCGCCGTCGCGATACCGACGAGGAGCGCCGTGTGCGAGCTCGCCGAGACCGCCGCCGCGAAGATCGGCGCCAGCGTCGAAACGGTCCCGTCGATCAGACCGACCAGCGACGGCTGGACGATCTGCAGGACGAAGTCCGCCTCGTCGGTCCGCGTCAGCCGCTTCAGCAGACGCCCGAGCAGCGAGCCCGATCCCGTCGGCCGGCGGGTCTTCGACCCCGGCCCGGCCGCCTCCTTCGCGCTGCCGGCCTCGTCTGTGTCGTCGACCACGCACGAAGTTATAGCATCTGATTTCAAATAAGGGCCGCCTAACAACAACTACCGGCAGGGATCAGTTAGGATCCGTCAATGCAGACACACCAGGCCGACCGGCTGCTGGCCGACAAGCTGAGGGCCAGCGGCCACCGCGTGACCTCCCAGCGGCTCGTCATCTACCGCGAGCTCCACGCCCGCAAACAGCACGTCACCGCCGACCAGCTGCTCGACGCCGTCCTTCCCGCGCTTCCGGGGATCGCCATCCCGACCGTATACGCGACGCTCGTCCTGCTCGAGGACCTCGGACTCGTCCGGCGCGTCAGCACCGGCACCGGGGCCGTCATGTTCGACTCGCACGTCGTCCCCCACGCCCACACCGTCTGCCGCGGCTGCGGCGCCCTCGACGATCTCGACGGGCCCGGCGCCCCACCCGAGGTGCTCGAGTCCGCGACCGCCGCCGGCTTCTCGCCCGATCACGCCCAACTCCTGATCTGGGGTCTGTGCGCCGCCTGCCAGCGATCGGCCGGCAACTGAGCCCGGCCGCCGCCCGCGCCGCCCCGGGCCCGGCCCGCTGATGGCCCAGTACGAGTTCCTCTCAACCTGGTGCCTCGACGCCCCGCTCGAGGCGGTCTGGGACCTGCTCGACGACCCGGCCGGATACTCCCGCTGGTGGAAGGGCGTCAAGAGCGTCGACCTCGTCGCGTCCGGCGGCGAGTCCGGTATCGGACAGGTCAGCCACTTCGCCTGGCGCAGCGTCCTTCCCTACACGCTCAGCTTCGACATGCGCGTCTCCCGCGTCGAGCCGTTCCGCCTGATCGAGGGCCACGCGACCGGCGAGCTCGAGGGAGTCGGCGTCTGGCGCCTGTTCAGCGGTCCGTGCACGGCCGTCGTCTATGACTGGCGCGTCCGCACGACGGCGACCTGGATGAACCGGCTCGGGCCACTCGCCCGGCCAGCTTTCGTCTGGAACCACGACCTCGTGATGCGCCAAGGCGCCCAGGGCATCGCCGACGCGCTCGGCGCCCGGCTGATCGCCTGCAACTGATGGACCTCCGAGGCGCGACCTGCCTCGTCACCGGCGCCAATCGCGGGATCGGACTCGCCCTGTCCCAGCGGTTGGCCCGCGAGCCGCTCAGTCGCCTGCTGCTCGGCATGCGCCGGCCCGAGGACGGGGATCCCGTAGTCGCGAGAGTCGCCCGGGCCGCCGACGCCGCGACCGCCGACGCCGCGACCGGCGACGCCGCGACCGGCGGGGTCGGGGACGGAGCGGGCGGGGCGGGGGAGATCCGTGCGGTCGGCATCGACCTGGGCTCACGCGAGTCGATCGACGAGTCCTGGGCCGGCCTTGCCGACGCCGACCGCGAGATCGACCTCCTGATCAACAACGCCGGCCTGATGACCGGGGGTCTGCTCGAAGACCAGGACCTCGCCGAGGTCTACGCGATGTTCCAGGTCAATCTCGTCGGCGTCGCCCACCTCAGCTCGCTCGTCCTGCCCGGGATGCTCGCCCGCCGGCGCGGGAAGATCGTCAACAACGCGTCGATCTCCGGCTACGCCCACCTCCCCGGAGCGTCGACATACGCCGCGTCGAAGGCCGGCGTCGTCGCCCTCACCGACTCCCTCCGCCGCGAGCTCAGAGGGACCGGGGTCAGCACACTCCACCTGATCACGCCCGGCGTCGCGACCGACATGATGGACGCGACCGAGGCCGTCTACGGCCGCCACATGGACACCTCCGGCTGGGAGAGCCAGCCGACCGACGACTGGGCCGAGCAGGTCGTCGCGGCGATCCTCGCCGACAGGACGACCCTCCAGCCGGGCGGCAAGGTCGCCTGGGCCGTGCGGGCCTCCCGCGGGCCGGCCCTCCTGCTCGATCTCGCAAGCCGGCGGATGTTCAGTCGCCAGGCTCGGTCGTAAGGGGGCGGCCCCGGCGTGTTGGACGCCGGCGATTTCGCTGGTCGTGGGGTCAGGGGGTCAGGCCCCGTTCCGGGTGATGTTCCGCGGCCGCGGCGATGCTCGGCGCGGCGGGAGGGTGGCGAGCGTGCCGTCGAGGATCATTCGGGCCGGGCTCGGGAGGTCAGAGGCGGGCGAGTTTTCTCTGCGGGGGCCGGGTCGTGGAGAAGTGGACTCTCCAAGGAAAGTAGTTGCCTGACTCAGTCAGCTACTTTCGCGACGAAGGTCTCGCGTACACCGCCGTGATCGAGGAAGAGCTTCGACCCACGCGGCAACCCGAGTGATCAAGGGAGAGCCTCGACCCACGCGGCAACCGTCAGGACCTCCGCCTGGCGTGGGAAGACCTTCTCGCACAGGACGCGATGGACTTCCTCGTCGGCGTCGGCGCAGCCGTCGGACAGCACCTTCAGCGAGAAGTCGAGGTCGGCCGCCTGGCGCAGGGTCGAGAGCACGACGCCGCTGGTCGCGATGCCGCTCAGCACCAGTGACTCGATCCCTCCGGCCCGCAGCACGACGTCGAGATCGCTGCCCGCGAACGCGCTCACCCGTCGCTTGGTGACGACGACGTCGCCCGGCTGTGGGGCGACCGCTGGGTGCACGACGCTGGACACGCCCTCGACGAACCCGCCGAGCTCGGCAATCCTCGAGAAGGTCGCGCTTCTTGGGCTGACCTCCGGGCATCCCTCGCGGAATCCGACCTTGACGTAGATCACGCGAACCCCGGCCGCACGCGCCGCCCCCGCGAGTCGGTCGGTCAGCCCCGAGTCGCCGAAGCGCTCGACCAGCTCCGGTTGGACGTCCATGATCAGCAACGCCGTCCGCTCGCAGTCCATCATCCAGGCATCGTAGTCACCACTCGACGCCCTGCTGCCCGACGGACCGTCGACTCCAGGCGCGGCCGCGCGGGATCGCCGCCGGTCGTGGACCCCCGCGGTCGGGTCCCCGTTCCGGGTGATATTTCGCGGCGGCGCGCCGCTCACGCGGCGGGGGCTTGGCGCGCATGCCGTCCAGGATCACTCGGGGCGGGCTCGGCAGGTCAGAGGCGGGCGAGCTCTCTGCGGAGACCGGGTCATGGAGAAGTGGACTCTCCACGGAAATTAGTTGACTGACTCAGTCAGCTACTTTCGCGAAGAAGGTCTCTCATCCACCTCCGGCCGCCCGGGACCAGCCCGCTCGATCACATCCCACACCCCGCGCCCAACCCGCACCCTGCCCGCCGCCCGACCCGCACCCGCCCCCACCCCGGCCCCGCTCCCACCCCGGCGCCGGCCCCGCCCGACCCCGCCCCGGTCGACCGAGCGAAGAGCGCGAAACCCGAGTGACTCAGTCACCTACTCCTGATCTCGATCACCGGCTCGCTCGGCGGCTTGTGATCTGGCGAGAGCGACCTGCGGGCTACCAGGTCCAGCCGTCCGTCGTCGCCGTGCTCGCCGGACCGGTGGGGGGAGCGGGGATGGGCCGGGTGACCGCGGCTCGGGTGTTGGCGAGCGCCAGCAGGCCGCCGACCGCCACCAGGACGCCGCCGCCGAGCGCGACCCACGCGCCAAAGTCGACGTGGAGGAGGCTGCTCAGCGCTGCACCTGTTCCGGGCGGAGACGGGAACTGAAACGGCCCGACCGTGATATCGAGCGTTCTCGGCGGCGACTCGATCCGGTAGCCCACGAGCACGGCTGCGAGCAGACCGCCGGCGGGAACGAGCAGACCCCCATGATCGCTGCCAAGGGTCGGGGACGCGATCGAGCTGAGCAGGGCGGCGAGGCCGACGAGGAGCACGACGAACCTGATCACGTGGACCGCGTTCCAGCCTGACCACGTGAACGTCGGGTCGTCCGCCGCCAGTGGGCCGGGCAGCAGGCCGGCGAGCTGCGCGGGCAGCTGGGTCTCAACGCTGCGCAGGACGTCGGCGAGGCTCAACGTGTACCACGCGAGCCACGGCGAGACCAGCAGTGCCAGGCCGCCGGCACACGTGACGAGCCGTGCGACCAGGCCGTTGCCGTTCCGCATCGAGAGAGGCATCGGCTCGCGGCGCGATCGGGATTAGCGGGCAGGTCGTGCGAGGCCGGGACCCGGCGGGCGACCACGAGCACTCGTCAGCACGGCGACACGAACGTTGTTCGAGAACGAACGTTGTTCGAGAACGAACGTTGTTCGTTGCGCGCGGAGACATGTCTCGATCGCAGCGATCGAGTGTCGGGCACGCTGTGGAGCTGCGCCGCGGCGTGGGGCCTGGCCGGCGGCGTTCCCGAAGAACCTTCGACCTGGCAGGCGGTTAGGCTGGTGGCATGCTCACCGACGATCGATGACCGGCGCGTGAGCGCTGACGCGCGAGTGCCGACGCTGACCAGGTCAGAGCTCACGGCGGCGCTCGCGGCCCGCCAGATGCTGCTGGATCGGCAGTCGGTCAGTCCGAACGAGGCGATTCGGCGGCTGACGCCGTTGCAGGCGCAGGACCCGCCCGCGCCGTACGTCGCCCTGGCTGCCCGTCTCGAGGGGCTGGCCCGCGAAGATCTGGAGGCGGCGATCAGGCGGGGGAGCGTGGTCAAGACGACGATCATGCGCCTCACGCTCCACCTCGCGGCCGGCGGGGACTACCCGGCGTACGCGCAGCTGGCGCGGGAGACGCGGATGCGAGCTTGGCGAAAGACGTACGCCCACCTCGACGAGGATGCGGTGGCGGCCGAGCTGGGGAGGTGGCTTGGCGAGCCACGGACGAACGAGGAGATCCGCGAGCGGGTCGGCCGCTACGAGGGCGTCGTCGCGGATCAGTGGAGTCCGGTGATCTTCGCGCGTGTCCTGCTCCCGCTCGTGCAGGTCCCGCCGGCCGGGTTCTGGGGTGATCGGCGGCGTCCGCGCTTCGTCGTGGACGCCCGCCCCCGCCCGACGGCGGCCGCGGCCTCGAGGCTGGTTCTGTCCCGGTACCTCGCCGCGTTCGGCCCGGCCAGTCGCCGCGACGCCGCGGCGTGGGCGGGCGTTGCCCAGCGCGATTTCGCCGAGGCGTGGGCCAGCGTGTCGATCGTCCGCTACCGGGACGAGCGCGGCACCGAGCTCTACGACCTGCCCAACCAGCCGCTGCCGCCGGCTTCGACCCGCCTGCCGGTGCGCCTGCTCGCCCGGTGGGACCAGGCCCTGCTCGCGTACGCCGACCGTGAGCGAATCATCCCGGCGGAGCTCCAGTCGCTGAGGCTCACGCTCAGCGGGGATGCGACGGTGACGGTCGACGGCCGGGTCGCCGCCAGCTGGCGGCTGAAACGAGCCGGGGCGGCCGTCAGGCTGACGGTCACGCCGCACGTCGAGATCAGCCGGGCGGCGCGCGAGGAGATTCGCGCCGAGGCCAGGCGGACGGCGGTCTTCTGCGCTCCGGACGCGGCGAGCGTCGACGTCGCCGGGGTGTGAGCCGGGTCAGGTCGAGATCGCGTCGTCGGCGCCGCGGAAAATGGGCGCCTTTGCGAGCGCAGGCCGGCCGTGATCAGCCGGTGAGCTCGTCGAGCGTCCGGTCGGTGAGCACCGAGCGCGGCGACTCGGCGACGACATCAGAGCCTGGGCGGGCGTCGTCGTCGCGGCGTTTGATCAAGAGCCACTGGGGCTTGGGGCCGGGCCGGGTGCGCTGGAGGGCGAAGCCGCCGTGGAGCTTGTGCCCGTGGAGGACGAAGACGGCGTGGCCGCGGTCGATCGCCGCCGGCCAGGGGACCCGGCCGCCCTGCTCGTAGGTTCCGCGATCCCAGACGATCACGCGGCTCGAGTCGAGCAGGCCCTCGAAGGTGTTGTGGGCGAGCGAGTGGTCGCCGACCTCGACGGCGAGCCGCTTGACGGCGGGGTCCATCGACGGGCCCTTGGGAACCGCCCAGGAGCGCATCACGTCGCCTACCTCGAGGCGGAGGTCGAAATGGTGGGCGGTCGCGTGGTGCTCCTGAACGACGAAGACGCCGGCGGTGACGCCGCGGACGGCGAACTGCTCGTGTCCTTCGACGCCGACCGGGTCGACGTCGACGCGGGTGACCCGGGCGAGCGGGGGTCCGTCCTCGAGGAAGGCGACGAGCTCGTCGAGCGCGGGCGGCGGGCCCTCGGCGTGGACCAGGAGGCTGGCGTCGTCCTGGTTGCGGACCCAGCCCTTCAGGTCGAGATCGGCCGCGCGGCGGAGGGTCGCGTCGCGGAAGCCGACGTCGTGGACGTCGCCGCGGACGACTGCGCGGATCGCGGCGGCCGCCGTCATCTGGTGGGTTTGCGTGTCGTGACGCGCAGACCGTGGAGGATGTCAGGCGAGCTCGGTCGCGCCGGCGGTGAGCAGCATGGGGACCGGCGCGGGGGCCGGCGCGACGAATCTGGGCTTGGCGAGCACGAGCTGGAGCGTGGCGATCCGGCGGGCGTCGAAGCCGCCCTCGCAGTAGGCGAGATAGAGCTCCCAGAGACGCTGGAAGCGGCCGTCGTAGCCGAGCGCGCGGACGCGGTCGAGCTGGGCGAGGAAGTTCTCCCGCCAGCAGCGGAGCGTGCGGACGTAGTGGGTCGTGATGTCCTCGAGGTCGACGGCGCGGAGGTCGCCGGTCCGGGCGAGCGACCGGGTGATCACGCGGAGGGAGGGGAGGCAGCCGCCGGGGAAGATGTGGGTGTTGGCGAAGCTGCGGGTCGCCTTCTCGACCTCGTAGGCGGCGTCGTCGATCGTGATCGCCTGGAGGAGCATCGCCCCGTCGGGGTGGAGGAGGGATCCGCAGCGCTCGAAGAACGTGTCGAAGTACTGCCAGCCGACGGCCTCGATCATCTCGATCGAGACGAGCTTGTCGTAGCTGCCGCGGAGGTTGCGGTAGTCCTCGAGGAGGAGCGTGATCCGATCCTCGAGCCCGGCTTCGCGAACCCGCTGCGTGGCCATCGCGAGCTGCTCGGCGGAGATCGTCGTGGTCGTCACGCGGCAGCCGTAGTTTGCGGCGGCGTGGATCGCGAAGCCACCCCAGCCGGTGCCGATCTCGAGCACGTGGTCGTCGGGTCCGAGGTCGAGCTTCTGGCAGATCCGGTCGAGCTTGGCGATCTGGGCGTCGTGGAGGCTGGATTCGTCGGACTCGAAGATCCCGCAGGAGTACATCATCGTCGGGTCGAGCATCAGGCCGAAGAGGTCGTTGCCGAGGTCGTAGTGGGCGGAGATCTGCTTGCGTGCGCGGGCCGGCGTATTGCGAGCGCCCCACCGGGCGAGGCCCTGGGGGAGCGCGACGAGCGGGCGGATGCCGCGGCGCCAGCGGTCGAGCTGGGGCATGTTGAGGGCGGCGAGGCGGGCGAGCTCGGGGAGGTTGCGGCAGTCGAACATCCGGTCCATGTAGGCCTCGCTGAGGCCGATCGATCCCTTCAGGAGGGCCGGGTAGAAGCCGATGTCGTGGATCCGCACGGTGACCATCGGGCCGCCGGGCTCGCGGTCGCCGAAGCGGCGGGTCCGGGCGCCCTCGACCAGCGTGAGCGAGCCGTGCCGGGTGCGGCCGAGCAGGGCGAGGACGAGCCGGCGGGCCGCGCGATCCTTCACGCGAGCGTCTCCCGCGAGCGGCGCGCCGATTCCCGCCTGGCCCGGCCGAGCAGGGGCGCGCGGGTGGGGTTCGGGAAGTACTTGGCATGCTTGAGACGGAGGCGGAGTGCGTGGATGTAGATCTGGGCCACGACGCGGAGGGTCATCGCGGGATGGCGCAGCAGGAGGCCGGCGGTGATCGGGCGGCGCTCGAGTGAGAGGGTCGCGTCGAAGGCGACGGCCCCGTCGCGCTCGGAGTCGATCTGGACGATCAGCCGGTCGGCGGGGTCGGTCAGGCGCCAGTCGTAGGTGTGGTCCATGCCCATGAACGGAGACACGTGGAAGTCCTTGTCCATGCGGCCGTGGAGGACGCCGCCGGCCGGCCGGTCGGGGTCGGCCTCCATCACGTAGGCGTGGCGCTCGCCCCACGGGGTGTTCGTGACCTCGGCGACGACGGCGTCGACGCGGAGGCCGTCGGGTGCGAAGCAGTAGTAGAAGCTGACCGGGTTGAAGCAGTGGCCGAGGTACCGGAGGTTCGTCAGGAGGCGGATCGGCCCGCCCGGGCGTGATCCGGTCCGCTGGGCGACGAGGGCCCGGACGGACTCGTCGAGCGGCAGCGACGGGTGACCGAGGTGGTCGGAGCGGCGGAAGCGGGCGAGCGCGGGTCGGGTGGTCGACCAGAGTGGCATCCGCGCGAACACGGTGTCGAGCTCGGCGAGGTCGAGGTAGACCATGAACACCGGGTAGCGGAGCTCGTGGTCGGGGGTCGCGTAGCGGCGGTGGCGGACCCAGCCCTCGTAGGCGCAGCTGGCCGACGGGGCCGGTGGGGGGCAGGGCGCGGACGGAGAGCTCATCTGGGAGCCCGGAATCCGAAGGCCTCGCAGACCCGCTGGGCCGAGACGACGCCGTCCTCGTGGAAGCCCCAGCCCCAGTAGGCGCCGCAGTAGTGGGTGCGCCGGACGCCGGAGATCTCCGTCCAGCGGGCCTGGGCGCCGACGCCGGCCTGCGTGTAGACCGGGTGGGCGTAGGGGATCACCTCGATGATCTGGGCCGGGTCGATTCGGTCGGTCATGTTGAGTGTTACGCAGAACTCGACCGGAGCGGTCAATTTCTGGAGATGATTCATGTGGTAGGTGACCGTGGTCATCGGCCGGGGCTCGGCGAACAGGTGATAGTTCCAGGCCTGCCAGACGGCCCGGCGGCGGGGGAGGACCGAGCGATCGGTGTGGAGGACGGCCTCGTTGGCCTGATACGGGAACGCGCCGAGCAGGTCGTGCTCGGCTTGCGAGGGGTCGTCGAGCATGGCGAGGGCCTGGTCTGCGTGGCAGGCGAGGACGATCTCGTCGAAGCGGTCGGTCGACCCGCCGGCGTGGACGTCGACGCCGTGCTCGTCGCGGTGGATCCGGGTGACGGGCGTCGAGAGGCGGATCCGGTCGGCGAAGGCGGCGCTCAGCGTTCTCACGTAGGTCTGCGAGCCGCCGACGATCGTCTGCCACTGGGGCCGGTCGCGGAAGCCGAGCATCCCGTGGTTTGAGAAGAACTCGGCGAGGAAGCGCGCGGGGAAGCTCCACATCGAGGCGGGGTCGGCCGACCAGACGGCCGAGGCCTGGGGGACGATCAGGCGGTCGACGAAGGCCTTCGAGTAGCCGTGCTCGTCGACCCAGTCGCCGAGCGACGGGCCGGCGTCGGTGGAGTCGAGGAGGGTGGGGAGCTCGCGGTTGAAGCGGACGAGGTCTGAGAGCATCCGCCAGAAGGCCGGGTCGAAGAGGTTGCGCGGCTGGGCGAAGACGCCTGTGGGTGTGCCGGCGTACTCGAAGTCGGCGTCCTCGGCCTTGACCGAGAAGCCCATGTGGGTCGACTGGATCGGGACGCCGGCGTCGGCGAGGATCCGGTTGAAGTTGGGGTAGTTGCGGTCGTTGAGGACGATGAAGCCGGTGTCGACGTCCCAGGTGCCGTCGTCGCGGTCGACGTGGATCGTGTTCGTGTGGCCGCCGAGGTAGTCGGCGGCCTCGAAGATCGTGACCTCGTGCTGGCGGTGGAGCAGATGGGCGGCGATCAGGCCGGAGACCCCGCCGCCGACGATCGCGATCCTCACGGGGCTGACGTGGGCCGGTGGGCCTGGGAGTACCCTACGGCCGACCGGTTCTGGGTGGGACCGGGGGCTGGGCGGTGAAGGCGCAGCATCTTGTCGGACCTACTTGCGCGCGGGTCGGATTCACGGATCACCCGGCCGGCATGGAGGAAGACCGGCCGGTGCCGTCGAAACAACCGCTCGCTGATGAAACGAACAGGATCCACTCCAGCCCCACCTCAGCGAAGCGGCGGGGGCACCCCGCCGCAGACGCTGTCAACCTACATCCAGTCGCGGTTCGACGAGTGCTCACGGTCGCAGAAGGACGTCGCCCAGTACATCATCGATCACCTCGACGAGGCGGCCTTCCAGACGGCGGAGGAGCTCGCCCGGCGGGCGAACACGTCGAGCTCGACGGTCGTCCGCTTCTCGCAGGCGCTCGGATTCGACGGGTTTCCCGAGCTCCAGCACGCCGCCCGGGAGGAGTACCGGCGGGCGAACGCGCCGGGGGCGCGGGCCGACGGGGAGCAGTCGACGCCGCTCTTCTCACTCGACCAGACCGACTTCGAGACGGCGCTGGCGGCCGACCACGTGAACGTCGAGGAGACCGCGCGGAAGGTCTCGCGGGCGAACATCGAGCGGGCGATCGAGTCGATCGCGACGGCCAACCGGATCCTGATCGCCGGGACCGACCAGATGGCCTTCTTCGCGAGCTACCTCCGGCACCTGCTGATGCTGCTGGACCTGCGGGCCGAGCTCGTCGCCAGTCCGTCGCAGGAGGCGCTCAGCCGGCTGGGCCGGATCGACTCGGACACGCTGGTGATCGGCCTGTCGGCCGGCCGTCCGCACGCGCTCGTCCTGCGGGCGATGAAGCTCGCCCGCCACCGGAAGGCGCCGACGATCGCGATCACCGACGCGACCCTCTCAGAGGTGGCGAAGCTGGCGCGGATCAAGCTCTACTACTCGTCCAACAGCCCGGCCTTCGTACGGTCGCACACGGCCCTCCTGGGAATGATCCAGGCGATCGCGTACGGGGTGTATTCCCGGGACGAAGAGCAGTACGCCGACCGGATCAAGGCCTTTCGGTTGAAGTAGTTGGGTGGGGCGGGGGGCGCGTTAAACCCGGCCGACTTCGATCTCGTCTGTGTGGGAACCGTTGTGGCGGGTGCGGCGTTGGCCGTCGGGGAGCTTGGTTGGCGGCGGGACTCGGTTAGTTGATGCTCGGTCGGGTGGGTTGGGCTTGGCCGTGCGGGGGGTTCGGGTGGCGGCAGGTCGGGGCGACGGGCCTGGTCTGTCGGAGAGTGTCGGCTCAGGACGTCGTCTGGCTGTATATAACGGCTAGCGGTATATACTGGTTTGGTGCGGACGCCGACGTACTTCATTCTTGCTTCGCTGCTGGACGGGCGGCGGCACGGGTACGAGATCATCAAGCAGGCGAGCCGCCTGTCGGGCGGACGGGTGCGCCTGGCGGCAGGCACGTTGTATGGGGCGCTGGAGCGTCTGCTCGGGGCGGGGCTGATCGAGGTGGTCGGGGAGGAGATCGTCGGCGGCCGGGCGCGGCGGTACTACGCGCTGACCGATCGTGGGCGGGGCGAGCTGCGCGACGAGGCCGAGCGGTTGAGTCAGGCGTCGCTGGCCGTGCTCGGCCCGGCGGTGGGGGAGCCGGCGTGAGGACTCCGCGTCGCGTGGGTGAGCCGGCGTGAGGACTCCGCGTCGGTACCGGGTTGCGCTGCTGGCGTTTCCGAGGGCAGCACGGGCGCGTCATGCGGCCGACCTGCTCGGCGTCCTCGGCGACGCGGACGGCGCGGCGGGATCCGCGTCGTGGCGCGAGGCGGCGCTCGTCGTGATCGCCGGCGCCGGGCTCCGGGTCGACGGTGTGGCCGGGCGGTTGACGCCGGGGCGGCTGTTGCCGGCGGCCGGCCTGACGACCGCGGTCGGCGCGTTTGCGCCGGGCCGGGCGTGGGGGATGCAGCCGTCGGGACCCGGACGGATGCTGGTCATCGCCGGGCCGACGCCGGCCGCGCGGTGGTTGCTCGTCGCGGCTGCGGCGCTTGCCGTCGGGAGTGCGATCGGCGACCGTGGCGTCAAGTCGTTGATCGGGACGAGTCTGCTCGCCGGGTCGGCGGGCTTGGGGCTCGCGCTCGCGACGACCGTGCGTCTGTCGGTCCCGCCGGCGCAGCGGCCGGGCATGGCCGGCGCCGCCGAGCACGGACTGATCATCGGCGGCGGCCTGACCGCCGCGGTCCTCCTCGTGTCACTGGGTCTGGCAAGACTTCCCACGCGGGTTCGGATCCGCGCCTGCGGGGCGTTCCTGGGGGTCGCGTGCGCGGCGACCGTGACCACCACGCTGCGGGCTGGACTGTACGCCGGCCCGGGCGGGAGTCGGGTGTCCCTCGGAGCGTGGGGCCTCGGTCCAGCGGGACTCCTCGTCGCCGCGACGGCCGTGGTCGGAGGGCTCGCTGCATTGGGTCGCAAGCGCTGGGATCAGTCGTCGGAATCGACGGGCGGGCGCCGCTGAACCTGTCGGGCGGGAGCCGGGCAGGTCCTCCGCGACCGAGTACCGTGAACGGCTGAATGATTCCGACGGGGTGTCCGGACGTCAACCAGCCGTGCGGGCATCCGGAGCTGACGCAGTCAGGGCCGGCCCTGCTCGACTTCTTTCGCGGCGTGGGCATCGTGCTCGTGATCTGCGCGGTTGGCTGGGCGATCTGGTGGCTGTGGCAACGGGGCCGCGTCAGGATGATCCGCCGGCAGAGCGAGATCCTCCACGACGCACACCAGGAGGCGGCCGTCCCGCCTGACCGGCCAGCTGCGAAACGCCGCGGCCGGCGACGGCCGTAGCCGCTACACCCGCTCGACCTTCGCCAACCAGGCCGCAGCGCCCCGTGCGTGGAGCATCGTCCGGATCCGGTCCGGGCTGACGGAAACGACGCTCCGGCCGCCGACGCGTGTGAACGCTCGCCTCAGGTCGTCCCGGCTGGACGGATGCGGGCCGGCGTCCGGTCGGAGGTCACTGAAACACAGGACGTACACGTGCCCGCCAGGAGTCGTCACCGACGCCAGACCCGCGACGTAGTCGCGCCGCTCGTCGCCGTCGAACGTGTGAGCAGCACGCCGACCGGACCAAGGCGTTTCGCCGTGAGCAAGGGTCGTTCGCGGAGTCCTCGTGCGCGTGCGGCAGGTTGACGTGGCGAGATCAGGCGTCGCGGCGGTTCAGCTCGTAGAACGCCGCGGCGGCGATGATCGCGACGAACAGGCAGAAGACGGCGAAGCCGGCCCACGGGGGGAGTGTGTGGTCGCCGCGGACGACCCCTGCGACCTGCTGGCCGGCCTGCGTCGGCCAGAACTTCTCGACCGTGTGCTCGATCGAGGCCGGCAGTGCGGCGGCGATCCCCGGGAGCACGAAGAGCAGGGCGACGAGGAGCGAGATCGCGGCGGCCGCGGACCGGAGAATCGTCCCGAACAGGAGTCCGAGCAGGCCGATTCCGGCTCCGTAGAGACCGCCGCCGATCAGGGCGCGCAGCACGTGGGCGTCTCCGAGACCGGCACTCGGAGCGTGCGCCGAGATCAGGGCCTGGCCGATGAAGAACGAAACGAACGTGATGAGCTCGGTGACGACGAAGACGACCGAGACGACGACGGCGGCCTTGGCGGCGAGGAGCCTGCTGCGACGAGGCACGGCGGCCAGGCTGCTGCCGATCGCGCCGGACGAGTACTCCGACGTCATCAGGAGGGCTCCGAGGACACCGATCGACAGCTGTGCGATGCCGAGACCCGACGCGCTGATCGAGGTCGGATCCCACGACGCCCGCGTGCTTGCGGACTTGCCGTACTGGTTGGCCGAAACCGCGCTGATCAGGGCGCCGAGGCCGATCCCGAGGACGGCGGCGACGATCAGGGTCCAGATCGTCGAGGGGACGGTGCGTGCCTTGGTCCATTCCGCGCGGACGGCGTCTGTGAAGTTGGCCGCACGATAGGCCGGCTTGGCCGGGATCGGCTCGGCGGTTGCAAGCGCGGTCGTCATGCCGCTGCTCCAGTCGCGTGGTACTCGACGCTGTCGTGGGTCAGGTCGATGAACGCGTCTTCGAGGGATGCGCGCTGGGTAGCCAGCTCGTAGAGCGTGAGACCCCTGGCCGCTGCCAGGATTCCGATCGCCTTGCTGTCAAGACCGGCAACCTCGATGCTGTCCTCGGTTCCCGGCGCGACCCGGGCGCCGAGCTTCGTGAGCTCGACCGACAGCTCGGCCAGTTGCGGGGAGCGGACGAGGACCCGGTGTTCGGAGTTCGACTCGACGAACTCACTGACCCCCTCGTCCCGCAGCAGCTTGCCCTGGCCGATCACGATCAGGTGGTCGGCGGTCACGGCCATCTCGTTCATCAGGTGACTCGACACGAACACCGTCCGGCCCTCGGCGGCCAGTCGCTGCATCAGCTTGCGGATCCAGACGATGCCCTCAGGGTCCAGGCCGTTGAGCGGCTCGTCGAAGATCAGTACGGGCGGATCTCCGAGCAGGGCTCCGGCGATCCCGAGCCGCTGACCCATGCCCAGCGAGAACCCGCCGACCCGGCGGCCGGCGGCCGCGTCCATGCCGACCAGGCCGAGGACCTCGTCGACCCGGGCGGCCGGAATCGCGTTGCTCTGGGCGAGTGCCAGGAGGTAGTGATACGCGGTCCGGCTCGGGTGGACGGCCTTCGCGTCGATCAGTGCGCCGACCTCCCTCAACGGCGCTGGGAGGTCCCTGTAGCGCCGGCCGCCGACCGTGACCCCGCCTCCGGTCGGATTGTCGAGACCGAGGATCAGCCGCATCGTGGTCGTCTTGCCCGACCCGTTCGGTCCGATGAACCCGGTCACGATGCCGGGGTTCACGTCGAAGCTCAGATCGTCCACGGCCAAGGTCGCCCCGTAGCGCTTCGTGAGGTTGCGAGCCTCGATCTTCTGGCCTCCGCGTGAGAGTGCCGAGCTCTGGGGCAATTCGGTCAGCGTCCTTTTCCGTTGGGTCCGCGGCCATCCGCGCCGGCCGGCGGGCCTCCGTGAACCGCCGCCGACTGCGGGTTCCATTGGACACTCGGCGGCTCACAGACGAGCGCGACTGTTCACGTCACGAGACCGAGCGTACGGGCGCGTGGGCACGCTTCCATCAGTACAAAACCCCGCCGCCCCTGTGGTTTGCACTCGGTCGCAGCGAGGATCGCCGCTCACGTGCGCGTCTCGTGCGTCCGGCCGTGTCGACCCCGCCTGAGAGACGGGCGGGACGCCGTGTCGGTCAGGGTTGACGAGCGAGACCCGGGCGGGTAGGGGGGCGATGCCGGTGATGGCGCGGCGTCCGCGTAGAATGGTCCGATGTCCGACGAGGCGACATTCCGGGTCAAGTCCGGTCTGGCGGAGATGCTGAAGGGCGGCGTGATCATGGACGTCGTCAACGACGAGCAGGCCAGAATCGCCGAGGACGCCGGCGCGTGTGCGGTGATGGCGCTCGAGCGGGTCCCGTCGGACATCCGGCGGGATGGGGGAGTCGCCCGGATGTCTGACCCCCTGATGATCCGCCAGATCCAGGAGGCCGTGACGATCCCCGTGATGGCCAAGGCCAGGATCGGGCACTTCGTCGAGGCGCAGGTCCTCGAGGCGCTCGAGGTCGACTACATCGACGAGTCGGAGGTCCTGACGCCGGCCGACGAGGCCAACCACATCGACAAGTGGGGCTTCAACGTCCCGTTCGTCTGCGGCGCCACGAACCTCGGTGAGGCCCTCCGGCGGATCGGCGAGGGGGCGGCGATGATCCGGTCGAAGGGCGAGGCCGGGACCGGCGATGTCGTCGAGGCGGTCCGCCACATGCGGGAGATCGTCGGCCAGATCCGCCGGGTCGTGTCCAGCGAGCCGTCGGAGCTGCCGAGCCTCGCAAAGGAGTACGGCGCGCCCCTGGACCTGATCCGCGGCGTCGCCCGGGACGGGCGGCTCCCGGTCGTCCTGTTCTGCGCCGGCGGCATCGCAACGCCTGCGGATGCCGCGCTGATGATGTGGCTCGGCGCCGAGGGCGTCTTCGTCGGCTCGGGAATCTTCAAGTCCGCCGATCCGGCGCTGCGGGCGAGGGCGATCGTCGAGGCGACGACGCACTACCGCGACCCCCAGCGGGTCGCCGCGGCTTCGGAGGGTCTCGGTTCGGCGATGGAGAGCCTCGAGACGCGCAAGCTCGCCGGCGAGCAGCTGCTCGCCCAGCGCGGCTGGTGAGCCCGACGGCGGGCGCAAGCCCGCCGACCGACCGCCGGTTGATCGGGGTGCTGGCGCTCCAGGGCGACTTTGCCGCCCACGCCCGCCTACTCGAGGGTCTCGGAGCCGACGTGCGGGAGGTTCGCGTCCCGGACGATCTCGACGGACTCGACGGTCTGGTCCTGCCGGGTGGGGAGTCGACGACGATGATGCTGGGCATCGCCCGCGAGCGCCTGGCCGACCCGCTCCGGGCGGTTGCGGCGGCCGGGATGCCGATCCTCGCGACGTGCGCCGGCCTGATCATCCTCGACCGGGACCACCTCGGCGTGATGGATGTCCTGTGTGAGCGCAACGCCTTCGGGCGGCAGGTTCGCAGCTTCGAGACCGATCTCCGGCTCGCGGGATTCGACACGCCGGTTCGAGCCGTCTTCATCCGGGCGCCGTGGATCGCCGGGCACGGGCCCGGCGTCGACGTGCTCGGCGAGGTCGACGGCCACGTCGTGGCCGCCAGGGAGGGGCGGATCCTCGCGGCGGCCTTCCACCCGGAGTTGGCCGGGGAGACTCAGCTCCACGCGTGGCTGCTCGCCGAGGTCAGAGCCTCCGCCGCAGGCGAGCCCCGCCCGGCCTGATCGGCGGCGGACCAGGCCAGCGCGATCGCCACGGACCAGGCCGGCACGATCGCCACGGTCCCGGCCGGCACGATCGCCACGGTCCCGGCCGGCACGAGCGCCACGGTCCCGGCGGGCACGAGCGCCACGGTCCAGGCCGGCACGAGCGCCACGGTCCAGGCCGGCACGAGCGCCACGGTCCAGGCCGGCACGATCGCCACGGTCCCGGCCGGCACGATCGCCAGAGGTCACGCCGGATCGGTCGTCGATCCGGCCGGGTGTCAGCCGCTGGGGATGATCTTGACCGTCCAGTTGCCGATCGCGTTGATCAGGAAGCCGTAGTACGCGCCCTTCTTGATCGTCGCCGTCCCGCTGTGGGCCTTCGAGTTGACCGGCGACTGGACCTTCACGCTGGCCGGGATGATCTGGAAGATCGCCCCGGTGTTGGTCCACTGGATCGTCGAGTCCTTCGGAATCCTCAGGGGGTCCGGCTTGCCGATGTCCTTGACGCCGGACCCGCTGAACGTAAGGGTCTTCGCCGGGGTCTGGGACAGCGGGGTCTGGTTGGACTTCGGAGCGCTGGACGGCTTCGGCGTCGTTGGAGTCGTCTTGGTGGTTGCGGTCTTCCCGGAAGTCGGCTGGGTCGTCGTCGGGGTCGACGCGGTCGTGGTGGTCGTGGACGAGTGCTTGCTCCCTCCGCCACACGCCGTCCCACCGAGCACGAGCAGGCCTGTCAGCAGGGCGGCCGAGAAGTGCGTTGGCTTCGTCATCTTGTCGTCTCCTTCGGAGGTCCGTTAAGGCCGCACTCAATCATCCTGCGCCACAGCGGACGCACCCGTCGGCCGACGAGACGGAATCTCGCGAAGGGCGCGGATCGCGGGGGCTCCTGGCTCGGCTGAGCCGACTGGGCGCGGGCCGGTCGGGCGTTGCCGGTTCGTTGACACGGACGGTCGCGACCCGGGCATCGTGTCACGGCCGGCGACCGCGGTCAAGCCGCGACCCGGCGCTCAGTTCGGCTGGTACCCGGTCACGCCGGCCGCCGGGACGCCGCTCGCGGGCGGAGCGCTGCCGGACGCCGTGCCGAGCTCGTGGACGGTCGACGTCCCGGTCGTCGTCGGTTTCGGCTTGGTCGGTGTGGTCGCCGGTGTGGTCGCCGGGGGCTTCACGGTCGTGTGCGTCACCGACGTCCCGGTCGTCGGGCCGCCGGTCGCTCGGGGGGCCGTCTTCGGCTTCGTGGTCACACCTCCGGCCTTGAGTTGGCGGGCGAGGGCTTGCGCACGTCGCTTCGCCGCTCGTCTCCTCGCGGCTGCCGTCGCCGCGCTCGAGGTCGTCCCGCCGGGTGAGCTTCCGGCGGTCGCGCCGCCGGCGGTCGCGGCGCCGGTCCCATTGCTCGCAAGGCCCCCACCCGCGGTCGACGGGACGGTCGTGCTCGGGTCGGTCTGAGCGCCCGTCAGCGGGTTGGTGCTCGGGTGGCGGGATCCGCCGTTGAAGACGCCGGCGACGAACAACGCGATCAGCAGCCCGACGACGAGGACGGCGGCCGGGCCTAGCACGCGGGCACCCGTCCGGCGGGTGGATCCGCCGCCTGCCAACGGCGTCCCCAGGCGGCGACGGCGTAGCGGCTGCTCAGCGACGAGTCCGCCGGCCGGCGGCGGCGGCGTCTGAGCGCTCGGCCAGTCGCCCTGCTCGCCGTGGTCGTGCTCGCCGTCCGGCTGGTCGTAGCCGAGTGCGGCATTGATATCGATCGCGCTCATCACCCCGGTCGGCGAGTCCCACGCCGCGGGCATCCCGTTCGGCGGGGTGTCCTGCTCTTCGAGTGGCGTCGGCTCGGCCGGGCCGGCGGGACTCCCGGCGCCGGACGGCAGGCCTGCGGGTGGTCGGCCCTGGCTGCCGTCGGGGACGCCCCCCGCCTGCGCGGGCCGGCCGGAGGCGCCGGTCGGGGGGAAAGGGGTCGCCGACGGGCCCGCACCGGGCGGCGACGGTCCAGGCGCTGCCGGGGCCGGTGGTCCGGGCGTCGGCTGGGTCGAGGCCGGTGGTCCGGGCGTCGGCTGGGTCGACGCCGGTGGTCCGGGGGTCGGCTGGGTCGACGCCGGTGGTCTGGGCGTCGGCGAGGTCGACGCTGGTCTGGGGGTCGGTGACGGCCCGACCGGGGTGCTCGTGGAGGACGAGCCGGCGAGCGCGACGTTGCGTGGCAGCTGTGGCACCGGCCTCGATCGCTGCGGGGTCACGGAAGCCTGCTGGGCCGGCGGGATCGGCCGGGGTGCGGGGCGGTGGCCGTTGGGGCTCGGCGCGGGCACCGACCGCCGGAGGGCCTCGACGATCTCGAGGCGGGTGATCGGATCGAGCGTGTCGACCGCCGGATGGAAGTACGCCCGCTCGGCCTGCTGCTGGACGGCCTGGGTCGCCCGGCACGAGACGCATCGTGCGAGGTGGCGGCGGAGGCGGTCGCGGTCGGCTGGCGAGAGCGAGCCGGTCGCGTCCTCGGCCAGGAGGGCGGAGATCTGCGAGCAGGGAACATCGGCGTAGACGAGACCACCGACCGGCTTCGGCGCCCGCTGGGCCGCGGCCGCGCGGGTACGCCCGAGCAGGAGGGCCTCAGCGTCGATCGACAGCGGATCGACGGCACGGACGGCCCCCGCCCGAAAGGCCGAGAATGCGGCTGTCGCAGCCTCGATCGCCCGTTCTGGGCCGCAGATCGTCTGGCAGTATCCGACGACCGACGGACCCCGCCTGTCACACAGAGCGGCGAGTGCCTCGGCCTCGCCGTCGAGCACGCCGCGGGCGCTCACCCCTTGCCATTGGTCTGACATCCCCTGAAATGTAGGTGACTGCGGCTTTTCCCTGCGTGCGGCCACCCCGCCATACTGAGCCCATGCGGATCTCAGTGGCCGCCGACGAGCGGGTCGGCGTCGCCGAAAAGGTCGTTCGAGAGCTGGTCGGCCGGGGTCACGACGTGATCGTCCACGGGGCGCTGGCCGACGGCGAACCCGGCGATTGGGCGTGGTCTGCGGAGGCCGCCGCCCGCGATGTCGTCGACGACCGGGCCGACCAGGGGGTCGTCTGCTGCTGGACCGGCACCGGGGCGTCGATCGCCGCGAACAAGGTCGCCGGCGTCCGAGCCGCCCTCTGCAACGACGCGCAGACGGCGGCCGGCGCCCGTCGTTGGAACGACGCCAACGTCCTCGCCCTGAGCCTCCGCACGACGACCGACGCGATCCTCGCCGAGATCCTCGACGCCTGGTTCGCCACCCCGCCGAGCCCCGACCCAGCCGACCAGGCCAACATCGGTCACCTCAACGAGATCTGACCATCCCGCTACCCCCCGCAACCTCACGCCCGCCACCCCTCTCAAGAGAGCGGAGTCCGACCCGCAGACGCCCCCGAACCGAGCGGTCACCCCAACCAGGTCACTGACGCGGTCAGCCAAGCGAGGCGAGTCGGGCGGCGAGGACGCGGACTGTGCGAACGCCCCCATAAGAAGCCGCGCTCAGCACGCCGACGAAGAACCCGACGGGATAGTCGGTCTCATACGACGCGGCGATCGACACCCAGACCGTCAGCACGGCCAGCCCGACCGCCAGGCCGATCGCCCGACCCGGGCTGCTCGTGAGCGACCGGGCCGCAGCCGGCGACCCGATCATCAGGCTGAAGATCAGCAGCGTCCCGACGACCGGGACGGTCATCGTCGTCGCGAGAGCCACGACCAACAGGAAGCACAGCTCGATCCGCAGGCTGCCGACCCCCCGGGCCTCGCCGACCTCCGGCAGTACGGACGAGAGCATCAGCGGGCGGTGGATCCAGCCGATCGCCGCGACGCAGACCACCGCCAGCCCGAGCGTCGGCCAGATCTCCTGGCTCGAGACGCCGAGCACCTCGCCGAAGAGGAGTGAGTAGATCTCCGGGGCGTACTCCGCGCTCAGGCTGAGAAACAGGGCTCCCAGGCCGAGCATCACGACGAGGGCCAGAGCGGTCGCCACGTCGTGACGGGCCCGCCGGCCGAGCAGCCCGATCCCGAGCGCCCCGAGCACGGCGAACACGCCGAGGCCGACGATCGTGCTCACGCCGATCAGGCTCGCCCCGGCCGCCCCGGCGAACGACCCGTTGGGAACCGCGTGGGCGACGAACGCCGAACCCCGGAGGACGACGTAGAACCCGACGAGACCGGCGACGAGCGCGACGATCGTCGCGACGACCCACGCGTTGAGCATGAAGCCCGAGAACACCGCCGCCCCGACCCGTCGAGCCCTACGAGACGATCTCGAGCTGGCCGACGCCGACCGAGTCATCCGACCCGGCTTCGTCCCCACCGCCCGCAACCACCAGCAACCGTCCCCGAACATGGAGCACGTCGACCCGGCGGCCGTACAGCTCGCTCAGCACGTCGCTCCGAACCACCTCGTCAACCGTCCCGCTCGCCGCCCGGCCCTCCGCCAGGTAGACGATCCGGTCGAGCACCGGCAGGAGGGGGTTCATCTCGTGGGCCGACAGCAGGATCGCGATGCCCTGCTCCCGGGCGATCCTCGCCAGCAGGGTGACGACGTCGTGACCGCTGCGGAGGTCCAGGTTCGCCAGCGGCTCGTCGAGCAGGAGCACGCGCGGCCGGCTGATCAGGGCGTGGGCGATCAGGACCCGCTGCTGCTCGCCGCCCGACAGCTGGCCGATCCTCGCGTCGGCGAACCGCTCGGCATCGACCGCCCGGAGCATCTCGTCGACCAGCCGTCGCTTGTCGGCCGACCGCCGGGGAATGCCCATCCTGTGGCCGTCGAGGCCGAGTCCGACGAGGTCGCGCGTGCGCAGCGGCATATCCGGGTCGAGGATGAACTTCTGCGGGACGTAGCCGATCAGCGGGTTTCGCCGCGAACGCGGCCGGCCCCCGACAACGACGCGGCCGTCGGTCGCCGCCTGGAGGCCGAGGATCACCCGCAGCAGGGTCGTCTTGCCGGCGCCGTTGGACCCGATCAGCCCGGTGAACTCACCCGACCGGATCTCGAAGCCCACGTCCCGGAGGATCTCCCGGCCTGAGAGCCTGACGCTGACGCCCTCGACACCGAGGACCTCCTCGCCGCCCGGACGCCGGCCTGGATCGACGCTCATGACCCAAGGCTACCAAGTGATGAGATTGAGTCTTGCAAAGTCGTGGCGGATCTGGCGGGTGCGATCGCTTCGATGACCCCGTTCCGCCGCCTCGCTCGCCTCCGGCCTGCCCCGATCGGCCGTGACCGGACCCAGCTGCGCCGACGACGACCCAGGTTTCGGCTCGCCTCGCGCCCCGACGCTCGTTCACGGCCGGCGCCCCGCGGATCGGCGACCACCCGGCCGGTCGGGGTCGGGGCCGGGGCCGGAGCGGCGAGCGGCGGCGTCGCGGCACGCTCGACCTCCCGCACGACCGCCCGCACGTACCGGTGCGCGAGCACCGCGCCGACGATCTCCGCGTCCGCAGCCGGGTCGCGGCTCGTCGTCTCCAGGGTGTCCGCCTGCGTCAGCACTGGTCCTCTCACCTCTTCCTCGGCGTGGGCCGGTCGGTCTCTGGATCAAGGATCGACGCTCCGCCCCGACTGGCGTGTGAGGTTCGTCACACAGCCCGCCGCTCTGCTACTCGCCGGCGACCTCGAACGTCGCCAACCCGTCGGTGACCGTCTCGACGAGCCGGCCCCGGTTGAGCAGAAGGTCGGCGTGGCCGAGCACCTCCGACAGGGTCAGGTACGCCTGCGTGACGGCGACCGTCCCCCACAGCGCCTGTGCGATCTCGTACGCGGTCCGCGGCGCCTCGGCCACGAGGTCGTAGATCTTCTGGGCCCGCCGCTCGTGCAGCCGCAGCCGCTCGTCGATCAGCGCCACGTGGCCTTCGACCGGCAGGCCGTGGCCCGCGAGGATCAGGTTGATCTCCATCGCCCGGGTCGCCTCCAGGGAGGCGATGTACGAGACGAGGGCCTGCGGCCGGGGTGATCTCGCGTCCTCCTCGCCGCGGTCGCCCAGCGGACGGGTCAGCAGGGGATTCGACGAGATGTGCCCGATCAGGTGGTCGCCGCCGATCAGGATCCGCCGGCTCGCATCCCAGAAGACCGTGTCGCTCGGGCTGTGACCCGGCCGGTGGAGGATCTCGAGCGACCGGTCGCGCAACTCGAGCCTCGTGCCCGGGACCAGCCGCCGGCTGACGGTCACGCTCGACCCCCACGCCCGGTAGCTCGCCGACACCGCCCGGAGCGCGTGGACGACATCCTCGGGGATTCCGTGACGCAGGAGCTGGCGGGCGGCGAACCGGTCGTCGAGCTCCATGTCCTCGCCGAAGCGCTCCAGGTACGGAGCCAGCTGGTCGAGCGCGGCGACCTCCGCGCCCGACCGCCGGGCGATGATCGCCGCCAGGCCGATGTGGTCCATGTGCTGGTGGGTCAGCACGAGCAGGCCGAGGTCCTCGATCCGGTGGCCCAGCCGGTCGAGCCCCTGCTCGAGCTCGTCGAGCGCGACGCCCGAGTTCGGACCCGCGTCGATCAGGGTCAGCGGATCGTCGTCGATCAGGTAGAGGTTGACCGCCCCGACCGCAAACGGCGTCGGAATCGACAGGCAGTGGATGCCGGCGGCCGTGGCCGGAGCAAGCGGCTCGGCCGCCCCGGTCACGACCGGATCAGCTCGAGGACCTCGTCCCGCCGGCGCTCCATGTCCTCCTCGGAGACCAGCGATTCGAGGCAGAGCCGCAGCAGCGGCTCGGTGTTCGACGACCGGACGTTGAAGTGCCAGTCGTCGTAGTCGACCGAGATCCCGTCGAGCCGGGTCACCCTCGCGTCGGAGTACTTCTCGGCGATCGCCTCGATCCGGCCCTCGGCGTCAGCCACCTCGCTGTTGATCTCGCCGGAGATGAAGTACGTCGACCGGTACGGCTCGAGCAGCTCGGAGAACGGCTGGCCGGCCCCGGCGATCAGCTCGAGAATCAGGAGGGCCGGGAGAGTCCCCGAATCGGCGCAGTAGAAGTCGCGGAAGTAGTAGTGGCCGGAGACCTCCCCCCCGAACAGTGAGCCCTCCTCGCGCATCCGCGTCTTGAAGAACGCGTGACCCACCCGGTTGATGTGCGGCGTCCCCCCGGCGACGAGCACCGTGTCGGCGACCGCCCGGCTCGCCCGCACGTCGTAGAGGATCGCCTCGCCGGGGTTCCTGACGAGCAGCGACTCGGCCAGCAGCGCGGTCAGGAAGTCCCCGTCGACGAAGCGCCCGGTCTCATCGATGAAGAAGCACCGGTCGGCGTCGCCGTCCCAGGCGATCCCCAGGTCGGCCTTGTGCTCGAGGACCTGGTCGATCACGAACTGCCGGTTCTCCGGGAGGAGAGGGTTCGGCTCGTGGTCGGGGAAGTTCCCGTCCGGCGTGAAGTACGTCTCGATCAGCTCGATGTCGAGCTCGCGCAGAATCGGTCCGACCATCGGGCCGGCCATCCCGTTGCCACCGTCGACGACGACCTTCAGGCCCTTGATCCGGCTCGCGTCGACGAAGCCGAGCGCCGCCGCCTGAAACTCGTCGTAGATGTCGAGCTCCTCGTGCGTCCCCTTGTTCTTCGCCGCCCCGAGCTCTCCCGACTCGATGATCGCCCGGATGTCCTGGATACCAGTCTCGCCCGACAGGGCCAGCGCGCCCTCGCGGACGAGCTTCACCCCGGTGTACGCAGCCGGGTTGTGCGACGCCGTGCACATCAGGCCGCCGTCGAGCTCGCGTGACCCGACCAGGTAATAGAGCATCTCCGAGCCGACCTCGCCGATGTCGATCACCGTCACGCATTCCTTCATCAGGCCGGCCCGGTAGCGCCAGGCCAGGCCGGGAGCCGAGAGGCGCATGTCATGACCGAGGCCGACCTTCAGGTCCTCGGTCTGCTTCCCGGAGAGCTTCGCCAGGGTCAGCGCGAACGCCCGGCCGATCTGCTGAGCGACGTTCCCGTCGATCTGCGTGTCGTACAGGCCGCGGATGTCATATGCCTTGAAGATCGCCGGGTCGGGAGCCATCGGGCCATCCTAGGGGCTCGCGCTAGGCGGCCGGCCCGAGACGGCATATCCTCCCCGGCGGATGGCCATGCGTCAGCGCCCGTCGAGGATCCCCGACTCCCTCTCCGCCCCGGCCCAGATCCTCCGGTCCAGGCGGCGCGAGCGGCCCCGGCCGGACGACCGGCTGGGGGCCTTCAAGCTCGAGATGATCGACCGCGCGTGTGACCTCGTCGACGCCCACAGCCTCGCCGACCTCGGCGGCGTCCGCGCCGTCGGCGGTGGCTACTCCTTCCATGCCGCCCGGCGCGACTCGATGAGGCGGGTCGTCCTCGTCGACGAGGACTTCACCCCCGAGGTGACCGACCGCCAGTCGGCGACCAGCGTGCTCGAGCTCGTCCAGGGCAACTTCGGCGACGACCGGATCGCCGGGCGGGTCGGCCCGGTCGACGTCGTCCTCCTCTTCGACGTCCTCTTCCGCCAGGTCCGTCCCGACTGGGACGAGGTGCTCGACATGTACGCCGCCCAGACCCGCTGCTTCGTCGTCGTCCAGCCGACCTACAACCGCGCCGACGAGGGCGCCGTCCGCCTCGTCGACCTCGGCGCCCGGCCGTACCTCGACATGGTCCCAGACCTTGCGATCCACATCGAGGCCCTCGAGCATCTCGACGACGCCAACGTCCGTCGCGGGCGCCGGTGGCGCGACGTCCACGACATCTGGCAGTGGGGCATCACCGGCGACGCCCTCGAGCAGAAGGCCGCCGGCCTGGGCTTCCGGCTCGCCCACGGCGAGTCCCGCGGACGGTGGCGGGGGCTCGACGCCTTCGACGACTGCGCATTCGTCTTCGTCCGGGACGCCGCCTGATGCCCAGGCGACAGCGTCCGACCGGCCGGGCCGGCCGGCGCGATCCCTGCGACGACTCACGGCGCCCCCGACGTTTCGACCGCGACCGCCGGCCCGGCGTCCCGGACTCCGACACCCGGTCGGGGCGCGGACCGTCCGACGGGAGACCCCGCCGGAGGGGTTGACCGAAGGACCCGCACGCGAGGGGTTGATCACGGCCGGGCCCCCGGATAGCGTGCGCCCAGGCACCCGCGGACGCGGGGCCGGTCAACAAAGGGGGAGATTGACGTGGACCTGTCAAAGCTGGGTCAAGACGATTGGCTCGTCGGCGGCGGAGGGATCCTGCTGATCATCGACCTCCTCTTCTTCCCCTGGCATCACGAGTCGCTGACGACGATCCTCGGCTCGGCCTCCGCCTCCCAGACGGCGACCTCGGCGCCCGATTCGCTCTGGGGCGTGCTCGCCGTCCTCCTGACCCTGGCCGTCGTCGTCGACCTCGGACTGTCCCTCTTCAGTCCCCAGACGCAGATTCCGACAACCCAGCTCGGCCGGGCGATGACCAGGTGCGCCGCCGCCGCCCTGGTGATCTTCTTCCTGCTGCTGAAGTTCTTCGCCCACACCCAGTACCTCGGGTTCGGCGCGTACCTTGGCTTCTTCCTCGCGATCGCGATCGTGATCGGCGCCTACCGGTACGCCCAGGAGGCCGAGGTCTAGCCGGCTGGAGGTAGCCTGCGGCGGGTGCGGATCCTCTGCGTCGGCAGCATGTATCCGCCGCACCACCTCGGTGGCTACGAGCTGGTGTGGCAGGCCGCGGTCGACGACCTCCGGGCCAGGGGACACGACGTCCGCGTGCTGGCCAGCGACCACCGGGAAGCCGGCGCGGCCGGCTTCCCGGAAGCGCCGGACGTCCACCGGGAGCTCCGCTGGTACTGGCGAGACCACGCCTTTCCCCGGGTCGGTCCCCGCGCCCGGCTCGGGCTCGAGCGGTCCAACGCCGCGACCTTCGACCGGCACGTCGACGACTTCCGGCCTGAGGTCGTCTCCTGGTGGTCGATGGGCGGGATGTCCCTCTCGCTGCTCGAGCGCGCCCGCCGCCGCCGGCTCCCCGGGGTCGCCTTCGTCAACGACGCCTGGCTGATCTACGGGCCGCTGGTCGACGCCTGGATCCGCTTCGCGACCCGGCCGGGCGTCCCGGCCGAGCTGCTCGAGCGGGTCACCGGCCTGCCGGCGCGGTTCGACCCACAGGCGAGCGCCCACTTCGTCTTCGCCAGCGAGGACACCCGCCGGGCGTCGCTCGAGCGCTGGCCGATCGACGGCAGCGAGGTCGTCCACGGCGGCATCGACCGGACCTTCTTCGACGGAGGCGTCCCGCCCGGCGAGTGGGGCTGGCGGCTCCTGTATGTCGGGCGGATCGACCCCCGCAAGGGGATCGCCACGGCGATTCGCGCGCTCGACCAGCTCCCGGCCGCCGCGACGCTGAGGGTCGTCGGCGGGGGAGACGAGACCCACCTTCGTGAGCTGCGTGACCTGGTCGACTCGCTTCGGCTCACCGAACGCGTCAGCTTCGACGGACCCCGGCCCCGCGGGGACCTGCCCGGCGTCTACGCAGCTGCCGACGCCGTCGTCTTTCCTGTGGAGTGGGCCGAGCCGTGGGGTCTCGTCCCGCTCGAGGCGATGGCCTGCGCCCGGCCGGTCGTCGCGACCGGGACCGGCGGGTCGGCCGAGTACCTCCGCGATCGGGAGAACTGCATGCTCTACGCCCCCGGCGATCCCGCCGGCCTGGCCGACCGGACCACGCAGCTGGCCGACGATGCCGGCCTCCGCGAGCGCCTGCGCCGTGGCGGGCTGGAGACCGCCCGGGCGCACACCGACGAGGCCTTCAACGACCGGGTCGAGGCCGTGCTCGCCGAGGCACTGCTTCCCCCGTCGCCTCGACGTTGACCGCCCTGCAGGGCTCGCGCGGATCGCCCAGCCTGTGATCGACCGGGCTCCTCGTCGAGGATCATTCGGGCCGGGCTCGGGAGGTCGGAGGCCGGCGGGCTCTCCGCGGGGAACCGCGTCGTCGAGAAGTGCACGCTCTCCACGGAAACTAGTTGACTGACTCAGTCAGCTACTTTGCGATGAACGTCTGAGCATCCACCTCCGCCGCCCGGGAGGAGCCTGGTCGATCACATCCACTCCCCCCGCGCCCGACCTGCCCCCGCTCCGCCCCGCCCGCGCCCGACCTGCCCCCGCCCCGCCCCGCCCCGCCCGACCTGTACCCGGGCCCGCCCCCACTCCGGCGCCGCCCGCCCGCGCCGACCCGAGGCGCAGTCGGCCGAGCGAAAAGTGCGAAATCCGAGTGAGTCAGTCAACTGCTTTGCTTGGAGAGTCCACTTCTCCACGACCGGTCCCGCTAAGTCGTCAGGTCGACGACGGCGAGGTCGGCCCCCAGCGGGAAGGAGACCTGGTTCCCGCGGACGACGGCGCGAATCGCGGCCGGCCCGGCGTTCGGGACGTACACTGCCGCGCTGGCGACCGGGTGGAGCAGGTCGATCGTGACCGGCAGAGGCGGCACCTGTCGCGGTCCGAACGGCACTCCCGGTCCGCCGGCGAAGACGTCGGCGTCCGCCCGCCAGACCAGCAGCTGGAAGGTCCCGTCGCTGCGCTCGAGGAGAACGGTCCTCACGTCGACCGCGGCCGGCGGGCCCTCGTCGGCCACCGTGCCAGGGCCGACGGCTGCCGGTCCCGCGGCGCGAACCTCGAAGGTCAGCGTCCCCGGAGTGAATGTCGGGGCCGACGGCTCGGCGAGCAGGGCGAGAAGCCGCTGCACGGCGGCGTACGCCGGCTTCGGCGAGTAGTCGTCTCCGACGAGGCCGAAGTGCTGATTCGCGTTGTCGGCGACCGCCGGGCCCTGGTCGCCGCTGCCGGGTACCGTGTCGAGCAGCTCGTAGATGAAGGTCCTCCTCGAGCCGTCGCCGAACGCCTCGGCCAGGAGCCGCGGAAGGTAGGTCGCCTGAGCGGCCTCGTCGACCGGGGCCACGCCGGGTGGGATCGCGCCGCCGGGCACGTACCCCGTGGTGTAGCCGGTCTCCGTGGTGACCAGCGGGCTGCCCGGCGGATTGTGAGCGGCGGCGATCGAGTCGAGCAGCGTCTCTGGCCCTGCGGTCCCCGGGTAGTAGTGGAGGTTGGCCTCGTCGGCGAGGCCGGCGAGTGACGGGAGCGGCGTCGTGCCCTGGATCACCGATGGCGCGATCACGGGGACCGGCTCGAGGCCTGGGCTGGCCTGCGCGTCGTCGAAGATCAGCTTCTGCGCGGCGAGATCGTCGGCTGCCCAGTTCGGATCGCCGATGCCGTCCCACTCGTTGGGCCCCTCCAGGCCGTCGAAGATGCCTGGACTGCCGGCCTCGACGGCCGCGATCTGGACGATACGCTGCTCGACCTCGGCCGCGGCGAGCCCCCACGGTGGGGCGCCCGTACCGTCGTCGACCAGGGCGGTGACGCCGATGCCGGCGGCGTGGAGGGCCTCGAAGGCCGAGACCACCGCCGACTTGCCGTTCGGCGTCCCGTCGGGGTTCTGCGTGTTCTCCCACTCGTCCCGGACATGGCGGATGCCGAGCCCCTGCAGCAGGGAGATGACCCGGCTCTGGTCGGCGTAGGCCGTGTCCGTGAACCCCGAGTGAATGTTGATCCCGACGGAGTCGACGAACGAGTCGGACGGGCGCGCCACGACAGTGCTGAGAGGCCCGGCCGCCGCGTTCCCGCATCCCACCAGCGCGACTGAGATCAGGCAGACTGCCAGCGCGGGCGGCCGCCGGGGCCGGCGCGAGCAGGCCGAATCCCGGCCCCGCATGATCGAGCTCATCAACTGCCTTTCATTGTGCTGGCGGCCTGGCACTTCGACGCAGGGAATCTCAACCGAGCGTCGGGACCATGGTCAGCCGCTGGGGCCGTGAACTGCATCGCGCGCCCCAGCCGAGGCAGCACGCCGTGCTCTCAGACTAGAAGACGCCTGTCGCCCCGTCGTCCGGGGAAGACCGCGACGCTCGTGCGCCAAAACACGGAGCACGGCCAGGGTTTATCGTCGTGCCTGGTCAGACCCGTGCTCGGCGCACGGATCGAAAAGGAGGTCGTGATGGCCGTTGGGCAGCAGACGGGACAGTCGACCGCGGTCGACGCCCTCTCCTACGAGGACCTCTACCGCCGGTGGGAGCTCCACGGCCAGTGGCGGGCGACGCAGATCGACTTCACCGCGGATCGGGCCGGATGGGCCGAGCTCACCGAGATGCAGCGCAAGTCGGCCGTCTGGCTGTATTCGATGTTCCTCGCCGGCGAGGACTCCGTCGCCGTCAGCCTCGCCCCGTACATCGACGCGGCGCCGACGCTCGAGCAGAAGTACTTCCTCACGACCCAGCAGGTCGACGAGGCCCGCCACGCGGTCTTCTTCCACCGCTTCTTCACCGACGTGATCGGCTCCGACGGCGGGATCTCCGAGACGGTCGCCGCCAGCCGGGTGGATCAGAGCTGGGGCTACCGGCGGGTCTTCGAGCGCCTCGACCGGATGGCCGACGAGCTCCGCGGGGACCGGTCGCTGCCGAAGTTCGCCCAGGCGATCGCCCTCTACCACATGGTCGTCGAGGCGACGCTCGCCCAACCCGGCCAGCACTTCATCGAGGCCCATTTCGCCGCGTCCGGGGGGATGCCGGGCTTCAGCGACGGCATGACGATGGTCTCACTCGACGAGCAGCGGCACATCGGCTTCGGCGTGAAGACGCTCGCCGACTGCTTCGCCAAGTCGGACGAGTGCAGGTGGGCGGTCGCCGAGTTGATGGCCGAGGTCCTGCGCTACGTGGCCGGCGTCTTCGTCCCGCCGAACTGGGACCGCTCGTACACCCGGTGCTACGGCTTCGAGCTCGAGGACGTCTACGCGTTCGGAATCGGCTCGATCCGCACCAAGTGGCGGGCCGCCGGCTTTCCGATCGAGGAGATGCCCGCCGGCGTCTTCCCGGTCGACTTCTCGCTTGGCGACGAGGAGATCGCCCGGCGGGTGATCCTCCTGACCGCGGCCGGCGTCCTCGGCGAGCCGAACCAGCCGCTCGACATCACGCCCGAGGTCCAGGCCCTGTTCTTCGACATCGTCGCCGAGTCGGTCGACCCCGGCCGAGCGGGATCCCGGCCGCTCTGCATCCAGTGGCGCTTCTCCGACGCCCAGCCCTGGCATCTGCTCGTCGACTCGACGACCGCCCGCCCGATCCCCGGCGAGGCGGCGTCGCCGGACGTGACGATCGAGGCCTCCTGGAAGGACTGGATCGACCTCGCCGCCCGCGGCATCACGCCTGTCGGCGCGGTCGTCGGCCGGCGGTTCAAGATCCACGGGTCGCCCCGCGCCCTGCTCCGTCTCCCGCGGCTGGTCCGCTACCGCCCGAAGGTCGTCTGAGCCGGCCGCGCGAAGGTCGCTCGGGCCGGCCGCTACCTCTCCTTGTGGGCGTGGTGGACGACGTGGCGGACGTGGATCCCGTTGGTCGACTCCAGTGTGAACCGGGCCTTCTCCTCGACCCGTTCGAACCCGGCCGTCCAGAGCATCCGCCGCCAGGTCCGGGCGCTCGGCAGCCAGAAGACGACCGCGGCCTCGCGGTCGGCCCGGTAGCGGGAGACGGGAAACGGGATCAGCTCGGCCAGGCGGTCGTACTCCTCGGCCGAGACGAACATCCCCGAGCAGAGGCCGGCGATCCGCTCGAGCGCGAGCAGCTGATCCCGGAGGTGCATGATCACCGACCCGCAGAAGACCAGGTCGAACGTCCCGAGGTTCTCCGGCCGGGCGTCGTAGATGCTGCAGTCGACCCGCTTGACCTTCGACCCGAGCAGCTCGTGCGCGATCTGGAAGCTCTCGCCCCGCAGGCGGGTCGGGAACTCCCTCGGCCGGCGGCGGGGCGGGAAGTCGAGGTCCTGCTCGTGGTCGAGGTCGAGCGCGACGACCTCGGCCGCCCCTCGCCGCTCGAGCTCGAAGGCCCAGAAACCGTCCCATGTGCCGACGTCGAGCACGCGGAGCCCGTCCAGCCGGTCGGGCAGCCCGTACTGGTGTACGAACGGCCGCATGTCGAACCACCCGGGCGTCACCGTCCCCGGACTGAGCTCGATCACGTGGTACCACTTGGCGGCCAGGGCCCGGTCGATCAGCTCCACGCCGCCAGCTTATGGGCGGGCCCGTCCTCGCGTCGGTCGGCCCGGTGGGTGCGATAATCCGGCTGTGGAGACCGAGCGGCCCGGGGTCAGCGTGATCGTTCCGTTCGCCGGCCCGCAGCCCGAGCTCGAGGAGATGCTCCGGCGGCTCGCCCGGATCGAGGTCCGCCCCGGGGACGAACGCCTCCTCGTCGACAATCGGCCCGACCACATCCCGCCGGCCGGCGGCCTCCCGCCCGGCGTCGGGATCCTTCACGCCGGGGAGATCGGCTCGTCGTGGTATGCCCGCGACGCCGGAGTCACGCAGACCCAGGCCGACTGGCTGCTCTTCGTCGACGCCGACACGATCCCCGCCCCCGACATCCTCGGCCGGTACTTCGCGGCCCCGGTCGACCCCGCGGTCGGCGTGCTCGCCGGCGGCGTGCGCGACTGGACGACCTCCCGGGCGGTCTGCGCCCGGTACATCTCCGCCCGGCGGAAGATGGACCAGCAGATCACCCTGTCCTACCCATACCTGCCGTACGCCCAGACCGCCAACTGCATGGTCCGGCGACTGGCCTTCACGGAAATCGGCGGGTTTCCGAGCCACGCCCTCTCAGCCGGGGACGCAGACCTCTGCTGGCGCCTCCAGGAAGCCGGCTGGCTCCTCGAGTCCCGGCCGGAGGCGGTCGTCGATCACGAGAACCGGACTCGCTTCTATGACCTCTTCCGCCAGCTCGCCCGTCACGGTGCCGGCCTCGCCTGGCTCGAGCGTCGCTATGCCGGCAGCGCTCCGGCGCCGAGTCTGCGCGAGTTGGTCGGGCGGATCCCGCACTACCTGCTCGCCGCGGCCCGGGCTCCCGATCGGGACGAGGCGCTCTTCGCCCTGGTCGATCTCGTCAGCCTCTACGCCCGTGACGCCGGCCGGCTGCACTACAACCGCGCCCGCCCGCGGCCGGTCTCCACGGCCAACTGAACACCGACCGTGGCGCCCGCGATCAGCGTCGTCGTGCCCGTGCGCGACGGGGCCGCCTCACTCCCGGCGCTCCTCTCCAGCCTCGACGCCCAGACCCTCCCGGCAGACCGCTTCGAGGTCGTGATCGTCGACAACGGATCCCGCGACGACGAGACCGCCCGCGTCGCCCGGGCGGCCGGTGCCGTGGTCTGCTCGGAGTCCTGGTCCAACCGCGCCCGGGCCCGCAACGTCGGGGTCGCGGCCGCCGCCTCCCCCCTGATCGCCTTCACCGACGCCGACTGCCGGGTCGCCCCCGGCTGGCTCGACGGCGTCGTCGCGTGTCTCGAGCACGCGCCCCTAGTCGCCGGACCCGTGCTCGTCGACCCGACCGCGACGCCCGGGCGATGCGAGCGCCTCGAGGGGCTGTGGCGCTTTGACCAGGAGACGAACGTCCGCCAGAGCCATTGGGCCGCGAGCGCAAATCTCGGCGCCCGCCGGGCCGCGCTCGAGACGATCGGCGGGTTCGACCCGGCATACCTCCAGATCGGCGAGGACGTCGACCTCTGCCTGCGGGCCAGGGCAGCCGGGTACGAGCTCGCCTACTGCGCAGCCGCCGTCGTCCACCACGACCCCGAGACCCGCCTCTGGCCGATCCTCACGCGGGCCTACCGGCACGGCTGGTCGAGCAACCAGCACCACCACCGTCTGCCGATCGCGGTCGGCTGGCGCTACTGGCGCCACCCCCTGCCCGCCGTGCGCGGCGACTGGGCGCTGCGCAGCCGGGGCGGCGACCCGCACACCGACGGCGACCTGGTCGGCCTGGCTCGCGTCGAGTACGCCGCCCGAGTCCTCGGGTCAGCCTGCGCTGAGCTGCGCCGGGCCCGTTGAGCGCGGCCTAAAATCCGGGCCCAATTGCCGGAACCTCGCAAGGCCGTCTGGTGGCGCTACCTCATCGGCTCGATCCTCATCGTGCTGCTCAGCGCCGGAGCGATCTCCACGGCCGCCCTGCTCGAGGTCAAGCGGGTCTCGACGGCCCTCAGCCAGAGCCCAAGGATCCAGGCGGCGAAGTTCCTCACACCCGACCAGGCGGGCGCCCCCCAGACGATCATGGTGATCGGCTCCGACCGTCGCTACGCCGGGACCGACGCGTCGACGTCGGGGCGAACCGACACGATCATGCTGATCCGGATGGATCCCAACAAGGGCCAGACGTCGATCCTCTCGATCCCCCGGGACCTACTCGTCAACTTCACGATCAACGGAGCGACCTACACGAACCAGAAGGTCAATGCCGCCTACACCTACGGCGGCCCCGACGGCGCCCTCCAAGTCGTCAAGGCGGCACTCGACGGGATCCAGATCAACCACGTCGTCGACGTCAACTTCAAGTCCTTCTACGCCGTGATCAAGGCGATCGGCTGCGTCTACGTCGACGTCGATCACACGTACTTCAACCGGAACGTCGGGACCGCCGCGACCGACTACGCGAACATCGACCTCAAGCCCGGCTACCAGAAGCTCTGTGGCTACCCCGCCCTCGACTACGTCCGCTACCGGCACACCGACTCCGACTTCGTCCGGGTCGCCCGCCAGCAGGATTTCATCCGGGCGGTCAAGGAGCAGGTCGGCGTATCCGGGCTGCTCGACAACTTCGGCAACATCACCCAGGCGATCGGCAAGTCGATCGAGACGGACTTCCGCGGGACGACCGACACCCTCCGCCTGCTCAAGCTCGCCGCCTTCTCGCTGACGAAGCCGATCCGCCAGGTCAAGTTCCAGGCCGACCCACTCGACATCATCAACGGTGAGGACTTCGTCTCCGCGACGCCCGACCAGATCACCGCGACCGTCAGCGACTTCCTCCACGGCAACCAGCACGTCCAGGTGAAGACGGCGTTCCACGCCGAGAGCGCCCTGCGCAAGAGCCGCTCGTTCGCCTCGATCGGCCTCTACCCGGCCGCCCCGACCGACCGCCAGGCGGCGACCGTGATGGCCCAGCATGCCCACGTGCCGGTCGAGTTCCCGACCCTGAAGACGTCGAACGGCTTCCTGACCGACGAGCACACATACGCGATCCGCGACGCGCACGGCAAGCTCCGCCGCGGCTACCGGATCGACTGGCGAACCGATGCGGTCGGCAGCTACTACGGGATCGAGGGGATGAAGTGGACCGATCCACCACTGTTCCGCAACGCATCGACGCAGACGATCGGCGGGATAACGTACCTGTTCGTCAACGACGGCTCCCATATCCACGATGTCGGCTGGCGGGCCCACGGGATGCTCTACTGGATCAGCAACACGGAGCTCGAGGGGCTGACGAACCCTCAGATGCTCTCGCTCGCCCGGTCGGCCTCGCTCCTGCATGTCCACGATGCCTCGCTCCACGATGCCTCCGGGTCCCAGGCGGACGGCGCCACGGCGGTGCACCAGGGTGCTGGCACACCCGGCACACCCGGCGCGGACGGCGTCACGACACCTGCCCCGGCGCCCGACACCACGCCCTCATCGACGGGTCCCCCAACGCCTGCCGACTGACCACGCCCCTGGCGAGCTTCCCGGTACTCGTCGATTCTCGCTGGTCTTCGGGCCCGTTCCGGGTGATGTCATTCCGCGGTCGTGATGCTCACGCGGCGGGCTGGCCTCGGGGAGCACCCCGTCGAGGATCACCGCTCGGGCTCGAGAGTGGTCAGGCGACGCTCTTTGCGGGGACCGGGTGGTGGAGACGGAGACTCTCCAAAAAAAGTAGCTGACTGACTCAGGCAACCATTTCACGATGAACGTCGACAACATCCAGCTCCGCCGCCTTGGCGGGTCCCGGTCGACCAACATCCCGACACCCCCGGCGCCGACCCGCACCCGCGTCCCCA
>Ga0208480_1000081_pt1 | contig 39488 bp, 28 predicted proteins | sample NGESurshal092012_4_FD_184485 | JGI IMG/M metagenome (GOLD analysis project Ga0208480, IMG submission 184485) | Arctic peat soil microbial communities from Barrow, Alaska - NGEE Surface sample F53-1 shallow-092012 (SPAdes) | ecosystem: Environmental > Terrestrial > Soil > Wetlands > Peat ... | reverse complement strand
CCCATCGCGGCGCGGGACCGGCGCAAGGTTGCTCCTAGAAGTAGTACTCCTTGGCAATCAGCCCCGCCAACACCCCATAACCCAAGTCCGTCGGGTGGATGTCTTCCGGCGTTTTGCACATGTTCGTCAGCAGGCAGATCGTCGGTTCTTCAAGCGCGCCCGGCGGGTTGAAGACAGGTAGCGGATCGGCAAAGCGTGCGCCCACCGCTTCGGCGACTTTTTGCATGACTTCGTTCAGCTGAGCCGTCAACGCGTTGCCTCCCGGCAGCTTTTCGCCGAACGGGTTGTACAGGCCGAGCACGATGATCGTGGCGTGCGGGTCCGCTCCTCGCAGATCGCCCAATATCAGGCCCAGATTCGCGGCTATGTGCGCGAACAGCGCCGGGGCTTCTTTGATTACGCATTCCACTTTCTTTTCGCACGTGTGCTCGATCACGCCGAGTGCGTCGTTGGCGCCGATGTCGAGCGTGATCGGGTTCGTGTTGGGGTTGGCCTGTAGATAAGCCAGCGCGTCGGATAGCTGCGAGCTTGCTGGGCCGCCCACGTAAGGGTGATGCAAGCGATAGGCCAGCTGATACTCGCACGGTCCCTTGATGAACGATTCGGTCGTCTCGCCTGGGCAGCCGTCGTTGATCACCTCGAGCCTTGGGTTGCCCAATTTCAGCAGGTGGGCAAAATCGTCCACATAACCTGTGTTGTAGTCGGCGGGGTTCTCTTCAGGTTCGAGTTCCTTGAACTTTGCGGCGGAGTAGCCGAAGGCAAGCGAGTCGCCGAGCGCCAGGTAGCTGGACTGGCGTCCGGGGCCGTGCCCGATCCCCGGATGGCCAGAGGCGGGGCCGTGTTTTCCCAGCGCCTGGTGGATGCGCCCTCTCTCATAGCCGGCCTGGCGCGCTCCGTGCACGCCTCGAGACGCGCCGGCCACGGAGACCAGTGCCATCGTTGTGAGGATCGCTGCGAGCACGGCGAGACACGCGTGCGAGCGGACGTGGAACCGAAGCCGACTGACCATCTCTGCCTCCCTGCTACATGGCTTTGCCGGGTAGGCGAACCCCGTGCCCTCCCGGACCGATCTAGCAGTGCTACCCGGGTGGGCGGCAGGTCAAACGAGTACGAGTCTTTTTGTCAACCTAGCGGCCGGCTGAGGCTCCGTGGCTCGCTCCCGTCGTCGCATTGGCGAGTAGCTGCTGGCGCTACTGCTCAGGCGAGCGCGGCGACCTTCTCTGGGGCAACCGCCGCGGTCTCTGACTTGGGGGTCTCCTCAGGCCTCGCGCGCAACATCACTTCGCAGCCCCGCGACGGGCTGATCGTGATCGAGCGTCGCCGCGCGCTCTCGGGGCGATCGCCGACGGGCAGCACGAGATTACTCGCCAGCACCTGCCGCAAAACGATCTTCATCTCGAGCATCGCGAAGCTCGCGCCGAGGCAGCGGCGGCGACCGCCGCCGAACGGCAGCCACGTGTAGGTGCCTGGCGCTTTGCCGCCCTCGCTCTCGAGGAAGCGCTCGGGACGGAACGCATACGGCTGTGGGTAGATGTCGGGGTCGTGGTGCACGAGCAGGGCGCTTGCGATCAGCACCACACCCGGCGGGTAGCTGACGCCGCCGATCTCCACCTCTTGCTTGACCAGGCGCGGCTCGGCGTTCATCAGTACCGGGCGGCGACGCATGATCTCGTGGATCGTGGCCGTCAGGTACGGGCTGTCCGGGTCGTCTTCGAGTTCGCGCGCCAGGCAGGTTGCCACCTTCGGGTGGCGTGCCAGCAGCTCGAAGCCCCAAGCCAGCTGCGAGGCGGTCGTCTCGTGGCCGGCCACCAGCGCCGTCACCAGCTCGTCGCGCAGCTCTGCCGGGCTCATCGGCGAGCCGTCCTCGTGTTCGGCGCCCAAGAGCAGCGTGAGCACGTCGGGACCCTGTGCGTCTTCACTGCGACGCTGCTCGATCAGCTCGAAGATCAAGCTGTCGGTCTCCTCGCGGAGCCGTTCCAGGCGGCCCATCGGGCCACGGCCGGCCAGTGCGCGTTGCGCGAACGGCAATAGCGAGATCGGGTTCTCGGCGAACTCGAGCACCTGCGTGAGCAGCTCGCGCAAGCGGTCGAGCTGGGCGCCTTGCTCCAGGCCGAAGACTGCTCGGAGGACGATCTCCAAGGTCAGCTGTTGCAGGCGCGGGTGAAGCGCCAGCGGCTCGTCTTGGGGCCAGCTCGCGATCTCGCGCTCGGTCAGCTCGCTCATCAGCTCCGCCAGGCTTTGCATCGCGTCGCCGTGGAAAGCGGGCAGCATCAGCTTGCGCTGGCTGAGATGCGGCTTCTCGTCGAGCAGGATCACCGAGTTGGGGCCGACGATCGGCTCGAGGATGCGCGCGCCCTCGCCTGGGTGCAAGACCTCGGGCGATGCTTGGAAGACTTCCTTGATCTCATCCGGGTCTGAGAGGACCACGAATGGCAGCTGACCGAGCAGCCGCACGGAGAAGCGCTTGCCGTAGCGCTCGCGCGCGCGCAGCACGACATTCGTGGGGCGCAGCCACGAGCCTGCCATCTGCACGCTGGCCGGGACTTTGGGGCCGGACGGAAGTTGCTGCATGAGGCGCCGGTTCTCCAGGATGCTGTTCACGGTGGGGCTCCGTTCCTGTCGTTCGTCCGCTGGGGGAGGTGCGTGGGGGCCTTGAGCGTAGCGCGATTGGCAATGGTTGGCTAGCTGGCCAGTTTCTGGGTTCGGGGTGTGTCTTTTGGGCTCCGCGGCTTGACACTTCGCGGTCCCTCAGGAGCGGATCTCGCACGGCCCGCGGAAAGGCCGCATTGGCAGCGCTCCCGGAGGTCCAGTTGTGCTGGCGCGTGGAACGTGGGCTCGTAGCGACGCGTGCCGGTCCTCGCCGCCGCTCAGACGTCGGTCAACGCCGCGGACTCGGGCTCTGACTGTGCGTCGCGCTTCTGGAAGAACTCGCCGCCCTCGATGTTCAGGTGCGGCGTGACTTTGTCAAGCCAAGCCGGCATGTACCAGTTGAGCTTGCCCATCAGGATCATCAGGGCCGGCACCAGCAGGCAGCGCACCACCGTCGAGTCGAGGATCACAGCCACGGCCAAGCCGACGCCGAATTGCTTGATCGTCGGGGAGCCGTTGAGCACGAAGCTGCCGAACACGAACACCATGATCATCGCCGCGGCCGTGATCACGCGTGCGCTTGTTACCAGGCCGGAGACGACTGAGCCGCGGTTGTCCTCGCCCGCGTGCACGTGCTCCTCGATCTGGCTGACGAGGAACACCTCGTAGTCCATTGAGAGGCCGAATAGGATCGCGAACATGAACAGCGGCACGTAGGAGACGATCGGCACGGGGCCGCTGAGGCCGATCAGGCTGCTGAGCCAGCCGTACTGGAAGACGGCGGTCAGCACGCCGTAGGAGGCGCCGATCGACAAGAGGTTCATCAATGCTGCCTGCGGTGGGATCACGACGGTGCGGAAGGCGAGGATCAGCAGCACGAAGCTGAGTGCGATCACGACCAGGATCTGCAGCGGCAGCTTGTTCGATATCTGCGTTGCGAGGTCGATGTTTCCCGCTGTGCTGCCGCCGATGTCGGCGTGCATGTTCGTGCCTTCCTCGGCGCCTGGGATGACATTGGAGCGCAAGTGTTCGACAAGTTCCTGGGTCGGTTTTTCGGCTGGTCCCGTTGTTGCGATCGCGTTGAAGTAAGCGGCGGTGCCCGCCTCGTCGATCTGGATCGGGGTGATGGCGGCGACACCCTTGGTGGAGGAGACGTCCTTTTGCAGTGTCTCCAGACGCGGGTCGGTGCTTCCTTTCGTCGGCGTGCCAAGCGTGACGGCGACGATCAGCGGGCCGTTCACTCCCGGGCCAAAGTTCGTGGAGATCAGGTCATAGGCGCGCCGCGCTGTCGTCGAAGTCGAAAGCGCGGCCACGTCTTCTTGGCCGAGGCTCAGCGACAGCAGCGGGATTGTCAGCGGCAGCAGGATCGCCAGTGCGGCCAAGCCCGCTAGAGCCGGGTGCTTGGCGATGTCGGCGGCCCACTTGGCCCAGGCGCCCTGCTTGGACTCGGCGACCGAAGGTGGGGTGCGTACGCGCAGCGAGTGAATATGCGATCCGGTGCTCGCCACGAGCGCCGGCATCAACGTGAGCGCTGCCAGCACGGCGACCACGACCGCGATGCCAGCCATCAGGCCCATCGTTGTGACCAGCGGGATTTTGGCGACCGCCAGCGAGACCAGCGCGATCGTGACGGTGCAGCCGGCGAAGAAGACCGCTCCGCCGGAAGTAGCGGCGGCGCGGGCGATCGACTCGTGGACGTCGAGGCCCTCGTCGAGGCCGCGCAGGTGGCGGGTGACGATGAACAGCGCGTAGTCGATCCCCACTCCGAGGCCGATCATCGTCGCAAGTGTCGGCGCGACTGTCGGCACGCTGATCACGTGGCCGAGCAGGCGGATGATCGCGAGCGTCGAGAGCAGCGCGAGCACGGCGTTCAGGATCGGCAGCAGCATCGAGACGACCGTGCCGAAAGTGAACGTGAGGATGATCATCGCCGCGATGATCCCGATCAGCTCGCTTGACTCGGTCGAGGTCTTGGAGACCTTCTGGCCGAGCTGGCCGCCGGTCTCGACCTGCAGTCCGGCCGCCTTGGCCGGGTTGGCGGCGTCGATGATCGTCTGCACTTCGGAGACCGACAGTTCGCCTGGCGAGACCGCCAGCGTCACCGACAGGTAGCCGGTCGACTTGTCCTTGCTCAGTGCCGAGGCTCCTTGAGGGGTGAGCGGGTTGACTACCGAGGCCACATGTGGGGCCTTTGCCACGTCGGCGGCGGCTTCGTTGACTGCGGTTGAGGACTTGGCTTCGGTGAGCTTGCCGCTGTAGGCGTGCAGCACGATCGGGCTGGTGCCGTTGGCTTGGTCGGGGAACGAAGTCTTGAGCGTGTCGGTCGCGTGCTGGCTGTCGGTTCCCGGCAGCGACAGGTTGTCGTTGGTGTTTTCACCTAGTCGGTGCGAGAGGCCGACGAGCACGATCGTCACGACGAGCCATACGGCGATCGTCACGTAGCGATGGCGCACGCAGAATTTCGCCAGCCCGTAGAGGACTCCGGTCATGGCTCAAAGCCCTCTACGTTCACGGTTGGCAACGGGGGCATCGTCTCCGCTTGGGCCTGGCCTGTCAAGGGAAGCTCATCCTCGCTGGGATGCTCGCCGCGCAGGCGCAGGCCGAGCACCGGGAAAAAGAGGGTCGAGAGCACCGCTGCTCCCACGAGCGCGGCCGCCGGCGAGGGCCGCGAGCGTTGCCGCCACCGCTGAGGCGGCGATGACCGCGAAGAACGTGCCCGGGGCTACGTGGACGACGCCGAGCATCTCTCAGCCTTCGGTGATGGCCTCCATGGCGTCTGCCGCGGCGCTTGCTCCACCGGCCGCAGTGTAGGCGCGAGCCACACGCCGCGCGCCCTCGCCGCAGCGCATCGCGCTGCGCACGGCGCCGAGTAGTCGTTCAGGGTTCAGGCGACGTGGCGAGAGTCGCACACCGGCTTCGGCGAACTCGACCCGCCTGGCCGTCTCTGCTTGGTCGCGTCCAAAGGGCACGACCACGACCGGGGTCTCGCCCGCAAGCGCCTTTTGCGCGATGCCAAGGCCGCCGTGGCAGACCACGCACGCGGTGCGCGGAAGGACGGCATCGTGAGAGACGAAGCGCACGAGCTTGCTGTGAGGCGGGGTCGCAAAGCCCGCGGGATCATGGGCCGCGGTCGTGCCGAGCACAGACATGCCGGCCGGCGGCAGCGCTTCGAGCGCCACGTGCAACAGTCGCTTGTCGCGTTGCAGCTCGGTCGAGCAGGTGACGAGCACCAATGGATCGGCCAGCTCGTCCAGCCACGCGCGGGCATCTGTGGGACGTTGGGAAGATGTCGGCTCGGGAGAGTGTGGCTGCGCAACCGACTCCTCGTCGAGTGCGCCGGCGCGCACCGGGCTGTCATAGGGCTCAGCGCTGAGTGGGGGACTCCAATTCATGGGGCCGACCAGCTTCACATTCGCCGGCCAGTCGCTGTGCGGGTACTCGAAGCCCTCGGCGGTCAACGACAGCAGCAAGCCGGGTGCCGCGAGCAGGTCCTCGTAGCGGGCGAGTGCTTGCAGGCCATGTTCGGAGCGCAGCGCGTTGATTTGCGGCATCGCGCTTTGAAAGGAGATGCGCTCGCTGACGCGGTTGACGATCGCGTCGCGCAGGGTCCCGATCGGTCCGCTCAGCGGTCGCAGTCCCGGCCCGTAGGCCGGTGCGTCTTTGGATGGGAGTGGCAGCAGATATGGCGAGTACATCGCCCACGGACGGCCTGACGCCTCTGCCACGGCCGCCGCGCCCCAACAGTTGATGTCGAGGAGCAGCAGGTCCGGGTCGTGCTTGGCGAGTGCTCTCTCGAGGTCTGGCGCCTCACTGGCCGAGCGCTTCAAGAAGGCTCTGAAGACAGCGCGAATCGCGCCGAGCTGCGAGCGCTCCCGATAGTCCTCGATCTCGATGCGTTCGATCGCTGGATCGATCGCATGGGCTTCGATGCCGAGCGGCGCCAACTGTCCGAGCTCGCCGGCGAGCGAGTACAGCGTCGTGCTGTGGCCGCGCCGCGCGAGCTCCGCCACGATCGGCACGACCGGGTAGAGATGGCCGCGCGCGGGAGAGGTGTAGGCAAGAACCTTCATCGCGGCTTCTCACACGCGCGCATGAGGCGCTTCGTCGGCGCCTCCCGATCGTGTCCATGTGTAGGTTCATCGTTGGCGCGGGCATGGCGCCGAGCAGCGTCGAAGCGTCCGAGCCGTCTCACTTCTCCTCCAGTGCGCGTTCGATCTGATCGGTCAAGATCGCATGGACCTTGCGGCGTGGCAGGCCGAGGTCGTTGGAGAGAATCCACCAGCTCTGCACGTCGCAAAGCACGACCAAAATCGCTTGGCGCTCTGCGCGCTTGTCATCGTCGAACTTGTCGAGCCATCCCGCAAATGCGTGCTCCACCCAGTCGTAGTGGATCTGGCGCGCAGCGTTCGCGAACAGCGCGAGCACCGTCGGGCCGCGTTGCCAGGCGCCGATGCGCACCGAGCGCTCGCCCCACTCTTCGTAGTGGTCGATGACATTCTCGACTGCGCCGGAGATGTCGGTCGTGGGTGTGCTCCAACGCTGGTCGCGCACTTGCGTGGCGCCGCGCATCAGCGACTGCATCAACAGCCCGTCCTTGGAGCCGAAGTGGCGCAGCAAGGTCTGTCTGGTGACCCCGGCTCGGTGAGAGAGTGAGTCGAGCGAGGTCTTCAGCCAGTTGCCCTCGAAGAACTCGTCGGTCGCCGCCTCGATCAGCGCTTCGCGCGTGCGCTCCTGTGCCTTGGCGCGCTCGACCTGCTTGTACTCGCGCGTCGACTCCCGTTTCGCGGGCTCGACCTCGTTTTCCTTGCGCTTCGATCTTCTTTTGGGAGGTTCGACCTGAATCCTCTTACGCCGCGACTCTTGTTTGGGCCGCTCACCTTGCTTACCCCTACCTGCCGACTTTTGCGCCTTGACGTGTCGGGTCTGCTCACGCTCGAGCTTGCTTTCCTCGGCCATGGTTGTGTCAGTCTTGGAGCGCGAGCGCCGGCGGCACCGACGCGGCGATATAGCCCGGGACCGCGATGATCGCAAGCGCGGTGGCGATCACCAGCACAAGGCTTTGCAGCGCCGGCACGGCCGTGACCGAATAGACGACGGGGAAGTTGATCACGTGCGCAAGCGCACGGTCGGCCAGCTGCTGGCCGTAGAGGCCGAAGACGGCCCCGGTGAGACAGCCGGCGCCGAGCAGCAGCAGGCTCTCCAGCAGGATCGTGCCCCACAGTTCCACGCGCGGCAGCCCCTCGAGCTTGAGCTTGGCCAGGCGCGGGCGGCGTTGCCACACCATCGCGCCCATCGCAGCCGCCATCGCGAGCACCGCGACGAGCGGGATCAGCGTGGCGATCTGCGTCAGTCGTTCGAGCGCTTCGCGGCCGAGCGCTACCTGCTCGGCCGCGTGCGCTTCGGCGGTCTGCACCGTAAGTCCGGTCCCAGGCCCCAGGGCATGCGTTATCTCCCGGGCTGCCTCTGTCGGCGAGAAGCTGGGATACAGCACGACGCTATATGCGCTCGCGTCCTGGTTGCCCCACGCACGCGCGTAGTCGGTCGCGTTGACGAGCATTGCCCCGGGCGCCCAGCCAAGGTTGGTCGACAGCGCGGCCACGCGCAAACGCAGCGGATCTGGTGTCGGCGGGGCAAAGGCCTGGCCGATGTGCAGGTGCTGTTCTTCGGCGAGCCCTTGCGAGACGACCGCCCAGCCACCTGCGCGTACACGTTCTTCGGTCAGACGCACATTGCCCTGCAGGATCTGCCCGGCCGGTATCAGCGGCTTAGCTTCGCGCGCCGGCGCGTCGACGAGCACACGCCGGTAGCCATAGTCGAGCAGGCCGCCACGGTACAGCTGTACCGCGCGCACCCCAGGCAGCCGTGCAAGTCGCGCGCGCGCGGTAGGGACGAAGGGTGCCGTATTAAGCAGGTTGTAGGATCCGGCGGGCGATACCCAAACACCGCCTGCGGCGTTCGTGTCGCGCGCGGCGCCTTCGAGCCCTCGCAGCAGGTCGCCGTGTGCGCCCTGAATCGCGACGCTGCCGAACACGGCAACCGCTCCCGTCGCTGCGATCGCCACGGCCCGTGCACGAGCGGCCCCGAGCTCCATCGTCGCGACGTGCGCGATCGGGCTCACGAACAGGGAGCCGATCCGCTTGACGGTCACGAGCGTGGCGTGGAGCACGATCGGCAGCTCCAATAGCAGCGCGCCGAGCAGCAACACCATGCCGGGGATGGCGGCGTCTGGCTTGGCCAGCAACAACGTCGTTGCGACGGCGAGACAGGCAAGACCGCCAAGCGCCCTACGCCTGCCGGTACGGGTTCCGCCGCTGCCTTCGCGCGGGCTGATCGCGGCCAGCGGGTCGCGCGAGAGGATGTCGCGCAGCGGGCTCAGCACCGCCACGGTCGCGGCCAGCATCCCGCCGCCCGTGGCGATCGCGACGCTCTGCCAGCTGACGACGCGCTGTGCACCGACGGCAAATGCCAGCGAGAGGAAGGCTGGGTTTGAGTGAAACAGGTGAATCGAGAGCTCCTCGCCTAGGGCAAGCCCGAGCGCGCAGCCGATCGTCCCAAGCGCGAAGGCGTCGAGCAAGAGCACGGCGATCACCGTCAGCGGCGTGTACCCGTCGCGACGCAGGTCGGCGACGAGCCGTCGCCGCTGCGGCACTGTCAACAACATCGCGTTGAACGCAAACAGGAAGCCCACGAGCGCGCTGATGACCGAGAACAAAGCTGTCGATTGGTTGCTGGCGGTAGCCGCCTTGGCGAAAAGCCCTCCGTCATAGCCGGTGCTCTCGACGTTCAGGCGGCCGCCGGCGAGCACCGTCAGCGCGGCGCGCACCTTGGTCTGCGAGCCGGCGGCGCTCTGCACGAGGATGCGGCTGACACGGCCGCCCATGCCTGCCATTTCCTGAGCGTAGGTGAGCGGCGCGATCGCAAGCGGTGTGGCGACGAGCCCGCCGATCTGGCGTTCGTGCAGCTGTTCGTACAAAGGCGCCCTGACCGTCCGCCCGGCAATCTGCAAGTTGACTTCCTGTCCGAACTGGGTGACACCGATCGCCTTGGCCAGGGGGGCGGGAAGCGCCACCGCGCCGATATTGCCGAACGGTGAGAGGTTGGCGTGAGCGAGCAAGGCGCCCCGGAGCGCAGACAGAGCGCGATCCGCTCCTACGAGCTCGATTGACTCGTGGGCGTGGGGCCCAACAGCATTTGCATTTACTTCCAATACGGGCGCCGCTACCAGCACGCCGGGAATATCACGCACCTTTGCGAGCATGCTTTCGGGGAAGCCGTGCGGATCGCGGGCCATGAGTTGCAGGTCGGCTTTGCCGACGACCGCTCGCGAGAGCTGGGCGACGGAGCCCTGCAGCGAGGAGCTCGAGACCTGTGAGGCGAACAGCAGCGCGACGCCGGCGGCGATGCCGAGCACGGCAAAGCACTCCTGCAGAAAGCGCGCGCGCAAACGCACCCGGTAGAGGCGCAGCGCGTTTGACAGCTTCACCTTTTTACCTCTCGTCAGCTGCGAGGGAAGCGGCTCGCGGGCTCTGCTCGTGCTCGTATGTGGACAGTTGCCCGTCGCGCAGCGCCAGCACGCGGTCGGCGTATTCGGCTGCCATCGGGTCGTGGCTCACGAGCACGACCGCCACGCCGCGCTCGCGACACAGACCGCGCAGCAATTCGAGCACTTCGCGCCCGCGCTGGGTGTCGAGGCTGCCGGTCGGCTCGTCGGCGAGCAGCATGCTCGGCTCGGTGGAGAGAGCGCGTGCGATCATCACGCGCTGGCGCTCACCCATCGAGAGCGTCTCGGCGCGATGATGCAAACGCTCGCCCATGCCCAGGCGCTCGAGCAGTGGTGTCACATGACGTTGGGCTTCGCGCCAGCGCATCTCCTTCAAAAGCTTCAGCACAGTGTTGTCGATCGCGCTGACGCCGGGCAGGAGGTCGAAGTTCTGGCGGATGAAGCCGAGTTCGGAGAGGCGGAAATTGGAAGCTTCGCGCTCTGACAGCGAGGAGATGTCGCGTCCGCCGATCAACACCGACCCGCCCGTGGGCGCAAGCAATGTGGCGACCATCAACAGCAACGTCGTCTTGCCGGACCCGCTGGGTCCGTACAGGGCGACCATCTCGCCGGCTTCGACCTTCAGGGAGACGCCATCCACGGCGCGCACGGTTTCACCGCCCGCAGAGGGATAGTGCTTGACCAGATCCCGAAGCTCGAGCATTCCGATCGCCTCCTCTCGCGGTCCGTGTCAGTCGGATGCCGTGCCGCTCACATGCACGGCGATCGCGTCGTTGGAGCGCTTGATCGTGCCGCTGAAACTCAGCCCGGACCCGTGCGCTTTGGCGTAGCTGCCGGTGCCGCGATCGATCGACAGGGCGCCGGCAAAGTTGGCGGTCGCGCCCTCGCGTTTGTAGGCGGCGCTGCCTGAGCATGTGATCGAGCCGCCGTGCGGGTAGATGCCGATTTCGGCGGTGACGTGGGTGCTGGAGACGATCTTCAGGTGCACGTAGAGTGTGCCGCTGACGGTTCCGGAGGCGGGCCCCTGCTCGTTGAGGGTGAAGCCCTGCTTGCTGGTCAGGTGAAGGTTGCCGTTCTCGTTCAGTGAAAATGTTTTTGAGGCGAGCGAGGTCGGCGCCGCGAGCAGCGCCAATGCGACGGTGCAGGCGGCCGTCGAGGCGACCAGCCGCGGCTTCTGCGAAGAGCGGTTGCGCACGAGCACAGATATGGGGTGTCCTCGCAAGCTCCGCATCGAGGCAATGCGCGTGGTCGCAAATGCAAGTATCTGTCGCGGCTTCTGCGACGGTCGGGCATGTGCCGGCGCAGGCGTGGGTCTCCGGCGCAGCCCCGACGATGGGTGATTTTGTCGAGACATCTCGCCTACCTGCTTTCTTTCGTTACTGGTCATGGACAGGCAGCGTGAGCAAGCGCGCTGCTGGTCGAGCCGCCCGCATAGGTGAATTCGGCGGCGAAGGGAAAGCCGCCGACTGGACAACTGGGAGGGACGACGATCGTGTTGACGGTGATCGGGTGCCGAGGTTTGGCGGTGCCGACCGTCAGCGACATGTTGACGATCGATGCGTCGGGCTCGAGCGGCAGGGTTGGAATCGGCGGAATCGAGAGCACCAGGTCTTCTCCATAGGGAGGATTGTCTGGACGCACGGTGCCGGTCAGCACGACGCTCTCGTCGAACGGCGTGTAACCCCGGCCGAGGATCTCGAAAGTGGGTTGCAAGTTGTGAAAGGGACCAAGGAACAGGGTGAGCTCGATGTCCTCGCTGACGATCTGCGAGCCGGCCTGCGCCTCGGCGAGCGCATGGCCGTGGCCGAGCAGCGATTGCACCGGGCAAGCTTGGGGTCCCCGCAGACGCAGGCGTGTGGGCGAGCAGCTGCGCAGATGAGGTATTTCCACACCCAGTCCAGCGGGAAAGCGCAACACCGAACTGCTGACCGGCAGCGGCACGGCCGCTTCATTGCTCGAGTAGCGGATCGTCAACTGCAGAGCACCCTCGGCGCCGAGCCGGTCGGGCAAGAGCGTGGGCGTGATCGTTGCGTTCGTCGCCGACTGGGTTGCCGAGGCAGGCGCGACCCATAGTGCAAGCGCCGTCAGGGCAGCGAAGAAGAGGCTCGTGCGGGCTAGCGTGGGCATGGGATGGTGGGATCGACCGTGAGCGTGCTGCCGTCGGCGAAGTCGATCTTGCCCTCGGTGGGAAAGCCTCCGCGCGGGCAGCTCTTGGGCACGACCATGCCCTTCAGGCGCACGAGCGTGCGTTTGCCGTGGACGTTCTCGTAGTAGGCGACGTTGGGCGAGCCAAATGTCGCAAAAGCGCTTTCGACCGATGCAAGCGTCGCGCCGGGGATCGTCGTTATCGGGGGTATTTCGACGCTGAAGCCGAGTCCGTAGGGCTTGGGCGCGGGAACTTCCTTGGCGATCACGGTGATTTCCACGGCTACGGGAGCAACGGCGGTGGCGTAGGCAAGCAGGGCCAGATGTCCATGTTCACGCGGAGCAAAGAAGAAGTCGATCGTGAAGCGCTCGCGGATCACTTGTTTTGGGAGTTCGATCAAGCCGACGCCGCCGCCGAAGCCGACGCGCGAGTCAGCCGGACAGCCTTGGGGTCCACGCAGTCGCAGTACCTGTTCGCTGCAGACGCCGGCCCCGTGCGCGTCGACTCCCAGCCCAGCGGGTGCATACAGCGTGAGCTTGCTGATCGGAGAGGGTGGCCCGCCGGTACTGGAGGCGAACTGCGCCGTGATCGAAAGGTTCGTGGGGGCGCCGAGCTTGTCAGGCGTGAAGCTCTCTGTGACGGTAAGCGTGTTCGTCGCCCAGGCGACCGCTGCCACAAACAGGCAGGCACAGGTGATGGCCCCCACGAGCGGGAGCCCGACTTTGCGCGTCATCTCCTACCCCTCCTCCTGGCATCGGGCGGCTCGCGCGACGCCGGCCGAGCGTGACCCTGTATTTGGGCGAAACCTCTCCTACAAATTCATTTTACCGACGGTAACATGAATCCTGGGGGATGTCAACCGTAATCTCCTGTAGTGGCATCTAGATCATTTGCGAGCCCGGAGGAGAGCCGCGACGGGCGCGAGGCATCGAGAGGCCAGGCACGCGTAGGCGATCTCGCCTATCTTCTCCAGTCAATGAGCCAAGATCTTTGGAGCGCGGTCGATGAATACATCGCCCAGCATCTGCTCTCAGCTGACTCGTCGCTCGACGCGGCGGTCGCTGCCGGCGAGGCCGCCGGCTTGCCGCCGATCGCGATCACGCCCAATCAGGGCAAGCTGCTGGAACTGCTCGCGCGCATCCACAAAGCGAAGAGCATCCTCGAGCTGGGCACTCTCGGCGGCTACAGCACGATCTGGCTCGCCCGCGGGCTGGCAGAGGGCGGGCGCCTCGTCACGCTCGAGCGTGAGCCCCGCTACGCCGAGATCGCGCTCGCGAACATCGCAAACGCGGGCTTGGCGGACACAGTACAGGTGCGTGTCGGTCCGGCGCTCGAGACGCTGCCCGAGATGCACGATGAAGGGGAGGGTCCCTTCGACCTGATCTTCATCGATGCCGACAAGCAGAACTACCCGGGATATCTGGAATGGTCGCTGAAGCTCTCGCGCGTGGGCACGTTGATCGTCGGCGACAACGTGGTGCGCAGCGGTACGATCCTCGACCCGGATGGTTCTGAGGACGGGGGAATCGCGGCGGGGGTTCGGCGCTTCTACGAGATGCTTGCCGCGGAGCCCCGCGTGAGCGCGACCGCGATCCAGACCGTTGGGGCAAAGGGCCACGACGGTTTTGCGCTGGGGTTGGTCGAGGCGTCCTAGCAGCTGCCGTCGGCTGGATGTTCATGAGCGGCGCAGGGACCAGGTTTTCGTGAAGGGCTCATGCAGCTAGTGGTCCATCCCGTGAATTCGCAGTGGGTCTTGCCGGTTGTATGCGCGTGATCTGACGGTTCACGGTGTCCGTGTGCGTACTGGTGGTACGTATGCGGACAACAGGGACCGTCAGGCGCGTGCAGACGCCGGGAAACACCAATGGATTTACGGGATGGACTAGAGCGGCTGTTCGCCTGCAACCGACCGGGCGGCTGGAGTGAGCTGGTCGCTCCTGGCTGAGAGCGAATCTTGCAGGAAGGTCACTCTTGAAGGTAGCGCTCTCGAGAACGGCTACCGAGTATGACATCGCCGGCTTCATTCGCAATGTCAAGGACAACTCGGAAAGTCTCCTCGGCTTGGAGAATATCAGCGGGACGATCACTGAATTCAACCGTGAATTTGCCGCCTGGCTCATCGCGGTAAGGGTGACTATGGAGTAGGTTCTCATCAAAGAGGACCAGGGGTCGTATGTGGTTCTCGGGGATGCGTTCGGCATCGATGGCGATGGTCGTTATGCCGGCGTTTGCGTTGCGCTCCAGTACGCGCTCGAGAGCAACAGTGTCCTCATCCGCTCCCACGATAAAAACACGCGTGATGTCAAGACGGTCGGCGGCAATCTCATATGCACGCCAATATGCGTCGGCCTCTGGGAGCTCCGCCCACTTCGCGCCGCGGGCCGCAACGGCCCGGATTCGTCGCTCGGTGTGCGCCACGGCCATTCTCACCAAGAGAAGCTCGTCCTCGCGGACGCAAACATGGACACCGTCGGCGATGTCGCCAATAGTTCTCACTGCATGTCGCGCCTGCTCAGCGGCGAGGCTACGCATGAAGGGTCCACGCGTCCGCTCTATTGCGACGGAGTCGTGAACGATACTGACGATCGATGACTCCAGATCTGGAAGAGTAGTCAGCAGTTGAAGCGGTAGCGAGCCGAATCGACGTGAGTCCACCACCGCCAGCTCGATGCGAATCTTCGAATAAGCCGCAAAACCAAGACTGAGGATAAGCGGCACAAAGCTGACGACCACAGCCACCTGGACATGAAGACTCGTAAAAATCACAAGGCCGATACCAAGCAAAATCGAGCTGATTGTGACGACAGCGCTGGTAATATAGAGTTGCTGCTTCATCTCCCGTTTCCAGTCACCACTTTGGCCGAGGGGCGGTCAGCTGTCGCAATGCGATGCGCCGTTGAGAGCGCGAAGGGCGCTGATCGTCGAGCGGATCTCCTGCAGGTAGTTGTGGGGCTTTGACTCCTGGCGTAGGCCAGGGTGGAGACTGCCGGGATCGTCAACCCCGATGGTGTCCACTTCTACCCCGTAGGGGAGGGCGAGCATCTGCAGCGCTTTCGCGTGCTGGTAGGGGACGTAGATTGCGGTGGTGACCACCAACACCCGCTGGCCGGGCTCGAGCTTCGCAAGCTCGGTCGCAAACCAAGCATAGGTGTCGGGTGTGTTGGCACGGCGCGTGCCTGGCTCTCGTGATGGCGCCGCGACCACTTCTACGCTCAGGGCACTGTCGGTGGCGTACTTTCGCACGCGCCACGAAGCGCCAAGAACGTCTGAGTCCTCGCCGCGGTCTTCGATCAGGGCCGTAGTGTGAAAGGCGTTGCGCACGCCAGCGTCCATGGCGTGGAACTCGTCGTCGACGCTCTCGCCGGTGATGCTCTCGAGCATCCCGAGCTCGTCGCCGGCGATCGCGCGGAACCCACCGAGCGCCGTGACCGCTGCGGCCCGCACGCTGCCGTCGTCGATAAGCCTCGTCGTGTACAGCGGACGCGCCAGGCACGCTCGCACGAGCCCGCCAAGGATCAGCACGTGGTCATACGCCGCTTCAGCGCTGGAGTCCTTGGCCTTCTCAGAGCCGGTCAGGCCGAGTGCCTCCGCAGCGGCGACGATGACCCTGCGGTTGACGGGAGTGAAGCGGGGGGCATTGACGAGGTTTCGCTCCTTGCCTTCGCGGAAGTCCCAACGAGTGGAGAACTCCTCGAGCCACGCGAGCGTGTCCGCGAGCGACTGCTCGGGGGGCAGGGTCGCACCGAACTCGGCGAGCAGGACTCGCAATGCGGGCGAGTCGACCCATGCAGCAATCGCTGCGGGGATCTTCTCGCGTGCGGATGGCAGCGCCGGCACGCGCGGCAGCGCGATTCCGGCGCGGGCAAGCTCATCCATAGCCTTCTCATAGGTGCTTGCATGTCGCGACGCGGCAGCGACAGGGGCGGACAGCCTCGCGAGCAGCACCTTCGTGAGGAACCCGGCGACCTTCTCCACCTCTTCCAGGTCGACCGAGCCCTCGAGCGTGGAGCGTTGCTCGAGCGCCTCGGTAGCGTGCTCGGTCGCGGCTCGCAGCCAGCTGGTGCGCTGGCGATGTGTCGCGGGGATGAACAGCGCGCGGGAGTATTCGACGTAGGCGTAGCCGACAATGCAGGCCGCGATGTGTGGATGCACGGGGCGACGGTAGATCTTTATTCGACGCTCGTGGACCTCCGCGTAGACCGCGTTCGCCTTGTCCAGGTGAGTTTGCGCATCTGCAGGGCGACTCTGCGCGAGACGGATGCGTATACCCGCGAGGTTGAAGTGGCTGCGGGCGAGCTCAGCCGGCTCGATGGCGCTGCCTGGTCGATTGCGAAGATTGTCGGCTTCCTCGATGATTCTGAGTGCCTCGAGCAGCAGCCCGTGTTCGGTCTCGCCGGGGCCGGGGAAGGAGGCGAGCTTCTGGCGCAGCAAGCCCTCCATCGCCAAGCAGTGATCTCCGTCGAGGCCCTGTTCTTTGAAGATCAGGCGTGCGGACTGAGCCCACGCGACGGCTTCGCGCAGCAGCGACTCGTCTTTGGCGTGGTGCTGATTGATCGTGCGCGCCCGTCCGTGGCGGCAGTCAGCAACCTGAATCTGGTGCGCGCCGTCCTCGAGGTGGGCTTCGGCGCGAGCGAACATGTCACCGGAGGGCCGTGTCTGTCCGTGCAACTCGAGAAGCCACGCGATGCCGTGGAGTGCCAGCCCGAGTTCCACGTTCGCGTTCTCGTTGCTCTCGTCGAGCGCTTCGAGACGGTCGGCGAGACGCACTACCGTGTCCAGGTCGCCGTGGACGTCGAGCAGGTCCCGCAGCGCAGTCTCGGCCGCGATCTCCTGCACGAGCTCGTCGCACAGGCTGGGCTCGCGCTGTTCGAGGTCGCTACGGACTGCTTCTCCGAACGTGCGGTGCAGGCGAAGCAGGGAGCGCTCCTCGCCCGCGAGCTGCAGCTCGTAGGCGAGGAGTCCGTGCTCTGCGAGGTAGCGCGCCGATGTCTCCCCATGGTTCGGGTCGAGCGCGTGAAACGCAGCCAGCGGCTGGTGGTCTGGCGGCAGATAGGCGCCGTGCCCGGCGGCGTGCAGCGTGTGTACGTCGAATCCGCCGGCGGACTGGATCGCCCTCCACAACGTCCTCTGCCCACGGAGTGAGGGGCCGCCCTCCGTCGGGGCGTGGCGGGCGAGCTTGGCGGCGTCCCAGCCGGTGCCTTGCATCAGCCCACGGAATGCCTCGAGGAGGAGCGGCAGCCCATCGATGAGCTCGATGAGCTCGGTCATATCGGGGTCCTCCGCCCCACGGAGATCGAGCATCTCCTCGGCGCCGATCCTCGGCAGAAGGATCGGCGTGACATCGGGCATCTGTGCCCACTCGTCGTTTATGGTCGTGATCAGCAGTAGCTGACCATCCTCCGGCGTGGGGAGCAGGTGCTCAATCTGGCCAGGATCGCCGTTGGCGTTGTCGAGCACGACTGTCCAAGGCGCATCACTCTCGGAGAGCAGCGCACGCGCGTTCTGGGCATAGCCCTCACGATCGACGCGTGCACGCCCGCCGGGTCGCTCTCCGCGTCCCGCGAGGTCGGCAGCGGAGAGACTGTTGATGAGCGTCTGTGGACCCGAGGCGTCGAGGAACCAGCCGCCGCCGAGACTCTCTCTACGCGCGATCTCGCGGCCAATGCGACTCTTGCCCTGTCCCTGGCGGCCGAGCAGAACGACGACTCCGGTGGCGCCTTCCAACTGCTCCACAACACCCGCATGGCTTGGATAGGGAACGAACTGATCCTCGTCGGCGGGGATGTATCGGTGAATCGGCCGGTGACCGGCGGGTGGGCGCAACGGTTCGAGGCCGAGCTGGTGCTGGAGATAGAGGACATCGACGATCAGCGGCTGCTGTTGCATGGCCTGCCTGGTGCCGGCCAGCTGGGCGGCGGCGAAGTCCCCGCCGTCCCTGTGTGCGAGCGAACAGTCGACAGCGAACAGCTCGCCGCGGGTCAGAGCTGCCGCAAAGGCCCCGTCGCTTGCGCTCAGCACGCCCACGGCCTCCCCGTCAGCGCGCTGGAAGCCGTCGAGCTCGAGCGGCGCGGAGGGATGTGCTTCGCCCAGCATGCGCCCATTGGCGATCAGGACGAACGCGTGCCTTTGCGTTACGGCCAGCAGCGGACAAGTCGCAACCTCGAGGCACATCGCGGCGTAGGCGGCTGCGAAGTCGATGCATGTCCCCACACCGTTGCGCAGTAGCAGCCATGGGTCGCGGACCGCCTGCTTGCCGGCCTTCGGCAGCTGGGGCTCGGGGGCGTAGGCGATCTGTCGTTCGCGCAGCAGGTTGTAGAGACGCTCGGCCACCACAATGTCCGGCTCCCGCAAGCCACGTCCGGCAACCAGGTGCAGATCGCGGATCGCGGCGGCGGAGACGAAACGTGCAAGCTCGGCGTGGCTGCCGGCTCTGCGCTCCCACTCCCACGGCAGCTCATCATCGGACCGGGGCGTTGAGGGCTCGGTAGTCATCCGCGACTTGCCTCCTTCTCTGGGGGAGGGCTCTGTGCAGCCAGCGGGTCGCCGTAGAAGCAGTAGGCCGCATAGCTGTCCTCAGGTTTCTTGGCGTCGTATCCAAGGCCACGGATGTCGCGCAGGATCTCGGCGAACGGCGTGTCGGGCTCCGCCTTCACGCGTTCGTAGAAGGTGCGTGCCACGTTCTCCGCGACGGAGTCCTTCACGCTCCAGATCGGGGCGATCACGCAGCGCGCTCCAAGGCGCGCGAAGCGCGCCGCGAAACCGCCGGTGCCGACGAGCGCGGGCGCTCCCCGCCCGCCGTCGCAGGCGTTGATGAATACCAATGGCCGCCTCGCCCTTACAGCGCTCTCGAGGCCATCCATGCCTTCGATCTGAATCTCGAGCAGCCTCTCGTCGGGGTCCAACTCGAATATCTGACCGCTTGGCCCTTCGCTGCCGTGGCCCACGAAGTGCAAAAGGCTGGCACCGCCGGTCGCGAGCTTGGCGTCGATCGTCGCTATCCAAGCGGGGGTGATCGACTCTCCGGGACAGCACTCGAGCACGAGCTGTGCCTCGGCCTTGGAGAACTCGAGTTTGCGCTGCCCTCTGTATTTGGGCGCGACCACGTAACTGTCGGTCAGCGGCACAAGCTGCGTCGAGGAGACGCCGTCCTCCTGCACCCAGCGCCCTAGGACGAACTCAACGCCGATCGGCGGCCTGGAGCTGCCGTCGCGGTTCGGGACCATCAGCTCCCATGGGATGAACGGCTCAGCGGTCACGATCGAGATCGTGCGAAGCATGCCGCGATCGCTCAGCTTCCAGAAGGCGTCCTTGAACGCTTTTGGCGTGGCGCGGTAAAGGTCCTTGCCGGCGCCGACAAGCGCTGACCTGCGTCCCGCCGGCTCGACCGTCGTGAAGGCGCTCATGAAGCCCTCGACGTATTGCTTCGTTGCCGATGGAAGCGACCAGGGAACAGTTACATTCATGGCGTCGGGGAGGTGCTTGCTGGTGATCGTGACCTCGTAGTGGCGCTCGTCGAGATCGGCGGACTCCATCACCCGGACCTCGAGGTCCGGCGCCTGCGCCGCGGGGTCGATCGCCATCGCGCCCCCGGATGGCGGGTGCCGGTCCTTGCTGGAGGGCTCAGGTTCGCTTTCGATCTCCAGACCTCGACAGACGTGGCCGACTGCCCTCCAGCCGTACTGGAAGCTCGCGGCAATGCCTGGCGATGTCTCGGCGTATCCAAGGCATTCGAGTGTGAATACCGCGCTGCTTGAACGCGGCTGCGAGGCGCTGAGGGTGATCTCGGCGTTCGTGTCGCCGCAGACGGCGAAGTGATCGGAGGTTGTCAGCGCCACGCCTATCAGCATGCCCTCGAGCCTCGGGAGCTGGAGCTTTGCGCCGGACTCACCCTGATTGAAGTCCTCGGCGTTGAGATAGACCTCGACCCTGAAGGTGCTGCCGACCGGGATCGGCAGGGACCCTTCGATGTCGATGTGCGGGGTCCGCTCGATCATGGCCTCACCCCCCTCGGAACGCTCGCCGGCCTCGACCTGCATCACTTTGAGGGGAAGTGGCCGGCGGCGACGGGAGGTGAAGAGATGCAGGGACGTATCGAACGGCTCCTCCTCGGGCGCTTCGCGGAGCTCCGGCCAGTCCGGAAAGCTCGCGCGTACCTCAAAGGCGGCCAGCGGGACGGTCTCGGGGGTCGCAAGTTCCCGAAGCACGGGCTGGAGCAGGCGACGGGAGGGATCGATCTCGACGAGCAGCATCACAAGTTCGCCGACGAGCTTCCTTCGCTGTGCCTGCTCCTGTGCATTTGCGAGAGCTTCCAGCAGCCCGCGCGCCCGTAGCGCCGCGGGATCCTCGGCCGTGAGACTCCAATCGATCTCGAGCAGCAGCTTCACCGCGCCGCCGAGGGGCATCAGCGGATCACCTCCTCGTGGTGTGGCAGGCCACCGTTCTCGTCGATGTAGCGGATCCTCATCGTGGGACCGTCGAGGTCGAGAACGGCGAAGCCGAAAGTTCCCCAGGGCTCTATTCCGTTGCCATGCTTTGCGCGGTACTCGTAGCGGACACCCGGTGGGTATGGCTGGCCCTCTCGTGCGACCAGGTACTCGGGGATGCCGCCGTGTCCGACACAGGAGGCGAACGGCAACTCGTCTCTGGGCTCGTAGACGATACAGCGGTGCTCGTGTGCCCAGAACCAGGAGTCGATGCGCCCGCCGGCCAGAACCTCTTGGATATCGCCGCGGAGCTTCTCGCCCGCGTCCTCGTGAGCGCTGAACAGCTGGTGGTGTGAGAGCAGTGCGGTGCGGGTGTCCGGCGCCGCCGCGAGCATGGCGCCTATCCACGCCGACTGCCCACCGTGCAGGCGCTGGTCGACATATGCGGTGTCGAGACCGAGCAGCTGCCACGCAGGGCTACGGAGCGCGAAGACGCTCTTGCCGGCTTGGCGGGCGAAGCGAGGGTCGGCCAGCGCTGTCTTGTAGTAGTGGTGTCCGCCGCGGTACATGTCGTGGTTCCCGCAAAGCGTGTAGGAGCCGACATCCTCGCCCTCACTGACGGGCCAGTGGCGCAGGAAGCTCTGCTCGTACTCGTGCTTGGCACCCGTGTAGTAGACGTCCCCCAGATGGACGACGTGCTGCTCGATGCCGTCGCTGATGCCGGCGTCGAGGACCTTGCGTATCTCCCGGGCGACGGCCTGCGCGCGGGGCAGCCCAGAGCCCCAGTCGCCGACGAGCAGGATCCGAGCATTGGGGGCGATGCTGACTGCCTGCTCGGGCAAGCCGCCGAACGGCGCCTTCTCCTTGAACTTGTGCCACGCAATCACCACACCTGCGAATAGCCAGTGGGGGTCGCTGAGAATCTTTGGCCGTGTGACCTCATACCGTCCGAGCGCGCGCCGCCCGTCGCTGTCCTTCTCACCATCGTCAGCGAGCCTCTCTTGAGCCGGCCCATCTGGGTCTGACTCGATCATCTCGGCATGCTGTTCGGCGACCACGCGGGTCAGCTCGGTTTGCAGGATCGCAAGGATCGGGGTCCGGGGCATCCACGCAGACGCATCGATGCCGCCCTCGGCGTCGTCTTCGTGCTCGCGGATCGCCTGGTCGAGCTCGTCGACGACCTCGCCGATCTCCTCCGCCTTCAGATTCGAGAGTGGGCCGGCCTCGACCGCCTCGCGTCGCTCCAGTCTCTGCAGGTGGTCCTTGAGCTGCAGCCGACTGTGCTCGGCCGCGGCGAGTAGAAAGTCCTGGTTCAGGATCTGGGCGATCATGCCATTCCCGCGAGCCTGAGCTTCGGCGGGAGCGTAAGCGGCGGCCTGCGGCGCGGCCTCTCTTCGAGTAAAGGGGCTGGTTCCATCTGGCGGACCTTAGCGTCTATGCGGAGCCTGTGGAGCGTGCGCCGATTCACTGTGGTTCGCGTCTTCTGGGTGCAGCGCCCCCGACGGGCTCAGGGCGCGGGATCGTGGTCTGCGGTTCGATCCGACCCTGATGAGCACACGCCGGCAGTTTGGGGCGCGTCGAGGACGAGGCGGAGGAGATCCCGGCGGACTTGAGGGCGCGGTGCTCGAGAGCGCATGCAAGTTGGGGCGGTCGGGAGTCGAGCGGAGCAAGGATCCAATACCCGTCCGCCCGAAGGCGTGGTGGCGCACAGTCGAGTCTCGAGGACGCAGTTCCGCGCAGGCCAACGACCTCACAGACGTGGACGCACTCGAGACACGTTCTGAGAACGTGTCTCAAAACCTGGGGCGCCGCGAGATGCGGGGTGGGTGGGCCTTGATCACTGCGCTGGATCGTCACGTGACGTCTTGCACGTACTACCAGTACGCGCTGCGACGTCCCGCGACGACCAGCTTGGTCCATGAACCCATGCGCAAGCACCGCAGTCTCGAGACACGTTCTAAGCGTGCTGGGCGGCAAGCGTGTGGAAGAGCGCACCACGCGCTTCAAAGTTGCGGTAATGGTCGTAGCTGGGGGCCGCGGGAGACAGGAGTACGACCGATCCTGGAGTGACTCGTTGGCGAGCCAGCGCAACCGCCTCGGCGAGGTCGCCGGCCTCAACCGCTCGCGAGTCCGGTGCGCCTGCCTGACGCGTGGCGGCTACGATGCGCGAGCCTGTGCTCGGTAGTCCAACGACAGTGGCTTTCAGCTCAACCAAGCGGATGCCCAGCTCGCCGTAGTCTTGTTGGCGGTCCTGGCCGCCCGCGAGTAGCACGATGTCTCTCCCCGTGAAGCTCCTCAGCGCCGCAAGCGCTGACTCTGGAGTCGTTGAAATGCTGTCGTCCACCCAAGTCACACCGTCGCGCTCAACGATCGTCTGCAGGCGGTGCGGGAGTCCCTGGAAGTCCTTCAACGATCGCGACAGCGGTGGCGGGTCGATCCCGATTGCTTCCAATGCCGTCAAGGCTCCGCACAGATTGAGGGCATTGTGCTCTCCGCGCAACGGCAGTTCTCCGGCGGTCGCTATGAGCTCGCCGCGCAACATGACGCCGCCCGGCCCGGCGTTCCAGCCTCCCGCCAGTCCGTAGAGCCTCGTCACCGCGTCCGCATGAACCGCGCGGACCAGGCGCTCGTCACGCGCGTTCACGACTGCGACACGCACGCCAGGCAATCCGAGTAGGCGCAGCTTGTCAGCCTTGTAAACCTCCTCGGAGCCGTGCCAGTCAATGTGCTCGCGGAACAAGTTTGTGATCACGGCCACTTCTGGGCCGGTCTCCATGTCGGCAATCTGGTAGCTGGAGAGCTCTAGGACCGCCCACTCCGTTGCGGGTCGGTCGAGCAGCTCGAGTGCCGGCACACCGATATTGCCTGCCAGCGCCACAGTGTGGCCGCTCGCTCGCGCGAGGTGGGCGAGGAGCGTCGCGGTGGTGCTCTTGCCCTTGGTCCCTGTGACGCCGATCACTCGAGATCCGTCGCGCTCGGCAAGCCACAAGGCTGTTGCGGTCGTTATGGGTATGCCTGCTTTGCGTAGCTCACGCAGCTCGGGTCGATGGATCGAGACACCGGGCGATCGCACGACAACGTCGCAGTCGGCAAGTGCCGCCGTCACCTCCGCGCCCGCCACAAGGCGAGCGCTCGGAATCCTGAGCCTGGCTCGGACATCCTCGCCGGTATCGCTGTCCAGCGCGACGACAACGATCCGTGCCAGTGGCAAGTGACGAGCCAGCTGCCCGGCAAACGAGCTGATCTCCCGACCGGCGCCCCAGACGCCGACGCTCGCGCCGTCAAGCTCCGAGAAGCGCAGTGACATCCCGCAGGAGGTAGTCGGGCACGTCGTGCTCGCCGCTGAGGGCTAGCACCTTCGCGGGATCGCCCACGTTCGAGGAAAACCGAGGGAGCACCTCGGCGACCAAACGCCGGACGACGCAATGCTCCCTCCAGCGTGACTGCGTAGCGAGCATCCGAATCGCCGCAAGGCTCTCCTCCTCCTCACCGACACACTCGAACGGCTTGTGTCCGCCGGTTGCGGTGAGCAATGCGAAACCGTCGAACTGTGCCTCGACGTCGAGCAGGTCGCGGCCAAAGACCTCGCGTAGGTGCTCCGGATCGCTGAAGGGTGCAAGCACGAGAAACACAAAACGGCACTTGGGGCAGTCACAGCACCATGAGGTCCCTCGTAGCCTGGGGTCGAGCCGAAAGATTGCGTTGCAGCTGGTGAACGCTGCGTGGTATCGCGGCAGCCGCGCGAAGGCGCGCGCGATAGCCAGCTCGGAGGCGGGCCGCAGTACAGAGAACAGTTCCAGGCCGGGGGCGGCCTCGGCCGCAGCGGATCGCAAGAGGCGTTCGGCATACAGGCTCTTGCTGAACTGATGATTGACATCGATGCCATCCCAGGCCACGTTGCCGTTGGATGCGGACCGCTCGTTCGCCATCGCGACTGAGTTGAATCCGTTCAGCGCTGCGGTGAGCATCGCGACACACGAGACGATCGCCGTAATCGGGATGTGGCCGTTCAGCGCGCCCATGTCGTTCAGCGCGCCAAGCCCTGGGTCCAGCCGGCGGGCGCATATGAGGTGCGGGAGGTCGGCGAGAGCCGCCGTCCGGACGATCGGAGGAGCATCTCCGACGGAGAACAGGGCGAGCTCGCAGCCTGATCGGCGTACCACCTCCAAAGCGACGGCCGAGTCCTTGCCACCCCCAACGGGAACGAGAACACGTGGATGGGACCGGTCCTCGACGATACGTCGACGCTCAGTCACCGGACCGACCGGAAAGACCGGACGCGGCAGCGCGGGCAGTTTGTTCTTGTAGGCGAACTCGCCGAGACCCTCGGAGTAGAGGGCATCGAGCAAGGTGGCGGTAGCCGGCGGCGGGGCACTCAACTGGAACTCCACCGTGGGTGGCGCCGCCGTCTTGAAGTAGCTCACTCCGGCGACCCAGTGCAGGAGCGACAGCAGCCCGTCAACGCTGTCCCGAACGACAGGGCTGAGCCGCTCTCGGACGGGGAGGTCGAATTCCTCGACGAACTCGATCGCATGATCGAGCGCGTAGCGCAGGGTCACGCGTCCGTGATCGTCGATCTCGCGGGTCAAGAAGCGAAGCGTCTCGAAGGCCGCGGGGTTGAACGAGGCCTGCTGCCGGCGCACGTTGGTAGCCATATCCTCAGCCTAGTGGGCAGCTCGCCCGATGGGGTGTGCGCGAGCCCACAGTGAGGCATCCTCGCAGCACGTCCGGTCGGGTGGGGCATCCTTACGTGCTGAAGCGGCTGGCATCCCACAGCTCGACCTTCGCTACTCGACGCCAGCTGTGTTTACTCGCGGTCCGGCGGTGTCGTGAGCAGTTCGGCACCTCCCTGAACCGTCGACCATCAACATCAGAGCGGTTCGAGGACAGTAGACGGCAGCCGATCTGGAGCCTGGCGCAAAACTGGCAAGCAATCGAACCACCCGCCTATCCGGAACTTGTGTAGTCTCCCGCGGCCAGTCGTGCCTAGCTTTGAGGAGGAATTCTTGCCGGACAACTCACAATCGGAGACCGCTCGGTTTGAGATTCCTCGTCCCGGCCCTGGCAAGCAGAGCTACGAGATCCCAGCCGACGAGCGCGATCGAGCGCTGCTCGTCAAGGGCTGGCCACGACGTGCCTGGAAATCATTGTCGGATCAGTGGAAGGTCGACAAAGGACACCTGCTCAGACAGATCGCTGTGTACGGCGAGCAAGATGTCGAAAGCAAAGAGCATGCGAGCGAGAACCGCGACGAGCCGCGGCAACCACACAACTTGTGGGAGGCGCTGCTGAGATTCCCCAACTCGCCGCTGATCGGAACGCATCGCCCACGCAAGCGGCCCTTTGAATTCGAGAGCGAGGACGGTTGGCCGAACCTGCACACAATGCGGGTGATTGGCAAGGGCAAGGAGCCTGGAGGGCAAATCAAGCACGTATACCTCCTGCACAACGGGCTCAACGAGACGACCGACCTGCTGTTTCACTATCGCCTCGCGGCTTGGATCCTCGAGAGCAGGCCGGAGAACGACGCCGTGTGCATCCTGCGTCCGCTACCAGGACACCTCACGCGATTCCCGTTCCAAAGTCCCTACACCGAGCAGCCGCTGGACGGCTATCTGCGCGATCCCGGCGACCTGTTCCGTCAGTTCCTGCGCTACATGCAGGAGACACAGTGGCTCTTGAGCGCCCTCATGCCTCGACCGCACTACGCCGTGGCGGCCGGCACCCGCCTGCTCGCCGAGGCCGAGCCGCCGGACCGTGGCAAAGGCCGGGGCGCAAATGGCGTCCTGGCACAGGCCATCGCGGAGGATTGGCAACAGGTTGTCAATGCCAACGCCAAGGCCGAAGAACTGTACGAAGAACTCGCCCGAGCACAGGGTGAGCCTGATGAACATCCTTCCACCCAGTCCAAGCAGGACGTCACTGAGCCGAAGATCAAAGAGATGGTGGCGGAGCTCCGCGAGCTGCTTGGCTGGAAAGGGAAGTCTGACGCAGAGGAGCGCCGTGCAGCGCCCAAACAGGCCGCTCCCGAGCCGCCCTCCGTACATGTAGTCGGCTACAGCATGGGTGGGTTCATGGCGCAGGCGGCATTCTTCGCTTGGCCCTTCGCGATATCGAGCTGCACGAACCTCTTCGCCGGCGGCGCGTTGCGCGATCTTGCGCCGACCGCGTTCGCGCACCCCGAGGAGTGGCAGGCAGTCCTCCACGGTCTACGCTACGAGCTCGATCGCGCCTTTCGGGAAGGCTATCTGAAGAGCCACGAGAGATTATCGACCGACGGGTCCGGGTCGAAGGTCGAGCGGGTCGCCGGGATCGATGCTGACGATTTCAGCTACTTCACTCGAATCTTCTACGAGGTGTACCTGCAGTACTACCGTGGCGGCTATGCCAGCCGCGTCTCGGAATTCAGCCGACGACTCCTGTTCGTGGTGGGCGGCGACGATCCGATCGTGCGTACCAAGAACGTGCTCGACGCCGGACCGCCCGAGGGCATGACCCTGATCCAGATCGCCGACGTCAGCCACTTCCCTGGCGGACGCGGACGCGGCGCTCCTGATGGCGGCAAGGTGGAGAACGAGCAGCGCGTGTACTGGCTTCCCGAGGTGGGACGAGTCATCGCCAACTTCTCGGAGCGATCGGCCGGCCTGCTGCACAAACAGCTCACTGAGTGTTGGGATGTGACTGCTGAGCGGGACCTGGCTCCAGTCGACCTGACAGGGGAGGGCGAGTCGACGTACACCGGATCGCAGTCGCCCGACAAGGACCCAAGTGTGCTCGAGGGCGCTGCATTCACCCACGAGCTTCGCAAGCTTGTTGACATGGCGCTGAGGAGACCCTGCGACAGCGACCTTGCCGATGAGGATCGGCAAGTCAACGAGCGTCGGCGTGCCGGTGACCAGGCGGCCGACAACGATGGAAGAGGCTTTCTCTTGGTCTCGCGCAACGAGATCCCGCCCGTGTTCCTCGGCCCGCGGGCGTATCGCTTCTACGGGCAGGCGATCCACCACTCGGAGGACCAGATCGCGCAGTACGTCCGCTGGCTGAGGGCGCGCGCCTGGCAGCTGCGCACCAATTGTGAGCGGGTCAGCCTGCTGGTTCCCGAACTTGGAGAGGTCTGGTTTCAGAGGCGGGGAGATCGTCAGACGTTCTTCTCCAAGAGCGAGACTCCAAACGCGGCACGTCTGCCAAGCAAGCGCGACCTCGAGACCATGTGGGATGGATTCGAGCGCCAGTGGATGAAGACCGGCGCCGTCAGCGTATTCGCCGGTCGCGAGTACAAGCCGGCGGACCTGGCTGGCATTGGCCGTGCGGTGGCAAATGGCAACAAGCTTTCGTTGACGGTCCTACCCGATGTGTGGATCGGGCTCTCTGCAAGTGTCACCGAGCAGATACGTAAAGACAAGTTCCCGGACACGCGTGACGGGATCGAGGACGCAGTGCTCGCGTGGGCGTCCGAGCTCGAGAAGGGCGAAGAGGAGGAGCCCAAGGAGCAGCTCTTAAAATGGCTGGACGAGGAGGAGCTGATGGCGATCAGGATCTCTGCCGCCGAGCTCAACCCGAGATTCCGCGGTCGTCGGCTCGAGAAGGAACGCGAGGTCAAGAAGGCGCTAGTGCACTGGGCGCTTTCCTATCGCGCGTCCAAAAGGCCAAGCGTCGTCAGTACGCCAGGTCCCGAGACGGAGCGTGACGCTCCATGATGTGCTCTCGGGCCGTCTCCAATCTATTGCCGGGCAATTCTCGAATGGAGCCGGCCGAAGTCAACAGTAAGACCTTCAATCGCATCGGGAACGTTATCGACGCGATCTTGCGCTCCTAGCGGTGCGTGTTGAGCAGGCCCATGAGGTGATGGAGCTGTCAACCGGCGCAATGCTCGCGCGTCAAAGCCTTGCGCTTTGATTCAGTCGAGTCCTGGGCAAGGCTCAAAGGGCAAGCGAGACGCGATCTCGCCCGTCTGTCTTTGCGGAGTACAACGCCTCGTCCACGCGCGTCATCAGCTCTTCCGAGGACTCTCCGGGCTCCCGCACGACTATGCCGGCCGAGCAGGTCTGCTCATAGCGCACGCGTCTGCGCAGACGATCGACGACCCTGAGGGCATCCTCGGTGGCGCAGTGGGGCAGCAAGAGCGCGAACTCCTCGCCGCCGATACGGGCCAGGAAGTCGCCACTGCGCAACTCCTCGCGCCAGGAGACCGCGGTCTCCTTGAGCAGGCGGTCGCCGGCCGGATGTCCGCGCGAGTCGTTGAAGTCCTTGAAGTGGTCGAGGTCGAGCATCGCAAGGACAAACGGCTTGCCCTCGAGCAGCGCATGGTCGAGCTGGGTCTCCCAGGCGCGACGATTTGGTAGCCCGGTGAGCGAGTCCGTACTCGCCATGTCTGTCAGCTGCGAGAGCAGGTCGGCGCGCTTGATCGCGGCCGCGACCTCGTGCGCAAGCAGCGTGATCAAGCTCGCCCGCGTACCGCCGGCACGGATTTTGTGCGGCCAGCCGACGACGAGCACACCCACAGGCTCCTTACCGCTGAACACGGGCTCGAACAACATCGAGGCGGGCCGACCAAGGGTCTGCCACATGGTGTGATCGAAGCTTGCGGTGGTAATGCCCTCGTCCCACAGGAACGAGCGCCGCGAGACGAAGGCTCGGCCGGTCGCAGAGCCATTCCCGGGCGCGATCTCTAAAGGCGGCAAGTCGATGCCGGCCATCGCGGTCGTGCGCAGGGTGCCCGATCTGCCAGTCGGCTCGTACAGGAGCGCAAAGCTGGCCTTGCCGATCGAGCGCGCTGCTTGGCAGACCTCGGCGCGGGCGTGTGGGCTGTTTGACATCCCGCGCATCACGGCTGCGACTTGCTCGAGCGCCTGCTCGCGATGCTCGGCCTCATTGGCTTGGTAGCGAACCTCGCCCACCAGCCATTGGGTTGTGAAGCCGATGATCGCGCCGACTGCCAGGAACAGCACAGCGGCCTTGTATTGGGCTTCCGGGTATGCCGTTCCGCCAATGAAGACGAGCGGTGCAAGGAAAAAAACGGCCATCGCGACAGTGACAACACATAGTTGCGGGCGATCGCCATGCAGGGCGGTCCAGAACACCGGAAGCAGAGCGACGACCGCAATCCCAGAGTTCGCCCCGCCCGCAGCAGCGCGCAGGCAAGCGACCGCGGCGAGGAAGATCAGCGACGGCGGAATCTCCCTCACCTTGGCGATTGCGCCTCGTCCCGGGATCAACCGCACCAAGCCTGCCAGTACGCCCAAGGCGATGGCGCCAAAGTACTCGGTCCAGTCGACTTTGCTTGCAATCGGCGCGACGATCGCGGCCAGCCCAGCCGCAGCCGCGAACGGAGCGAGGTTCAATCGCGTGCGCTCCTCAGGCGCGCTCCCGCTTGGCGGTCTTGCGTGTTCGATGTCCTCGCTAGCCGCCTCCGGCCGAGTAGCGTCATTTAGTCCTCTGGTCTCGAAGGGGCTGTTGTTCGGCGCTCGCTGATCCCGCATATACAAGCTATTCGGCAGAACTCGGGCCGCGCTTGACGCTGGGACCGATCTTGTTTCGCGCTCGATGTGTTCTTGGATCGTGGAGATTCCGATCAGCGCTAAAACCACCGCGGATCCGTGCCGATGAGATGGGGCCGCCCCACCGAGCGCGGCGCCTGAGACGATGCCATCCGCGCCACCCAAAAACCTGCCCTGCTCGCCGACACCGCCGCTCGGACGCTATCTCGGGCATACGGGGCGATCGCTTTGGCGCGTCCTGAGCCGGACGCTTTCGTTGCCGCTTCTCCTATTGGCGACGGTGCTCCTCCTCGCGGCCCCAACTCCGCCGGCGACGGCGATCATCGGCGGCACGACCGTCCAGACCGGCACGTTTCCCTCGCTTGCATATGTTGTCGACTTCCAAGGCCAGCTCGCCTACCAGTGCACCGGCACCGTCATCGCGCCCAGCCTGGTCCTCACAGCAGGCCACTGCGCCGAGAACATGCAAACCGGCGCGCCCTTCAGCACCTCCGGTTTTCGCGTGGTCACCGGGGCTGTGGATCCACTACAGCCAGGTGACCTCGTCTCGACGGTCCTTGGCGTGATTTCCTATCCCGGGCTGGAGCGCAAGGTCGACAATGGTGACGTCGCGTTGCTGGTGCTCTCCACGCCGACCACCGCGCCGCCGATCGCGCTTGCCGGCCCCGAGCAGGCCAAGCGGCTCACGGCGGGCGCGCCGGCGACGATCGTGGGCTGGGGCAAGACCGCCTTTGAACAGACGACCCTGACCGAACAGCTGCAGTCGGCCTCGACGGTCGTGCAAGCACGCAAGTGGTGCAGGCGCAACGCCCCGCCCTTCTTCGCGCGCAGCGAGATCTGCACGATCACGCCTCCCAGCTATGCCACCGGCGTGTGCCAGGGAGACAGCGGCGGCCCACTGATCGCCATCGGACCCAGCGGGGAGCCGATCGAGGTTGGCGTTGCCGACCATGTGTACGGGCGCTGCTCGACGCGCCACCCGTCGGTGTTCGCAAGCGTCGGCTCGATCTACGCGTGGGCGCAAACCTGGATCGCGGCCTACAAGCAGCCGACCGCGCCGCCGGCTCCGCCGACGACCTTGCCGACAGGCCCGGCGCCTCAGCCCGCGCCATCGTGATTGCCGGCGACTGAGCGCCGCCCACGCGAGTAAGGAGCGCGAGCTCAGGGAGGAAGTTGGCGAGCACGCGAACGGGGCCGCGAGCGGCTGAGTGGGGGGAAAGGTGGGGGGAAAGCCAGAGAAGGCGAGCAGTCCGGGGACGGCGAGCAAAGCGTCTCGACAACTTGCAGGTTTGTCGCACAAGCCTGGATACGCGCAGACTGCAATGCGTGAGCCAAGCGCGAGCCGGATGAGTGGGGAGAAAGCCAGGAGCGGGTGAGCAGGCGGCGGGGACGGCGAGCAAAATGTGGATCCACAACTTGCGGGCTTGCCGCACCCAAGCCTGAACACGGGCAGACTGCAATGCGTGAGCCAAGCGCCCGCCTCATCCGCCAGAGCCCAAGAACTACCGCGCTCGCGCCGCCGGCTGGTGCTCGCGATCTGCTGCATGAGCCTTCTGATCGTCGGCTTGGACAACACGATCGTCAACGTCGCGCTGCCATCGATCGGGCGCGAACTGCACGCATCGGTATCCGAGCTGCAATGGACCGTGGACGCCTACACGCTGGTGCTGGCAAGCCTGCTGATGTTGAGTGGCTCGATGGGCGACCGTCTCGGCCGCCGTCGCGTGTTCCAAACCGGGCTTGCCGTGTTCACCTTGGGCTCGCTTTTGTGTAGCGCCGCGCCGAGCTTGGGCTGGCTGATCGCTTTTCGCATGATGCAGGCTGTCGGCGGCTCGATGCTCAACCCGGTCGCGATGTCGATCATCCGCAACGTCTTCACCGACGCGCGCGAGCGAGCGTCGGCGATCGGCATGTGGGGCGCGACGATCGGCATCAGCCTCGCGCTCGGGCCGGTGCTCGGCGGCGCGCTGGTCGACGGCGTGGACTGGCGCGCGATCTTCTGGATCAACATCCCGGTCGGGCTGGTCGCGCTGGGATTGACGATGCGCTTCGTCCCGGAATCGCGCGCGCCCAAGCCGCGACGCCTTGACCCTGTAGGCCAGCTGCTCGTGATCGTGCTGCTGGCTTCCCTCACCTACGCGATCATCGAGGCGCCTGCCGCGGGTTGGCTTTCGCTGCAGACGGTGGGATTGTTCGTGCTGGCTGCGGCTTCGCTGGCGGCGCTTGTGCCCTACGAGGCCCGGCGCCCAGAACCGTTGATAGAGCCGCGCTTCTTCCGCAGCCTCCCCTTCTCAGGCGCGAGCGCGATCGCTGTCCTCGCGTTCTCCGCGCTGGGGGCGTTCCTGTTCATCAACACGCTCTACCTCCAGGAGGTCCGCATCCCCCACCTCTCAGCCTTCCAGGCCGGCCTGTGCACGCTGCCCATCGCGGCGATGACGCTTTTCTTCGCGCCGCTCTCCGGGCGCATCGTCGGCCGCCGCGGGCCGCGCCTGGCGCTACTGGTGGGCGGGCTTGGCATCGGGCTGGGCGGCCTGTTGCTGATCGATATCTCCTCGAGCACCCCGGTCGCCGCGTTGCTCCCCGCCTACTTCCTGTTCGGGATCGGCTTCGGCATGGTCAACCCGCCGATCACGAACACCGCCGTGATGGGCATGCCCGAGGCGCAGGCCGGAGTGGCCGCCGCGGTGGCCTCGACCTCGCGCCAGGTCGGGCAGACGCTGGGCGTCGCCATCGCGGGAGCGATCGCGGCGGCCGGTGCCGCCAGCGTCGGCCCGGACTTCGTCAGCCTCAGCCACGCCGTCTGGTGGCTGGTCGTCGGCTGTGGCATAGGGATCATGACGCTGGGCCTGCTCAGCACGACCAGCCGCGCGAACGCAAGCGCGAGACGCGCATTGGCCGGCCCGCGCCCAGCCGAGGCGGGCACCGGCTCGTAGGTCGCTCAGGTGGCGCTCGGCGGGGGCCGGCGCGGGCTTGTCACGGTAGGCGGCTTTGCCGCGCCGGCGATCTCGTCCAGGCGGTCGAGGATTTCCTTCAACCCACCTTGCGTATGCGTGTCGAGCCGGTCGAGGATCTCCTCGGCGTCTTTGAAGGTGTTGGCCGAGCGCGCGTCGGCGGCGAGGCTCTGCACATTCTGGCCGACCATGATCACCGACAGCAGAACGAGCTGCAGAAAGGTTTGCGCGATCCAGGCGACGATGCCCTCGCCTCCAGGTTTGAGCGCAGGCCCGAGACCGAGCAGCGCTATCAAGGCGAACAGGTAGGCACACCACATCGTGCCTACCAGCCTCGTGATGAGCACCGCGAACTTCGCGTTGAAGCCTTCGGCCTCGCCCATCGCCTCCTTGAGCACGCGCGGGCTGGGGTGCAGCGCCTTCGCCAAGTGGTGCTCGGTCTTCACAGCTCTGAGCTCTGTCATCGGTCCTCCCCGGTGGTCGGTTGATCCTCGCCTTGCGCCTCGTCATACAACGACTCGCAGGCGAGCTCCTGACCTTTGGCGCCCCACAGCTTGATCTCGAGTAGGTCATACAGGTAGTCGTCTGGCGCGATCAGTGTGAAGCGCTGCTCGATCAGCTGGCACTGATCGACGGTCGTGCGACCCAGCTCGGCGGTCACGACGCGGCCGGCTCCGAGCAGCGGTCGTCCCCACACGAGCGTCATCGCCGCGAGCGCGCCGTTCTGCCCGTGCCATGACCCGATCACCTCGTCGCAAACGTCCAGCTTCCAGTCGGGGTTGCGCTCGGCCGTCTCCTCGGTGAAGTCGCCACACGCCGTCAGCTCCATCGGCTCTCCGCCCTCCAGCCCGCTGACGAAGCGCACATACCCGAACAGCTCATAGCCGCTCGTCGTGATCGAGGTGGCTGGCACGTAGCGGCGCCCGTGCCAACCCCTGTCGGGGTACCAAACGATCTCGCCGGGCTCGCCGAGCTGCTCGCCGTCGGTGTCGAGCGCTGCCCAGCACGCGAGCAGCTCCTCTTCCAAGCGCTCAGCCCAGCGCCCGTAGGGCAACCCTTCCTGCGGCGGTTCGGCGACAAAGCTGGGAACGAAACGTTCGACGGGCGGCACGCAGGCAGCCTATATGCCGCGCCAGCACGAGCCGCCCGCCGGGCCGTGGTCCGCTCGGGCGCTCCGCCGGGCGCAGTTCACGCAAAGCCCGTCCGGGCTCGTGGTCAACCGAAGCCGCCGCCCGCCGGAGGCGCAATCCTGGTTTGTCCGCTGCGCAGGCTTGCCTATCCGTCGCGCAACACGCTGGCAGCGTGCTCGGGCGCGACGATGTTCAGGTTCACCCCAGTCGAGAGCTCGAGCCCGGCCAGGTGCGTGAGGCGCGGCGCCACGTCGATGCGCCAGCAGAAGTGCTCGGCGCCGCGCGGAGCGGTGCGCACCCACATGTTCAGGGGCGGCGAGGAGCCGAAATGGCGGGCCAGGCGTGTGAGTCCGTCGTGCAGCAGGGCCGAGCCGAGGGCTCCGTCGTCCTCGAAGCGAGCGCGGGGCAGGCGCGGAGCCAGCATCAGCTGGAAGGGCAGCCGCGAGCCGTAGGGCGCCATCAGCACGGCTTCCTCGTCGATGGCAACGATCCGCTCGCCGCGACGTACCTCTTCGGCGACGAGGTCCTCGAGCAGCCCGCGTCCCATCGTGCGGTTGGCATAAGCCCCGCAACGCTCGCGCTCGCGCGCCACCTCCCCTGGCACGAAATCGAGCGCGTAAAGCTGGGAGTGCGTGTGCTCCAAAGACGCCCCGGCCTCGCGCCGCTCGTTGACGATCAGCTGGACATAGGCGGCGTCGGAATGAGCCCGCATGCGTAGCCGCCAGACCTCCATCGCGTCGGCCAGCCGCGAGGCGGGCAGCTCGGCCAACGAGAGCACGGACTCGGGCGCATTGATGATCACCTCGTGCGCGCCGCCGGCGGCAGTGGCATGAAACAGGTCCGGTTGTGCGTCGGCGGGCGGGGTGGGACTATCGGCAGCGAGAGCCGGGTACAAATTCGGAACCACCCGCACGCTCCACCCGGCGCTGTCAGCAGTCGAGCCGCTGAGCCCATCCCCAACGCCGCCACTGACACTCTCGCCCTCGCGCAGCGAGTACAGCTCAGGAGGAGTGAGATCCTCGCGCCCGGCGGCGAAGGGATCTTTCGCTATGTCGATCGGCGCCGGCGCCGGGCAGCGCGGCTCGCCGCCAGGTCGCTCCGAGCGCTCGCCGGCGACGATCACCTTGTGCCCGCTGAGCGGATCGACCCTGATCTCAGGCACGGGGCGCCTGTTCTTTGGAGTGGCCTCTATCCATCTCTCACCTTCCCAGCGCGTAGCGTTCGACGTCGCGGCGCAGCTTCGCCGCACTTGGATACTCACCCTCGCGAATATAGGGCCGGCCGCGCCGGCCGCGGGCGGGGATGAAGACGGTCGCGGGCCTGAAAGTCGAATCGGTCACTTGCAGGCCGAGCGAGCCGCTCTTGTCGTAGTAGCTCGGGTAGCTCACGGGAAAGGACTTCAGGAAGGAGCGAGCGTCTGCGCGGTGGGGATCTTCGGAGTCGATCCCGAGAAAGGCCACGCGCGCACCATATTCGGCGGATACGCGCTGGAAGGCAGCGGACTCTTCCTGACAGGGAACGCACCAGGAAGCCCACTTGTTGATGACGACGGGATAGCCTTCGAGGGCGGCAAGGCGCGCGTGGAGCGCCGGCGCGCCGCCGTCGAGCAACATGCCGGCCTGGGCGTGTAGCGCCGCTAGCGGCCGAGGCGAGCCGGCAAGCAAGGCGCTGGTCTGTGCGGCGCTCAGGCGTGTGGCGGGAGATTCGCCCGAGCCGCGTGGAAGCTGGGTCAAGCCGATCGCGACCAGCGCGATCAGCACCAGGACGGCGAGTCCCAGAAGTGCGCGGCGGGCGCTCATGCGCACCGATTCGAGCGATTCGCGACCGCGGAGATCGGGAAGTGCGGTTGAGCGCGTCCGGCCATCTCGGAGAAGACTGCCAGATGGGCCGCGAGGCCAGGCCGGCGGGCGGTGATGACCTCCCACCAACGCTCGCGCGTGGCATTGGCGGGCGCCAATGCCTTCAAATCCCCCGGGATGTGCTGTATCCTGAGCGAAGCGGAAAGGGCAGGAGTCGGAATGACGCGTGCCCTTCTGTGAACCTCACCGGCGCGAGCGCCGGTTTTTCATGAGCGAAGCGGACACTGTCCGCACCCGCTCCATCTCGAAGTCCAGAGCCTCCATGGCCGAGTCCCCCGCAGTGGCCCAAGCGGCCGCGTCCATTCCGAGTCCCGCCGAAATCAAGCGAGCGGAGAAGCTCGTGCGCGAGCGCTTCCTGCACGAGGGCGAGGATGCGGCGCTGGCGCTCGCACAGGGCTCGCCACGTCGCCGCGCGCTGGACATGGCGCTGGCCGAGCTGAAGGAAGGGGCAAAGCACCCGTCGACAGCATGGCGGCGTGAGTTCTCGTTGCTCTTGGGCCTTGAACGTGTCCTCTCCGAGGACGAGCCGAAGCTGGTCGACGGCACCGTGCTCTCCGCCCACCAGGTCGACGCCCTCTCGGGCACGCTGACAGCTTTGTTGGCCGAGGCGCAACGCTCGGGCGCGAACGGCAACGGCGCGGCAGGTCGCGCCGTTGCTGCGGCCTCACCAGAGCTGCTTGCCTCGGCGGCGATTCTCGGGCCTGACGACGCCCAGCAGGAGCAAGCGCAGGAGGACCCGGGAGCCGACGACGGAGGCAGCCTTGCTGTGCGTGCCGAGGCTACGGACGACACCGACGAGGACACCGACGAGGATCTGGAGGACGAGGACGAGGACGACGAGGATCTCGGACCGGTCGAGCGAGCCGCCCCCGAGGCGCCGGAGGACGACGACTTCGACGACGAGCTAGACCTGGCCGAGCCGGAGCCCGAGCCAGAGGAGGACGTCGAGGAGGAGTCCGAGGAGGAGCCTCGAGACTGGGTGGACGAGGACGAGGAGGACGTCTCAGGCCAGCCCGAGGACCCGAACGCGGCCAAGCGCTTCTGGTTCGAGCACGCCACCGGCGCCGGCAAGACGGTGGCCGCGCTCGGCTTCGTCGAGGCCACGCAGACCGGCGGCGTCCTGATCCTCACCCACCGCCGCAACCTGGTCGACCAGTTCCACGGCGAGCTGCGAGACCGCGGCTACCAAAAGCGCATCTCGCGCCCGCTGTACACGGGCGAGGACTCGCCAAAGGGTCCGGTGACGGTCGAGACCTACCAGTGGTTCGTACGCAACGCCGGCCGCATCTCGAGCGCTTACACGATCGTGATCTGCGACGAGGCCCACACGGCCTTGGGCGAGAAGACAAGCGGCGCGATCAGGGCGTGGACGGGACCGATCTTCATCGGCATGACGGCCACTGGGGCATTGATCGCGCGCCACGTGACAGACCTGTTCCCGACGCAGACCTCGCGCTTCGACTTGGCCCAGGCCGCAAGGCGAGGAGTGATCGCGCCGCTGCGCTGCGTGCGCATCTCCCCAGGCGTCGGCGTGCGTACGATCGCCAACGTGCCGTTGCGCCGAGGCGAGGTCGACACCGAGTTCGACCAGGAGGAGCTGGCCGAGCTACTCGACCAGCAGCCCTTCAACATGGCCGCAGCCAACCTCTACAAGACGCGCTTCAACGGCGTCCCGGGCGTCGTCTACGCGGCCGGCGTCAAACACGCCTACAACCTCGCCGAGGCCTTCCGCGCCGAAGGCATCAAGGCGATGGGCGTCTCCGGTGAGACGCCAAAGCGCGAGCTGGCCAACGTTTTGGCCCGCTACGAGCGCGGCGACATCGACGTGCTGATCAACGCGCAGCTGCTGGCCGAGGGCTGGAACAGTCCGCGAGCGACGGTCTGCGTGCACCTGGCCCCGACGGCATCGAAGCGCATCTACCAGCAGCGGGTAGGACGAGTCACGCGCCGCCACCCAGGCAAGGAGGCGGGCCTCGTAGTCGACTTCGTGCATCCGGCTACCAAGAACGACGATCCGGTCGTGACGTTGCACTCGCTGCTGGACCGCGACGTCTATAGGGGTGGAGCGATCGTCGTCGGCCCGGTGCGCCGCGGGCGGGGACGAAGGATGCGAGTGGAGCGCCGCGTGCTGCCGGTCTGTGCCGAGGAGGAGCGCCGCTTCGAGGTCTTCGAGCGCGAGCTGTGGCGTATAGCGGTAGAGCACTTGGATTACGGCGAGCAGCATGTGTGGGCGGCCCTGGCGGGAGCAAGGGTGACGCCAAACGGCTGGCGCCGCGCGCGCGCGATGCTGCACTTCGACCGCACCGGCGAGTTGAAGGCCCGCTTCTTGATCACGGCGGTGCAACGCAACAAGAGCCCGCAGCTGCGTTTGAAGGCGCTGTCGGAGATAGCCGCGTTGCGCGACCCCGACGCCTTCGACACGGCAATCGACATAGCGGGAAGCTGGGGGCGCGAGGAGCGTCGCGAGGCTGCCAAGATCATGCTGCGCGCACTCGTCGAGCGGCGCATCGGTCGCCGCGACCAGGCAAACGCCTGGATCTGGCGCCTGGCGGAGTACACGCGCGACGTGCACGAGGAGTACGCGGTTCAGCGCTGGCCTGAGACCAAGCGCCTGCTGGGTCTGCTCGTCAACTCGGCCGGAGGCGCCCACGCCCGCAACGCCCGGCGGCTGGTGCACGCCGCACGCAAGCAGGATCGCCGCTTGGCGGCCGCATTGCTGGCGGCCGCGCTGGCGCACACCCCAGAGGCCGAGGAGGTGCTGCGCGGCGCACGCACGCGCATGGCGCGCAAGCCGCCGGCTTTGGCAAGGGAGTTGCTGCGCAACTTCCCCAAGCGCCGAGCTCGTGGTCAGCGTCGCCGACGCAAGGGACAGGATCAGGGTCAAGGGTCGGGCCAGGGCCACGGTCAAGGGTCGGGCCAAGCTCAAGGACAGGGTCAAGGGTCGGGCCAGGGCCAAGGGTCGGGCCAGGGCCAAGGACAGGGTCAAGGACAGGGCCGCCGGCCCGCGCAGGGCGGAGATCAGGCCGAGCAAGCAGCGATAGCGGCAAAGCCCACGCGTCAGCGTCGCTCCAGGCGTGGCTCTGAGAACGGCAAGATCACCCGTGCGGGCGCCTCCCGTGGCGGGGGGCGCAAGCAGGCAGGCGAGAAGGCGGGTTCGCCGACAGACGCCGTGCTCGCCGAGGCGCTCTCCAACGAGAAAGCGCCCCAGCAGGGCATGGAGGGCGAGCTCAGCGCCGGCTCAGGCAAGAAGTTGCAGGAGAACGTCGAAGAAGCGCTGCAGCGGGCCGATCAGCCGGCCGACTCCAGGTGAACCTCGCCGGCGCTGAGCGCCGTCGTGGTCCCGTCTTCGCGGCGTACCAGCAGCAGCCCTTTGTTGTCGATCCCTTCCGCTC